>Ga0134126_10007705_pt1 | contig 13524 bp, 10 predicted proteins | sample KB31752_FD_96881 | JGI IMG/M metagenome (GOLD analysis project Ga0134126, IMG submission 96881) | Terrestrial soil microbial communities with excess Nitrogen fertilizer from Kellogg Biological Station, Michigan, USA - KB3-175-2 | ecosystem: Environmental > Terrestrial > Soil > Unclassified ...
AGTGATCGCCACGGTCCAGGTTCCCGACGCTCGGGGGCGCGTGCGGCATCTCGTCGCGCCGATCAAGGGCTTCATCACCATGACCATCGAGGGGGCGCTGCTCAAGCTTTCACACGCCGAAAGCGAGTTGCATGTCGCGACGGGCAGTTCGTTCGCGGTCCGCGTCAAGCTCGCGCGCGCGGCGAAACTCCATGAACCCGTGCGTCTCGAACTACGAGTGCCGGAGGAACTCGCGGGCCTGCTGACGGCCGAGCCTGTCGAAATTCCCGCCGGACAGACCGAGGCCGACTTCCGCGTCACCGCGGCGGCCGACCCTCGGCTGCCGGGCTGGCGGAAGTTGACGATTCGCGGCACGGCGCTGCCCGCGCCCGACTTGCCCGTCGTTTCCGAGACGACGGTCGAAATCGAATTTCAAGCGGCGGCTACGGCTCCTCGATAAGTCAGGCCGCTTAAACTTCGTACTCGTTTTCCTTGCTCAGTCCGGGCAACGGAATCGGATACTTGCCGTTAGGCCGCATCTGCAGCGGCGCCGGCGAATCCATCGAGAGCTTGTCGATGGTCGGAGCGAATTCCTGGTCGTGGTTCAGTATCTGGTCGTAGGTGATCACCTGGCCGGTGTGGCAGGCCATGCGGCCCATCGACGTGACTAGGCTGGCCTCGGCGCCGCGCTTGGCCTCGTTGTACGGCTGGTCGCTGCGGATGGCCGTCATCAAGTGTTCCCATTCGAGCTGGTACGGATCAGGCTCGGGCTGGGGGAAGGCCCAAGTTATCTTGTCGCTGTCGAAATTCTGCCCGGAGTAAATGCGGCACTTGGCCGGATGGTGCGAGGCGGTGGAAATCACGCCCAGGCCCTTCGTGCCCTGGGCATAGCTGGCGAACTCGTCGTGGCAGCCGGGAATGTTGCGGCCGTTGAGCAGCAGCTTCGTGCCGTCGGCGAACGTGTACTCGACCGAGTAGTGGTCGAAGTTCTGGTCGACGTATTCGTCGCGATAGTGCCGGCCGCCGCTGCCCTGGGCCTTGACGGGCCAGGCGTCTTTCATCCAGCAGCTCTCGTCGATGTTGTGAATCAAGAAGTCGCTGTAGGCGCCGCCGCTGGCCCAGAGGAAGCCGTGGAAATTCTTGATCTGGTAGAGCAATTCGCTCATATCGCCGGTCGGCGGATTGACGAAGGCCGAACCGATTGGGCCTTGCATGCGGTAAGCCCGCAGCAAGAGAATGTCGCCGATCTCGCCCGACTTGATGCGATCATGCAGTTCCTGCCGGGCCGCGCAGTGGCGGCACATCAGCCCCACGCCGACCTTCAGGTTCTTGGCGACCGAGGCTTCGGCCAGCTTCAGCATCTTGCGGGTGCTGGGGCCGTCGACCGTCGTCGGCTTTTCCATGAAGACGTTGATGCCCTTCTCGATCGCATGGCCGAAATGGACCCAGCGAAAGCCCGGCGGGGTGGCGAAGATGGCCACGTCGCCCGGCCGCAGGCATTCCATGGCGCGTTGATAACCGTCGAAGCCGATGAATTGGCGATCGGAGGGGACATCGACCTGTTCGCCGAATTTGTCCGCGAGGTTCTTGTGGCTGTCTTGCAGTTTTTTGGTGAATACGTCGGCCATCGCCACCAGCTTGGTCGGGCCTTGCTTGGTCGACAGGGCGTTGGCCGCGGCCCCGGTGCCTCGCCCGCCGCAGCCCACCAGAGCGATGCGAATCGTATTGTCTTCGGCGGCGTGAACGCGCGGCACGGCCATGCCCAGCAAGGTGGCGCCAGCGGCCGCTCGGCCGGTTTGCTTGACGAACTCGCGACGCGTCGTGGCGTCGGCGGCGGGCTTGCTCATGAAAATCTCCTACAAGGTTTGGGCGGGCCAAGGCGGACGCCACGGCACTCTTTTGGCGTACTTGGAACCGGGCTGGGAGTTCGTTCAGCCTCTAGCCGAACGATCATTTCCAGTATCGCCGCGGAAACCGGCCAACGCAAGTCGCGGAAAGCTTCCAGGCCCATTTGCTTTATATCGATGGGGCAAAAACTTCTGGCCGAATCTCCCTCGGAAAGCTTGATTCGTACCTCGCCGAGGGCTAGCACTAAGCGAGATACAAATTTCAACGGAGGCAGCGCCGTGTCGCACGCCAAAGCGGACATCGTTTCGTCGCGGAGCGGAAATTGCGCCCGCCCACGCCGCCTGAATTGCTTGCTGTTATTGGTCGGCCTACAACTCTTCGCCGTCGAAATGCCAGCGGCCTGCGCCGCGGCGCCCGGCGAGTCGCCGCAAACTGCGCCAAAGGAGAAGTCGGCTGCCGCGCCCCTGAAACCTCTCGCACGGCTGACAGGGCGCGTCGTGCTGGACAAAGACGCAACGCCGGTCGCCGGCGCCGAGGTGCGGCTGGTGACGCGATCGCCCGGCGAATCGAGAGACTATGGAAACTTGCCCGTGCGCAAGGCGACGACCAACGAACAAGGGGAATTCGCGTTCGAGGGCCTGGCGCCTGGGACGCACCGTGTGTGGTCGATTCTCGGCCGGCGGACCTCGCAGCGCGGCCAACTGCAAGGCGAAATCATCACGATTCCCGAGACGGGCGAAAGCCCGGCGCCCGTCGAACTGCGGCTGCATGAGGCGGCCGCGGTGGCGGTTCGCGTGCGATCGAAGGCCGATGGCCAGCCCATTGCCGGCGCCGTCGTGCATGTCGACTATTGCGACGTGGAAGACGTGCGAACCGATGCAACCGGCGCTGCGATCTTTCAGCCCCTTGTGTCCGCGGTCTGGCCCGTCGAAGTTTGGGCCGACGGCTGCGCTAGGGAAACAAAACCCGTGCGATTGACTCCAGGGACCGTGGCGGAACTGGATTTCTCGCTTTCTCCTGGCGGCGAGATCGAGGGCACGGTCCGCGATGCCGAAGGAAAGCCGCTCGCCGGAGTCATCATCTACGCGCGGCCGTCCGGCCAACCCCGCTCGCTGGTTTCCGTGGCAGCGAAAACCGACGCGGACGGCCGGTATCGCCTCGCCCATTTGCCGCTCGAGTTTCCGTGGCAACTCCGCGCCCAAAAGGCGGATTATCTAGCTTATCAATCGGACCCGCTGCAGGTCGTCGAAACGCGGCGGTTCGACATCATGCTCTCATCACGACCTCACGGCGGATCGATCCAAGGGCGAGTGGTCGACGCGCAGGGCCGCCCGATCGCCCATGCCGAACTGGTCAATCAGGGAGACCGGGGGGAACTGCGACAGGCGAAGACCGGCGACGACGGCCGTTTCTTGTTGGAGAATTTGTACCCGAGCCCCAACGGCGCCGAGGTCGTGGCACGCGCCGCGGGGTTTGCGGCGAAGAGCACCACCGTCGCGCCGGGGCCGGCCGACGCGCCGAGCGAGGTGACGCTGACGCTCGAATCGGGACACCGCCTGGCCGGCCGCGTCGTCGACGAACAGGGCCGTCCGCTTGAAGGCGTGAGCGTCTCTCCCGGCTATGGCTCGTTGCTGAGCGCGGCAACGACCACCGACCGGGAAGGCCGCTTCGTCTTTGACTCGCTTCCCGCCGACGCTCAATTCAGTTTCTCGAAACAAAGTTATTCTCCGATCCGCCTTCAGCAGCTGCGGCTCGACGAGGAGGCGCCGATCACGATCACCATGAGTCCGCAGGGAACCATCCGGGGCAAGGCCGTCGACGCCGCCACGGGGCGACCGCTCGGCAGCTTCACGGTTCGCCTTTGGTTCTCTCCGCAGCGCTTGGCGAGCGGCCCGGGCGTCGGCATACCTTCGGATCTGGCCAATCCCGGGCTGACGTTTCGGCCGTCCGACGGTTTCTTCGAAGTGTCAGACTTGGTCTTGGGCTTTCCGCTGCAAGTGACCGTGCTGGCAGACGGGTATGAACGCGGCGTCCAGGAGTCGGTCGTCGCGCGGGCGCCGGGCGAGGCGCCAATCGTTGAGTTTTCGCTGCAACCGGAAGATCCCGCCACTCTGACGACCTACGCCGGCCGCTTCGTCGACGCCCAGGGCAAGCCGGTCGCCGGCGCCGAATTGCGGCTGATCGCCGCCGTCGATCGCCCCGCCGAGGGCCGCAATAACCCCCCCTTTTCGTGGTCGATGATTCGCAACGGTCAATTGGCCCGGCAAGCCAGCGTGCTGCGCTTCATTGAGACCGTGAGCGATCGCGACGGGCGTTTTGATTTCCCTCGCATTCCGCGAAAGGCCGAAACCGAGCTGGTTTGGTGGGGCAAAGGAGTTGCGCCAGGCCGGCGCGATCATCTCGAACAGCTATCCGACGTCGAACGCGGCCAGATTGAGATCTCGCTCGAAGCCCCCGCAAAGATCGAGGGCCAAGTCGATCGCAAGGCATTTCCCGAAGCTTCGGCGGTTCTGCTTTGGAATCCCTCCACGCTCGACCAGCCGCCCACCGTCAACCTCAAGCCGGACCAGGAAGCCTTCGAGTTTTTCGATCTGGCCGCCGGCTCGTATGTGGTCCGATTGGTCCATTTCAAGCCTGCCGAACGCGGCGGCGCGCCTTTCAAGGGGATGACCGCGGAAACGCTTTCGACGATCTCAGTGCAACTCGCCCCGGGCGAAGCTCGCAGCGTCGAATTCGAAAAGAAATAGCCTAGGCGCTCGATTAACACCGGCGTGATGTTGCAACCAAGCCGGCTGCGCTTTAGTCTCCAGTGCAGTTGCACGGCCCACGCGGCGGCCGACCACGAGAGAAGGGGACGAAACCATGATTTATACGCCTCGTCCGAGACATAAATCGTCGGGCGCCGCGAATCGTCTCCCCTTGCGGCAATTACGCCCTTTCGCCGCGGCCATCGCGGCGGCGGCTTTTATAATTCAGCCTCAAAAATGGCCCGCGACTGCCCCATAATAGGCTCTGAAAGGCCCCTTTTTTACGCGCCGCGGCGGGGCGCCTCGCGGCAAACGCCTGGAATTCTCGGCAAATGCCGCAACGGAGCGGCCGCGGAAATGAAAAATTGCGCGGCGATATAAATAAATCGGCCGAAATATAAATCACGCGAGGGCCGTTTGGGGTCATGTCGAGCGGGCGCCGCCCCCCGGTGACGGACCAGAAGTCCGTCCTACGGTAGCTCCGCTCAGTCCGCAGCGGCAGCTTCTGCATGTATTTTGCGCGCGAACTCAATGGCTCGCGGAACTTGCGGCCCTTGTCGCGGTTAGATAGCTGGGGGTTGCCGTACATTTGCAGACTCCAATTGGCCCTAGGGCCGCAACTTGGGAGAACCTGACGATGACTCGATTCTTGTCCGCCGCCGTCGCGGCCCTAGCGGCCCTCGCCGCGCCCCAATTCGTCGCCGCCCAGGAGCAGCAAGAGCCGAAGGCCCCCCTTCAGGACATTTCGGCCCTCTTTCAGCAGCTTGACGCCAACAGCGACGGACAGATTGCCGAAAGCGAAGTCGGCGACGAGCAGCAGCGGCTGTTCGAACGTCTGCTGCGAAAGGCCGATAAAGACGGCGACGGCAAGTTGAGCCGGGCCGAGTTCACCGCCGGGCTGAATGAAGAGCGGCCCCAGCCGCCTGCCGACGAGCCGAACCGCGGCGGCCAATACGCTCAATTCTTGCAAGCCGATCCCGAGCAAGTTTTCAAACGATTGGACGGCAATGGCGACGGAAAGGTCGAATTCAACGAGATTCCCGAGCCGATGCGGCAGCGGATGCAGCAATTCCTTGAACAGGCCGACGCCAACCGCGACAAGGAATTGACGCTGGAAGAGCTTCGCAAAGCCTTTGAATTCCTGCGTCGGGCGGCCGGCATCGGGCAGCCCCCGGCGCCCAATGGGTCTAACCGAGGCGCGGAAGATAGGCTCTTCCGGGCGCTCGATGCCGACGGCGACGGCACGATCTCGGCCGAGGAGTTGGCCGCGGCGACGGCTGCTTTGAAGAAGCTGGACAAAGACGGCGATGGTCAGCTCACCCGTCGCGAACTTGGACCGGGCGAACCCCCGGCGGCCGGCCCGCGGCCTGGCGGCCCCCGACCGGGCGGCGGCGGTATGCTGCGCGTCGAGCCGCTTCTGGCGCGATGGAAGCAAATGGACAAGGACGGCGATGGGAAGCTGTCGGAAGACGAGCTTCCGCCGGGTCTCAAGGGCCGTTTCGACCGGGTCGATGCCAACGGCGACGGATTCGCCGACCAGGACGAACTCAAAGCGGCGGCGGAAATCATGGTGCGTCAGCTTAGCAACCCGCCAGGCGGAAGGCCGCGACGCCCTCGGCCCGATGGTCCAAAAACGCCGTAGCGGGCGTCGTCAGAAAGATTCACGCCGTGCGCGTTTTTCAAGCATCTCGCTTGCGCAAGGCTCAGGCTTGCATTTCTTTTCTCGGTTCGCATTCCGTGGGCCTCGACGGCGAAGCGGCGGTCTTCGTTCGGCCCTAAATGGCCGCAATGACCGTACTTGGAGCCAGCATCGGCCCGAGGCTCGCCGACTGGTTTTTTCTGCCCGAACCTCGACCGATCCGGGCCTCTCTTACGTATAAACGTTAGTTGGCACGCGGTTCGCTATTTGGAGCCGTCAGCCAACTGGCTTTGACAGCCAGAGGACGATCGCGAAGCGGCCTGGAATGAGCCGCAAAACATTGGGAGAGCAGCCATGAGCCCGACATCATCTAATCATGAGCAGCGTGCCCGAGAGCACGACGAGCAGTTCGGAATACCGGTCCAAGACGCGACCGTTTACGCTCCTTTTGGCGAGTGGCTCGACGAGGAGTTGAAGCAACTCGTCGCCCGCTGGTCGCACCTTGCCGCCCCCAGCGCAAGCCGGCGCGAGCGGGTTTTGCGAAGAATGATCCATTAACAACCCGCGTTGCGAAGCGCGGACCAGAAATGGCCGGCGTTTTGCAACCGCGGACAAGTTTGCCAAGGCCGACGTCCCCAGACGCCGGCCTTGTTCGTTTTCGCTCTGGTTTTCCGTCGATTATTTATTCAGCAGCCAATCGACGGCCGCGGCGGCTTCTTCCTTTTCGTTGCCGCCATACAGACGGAAGCCGTCCGCTTTTCCAGCGGCTGCATAGGCCGCCGTGACTACGGCCGGCGCCTCGGTCGCTTCCCCGGCCAGCCATAGATCGTGCGGCGCGGCGAGGGCGATCAGGGCCGGCAGGTCGCCGTATTTCAGGGCCCCGGGCAGAAAATTGGCGTCGTCGAAGGCGTTGAGCTTGGCAAAACGAAAGCCAGCCGTGTCCACCGCGACCTTTTGCACGACGTCGCCCGCCTGGGCGCAGGCGGCGGCCACCCAAACCCCGGCCCCGTCCAGGCCGACCAGGTCGATTCGCTCGGGCTTCTGTTCGTTGTGCTTGACGAACGAAATCAAGCTCAGCACGTCGTGAACGCGCTGGGAAAACAGCGGATGGTTGTAACCGTAGGTGAATCCGGCGAATTGACGATCGGTGTTGACCTTGCGATTCTTGACTGGTCCCCCTCCAGCAGCCAAGAACTCGCCTTGATCGAGCAAGTCGATGGCCGCCACCGCGGCTCCGCCCGTCAAAAGTTTGTTGATCTCGGGCTTGAGACCGCCGTCCGTCCCGTAAAGGCCCGCCTTGCCGGCCTCGTCGATCCAGATCACGACTTGCTTGTTCCAGGTTTTGGGCTGGAGGAACAACACTGGCAATTCCTGGCCATGCTCGGCGTTGCGCAACAGCCCGGCGAACTGCATGTAGGCGCCGCGATCCTCTTCCAGTACGTTTTCGTACTCGACGGCCGCAGCCGCGGGCGGCCCGTGGCCAAGGAGCACGTCGAAGGCGCCGCCGACGATCTCTCGGAATTTGACCAAAGAAGCGGCATCCTTGGGCGCCAGGTCCGCGAGCTGCTTGTCCGAATCCGCGGCGATGCGCTGACTCAAGCCGCGCTCGAATTCGTCGCCGGCAGGCGGCTTGGGATGCGACTCGTCCCAGACGGTCATTTCGGCCACGGTGATCGGCTTGAAATCTTCTTCGACGACCGGGGCTTCGAGACCGAGCTTGAGATGCTGATTGAACCAGCCGTACATGGCGGCCCGGCTGACGTAGTTGTAGTTGTGAGGGAACTGCAGATAAGGAAACGCCTTCACCTTGTCGGCGGCGCCGAGCATTTTGTAATGCCGCTGTAGTTCAGGCAGCCCCTTGGCGGCGATTTCCTTGGTCCAGTCGTCGGCGCCGGTCATGCCCAGCGGCTTGGGGGCGAACAGCGCGGCCAACTCGATGTTGCCGGTATCGACGCGCAGGTAATCGCAATTCTCGCAGGTGCAGCCGCCCTGCATGGCGGTCGAAACCATCACGGCCGGAAACTGCGCCGCCGGCCGCGGATCGACGGCGCACAGTAAAAACGTCTGCGTGCCGCCGCCGCTGGCCCCCGTCACTCCGATCCGCGCCGGATCGACATCCGGCAGTTCGCAAAGCCAATCGAGGGCCCGCACCGAGTTATAGGTTTGCAGGCCCATGATGCTTTGCAGCCGCAACTCGGCCTGCGGGCTGAAGTAGCCCCAGTTTTCGCTCCCCTCCATCGCATCGCGCGGCTTGCCGTAACGGTGGGCCACTTCGAACGAAATTTGCTGGTTGTCGGCGTAGCCGACCATGTCGTAGTGGAAGACGACGCAGCCCATGCGGGCCAACTGCATGCAGCGGGCCTGCAACGGAAAGCGGCCGCTCTCCTCGAATCGCTCGGCGCCTTGGGCGATCTGCTCGCGAACCGTTTTTTCGCCGGCGTCGTAGAAGCGGCCGTTCGCCCAATGACCGTGCGGGCAGAGCACGCCCGGCAGCTTGCCCGTGCGGCCCTTGGGCCGATAGAGATTGCCAGTCACGTAGAAGCCCGGATAGCTTTCGAAGTAGACCCGTTCGATCGTGTAGTCGGGACGGTCGATCTTGCCATGCACGACAGCATTGGCGGGCGTCTTGGCCGGCATCGGCCACAAGCCGGTGGCCACCTTCGTTTGCCGGCGGACGCGCTCGGCCCGCGCGGCCCACTCCTCGGGCGTGGCGCTCGGCTTGAACGGGAAGTAGCCGTTCAGATCTTTCAGCGGTTCCAAACGCCGGTCCTTGGGTTTCGCGCCGGCCGGAAGAACTCGCGGGGCGTCGGCCTTGGCCCGCGTCGCGCCGAAAACCAGCGAAAGAACCATCGCCAAACCAAGGCCAACGCTGCAACGGGCAGTCGGCCGGAGACACATTACGTTGAGGCGCTTCATGGAATAGGCTCTCGCGAGGGATCAAAAATGGCCGTGAGATTGGGGAGCAGGACGCATCGGCGGTCCCTAATGTAAGCCGCCCAACGGGCCAATGCCACACGGACGGCGTTTTTTTCGTCATGCGCGGCGAAAAAATGCCGTACAATTCTCAAGGCGAGTTGTTCCACGCTGGAAATGCGGCCTTGGCCGCGTCGAGCGAAAGTCGCGAAAAGGTGGCGCCCGCTTTGCACCGGGCTGCGTCGCGCTGCAAGAAAGCCTACTCAATATCCGCCGTCGAGGATCTCCAACATGCTCAATAGGGTGATTTCGTCCCGCTCGCTTCGTTCGACTTCTGCGTCTCGACTTGCGTGCCTGGCTCTGTTGGCTTGCGCCGCGCCGGCCGTCGCTCGCGGCCAAGACGCCAAGGCGTCCAATCCGGCGACCCCGCGCACCGCGGAGCAAGCGGTCAACAAGGCCATCGACTTCTTGCGTCAGAAGGGGCAAGCCGACGACGGCTCGTTCAGCAAGCAGGCCGGGCCGGCCGTGACCGCGCTGGTGACGACGGCCGTGCTCCGGCATGGCCGCACGCCCGAAGACCCGCTGGCCGCCAAAGCTTTGAAATATCTGGAAGGCTTCGTTCAGAAAGACGGCGGCATCTACAAGAATGAGTCGAAAGTGCAGAACTACGAAACTTCGCTGGCCTTGATGTGCTTCGCCCAAGCCAATCAAGACGGCCGCTACGACAAGCTCATCAAGAACGCCGAGGCGTTTCTCAAAGGCTTGCAATGGGACGGCGAGGAAGGGCACGACGAGTCGAGCTTCAGCTACGGCGGGGCTGGCTACGGCGGGCACAAGCGGCCGGACCTGTCGAACACCAGTTTCTTCCTCGACGCCCTGCAGGCGGCCGGGGCCGGCAAAGACGACGAGGCGGTGAAAAAGGCGCTCGTGTTCGTCTCGCGTTGCCAGAACCTGGAGACGCAGTACAACACGACGCCCTATGCCGCGAAGAACCCCGACGGTGGGTTTTATTACACGGCGGCTGCCGGCGGCGACAGCCAGGCCGGCAAGACCGATGAGGGCGGCCTGCGCAGCTACGCCTCGATGACCTACGCCGGCTTGAAGAGCATGATCTTCGCCGGCGTCGGCCCCGACGATCCGCGCGTCAAAGCGGCCGTGAGTTGGCTGCAAAAGAACTACGACCTCGATAGCAATCCGGGCATGGGCCAAGCCGGGCTGTATTACTACTACCAGACGTTCGCCAAGGCCCTGGCCGCCGTGGGCCAAGACACGTTCGTCGACGCCGAGGGCGTCAAGCACGACTGGCGCAAGGAATTGACCCAGGAACTCGTCAGCCGCCAGCAGGCCGACGGTTCATGGATCAACGAAACCTCTCGCTGGCTGGAGGGCGACCCGAATCTGGTCACCGGCTACGCACTGCTGGCATTGGCCTATTGCCGGAAGTAAGCAGAGGCAGGTTATGCTTCAGCATAAGACTCCTCGCTAAGGCATGTCATGCTGAAGCATAACCTACGCACTCCTATGCACTTTTCCCTGAAATGGCTGATGATCGCCGTTGCCATAGCGGCCATCTCGTTCGCCGCCTTGGTCAATGCTTCGGGCGCGTGGGCGATGGCGGTCATCACCGCGATCGCCGCATTGCTGCTCGCAGCGGCTTTGGTTGTGGCGGCTAGAGCGGGGCGCACCCAGGCGTTTGCCAAAGGGTTTCTAGTCGGCACGCTGTTTTACTGCTTGTTGTGGATTGCCGCTATGCACAACTGGTTTGTCGGGCCGTATGGTTACTACTTGACGCCGCGCGACCTTTTGACGGAACGCATCGTCGGTTGGCTTTATGATCGGGTCAAGCGAGAAACGCCGCCGGCGCCGCCGACCCCTACGATGGCGCCTGGCGGATCAATGGGCGGCGCCGGAATGATGAGCGGCATGCCCGGCGGCGCTCCAGCGGGCGGAATGGGCATGGGGATGGCGATGAGCGGAGGCATGATGGGCCTGGCCGGGCCGACGTTCACTCCCGACTCATACCATTTTCATAAAATCGCCCACTGGCTGATCGCGTTTTACATCGGCCTGGCCAGCGGCCTGTTCGCCGTGCGGCTGCGGCCGGCCCAATCTGTCGCCTAACCCGCATTATTCATGATTGCCGCGAATGCTCGCGCAACCCGTTATCGATCGCCGATGCAGTACAGCGTCTCTTGCCGTTTGCCCGCCGATTCGCTGGCCACCAGTAAAAAAATCTGGCCGCTAGAGACGGCTGGGCTGGCGAAGGACTCTTGGCCGAGTTGGTTTTCCGCGACCAATTCGAATTCGTGCGGATTGGGCTTAAAGACGTACATCGTCCCGAGTTCGTTGGCCCAATAAATGTTGCCGCCCGCGAGCACGGGCGAAGCGCTAACCGGTCCTTGCAGCCGCCGCCTCCACATTTCCTTGCCATCTTCGATGCGCCAGCAGAAGATCGTGCCGCCGTCGGTCAGTGCGTAGACGAGGCCCGCGTGCGCCAACAGCGATTGCTCGTAGCATTTCTGCGAGTTTCGCCACAGAACCTGGCCGCTGCCGTCGGCGCGAATGGCCAAGGTCTGGGCTTTGGGATAGCCGCCGCTGGCGACCACGATGTCGCCGTCCCAGACCATCGTGCCGCACGTGGCCGCGGTCGTTCCCGGCGCCGACCAAAGCTCGGCGCCCGTTTCGGGATTGTAGCTGACGACCTTGTTGGCGCCGCTCATCAACAGTTGGTCTTGGCCGGAAACATGCGCTACGACCGGAGTCGAGAAGGTGATGTTGAAAGGACGCGGCGTGCGCCAAACGCGCTCGCCCGTGCGGCGATCGAGGGCCGTCAAAAAACTGTCGCCGTCGTACTCGGCGGCCACGATCATGGTTTCGCCGTAGAGGGTTGGCGAAGGCCCGTAACCGTATTGAAACAGCCGCGGGTTGAAAGGCCCTGCCGCCTGCTCCCAGGCCAGTTTGCCATCCAGCCCCAGCGCCGCCGCTTGGATCGCCTCGTGATTGAAGAACGTTACGAACAGCCGCTGCCCATCGCAGGCAATGGTGCTCGTGGCGTGCGTGTTTTTGGGATGGATGCTCGCTGGAAAGCCGCCCCGATTGATTACCGTCGTCCAGACCGGCTTGCCCGTGCCGCGATCGAAGGCCAATACCGATTGGGTCTGCTGCGAAGCGTCGGCCGTCGCCAGATACACGCGACCTCCGACGACGATGGGCGACGAGTGCCCGCGGCCCGGAACAGGAGTCTGCCAGACGACGTTCTCGGTTTCGCTCCAGCGGATCGGCGCCGGTGCGGCATCGGGGGCGATGCCGTTGCGGGACGGACCACGCCACCAAGGCCAGTCGCTCTCGGCCGACAATTTCGGGAAAGCTGAGATTCCCGACGTTTGGCCGCGGGCGTCAGCAGCCCCGACGCCGTGAAGAATCGCCAAAAGCAGGATGGTTCCGGCCAGCCGCAAGCCCAGCGTCATGCGTTACCTACTTGGTTCGTCATGCACTTCGACGTCCGCGAGGCCGCCCAAAAACTCTCGGACCTTCTCCGGCTCGTCGGACTTGGCTTGAAAGCGATACGCGCCGGCGCGTTGCTGCAACTCGCCGACTTCGAAGCCGTGCAGCTTGACTTCATCGCGGACAACTGCCAACGATTCTTCATCCTGGGATGCGACTTCCACGGCGTTGTCGCCCAAGTCTCGTACCCGAAGGATATAAGGCGGCATGTGTTCCTCGCGAATCAGAAAGCCCGCGCGCGGCAGGCGCGCGGGTCGCACGGGCGAAATGCCGGGTGCATTAGTAGTTTGGTCAGGTTAGTTGCGCCGGGGCGTTTTGGCAAGGCTCGCACGATCAAACGATTGCGGACTTTACGCAGTAAATCGGAGGTAGCGAGGCGGCCACGCATTCGAACGAATCGCCTCCGTCGCGGCCTCGCCAAAGCTGTCCGGTGGTCGTGCCGAACCAGACCGAGGGCCTTCGGCTGTCGTCGAGATCCAACCCATCGCGCAGCACGGTGAACCAGGCGTCTTTTTTGGGCAGCCCATCGGTGAGCCGTTGCCATTTGTCGCCCGCATTCTCACTGCGCCACACCGCCGGCCTCGCCCCCGGGCAGGTGCGAGTCGCCGGCTCGAGAGGCGCGACGTAGAGCGTATCGGGCTTGTGCGGGTGGACCGCGATCGGAAAACCGAAGTCGCTCGGCAGCCCCTTGGAAATGCTCTGCCAGGTCCGCCCGCCGTCGTCGCTGCGCAATACGCCTAGCGAGGAATCGTCCTCGAAGCCGCCGTGGTTTTGCATGTAGAGCCGCTCCGGACGGTCAGGATGCGCCGCAATCTTATGGACGCACTGCCCGAATTCAGGGAATCGATCGGGCATGAAACCGGCGCCCACGCCGGCATTCTCCGGAGTAAAACT
>Ga0134126_10007706_pt1 | contig 13524 bp, 7 predicted proteins | sample KB31752_FD_96881 | JGI IMG/M metagenome (GOLD analysis project Ga0134126, IMG submission 96881) | Terrestrial soil microbial communities with excess Nitrogen fertilizer from Kellogg Biological Station, Michigan, USA - KB3-175-2 | ecosystem: Environmental > Terrestrial > Soil > Unclassified ...
ACCGCAATCCCGTTTCTCCTTTAGCCAGTTTTGCCGAAGCCTTTTTCAGTTCGTTTAGTAAATGGTGAATATTTGTTATCAGATAAATGACAAAAGCGGTCACGAAAATTATTGCAAATAACAGAAATAAGAGTGCCATGTTTTTGCTACCGGTTTCGTGCTGATATAATTCTTTCATTCCGATATCCACATGTTCCCACAGCGCGATCTGTTGTTTTCGTAAAGCAATTAATCCTTTTGAAGAAACGTCCCACCATTCATTTGGCGTATAAGTGCTGTCAACTTTAAAAGTTCCGAAAATTTTGTCCATGTAATTCATCATGGTTCTATAATCGGTAGAATCCTCTTTTTTTCTAAACGATTTTAAAGACTGCGGCGATGCCTTTAATATAAATTCTGTTTCATAAGTTTTAGCAACTTTATATACACCCAAAGTGCCGAATAAAGTTTCGGGAACGTATTTTCTTGTGTATAAAACATTAAAAATATTCGTGCGAACGATGCCAAGGTATGTGATCATCTCAGACAGAATTTTTTGAGTGAGCAGATCCCGATAAACCGGCTTGAGGAAAGTATTTCCCGGTACTGATGTCTTCAAAGTATTTAACCTGAATATGGCGTCAGTATAATATTGCATCGCCATATCCGCTGTAAATTTTTTACCATCTATTGCCGCACGTGTATCTTGAAGATGATCTAAAAAAGTGTATTTGGGAAAATCTTTCAAAGCAAGATCTTTGCTTTTTTGCAATATGGCCACGAGAGAATCAACTTTTACGCGATGCTGCGGAATTTGACCAAAACTGGTGTCTTTAATAAGTTTTAAATAACTGTATCGTCTTTCGCGTGCAAGTTCATTGATCAATTCACTAATATTTTCTGATTGATCTACATGTTGGATATAATTATCGATCAACTCGACTGTTTTTGATTTATCCTTATAAATCATCACGGAGAAATAAATCAAAAACAAAACGGGAACCAGTCCTATCAATAACAACTTAACGGTGAGAGGTAATTTTCTAAAAAAAACGATCATTACAAAAAAATAGGATAACGGGTGAAGTTTGAAATATTGCCACCCAGGATAAATAATGCCAATTTTAAAAGCTAAGGTAATGTATCACGGTCAAAAATTTCAGATTTTTTTGATCAAAATAGTTTTCTTAAAAAACAAACAATCGACTTAGATAAATCCGAATATATTTTTTACAAAAAAAAAATCTTTTTTATAAATGTTTGCAATAAAAAAATCAGCAAACAGGCAAACTTTTAATTTTATAAAACTATGATTTTGGCTTATTTGTTTCTTGGCTGCCAATCATTTTTTTACTTTACTTCTTGTCTCTTTCACTTCTGCGATAGTTACCGCAGAGGCTTTATTGCCAAAACTATTTCTTACATACGTCAATACATCGGCTATCTGTTGATCTTTTAATATACTGCCGAGCGGCGGCATCGGATTGGAATAGCTTTCTTCATCAATATCAACATTTTTAAGTCCGTTCAAAAGAATGTTAATCAAACCTTGTTTATCTCCTAAAACATAAGAAGTATTTATTATCGGCGGCGTTAAATGTGGAACGCCGCCACCATCCGCCTGATGGCAGGAGATACAAAATTTTTTATAAACTTTTTCTCCCGCTGCTTTTGATTTTTGAATTGAAGATTGAAGAGGATTTGTTTTTACCGAATCCTTTCCATTTGTGAATACCAAAGTGATTGGCATCAACAAAAAAGCAAGCACAAATATCTTATTCAATTTACTTTATTTTTTCTGATACGTAATTTTATAAATGGTTCCTTTTGCATCATCTGAAACATAGAGTGAACCATCCGGCCCTTGTGCCAATCCACATGGACGATGTTCGGCGTTCCTTGGCGAGTTTATATTCTTTGTTCCTGCAAAACCATCCGCAAAAACTTCCCATTTTCCGGTTGGTTTTCCATCTTCAAAAGGAACAAATACCACAAAATATCCCGCTTGTTTTTCAGGGCTTCTGTTCCATGAACCGTGAAAAGCAATGAAAGCTCCGTTCTTATATTTTTCGGGAAATTGGTTGCCGGTATAAAACAATAAATCGTTGGGAGCCAGATGTCCGGGAAAAGCCATCACAGGATCAAGGTATTTTTTATCAGCAGTTTTCTTTCCATTACCACCATATTCGGGCATCAGAATTTGTTTTTTCTGAATCTGATCGTAATAAATATAGGGCCATCCTGCGTTATCGCCTTTGTGAATTTCATACATACATTCTGCAGGCAAAATAGAAGACGTTTTGGCATCATAATATTGTGGAAAAAGATCGTGCAACTGATCACGTCCATGCTGCATTACAAAAAGAGCATTATCCTGGTTGTTCCAATCCAAACCAACTACATTTCTTAAGCCAGTTGCATAATGAACACCATCACCATAAGTCTGATCTGCTTTATCTGCTTTAAACTGCCAGATACCGCCGGCAGAATCCAAAATCGGGCAACCTTTTATTCCCATAGAACCTGGTACGCGGTCTTTTTCCTGGCATGAATTACTGTAGGCGCCGATGTTTACATACATATTTCCGGCATTATCAAAGGTCACTGATTTGGAATTATGTTCGCCACGATCCAACAAGCCAGAAACAATTTTTTCCGGATGGGAAGGATCTGTCACTTCATCTTTGTCATTCAACTTATAGCGATAAACATCTGTGTTTGATGAAGCATATAAATATCCATTTTTTATACGCATTGCTGTACCGCTGTAATCCCCGAAACCGGATTTCTGCTCTAATTTCCCATCATTATTTTTTTGCAAAAACAAAATTCCTTTTCCATCTTTTTTACGTTCAAGTTTTACATAAATATCACCTTCTTTTGTTACAGCAATATGTCTTGCTTCGCCAAGGTTGTCGGCAACTTTCATCGCGCTGAAACCGGTTGGCAGCGTTAATCCCGCATCATCCACATTGACTGTTGAAAGATTATTTTTGTTTGCAGATGAATAAATATTTGTAAACGAAAACATACAAAAAACTCCTGCTGATAAAAGCAGAAACATCAATAAAAAATTCTTTTTCATTTGAGGAATTATTTAATAATTATGAATAATAAAACCGTTTGAAAAATGTAAAATGGGCTAACAAAGATAAAATATTTAATTAGCTAATTGTGTAATTTGCTAATTTGCTGATCATGGAATTTTTAAAATCATTTTCAATTAATAGCGGCAAAAAAAATCCATTCCCTTTTAATATTCCTGCTGTACAATTTGCAAAGCACGTTCCGTTGAGCAAAGAGGTTACAATTTTCATTGGCGACAATGGTTGTGGCAAATCAACTTTGCTGGAAACGATCGCACTTAAATTGAATCTGCCATTAATCGGTGGTTTTATAAAATCGAATGCAGGGTTTGAAGCTGCGCATTTGCTTCAGCCTTTTATTAAAATAGAATTTCAACGGCAAACACACAAAGGATTTTTTTTCAGGGCAGAAGATTTTAGTGATTTTGTAAATTCCGTAGAAAATGAACAGCGTAAAATAAAAGAAGATCTCCGCGATTTAAAAGGCGTGGTAGATGATTCCATCATTAAAGAAATGAGCGATAATATGAATTACAACCTTTCCAAAATGCGCAAAGATTATGGAGAAAATATGCAGGCGTTTTCTCATGGAGAAGCCTACCTGAAAATCCTGCAAACAAGAATTGGCGATAAAGGAATTTTTCTCCTTGATGAGCCTGAAGCAGCGCTTTCTCCGCTAAAACAACTATCATTGATTTACTTCATTTCAGAAGTTTTAAAAAACAAAAACACACAGTTTATTATTTCAACACATTCACCCATATTAATGGGCATTCCTGGTGCGTTGCTTTATGAAATAAAAGAAGATGGAATGAACAAGGTAGGGTATGAAGAAACAGAACATTACCGGATTACAAAAACTTTTTTAAACAATCCGGATTTGTACTTGAGAGAATTATAATTATTTTATAGATGAGATTATTTTAGAAGGAAAACTTTTATATTTTCCGGATATAGACATTGCAAATCTTTAATAAAAGTTGCTTTACTGGAAATAAATAAAATCAAAAATTGTCCTTTGGAATAAACTTTGTGACAGTTATAATCGGTAAACTTTTTTTAAAAGTAAACAAGTGAATCTTCAATCAGCTATGAGAAGAATTTTAAAAGCATTTCCCCAATAAATTATGAAAATTAAAAAATAAGATGAACTTATCAGAAAAGTATAAGACGGTGAGAAATTATACAGAAGAACTGTGCAAACCTTTGCACACAGAGGATTACGTGGTGCAGCCAGTGGTAGATGTAAGTCCGCCCAAATGGCATATTGGACATACTACCTGGTTTTTTGAAACATTTATTTTAAAACCGTATTTGAAAGGTTATAAAGAATTTGATCCACAATATAATTACGTTTTCAACAGCTATTATGAAACTGTTGGTGCGAGAGTAATCCGCACCGACCGTGGAAATTTAAGCCGTCCGACTGTAGAAGACATTTATAAATACAGAAAATCTGTAGATCATGCAATGAATCAATTTTTACAAGGAGATATTCCAAAAGAACTTGAAGAAATTGTAACGCTCGGAATCAATCATGAACAACAACACCAGGAGCTTTTGATGACCGATATAAAATATATTTTAGGAAATAACCCATTGTTTCCTGCCTACAAAACGGCATCCAACAAACAAAGAAATAAGGAAGATTTTGATTCTGATTCCAACAAAAAATTTATAAAAGTTGAAGAAGGTATTTATGAAATTGGCTATGAAGGGAATAGATTTTGTTTTGATAATGAATTACAAAAACATCCTGTTTTTTTAGGTGATTTTCGGATTGCAAAAAATTTAATTACGAATGCAGAATATCTTGAGTTTATGAATGCCGGTGGTTATAAAAATTTTAAATACTGGCATGCTGATGGCTGGGAATGGGTAAAAACAAATCATATTGAAGCGCCACTTTATTGGTATTTTATTGATGAAAAATGGCATTATTATACTTTAGCAGGATTGCAAGTATTGGATATGGCTGAACCGGTTTGCCATGTCAGTTATTATGAAGCTGCGGCGTTTGCTTCATGGAAGCAAATGCGCTTGCCTACTGAGTTTGAATGGGAAGCAGTTTCAGAAAAAATCAGTTGGGGCAGGCGCTGGGAATGGACGGAAAGCGCCTATCTTCCCTATCCGGGATTTAAAAAAGCACCCGGAGCTATAGGAGAATACAATGGAAAATTTATGGTGAACCAAATGGTATTGCGTGGCGCTTCCGACGTCACTTCTCCACGGCATAGCAGAAAAACTTATCGCAATTTTTTTCAACCAAATCTTCGTTGGCAGTACACAGGAATCAGACTGGCACAATAATAATTATCAGATCAAACACAAGTATGAATAATTTTTTAAAGGATGTGCTACACGGCCTGCAATCTTCTCCAAAATATTTAGACTCCAAATATTTTTACGATAAAAAAGGTGACGAATTATTTCAGAATATAATGGCAAGTGATGAATATTATTTGACCAACGCTGAGATGGAAATTTTCTCAAAACAATCCGGAAAAATAGCTGACAAAGCTTTGGCTGAATCACAAGAAATAGACGTGGTTGAATTTGGCCCGGGAGATGCCGTGAAATCAATTCATTTATTAAAAGAACTGACTGAAAGACATGCGATGTCAAATTATTTTCCGATTGATATTTCTGAAAATATTATCAACGTTTTAAATAAACATTTACCAGCCCAAATTCCTCATCTGCATTTGAAAGGCTTTGCAGGTGAGTATTTTGAAATGCTTTCAATGGTAAATGAAATTTCATCAAACCAAAAACTCGTTTTGTTTCTCGGCGCTAATATTGGCAATTTTAAATTCAATGAAATGCCGCAATTCTGCAAACGTTTAAGAAGTTTACTTTCAGCGGGAGATATGGTTTTAATTGGTTTTGATCTAAAAAAAGATCCTGAAAAAATTTTAGCGGCTTACAATGATAAAGCCGGTTACACAAAAAAATTTAACTTGAATTTATTGAGACGCATTAATAAAGAATTGAAAGCCGATTTTGAAATAAATAATTTCATTCATTATCCTCTTTACGACCCAGGAACCGGTGGTTGTAAAAGCTATCTTATTTCGACAAAAGAACAATGTGTAAAAATGGGAAATACAATAATTAACTTTGAAAAAGACGAACCGGTCTTTATGGAAATATCTCAAAAATACTCTGTAAAGGAAATAGATGAAATATTGGTGCAATGCGGCTTTACAGTTCAAACGCATTTTTTTGACAGCAACAAATATTTTACGGATGTACTGTTAAAATGTTGATTATGCAACGGATAAGAAGCCAATTTTTTTTGAAAAAGTTTTCGGGGATTTATATTTATTTTCTTAAAAATAAAAATATATTTTTTAGTAGATTTTTATTGAAAAATAAAACGTTTAAACCTTACATTTGCGTTTTTTATTGCCCGATAGTATAATGGTAGTACTGCAGATTCTGATTCTGCCTGTCTTGGTTCGAATCCAGGTCGGGTAACAAAATTAAATGATACTTTTGGCAGTATCATTTTCTTTATAAAATTGACTCCGTAGCTCAGTTGGTAGAGCAACAGACTCTTAATCTGTGGGTCCTGAGTTCGAGCCTCAGCGGGGTCACTTTTTAGCACTTCAGCGGATTTATAATCCGCTTTTTTATTTTACAATTCTTCAGCTTACTTATGAAAACGTTTTTTTCTAAAAGGCATCACTGGTATTTGTTTCTTTGTTGAAGAGTAAAACCACTGCTGAAACATAAAACAAAAAAAGAGATTCTACCTTGAAAAAATATTTTTCAAAAAAATATAAAAAAATTTGGTAAGACTAAATTAATTAGTATTTTTGGTCTAAATAAATTAGTCATTATGTCAACAGCAGGGCAGAATTTAAAATACCTACGAAAACTTCGTGGTTGGACACAAGAAGAATTTGCGTCAAAATTAGGAATTAAACGCTCATTAATCGGCGCTTATGAAGAAGAAAGAGCAGATCCAAGATTAGAAGTTTTGGAAACGATCGGACAGATTTTTAAAGTCTCTCTTGATGAGCTTTTGCTACAGGATCTTAGCGAAACACAGGGAGTAAGTTACCTGGCAAAAAGAAGGCAGTTAAAAATGATGAATGCCGACAGGAATACCATTCAGTTTGTTCCGGTAAAAGCTGCTGCAGGTTACCTTGCTGGTTATGCAGATAGTGAATTTATTGATGAACTGAATACGTTTACTTTGCCGATGCTTTCCGGCGGTACTTACCGCGCCTTTGAAATTATTGGTGACAGTATGATGCCTACTCCAAGCGGTAGTGTAATTGTAGGAGAAAAAGTAGAAAATGTGGACAGTGTAAAAAATAATGCTGCCTACATCGTTGTAAGCAAAAATGAAGGAATTGTTTATAAACGGATTGTAAAAAATAATAAGAACAAAAACAAGTTAACGCTTGTAAGCGACAATCCTTCATTTCAGCCTTATCAGGTTCAAACGAATGATGTGTTGGAAATGTGGCAGGCGCAGGTTATTATTAATAAAGTAGGTCAGCAGCAAAGATGGGACGTTGATTCCTTGGTAAATTTGGTTAGCAATTTACAGGAACAGGTGAGCAGTTTGAAAAAGAAAATGAATTAGAAAGATTAATTTGTGCGGTTTTTATTAAATGTTCTTTTTCAAACTCAATATTTCTTACCAGAAATAACAGAATACATTCATTCACCATCAAAAATACAATTATGATTAAATTACAGATCATCGGACACCTGGGAACAGACTGCACTACCAATGAAGTAAACGGAAAAACAGTAATCAATTTTCCGGTAGCTCATTCAGAAAAATATAAAGATGCTCAAGGCAACCTGGTGGAAAAAACTATCTGGGTAAAATGTGCATACTGGACAGATAGGACAGCCCTGGCGCAGTATCTAAAAAAAGGACAATTAATTTTTGCTGAAGGCACTCCTGAGGCAGAAGGGTATCTCAACAAAGACAATCAAAATGCGGCTTCTCTAAGAATGCGTGTTTTCCAGCTTCAGTTATTGGGAAGTAAAAATGATAACCAGGGCGGAAACACTCAACCTGGCTCTTCTTATCAAACAGCATCGCACTCATCTTCCTCTGCTAATCAGCCAGCCCAGGCTTATTCACAAGTGGAAGAACCAGCAGATGATTTACCTTTTTAAAAATATAGTGGGTTTGTACATGTTAAGCGGCTCTTGATTGGGAGCCGTTTTTTTATTTTTAAAAATTTTAAATGGAAAAAGATTTTCCTTTTGAATCAGAATATTCAATAAAGTAATTTTCTTAATCAAAGCCTATTAACTACCAAAATAATGTTCCTTCTGAAATTATTTTTAAAAAAATATCTCTTTTTATTTTTTGAATAAATACCAAACCTTACATTTGCGCCGGAGAGATGGCAGAGCGGTCTAATGCGGCGGTCTTGAAAACCGTTGAGGGTTACACCTCCGGGGGTTCGAATCCCTCTCTCTCCGCCCCTATTCCTTTTATTCCCATCAGCAAAGCAATTAATAAGCAGATTTTCTTTTATCCAAAGACATACGTCCTATACCCTTATTTACTTACTGTAACAAACCATTGCACGTTATTAACAATTAATATAAACTACATCGCCCTTTTTACGAGGCGATGTGGTTTATATTATACTTTTTACAATTTTATCACTTTAAAAATTTTAAAAGTTTTATCCGTCTTTACTTTTATAAAATAAACTCCTTTTGTAAAGTTCGACATATCTAATTCGGCGCCGTTTGAATCTATCTCTTTTACTGCCTTAGAAGAATAAATACGGCCGGAAACATCGGTTATTATAATATCATTTGCAGCAATATTTGCATTCGTTATTTCAATTCTAACCTTGCCATATGTTGGATTTGGATAAAGAGAAGTGATTATTGATACATCATGAGCCACCATCATATCCGGAAGATATGCAATTGTATTACTATTAACCGACTTATCAAATTTCAGAGCCTTTTGGCCTTCAGTTATTTGATCAGTTCCGGCTATATTTTTAAGGTCAACTTCGGTTGCGGAAATAAATTCTGAACCGCTGACAATTCCGGCAAGCGAATCTTGTCTGTAATGGTAAGAATGATGCCGTTCTTCTTTTACACATAATATCCCTGACAGATATAGAATATTATAGTTCGCCGGGTGGGATAAAACCAATTTTGATGGAGTAATGGTATAATTTCCCGGCTGTTCTTTGTAATATTTAGGGGTTACCTGGTACACCGGTCCACAAACAATCGTGCTATCATCTCCATTCTTAAATCCCGTAATTGTAGAGGTAAACCGCGGCAAATTGTCATCATCAGAAATAGTTTTATTATCAGCTTTTACGGTAAGTAATGCCGGGTTTATTTTCATGTTTCCGTCAATGGTTGTCAAAATATAATTATCAGCTGAGCCGCCGGATAATGTAACAGGATAATTACCGACAGACGATGTTAGATCTGCTGTAGTCGAAGCAACAGGAGGTATAATATTTTCAGGACCCTCTCCATTTACAAAGCCATCATAGATAATTCTGAATACCGGATTGACATCTCCATAGGTTCTAAAAGTATCAGCAACCTTTGCTGTTAGTACGTCTTTATTTACAGTGAGTAGCCCGTTTACATATTGAATATTATAGTTTGATGGTTGAATCACTGAACCAGAAGCGATAACATTAAATACCCCGGCGGGAACATTTGTAGCAGGCACGATCGTATTTGCACTATTCAACAGGCTATAGGTCAACACTCCATTTGCGAATACAGAATCTTCATTATCCTGGTACTTAAATCCGGAAATATGTGAAGTAAACGGTGGAGGCTGCACACCGTAAGAAACGGTAGCACTATCTGTAGTGACGATAAGAGGTGCGGGCAAAATTGTCAATTTGCCTAATCCGTAACTTATATCAAAATTATTAGACAAAAATGCACCTGGCACGATTGTATTCTCTCCCGCTGTAATTCCTGTAATAAGGTTGATAGACTTGAAATCGGTTAGCGTATCAGTGGCAGGAGCGGATACATCGGTCTGATCAATAATCGCAGCTACATTTGAGTTACTGGTATCGCCAACAGTAGTGCTGTTTACCAATGCAAAGCCATTTACCAGTGCGCGCGCATTTACCAATGCTCTTGCATTCACAAGAGCACGGGCATTTACCAATGCCCTCGCATTTACTAAAGCTCTTGCACTTACAAGAGTGGCAGTATCGGGCGATACTTCATAATCAAAAACAGATGCGGTAGCAACATCTACAAGGTTCGTTGTGTCGTACACTGTAACTCCATTTACCAATGCCCTCGCATTTACAAGTGCCCGGGCATTCACCAAAGCTCTGGCGCTGACTAAAAAGCTGAGATTTGTCAAATCGGAATTTACCAGAGCTCGCGCGTTCACCAAAGCACGGGCATCTACAAGGGCAATAGCATTGGTAACCAGGTTTTGCTGATAATCAGATTCTAAAGAATTCAGAAATGAAGATTTGTCTCCGTTGTCTATTAATGAATCTCCATAAGAAAAGTTATAACTGATTCCGGCAATTTTATCGCCATAAGTAAGTGTAGTATCTCGTGGAGTAATAACAAGAGGCATAGGTTTCACAGAAAGTACGCCGGTATTGAACACATATTTGTAAAGTTCATTTAGCGCAATCAAAGTGGTATCTCCTGAAGCAAAAGTTTTCATGGAAGGTTTAATAATATATAAACCAACATTACTCATATTTGTTGCTGTACTTGTATAATTTATCGTGTCAAGTCCAAGTTGTTGTAACGTCAGCCCGGTTTGCTCCAATGGAACACTATCCACTAAAATGGTAGCTGAAAACGACGGAATTTTTTCGCCATACTTTTTAGTCTCATTATTGGCAGTAATTGTAATCACTTTTTTTATTGGTGAAAAGAAAAACAAGGAATCTGAATAACCACCATCTAATCCACTTGCCGAAACCGGCGCGGTATAAACCTGTATGGCAGGATTACCTGTAAATGCTGGAATTGCAGCGATGGCCTCTGTGTTATTTATGGGTGTGGTTGTTACAGGATCTCCGCGGAACAAAACTTTTGAATCAGTATCAAGAAAGTTCCCCTGAACGGTAATATTAATCGGTTGAGTTCCAGGTTTAATAGTAGTGTCGGATAATACCAGTTTCGTTAATATAGGTTTGGGGGTAGCAAAAGTTCTCATCGCGGCATCTGCCTGTATCAATCCATAACCAGTAGTGAAATCGAAACCCGGTGTTCCCATATCTTTTGCGGTACGTTCCATAAGTGACCGGATACTATCGGGACCGGCTATCTCATTCGCAAATTTTTTCTTTCCTTCAATTAGTAAAGCCGCAACAGCAGCAGCATGAGGAGCGGCTGCAGAAGTTCCGAAAAAGTTAGGAAATGCATCTCCATCAATATTCACTCCGCCCATATTTACAGTTGTATTCACTCCATTTGGAGCAGAAAATTCTGGTTTATTTCGAACCACACCATTTACCAGTGTACCTCCCGTTGATGAGAAAGAAGCAATAGTTGGCGGATTCACTCCATAGGCAGGAGTATTTGAAAAAAGTACCGCACCTACTGCCATCGCACCATCAGCATTTGCCTGCCCTACAATGGTTGAATTCCCCGAATTGAATTTACTGACAACACCGTTGCCCCGGAAAAATACATATTTGAACCGAACATCACCAGTACCCGACGCACGTATAATAATAATATTAGTTTGTGTGGTTTGCGTTACGGTAAAAGGAAGCACCTCAATAGGATCACCACCTATATTATTGCGGTTAAAACCAAATAAAGCATTTCCGTTGTTATCTGTCAGGTAAATATCAAGGTCATTTTGGGTTCCTGCCGATGTTTTGCCTGAAGAATAAATACCGTCCTGCCACTGAAGTACTACAGTATATGTGCCCGGTTGAAGCGTGATAGTTTGATAAATATCACCTCCTCCAAAATTATGTGCTGTACCTGAAATACCGGTTGGAGCCGGAGCGGCATTGAAAACTCCTTCGTAAGATTGATTACCGTAATTACCAGCCGCTGAAAAGTAAGCAACACCCTTTGCTGCAGCAGAATCAACAGCCTGCGCTATAACTCCATCCTGGTAAAAAGGCTCAGTAATATAAGTAATATCATCTACTATTACGTTACAACTATCTTCCTGCAACTGTTTTATGCCAAGGGCAAAATCACTTGCGTTGATAAAACCGGTTCTGAATGCCAGCTTAGCAGCCGGGGCTACATCATGAACAATTTGCAACATTGCTCTGCCTTCATCAGATGCCTGGCCATAAGGATATTCCTTCAATACTTCCACCGGGGAAGCGTAATCTGCATTTCCAATTCCCGGAAGGTCGCCATTAATTACATCTGTTTCTGCAGGATTACCGGCAATGGTATTATATGAATTTGAGATGACTCCCACTTTTACACCAGCGCCTGTTAGTCCATAACCTTCCCGTACGAGGTAAGATTGTATGGCTGTATCTCCCTGGCTGTTTACAATACCAGAATTCCCGATAGAAGGGAAGATAGGGCGACAATAGTCAATTAAATCAGGCAAACTATCTAATTTCAATAAGTGGTTTATTGGATATTTACCCGAAATAATCAAAGTATTCGGCCCGTTATCAATGAGATCAGTCATGCCATATTCCGGTGTTTGTAACAGCGATAACAACTGCTGGTATTTACCTTGAAGTGAGATCACTTCTATGAGTACACTATCATGCTTGAGAATAAAAATATTTTGAGTAGAGTCTGTAACATTTCCGAAATTCTCCGCCAGTGAATTCAATTCAGCACCGATAAGATTTCTGATTTTGCCTCCTTCGGGCGGTGGGTAATAGGGTAAAATACAATTGCTAAAAGTAACAACTACCGTGTCCGTTGCAGAACAACCACCATTAGGATTTGTTACGGTCAATACATAAGTACCAACTGCATCAACTGTAGGCGTTAGGGTACCATTACCGGACAATATATGACCATTATTAAGAGGCGCCCAATTATATTGTAAACCATTAGCAGAACCGCTTCCATCCAATTGAACAGACGAAGTAGAACAATTCAAGATCTTGTCATTTCCTGCCTTTGCCACAGGAGTACTGCATGTAGCAGACTCCGTAAAAGGGGCGTAATAAATAGTAACATTATTTTGGATATTAATCTCGCTGCCACTAAATAAAGCTCCGGTATAATAGGATTTACCTGAGCCGGAACCAATATTTATGCCCGCAAAAGGAGCCCAAACAGTTCCGATCCACTTCGATTGCGCCCCGTTGCCTGATGATCCGTTATTAATATTCCAGGAAAATTTGCCAAATGAACAGGTGGAACCATCGCCATGAGTTTCAGTATAAATTCTTGATGCATCGCCACCATTTTTTGTGCTTGCATTTACTTTGTTCAAATCCACATCTCCATACACATAAATTTTTATAGTACCGGTAGCATTATTTTTAAAATCAAA
>Ga0134126_10007707_pt1 | contig 13523 bp, 12 predicted proteins | sample KB31752_FD_96881 | JGI IMG/M metagenome (GOLD analysis project Ga0134126, IMG submission 96881) | Terrestrial soil microbial communities with excess Nitrogen fertilizer from Kellogg Biological Station, Michigan, USA - KB3-175-2 | ecosystem: Environmental > Terrestrial > Soil > Unclassified ...
GTTTCCCCAGTAAACAGTAACGGCATTGGAAGTTGCGCCGCTCAGGAGAGTTCCTCCGCTGATGCTCCACTGATATTTATCGCCGTTATGAGATGTTGTTGAATAGGTATTGCCTGCTGAAAATTCACATACATTCACAGGGCCTGAAATTGCAGGAATGGGTTTTGTATTGATTTTTACCGATTTACTTACAGGAGATTTGCATCCGGCTGAATTGGTTTCAGCCACTTTTACGGTTCCCGGGCCTGTGGCCCCCCAGTTTATTGTAATGGAATTTGTACCGGCCCCCGCGGTAATACCGCCGCCTGTAACAGTCCAGTTGTAGGTATCTCCTGAAACGGATGGCGTAGAATATGCCTGGTTCGTGGTAAACCGGCAAATCGAATCCGCCCCCGTAATTGCAGGTGCTGGCCATTTACTTATTACAATTTTCATGGTATCATGCGCAGGCTGGCAGGAGCTGTTACCTGTTGTGTTAAGCACCAATGATACTGACCCTGCTACAGTTTCTGAGGCCGATGGTTTATACCAGGCATTTAATGTTGTTCTATTGGGATTAAAGGTTCCCGTGCCCCCGCTCCATATTCCTCCGTAAGCTGCCTGTACATTGCCATTTAATTTTGCAGAATCCGTTGCCGAACAAATAACGGTATCATTTCCTGCATTTGCGGCAATAGGCAGCGTAAATATTTTTACAAGATCGCTGTCGGTAGCCGCCGGGCAATTAGTAGCGTCATTTACTTTAACCCAATAGGTCCCTCCCGCAGATACTGTTATGGTTTTTGTTGTATCCCCGGTATTCCAGATATACTTGTACGGAAGTTTTCCGCCCGATGGGTTTGCCTGTAAGGTTATATTGCTCATGTAGCAGATAGATGGCGTATCCGGGCTGATACTTACCTTAAGAGTATTAATAAAATTAACCCTTACGGTATCGCATAATGTACCGCTGCACGATGCGACAGGTTTCCCACAGGCCAGGTAATCAACATAAGCCGGGTGTCCCGTTTTTGGGGTAACGTACGTGGTACTGCAGCCTGATGAACAACTTAAATAACTGTTATAAACAGAATCATTTGTGAGCGATTGCCAATGGATGGTTGAATCTGTTAAACCCGTAACAGTAAGGGTTGCCGTGCAACCGTCCCGCACATAAATATCGGTTCCGGCGCTTGGTTTTTTTATCGAATGGATCCTGTAAACGTTCTGATTGCCACCGGGTTTACAAAAAGTGATCACGTGAGGGCCCGTACCACTAAGGCATATCGGGGTGCCAATCGGAGTGTTTCCGCTACAGCCTTCGTTATAATACATAGAACCTGAAGGCATAGCGCCTGAATAAATGTCAAGTGTAATTCCCTGGGCGCCGGTAGATAATGTTACAATAAATTTAACGCAGGGTGAACTCCCGCAACACGTATCATTCCTGGCTACAGAACTGCTTAACCAGGTTGAATCCGGGTTATTAGATAAGTCAACAGTAAAAGTGGGCGTTCCCCCACCGCACTGTGCATACAATTGCGAATAAAATAATTGCGGAAAAAGCAATAAGATAAAAAAAACCCATGCAGTTTTCATAGTTGTTTCATGTTAAATAGATGGAAAAATAAATCGCCCCCGTCTTTAAACTACCCCCTCCCATAGAATCGTTTAAGTAATTGAGAACAAAGGTAATGCGAAAGCAAGCTTTTGGTATTTCGTCCCTGTCGTTAATTTAACGACTTTATTGTCATTACTTTAATGATTTTCTGAAAAGATATCAGCCTGAAAAATAACCTTAAATATTGGTTGTCAATAGCTTCTACTCGTACCTTAGCGATTCAATCGGGTTTTGCCTTGCTGCCCTTCGGGCAGGGGCAATGCCAAAGATTAAGCCTACGGCAACGGAAAACCCGAAAGCAATGATCAAGGAGATGAAAGTAAAAATAGTAGGTATATGAAAATACCCTGAGATAAGCCTGGAGACTATAATACCAAGGATTACACCCATAAGGCCGCCACCGCTGCTGAGCATCACGGCTTCTGCAAGGAACTGCTGCACGATATCATATTTCCGGGCGCCGATAGCCATCCTCAACCCTATTTCTTTAGTCCTTTCCGTTACCGATACCAGCATAATGTTCATAATGCCAATACCACCAACCAATAACGAAATACCAGCTATAATACCAAGCACCAGGTTAAAAGTGTCTTTTGTATGCTGCTGTTGTTTTAGTTCGGCTTCTGGAACCCTGATCTCAAAATCAGATACGCCGCCATGCCTGCGCGTAAGGATGCGGGACGCTAGGTCTGCTATTGCGATAATATTTTTTGAATCAGAGACTTGCAGTATCAGTTTGTCCACCTGGTTATAAGGCTTGGGAATAACGGTAGAATTGGAATTTGAGGCGTCATCATCGTCGTTATTGTTTGTGGTGTTGGAATTCAGGCGTTCTTTGGTTATAAAAGAGCGGTCGGTAAACCTCAATAGGGCTACCCGCGCAGGAGTATATATATCCACAGGGTTTTCTGTGACGCTTTTCTTCTTTGCCGTATCATTAAGGAGAATTGGCTCGAGGACTCCAATTACATTCAGCCATATCGCGTCGCACCTTATGTATTTGCCAACGGGCGGCTGGCCATGAAAAAAAATGTTCTTTGCCTCCGGGCTGATAACACAGACGGGGGCGGTTTCAGAAATCTGGGTGGAATCAAAATTTTGCCCGGACTGAAAATTTCTTGATAGCATGTCAAAATATTGCGGCGTTACCCCGGTTATTTTTGCTTCGTGGCCGGCGCCGTTATATACTGCAAAAACATTCATGTTTATTTCGGGGCTGTACCTGTCTATACCCGGAATAATCTCTTTAAGCGCATTTCCATCCGCTAAATTGAGGCCGAATGATGTTTTAGGCTTATTGGTGGGCTCATTGGTTTTCTGGGCGGCTTTATCTTCGGGGTTTATTATTTTCTGGGTAATCATGATGTTATTTACCCCTACCAGTTTCAGTTGGTCCAGCAGGTCCTGTTGTGTGCCTTTTCCTACAGCCTGCATCGCGATAACAGATGCTACACCGAAAATGATGCCGAGACCTGTAAGAAGGCTCCTTACCTTATTGTGCATTAAGGCGCCGACTGCAATTTTCAGGTTAAATAAGAAACGTTCCATGAATCAGTTAATGCCGCTTTTGGGTTCAGAAACACTCTTCGCCGATGTTGTTTCTGTAGCATCAGGTTTTATATCGGCCGGCTTCCGCAGTTTGTCTTTTATGCTTTTAGACAAACGTATCACCGGTAATTTATCCGCATTCGCAGGTGCAGAGAGATATACCATATCCCCCTCGTTCAATCCTGCTTTGATTTCTGCGTTCACTTCGTTTGCCAGGCCTTCCACCACTTCCTGCTTCACGGTTTTGTTGTTCAGTTTTGCATATACGAAATTAAAGGTGTCACTGCCTTGTATACAGTCCAGGGGAATATACAAGGTGGAAGAAGGCAGGGTTTTAGTTTGAATAATATTTGAGGTGGTCATTGCCGGCCTTAGCAAAGTGTCTTTCTGGTCAATGAGGATGTTTACTTCAAATACTTTGGTTTGCGTATTGGGCAGTTGCTCGCCTACATTCTCAATGGATTTTACCTTGCCTGAATATTTATGCCCGGGAAACGCATCTATAGAAATTTCAACGTTTTGGCCCACTTTAAGCTTACTGATGTCTATTTCGTTCACATATGTTTGGGATACCATGACTGAAAGGTCAGGCAAGGTAGCTACTACCGGGCTCCAGGTATTTATGGTTGAACCTGTTTTTATCTTTCTGCCTGTCCAGTCTTTTTTATAAATAAGCATCCCCGATTTTGGCGCTTTAATGGTGAGGCCATCCATTAGAGTTTGCAATTGCTGCAGTTTGCTTTGCTGCTTGCTGAGGGTGGCTTCTTTTTCCTGCATTTTAGCGCGGTTTTGTTCCAGTTTCAACTTATAGCTGGTAATACTTTGCTTATAGGTGCGTTCTGCCTTTTCCATATCAATTTCAGCCTGCCTGATGACTGAAGGCGGTTCAAATTTACTTTGTTCCATGAGCAGCTTCTTTTCTTCCATATCGAATTTCTCGTTGATAAGCTCGTCCCTTAATTTGCTCATTTCAAGAGCAGTATCAAGCCTGGTCTGTGTATATTCAGATTCTATTTTGCTGAGATCCGCACCGCCGTCCTTCAACTTCGACATAAAATCAGATTTGTCCAGTTCGGCAATAAGATCGCCTTGCTTTACCTGGTTCCCTTCAGGTATTAAGGAAGAAATTTTGACATTATAAATCTCATAAGCCATCATACCGCCGGGGCCTTTGATGTCTTCAGAATTAAGGGCTTGCAGCTCGCCTGTGGTGGTAACATTAATGGACATGGCGCCTTTTTTTACCGGAACCATAATTCCTGAAACAGTTTTACCTGAACCCATGGTGGCAAATATCCATATCAGAATAATAATAACTGCTGTACCAATTGCAACCGGAAGTATAATTTTTGTCTTCAATGGTTTACATTTTTAACAACCTGTACATCAGAAGCAAATAACTTCGTGAGCCTACGGGTTCCAGCCATGCCCGAAATAACAAACGTGATATTTTATACAAATATCTTAATTATATTTTAATGTAACCGTTCCAGATAATTACAATTTCTCTCTGCCCTTCGCTCTCTACTTTGTTACACACGGCTAAGCGATTGTTTCACAGGCTTTTTTTCTTTGATCAGGTCAATGGCGATATTCCATAACCGTTCGTAAGGTACGGTCTCCATGCGGTTTTGAGTTGATGTATAGTTTATATCGCCTCTTTTAAGTTTGTCCAGAAGGTCTTCTGTTTTAACCTGTGTTTTTGCCGGGTCAAACTGGCATTTTTCCATGACCAACAGCATTTTAATGAAGAAATGGCTCCTGTATGCATCATCTTTGCCAAGATTGCGATAGATATAACTTTTAAGGGCCTCGGTGCGGCTTATTATCTTTACGTATTCCCTTTTTTCGAGCAGGAGCAATATCTGTAAAATAAGCACTGCGACGTTCATGCCTTTCTTGTCTTTGGAGAAAAGAGGGATTTCATTAAGCAATTTTGCAAATCGGAACGTTTGTTTTTCTTTAGCCAGCAGTTCAATGCAGTTATCATCGTTATAATAGTTGATCATAAACCAAAGGTATCCTCCAAAAACCTTCCAAAGCTCTTGCTGTTGTGCCCGGGTATGGGTAAGCCTTGGATGTTTTATTACATGGCAAAATATTTCAGTTGCGCCATAGAGGCTGTTGCTGTTGAGAAGAAGCAAAAAATGCAGCTCCTGCAAAATAAACCAGTTTTCAGAACCGTCAGTATAAAGAGGAAGGGCTTCAACGGCACAGGTAATTCCTTCTTCATACTTGCCCAGGTGCAGGTAGCAACTCCCTTTGATCACCAGGTTATTTGCATGTCGGGCACTGCTGTAAAATATGGGGTTGTCTTTTAAATAAGATTCAAACTCGTCGCATGAAACTATGGCCGCATTAAAATCGCTGATAAGCTGGTAATAAATGCTTTTAATGGAATGGTCATAGTAATTAATAAAGTAAGTACGGTACTGTTGCTGCAGGAGCGTAATACTTTTGTAACATTCCCTGGCTTTTTCAATAAGCTCGGGTGAATGAGAGACCGACCGGCTGAAATTGATCATAATGGTATAATACAGTTCCTCAGCTTTCACTTCGGCCATAAGGTTATTGCTCGATGTATTAAAAAGGTTGTTATAATAATCGAACTGTGCGTTGTTCCCTTCCAGCATACTCTGCCGCCTGAAATGAAGGGCGCATTGTTGTACTATATCGTGCCTCTGGTATTTTATAGCTTTGTTCAAAACTTTGGCCATCAGCTCATAACCTGCTGTTTTTGCATTCCACCCAACTAAAAATTTAGAGACGATCAGGTGACGGTACAATGAAAGATAAACGCCATCGTAAGAACTGGATTTTCGCTTGCCACTATCTATAAAGAGAATATTATTGTAGATACGCTCTTTGATCCTGCTTTTTAATATTCTGTACTTTGTACTCTCTGTACCAGTATTATACAGCGCTTTTGCGGCTTCAGAATCGGTTATAAATTTCTTTTCCAGGATACCGTCCAGGAACTGGTTGTATTTAACATTTTTGTCTGTTCTGCTGTGAAGACTAAAAATTGGAACATTATCCAATCGGTATTCTGAAACAATTTTGACTAATTCTAACAGTGCTTTCATGCCCAAATGCTATGATTTCGGCATCGAAGGTAATGAAACTTTTCAAATTTCCAAATTTTGCGGTGTGACATTTTAAAAAAAAACGATAACAAATAAGCTCGGAGAAAGGATGAAATTTGAAATCAGGTTAATGAAGCAATTGGAAATGCTACAAGATTTGAAAAATAACATCAGGCAGGAATCGGATCCGCAAGATAATAATATAAGATATATGTACCAGAGGAGGAGGCTCATTTTTTTCGGAACACAGGTAACACTTCAAAAATGAAGTGTTACCTGTCAACGAAAATTTAAAAAGGACAGTGAAACATTTAGATATAAATACAACACAAATTTAGAGCAAAAACAAAGAATTTAACATCGAGAAGCATAAGTGCAAAGATTAATGGTTTTTTTAGAGATGTAACACTTTACATAAAAGTGATGAAGCAACAGTAAAAAAGAATCTGTAATTTAGCGGTTTGTTTCCAAAAAATATTAAAGAATACTACTATGCAAGTCATTTTATCAATCCTTCTGTACCTGAATGTTATAAGCAGTCCTGGGACTTATACAACCAGCCAGATTCAAGGAGATGTAACAGCAAATCAGCCCCAGGTAACTGTAGTTCAGTCTGATCCAGGCCTGCTTGATTATATTGTTACTACTTATAAAAAGCAGGTTGCAGGGATTACTGTACTGGACGATGGGCAAATGAGATAAGATTAAAAATAAGATAATATAATAACTTTATAAGTTATACCGGCTTACCTATATACCTTTACCTTGGGTTTCCCCACTTGAAACCCCATTTTATTCCAAAAGCCTGCTGAGAGTGAACAGCAGGCTTTTTTCTGTTTACAGGGCTTTATTCATTGACTAGTTCCTTTTTAGAGCTACCTTTGTATTGGTAATGAAAACCTGTAAACCCCTTATATCCTTGCTGGCCATTGCTCTTAGCGCATTGCTTTTTGATGGCCATACCAGGGGTAATGTGAGTCTATCGTATGGCAACGGCGACAGCATGGTTCGCAGGACAGATAATTATATCCAATATGTAAACGGCATTGCTTCACATGGAAACCGCTTTATGAAAACTTATGTTAAAATTTCAGGCCACAAAAAATACAGGCAGATCACGGATTACCGGGGTTGGCCGGATAGCACAGAAGAAACCATAAATGTAGTATTTTATAAAAATGAACCCGTAGAATATGCCGAAACGCCCCTTAACATACCCGGCGGCACAAACCTGGAGTATGATAACTATTATTACGAAGGGAAAATATTGGCTTACAGGGTTTTTGAGGTTATAAACCAAAGTGCATGTACAAGTGGTGCCTTAACAAATACAATGACAGTGTATTATGACAGCACAGGGAAGATTTTTAAAACTTTACACACTCTTTTTGGTTCAAATAATCAGCCGGTAGATACTGCAACATGCGCCGCAGTCCTAAATGATTTCACTCATTTATACAGGAGCTATTCCGAAACACCACTTGCAAAAGATGGTGCTGAGACAAAATAAATGTATTAATGGAATAGATTTGCAGCCAGGATGAAAACAGGTTCACGTCCTCCCCAAAAAATACCCAAGACTGCAAAATATGATCCCTATGCTGCTATCAGGGTGGGGGAATTCAGGGTTTTCCTTTTCGGGCGCGTATTTATGACCCTCGCCTACCAGATGATTGATATTATCATTTATCAGCAGGTTTATGAATTGACCAAAAACCCGCTTCTTATCGGGTTTATTGGCCTTGCACAAGCCATTCCTATCATTTCCATAGCGTTGTATGCAGGCCACATTGCCGACCGCCAAAACCGCCGGAATATCATTCTGGTTGCCAATATCATGGTACTGTTTGCAACGATTGCCCTGGTCTCCATTACTTATGACCTTAAAGGGTTTATAAGCAGCTATGGGTTGATTTCAATTTACAGTCTGGTTTTCATAATAGGGGCGGCACGCGGGTTTCTGGGCCCAGCTACTTTTAGTCTCCTCGGCCAGGTGGTAAACAGGGAATTATATGCCAGCGCAGCTACCTGGAATAGTTCGGTATGGCAAACAGCCGCTGTGATGGGACCTGCCCTAGGCGGTTTATGCTATGCAAAATTTTCGGCAGCGCCTTCTTATGGCGTGGCATGTGCTTTCCTTTTCATCAGTATCACCATCATGTTTCTCTTCATAAAGCCCAAGCCTACTCCCGTCCCTGACACCAAGGAATCGTTGCGGGAAAGCATTCTTTCGGGTATCCGCTTTGTCTTTGACAGCCAGGTGATTTTGGGGGCATTAACCCTTGACTTATTTGCCGTTTTGTTTGGCGGGGTCATCGCCCTTCTTCCTTTTTTTGCCAACGATATTTTGCATACCAACGCTATAGGGCTGGGATTATTAAAAGCAGCGACAGCCTTTGGCTCTGTCATTATGGCTATTATACTGGTATATGTACCACAGAAAAAAAACGCTGGAAGGAATTTATTATGGAGCGTAGCGGGGTTCGGCCTCTGCATGATACTTTTTGGCCTGTCCCATTCATTCGTCCTTTCACTCTTCCTTCTTGTTGTAAGCGGAATGTTTGATAATGTGAGCGTGGTGATACGTACAACTACCCTTCAATTAAAAACCCCCGACAACATGCGGGGCCGGGTAGCGGCCGTAAACAGCATATTCATAGGCTCATCCAACGAAATAGGCGCCGTGGAATCAGGCGTTGCTGCTAAGTTGATGGGAATCATTCCATCGGTGATATTTGGCGGCCTTATGACCCTCGGCGTGGTTGGGACTACTGCATGGCGTGCGCCGAAGCTGAGAAAGCTGGATTTGAGTGAGATGAAAGAGGAGGAAAAGGCTGTACTTTAATGTTGACGGCTCCATCTATCCATTTACCCTTTTTTTAACCGAATTTTGCAGTTGCTTTAGAAAAGCAAATTCCTATGAAAGAAAAAATTTTAGCTGCCTTATCTAATGTAGATGACCCTGACCTGAAAAAAGACATCGTAACCCTGGGAATGGTGCAGGACCTTGTCATTGAAGGCAATAAAGTCAGGTTCCGGCTGGTGCTTACCACTCCGGCCTGTCCATTGAAGGACATGATTAAAAATGCCTGCCTCAATGCCATCCATCACCTGGTTGACAAAGATTTGGAAGTAGATATAACCATTGACTCAATGGTTACCACTCAAAAGCGAAATACAGGAGACGCCTTATCGGGGATAAAAAATATTATCGCGGTGGCTTCCGGCAAAGGAGGCGTAGGCAAATCAACGGTAGCTGCCAACCTGGCCATTGCGCTGGGCATGATGGGCGCCAAAACCGGGCTGCTGGATGCTGATATTTATGGACCCTCTTTGCCTACCATGCTTGGGCTGAGAAACGTGAGGCCCGATGTGAGCAAACAGGGTGAAAAAATGGTGGTCAACCCTATTGAAAAATTTGGGATTAAGGCCATGTCGGTTGGTTTGCTTATTGATGAAAAACAGGCCTTGTCTGGCGCGGCCCCATGATAACTACCGCGCTGAAACAACTGATGATGGATGTAGCCTGGGGCGAGCTTGATTACCTGGTAGTGGACATGCCGCCGGGAACAGGCGACATCTATCTCACTATGGCACAGCAGTTCCCACTTTCAGCCGTGGTTATCGTTACCACCCCTCAACAGGTTTCAGTGGCAGATACCCGCAAAAGCATTGAGATGTTCAGAATGCAGGGCATAAGCAAGCCCATCCTTGGTATTGTAGAGAACATGAGCTATTTCAGTCCTATGGAATTGCCCGGCAGCAAATATCATATTTTTGGAAAGGGTGGGGCAGAAGAACTCGCTTCAGATTACGGGCTTCCGGTTCTTGCAAACATTCCTTTATTTCAAAGTCTCACAGAAAAAGCGGATGAGGGGATTCCGGCCATCATGCAGGACAATGCGATATTGAAAACCGAGTTCATCCAGTTGGCCGAAAAAGTGGCACAGCAAATGGCAGTCTTAAATGCAACGGGGGAACTAGTTTCGTGAAAATAAAGCTCGCAAAGCACGCAAAGAAAGAAGCACGCAAAGTCCGCAAAGCGAACATCTTAATCTGTTTAACTTTGCGCTCTTTGCGAAACCCTTAGCGTCCTTTGCGTGAAATTTCTCATTTTGTGTCCTTCGCTCTTTGCGTGAAATTTCACTTAGCGTCCTTTGCGTGAGAAATTTTCATTTTTGCGCTCTTTGCGTGAAAACCCGTAACTTCGTTTCGGAATATGTATATGGAGAAGGAGTTGGCAAAAAAATCAGGTTTATTGGTGCGTATAGAACAATCCCTCGAAACCATGCGCGACTATTTGCGCACTGATGGCGGAGATGTGGAACTTATTGGTATTGAAGATGATATGACGGTAAAAATCAGGCTTCTCGGCCAATGCCGCTCCTGTTCTATGAGCATCATGACCATGAAGGCCGGCATTGAAGAGGCCGTTCGCAGGGCCGTTCCTGAAATCAAGGCGGTTGTCGCGGTAAGCGAAGAGGATTTAAAGCTCATTTGAGCGGCTGGCAAAAAATCCGTTCCCGGTTTATTAATAATCCCATAACTTTGCTTTTTTTTATTCCGGGAATCCTTCCAGATGCATTCAATTTCTGATTATAACCAGATTATCGAAGATGAAATAAAATGTATTTCATTGCCCGGAAGTCCTGCTTCCCTCTATGAGCCTGTAACATACATGTTGGGCTTGGGGGGCAAAAGAATAAGGCCGGTTTTGACTTTGATAGCCAATGAAATGTTTGAAGGCAACATTAGGAATGCTATAAAACCTGCTCTTGCTATGGAAATGTTCCATAATTTTACACTTGTTCATGATGATATTATGGACCACTCAGCTATGCGGAGAGGCAACCCGACCGTACATGAAAAATGGAATGAAGAAACAGCCATATTATCCGGAGATGTAATGTTGGTAATTGCTTATGAATTGTTAAGCGCTGCAAGTCCGGAAAAATTGCCGACAGTTTTTAACCTGTTCAGCCATACGGCAAAAGCTCTTTGCGAAGGCCAGCAATTGGATATGATCTATGAAAATGCCGATACGGTATCTCTTGAGCAGTATATTGAAATGATCGGTAAAAAAACAGCGGCCTTATTCGCAGGAAGCCTGAAAATGGGCGCCTTGCTTGCCGGTTGCGGAGAAGAAGATGCTGAAAATTTGTACGGTTTCGGCCATTATGCCGGGCTCGCCTTCCAGGTGCAGGACGATATCCTTGACACATATGGTGAAGAAGGGCAATGGGGCAAAATAAAAGGCGGGGATATTGCATCCAATAAAAAAACTTTTCTTGCAATCACAGCGCTTGAGCTGGCTGAAAGCGATGTTCTCAACAAACTGAAAAACCTGGCCAACCTGGATCATAAAAGCAAGATACAGCAAACTATTTCGATATTTAACTCCTTGTCGATCAAGAAAAAAGCCGAACAAGCCAGGGATACCTACTTCAATACAGCGTTACAATTTTTAGATAAAATAAACGCGAAGGAAGAAGGAAAACAGATACTTAAAGAAGTAGCAGGTACATTTATAAACAGGGAGCGGTAAGAATACTACAGCAGTGAGATATGAACCAAATAACAATTAACAACTGTGAAAAATTTTAACATACAGGAATTCGTCCTAAAATTTTTGCGGTTTGGCGTCGCCGGTTTTATCGGCCTGATGATTGATTTCGGCGTTACTTATTTTTTTAAAGAAGTTGCCAAAGCGCACAAATATTTGTCAAGCGCAATGGGGTTTACCATTTCGGCTACCGTAAATTATTTTATCAACCGCTCGTGGACATTCCATAGCAACGATCCGGGGGTACTTTTCCAATACAGCAAGTTTATAGTGGTTGCCCTTATCGGGCTTGCCATCAATACCACGGTTTTGTATTATGTTCACCACAACCGGAAACAGAATTTTTATGTAGCCAAGCTGTTGGCCACCGGCATTACCGTGTTCTGGAATTTTACCGGAAACCTTTTATTTACTTTTAGTTGAAAGATAATATCTTAACTTTGCATTGAATGAAAACCCTGGTACTCGGAGCGTCGCCAAACCCAAACAGGTATGCTTATTCCGCGGTAGTAAGCCTATTGGCCCATGGCCATGAGGCAGTACCGCTGGGAATAAAAAAGGGCAGTATAAATGGACTGGAAATCAAAAACGGTTTCCCGGAGCTTATGGGCATTGATACGGTAACATTATATTTAAACCCGAAGAACCAGCAAAACTGGTATGGATACATTATGGGCCTGCACCCAAGGCGCATTATATTTAATCCCGGCACAGAAAACGATGAGCTGCGGCAACTGGCAGAAAAGAATGGTATTCAAACCATTAACGCATGCACGCTGGTCATGCTTTCTACGGGTACTTTTGAAAATAAAACAACAGAGAAACTCTAATAAATGCAGAAAACTATTCTATGAAAGCAATAATTCCCGTGGCAGGGATTGGAACCCGCTTACGTCCACATACTCATACGCAGCCAAAATCGCTTATCCCTGTTGCCGGTAAGCCGATATTGTCCCATATCATTGATAGCCTTATTGATGCGGGCTTTAAGGATTTTGTCTTTATCATAGGGTACCTGGGTGAAAAGATACAATCTTATGTAGAAGATAATTATAAGCATATCAATTCCACATTTATTATGCAAACGGTGCGTGAAGGGATTGGCCATGCCATATGGATGGCAAAAGACTTTGTAGAAAATGAAGACCAATTGCTTATTGCCCTAGGGGATACTATTTTCGATATGGATATGAAGGGCCTCATGCAGGTACCTTATTCTACACTTGGTACCAAGAAAGTAGAAGACCCCAGGCGTTTTGGGGTAGTTGAGCTTGGCGATGACGGGTTTATTACACGACTTGTGGAAAAGCCCGCGATCCCTGTTTCAAATATTGCCATTATTGGGATATATAAAATAAATGAAGTGGCGGCGCTGATGGAGGCCCTGAAATATATTGTGGACAACAATATCAGGACAAAAAATGAATTTCAGCTCACCGATGCCCTGATGCTGATGATTGAGAAAGGGATAAAATTTAAGACCTGGAATGTTGAAAACTGGTTTGACTGCGGCAAAAAAGACGCCCTGCTTGAAACTAATGCCGTACTGCTTAAAAAATCTGAATTTGTGACCGCCGACCTTCATTTTGAAAATACCATCATCATCCAGCCTGTGAACGTGGATAAAAGCTGCCGGATCAATAATTCTATCATCGGGCCGAACGTTTCCATTGGAGCCCGTGCCATTGTTGAAAACTGTATCGTGAAGGAATCTATCATCGGTCCA
>Ga0134126_10007708_pt1 | contig 13519 bp, 16 predicted proteins | sample KB31752_FD_96881 | JGI IMG/M metagenome (GOLD analysis project Ga0134126, IMG submission 96881) | Terrestrial soil microbial communities with excess Nitrogen fertilizer from Kellogg Biological Station, Michigan, USA - KB3-175-2 | ecosystem: Environmental > Terrestrial > Soil > Unclassified ...
GACCTGACCGATTTCTCCTGCTGCTCGCTAGCTGGTTTCTTGGCCTTATGCCGGCCTGGGCGCAGCCGCAGTCACCCGTCGCGCTGGCGTTGACCGGCGGTACGGTCATTGACGTATCGAACTGGGGCCACTCCGCCGCTGACCTGCACAATGCAGTCGTCGTCATCGAGAACGGCAAAATCACTGAGGTGGGCGCCGCCGGCATCGTCGCTATTCCCAAGGGTGCGCGCATCATTGACTGCACCGGGAAATACCTGGCGCCGGGACTCGTGGACGGCTTTACCGGGATGAGCACCCAGGGGCAGGCATCGGCCACGCTCTACATGGGCGTGACCACGGCCGTCGTGCGATCCGACAGCCAGCACGGGCGGGTCGACTTCGCGGTCAACCCGGCGCCTCACCTCTATGCCATCGACTCGGTCGGAACTACGGACGATTTCAGCCGGCTGATTGGCCAGGGAGAGTGGACTTCCACCCTCAACCAGAAGGGCCGGCCGACCGAGCTGAGTCCCGACGAAACCATTCGGCAGCTCACTGATACCGCGCACCTGGGCACCCGGGTCGTATTCCTCGGTCACGATGTCACCGCGGCCAATTCTCAGGCGATCATCACCCACGCGCATCAGCTCGGCATAATCACCTATGGGGAATTCGCCGCCACTCCGTATGAGGTCGGCATCGAAGCCGGTGTCGACGCGCTCATCCACATGGGGCGCTACGAGCTCGGCGTGGTTCCCGACGAGTTGCAGCGGCCGCTCACCACCGATCCGGACGGCTCGTCTGCCTCGACTGCGTACGACTATGCGGAGCACCTGCCGCCGACTGACCTGCACGTTCGCAAGTACGCGAAGTTCATAGCCGCCCATCACGCGGCGCTGATGCCCACGTTCGCCACCTACTTCCAGCGCCTGCCGGGGCACCGCAATTTGTGGGACGAGCCCGCCGCCACCCTCCTCGACCCCGCGCACATGTACGATCCCCCGACCCGCGCCACGGGTGAGATGACGTATTCGCTGCCCAACTGGGAGCGGCATCTGCCGACCACGGCGCAGCGCTACATGGAGGCGAACCAGCAGAAGAAGGCCGATCAATCGGCGATGCGCCTTTGGAAGCTGAACCAGACGCTGTTCATGGCGTTTCCGCACTACCTGGCTGCCTCGGGCGCACCGGTCACCGGCTCGTTCAGCGGAATCTCGCTGCATGTCGAATTGGAAATGCTGGTCCGATTGGGACTGACCCCGCGCGAAGCGCTGGCTGCCGCGACGAATAACTACGCGCTGCAATTCAACTGGAATGAGCTGGGGCTGATCGCGCCCGGCCGGCGCGCCGACGTTCTTGTGCTGGATGGCGATCCGACGAAAAACATCTGGAACGCCCGGCTGATCTCAACCCTGATCCTCGAAGGCAACATCGTGGATCGTGCAGCCCTGCTGAAAAAGTAGTCGGCGCATCGACTCGGCGGCGCCGGGAACGCACCTGAGACCGGTCACGTAGAATCAAGCTAAAGGTTCGGCACAACCAGAATCCTTCTCCGCCTCATGACGGGCTTGCACACTCATCTCGCTTCGGGAAGCCACAAACGCCACCGCGCCGGCCTCATCCTCATCGCAGCATACAAGTTGCTGGCTGCGCTGCTGTTTGTCGCGGTCGGCGTGGGAGCACTGCGCCTGGTGCACAAGGACGTGGACGACTTCGCGTGGCATGCGCTGGTGGAGGTGCTGCACTGGAGTCCCGAATCGCGCGTGGTGCAGTTTCTGCTGGAGAAGGCCGAGTTGCTCAACGATCCGATGCTCAAACGGATTGGTTTCGGCGCGTTCTGCTACGCGGCGGTGGGCATTCTAGAGGCCGTGGGCCTGTATCTGGAAAAGATCTGGGGAGAATTCCTCACCGTTCTGATCACCGCCTCGTTCCTTCCCATCGAGGTGCACGAGATTATCCGGCGCTTCACGTGGATGCGGGTGAGCATCCTGGCCATTAACGTGGCGGTCTGCCTTTACCTTCTGTATCTGCTGGGGGAACGCGGGGCGGCACGGGCACGGGCGCGGCATGTGGCGCACGACCGGGGGCTCTGAAGCGGCGTGTGATGTGTGCGGGATCCGCGCACAGTCGCCGCTTTATATTGACAGATCCTCCCCATCTAATTAGGATTCGCATTCGAAACCTTCCGCTTTCAGCTTCCCCCGGGTTCATGGTTGGCGAGCATGGTTTGCCGGGCCTTTTTCCCTGGATATTGGCTTTCTTCACTGGATATATTGCAACCGCAGGGAGCATTGCCCTCCCATTCCGCGAGCGGCGTGCAGGCTTTTGCCGCTCAAGGCGGCGACCGGCGGCCTCGTTGAAGGACGCCGCGACCGGCAAAGTATCGATACTGGAAAATGATTCGCGGGATATTTCCGAACCTGCGCTTCCAATCGCAGCCCAGACCACCCAGACCCTCAGGGAAACTAAGGAGTTGGCCAGTGAGTGAGCCCTATATTGGCGAGATTCGAATGGTGGGTTTCAACTTTGCACCCAGCGGATGGGCGTTTTGCGATGGATCTTTGCTATCGATCAGCCAGAATTCAGCGCTGTTCAACCTGATTGGCACAACTTACGGCGGAGATGGCCAGAACACGTTTGCCCTGCCCAATCTTTCCGGGCGGATTCCCATTCACCAGGGGAATTCCTTCGTCGTTGGGGAGAGTGGGGGGACTGAGGCCGTAATGCTGACTCTCGATGAACTCCCCGCCCATTCCCATGCCCTGGCAGCGCATAGCGCCGAGGGAAACCTGCCGAGCCCAGCCCAGGGCGTTTGGGCCAAATCCTGGCTGGAGCAGTTTTCCACGAGCCCGCCTTCTGCCACGATGGCTCCCTCGCTGCAAAACTCCGGCCTGGACCAGGCGCATAACAACATGCCGACGTTCCAGGTGGTCAACTTCATCATTTCGTTGTTCGGAGTATTTCCGAGCCAAGCCTAATCGCTTCATGAGGAGACAGCCATGGGGACGCCGTATCTCTCGGAGATCAGGGTCGTCAGCTTCAACTTCCCTCCAAAAGGCTGGGCGCTCTGTGACGGACAGATTTTGCCCATTAACCAGAATCAAGCGCTGTTTTCTCTCCTGGGAACGACCTACGGAGGAGACGGAAGAACAACTTTCGCCCTTCCAGACCTTCAAGGCCGCACACTTCTCCACTTCGGACCCGATTCGTTCGGAAATTCCTACCCGCTCGGACAGTCAGCCGGTCAAGCGAATGTGGCTTTGACTCTTTCGCAGATGCCGGCGCACTCACACCTGGCGGAAGGCATCTCTGTTCAAGCCTATTCATTCCCCGCTGAGGGACGCACCTGGGCAGAGTCGCCTTTGAACCCGTACAGTTCAGATTCGGATACGGTGATGAATCCAGCCAGTGTGTCGCAGGCGGGCGGTAACCAACCCCACAACAATATGCCGCCGTACCTCACGCTGAATTTCATCATTGCGCTTGCGGGTATTTTCCCCTCGCGCAACTAGAAAGGACTCAGTGGAATGGCAGACCAGTTTGTAGGAGAAATCCGCGCCTTTCCCTTCAATTTCGCCCCCGTCGGATGGGCGATGTGCAATGGCCAGTTGATGGCCATCTCGCAGAATACTGCCCTCTTTTCTCTTCTCGGAACGCAATTCGGGGGCGACGGGAAGTCGACTTTTGGACTGCCGAATCTGCAGGGCGCGATTCCCCTCGACGCGGGAGCCGGAGCCGGTTTGAACAATCGGATTGTGGGGGAAACTGGTGGGAGCGCGACCGTGATTCTGTCGCTGGACCAGATTCCGGCCCACTCTCACTCTGTCCAATGCGCCGCAGCCGGGGATGCCTTGAGCCCGGCCAATGCTGTATTCGCGGGCGAATCCCGAGGCAACCCTCCTGCGTACGGGGCCCTGCCGGGACCGCCGGCCATCCTTCGCAATACCGCTGTCGCAATGACCGGCGGGGGGCAGCCGCACGACAACATGCCACCCTACGTTGCCCTGAACTTCTGCATTGCTCTCCAGGGCATATTCCCGGCGCGTCCATAAAAGAAGATGCAAGAGCCAATTGATCTGCGCAACGCGCGGGAAGAAGACCTGCCGTTCTTCTTCAGCTTGTACTCGGACGTGCGCGGACCCGAGATGAGCGGGTGGGGCTGGCCGGCAGCGCAACGCGAATCTTTCCTGCGTATGCAATTTGAAGCGCAACGGCGATCCTGGCAGGCAGCGTACCCGAACACGGCAGACCGCGTCGTCTGCTTGGGGGATTTACCCATCGGACGCATACTGACGGCTCACACGCAACACGGAACACACCTGATTGATATTGCGTTGCTCGGGGAATTCCGCAGTCGTGGCATTGGCGCGTGGCTGCTGCGCCAGTTGATGACCGACTGCGAACGCTCCCACAGCGCCTTGAGCCTGCAGGTGCTGAACGGCAATCCTGCCCGGCGTCTCTATCTACGCCTTGGATTCCGCGACACGGATGCCGGAGAGATGTATATCCACATGCGATGGACTCCAGAGTTCAGCCGCGATACAGAAACGTCAGCGGGTGTACGGGCGAGCTAAGACGGCACAACCGGAAAGGATCTCGATGCCGGAGTTTTTGACGATCGAAGATTTTGCCGCGCATCTCAACACCGCCTTCCGGGTGGATGGGTCCGGCGATCTTGACCTGGAGTTGGTGGAGGTTCGCGACTGGTCGAATGGGCGGATAGAGCAGTTCTCAGTGCTCTTCGCCGGACCCGTTTCTCCCTGGCTGCGGCAAGGAACCTATACCCTGAAGCATCCGCAGCTGCACGAACTGGCAATCTTCCTGGTCCCTGTGGGACCGAAGAACGCGCACATGGTCTACGAGGCGATGTTCAGCCGCCTCATCGCCACCACGGAGCCCGTTCGCTGAGAAATGGTTACGCGGCAACGAAGCCGAAGACCGCAGTGTAAGTATGTGGGGCTGCACCCGGCCCCGACGGGACAAGGAGGAGAGGTAATTCGCCTACGGATGGGTTTCGCATCGTGTATGTTCCCTGAGGAAGCGCCGGACCTATTCCCCGAAAGCGCACGGCGAAGCCGGTGAAGCGCCGTGAAGAAACGTGGGACACGCGGCCAACCATGCGAGGATTCTTTGCCGCGGGTTTGTGCGGAACCAGTTGGGTGACGGAGATCAGCGTCATTTCGCCATGAGAATGGCCGCCGGAACTCACCGTGAAACGCTCCCCCACCAGGCGTTCAAACGTCTGCTGAGAAATTTCATTGAACGCAACCAGACTCTCGGGACGAAAGGTTTCACGCTGACTTGAAGCCGGGGACTCTGCAAGCGAAGCGGGGAGAACCGCGCCGCCCAGCATGGTGAGTGTCGCCGATTGAAGAAAGCATCGCCGGGAAAGGGACATGCCTTGCCTCCTGGAAATGAGCGTCGGCCAACAACCGCCCAGCGGCCTCAGGGGAAGATATTCTGATCGCGTTCCGGACCGGACCTTCGATCGATGATAGTACGCCTGGTCCGCGCAGTTGTGCATTTTTTTGGGAGTAGACGACGAGCGACCGTGCCCACTCGCCGGAGCAGCAAGTCCTTCGTCCACCCACCATCGCATGCGGCCCGTCCTGCACAGATCGGGACAATTCACTCCTTCACTTTTTCACGATCGAATGAAAGGCAATCTGCCGGATGCCCCAGGTTCCTCGGTCAGTTGAGGGAACGCGCACCAGGGCCAGAACCGGCCCGCTTCAAAAGAAATGGCGCCTGCGTGCGGCAACATGACCGGAGGTGCAGCGCTCACTGCCTACACCGGCGGAAGCTGGGTGCCAATATCCGACTTGCGGATGGGAACCTAAACCGTAAACACAAGATATTGTGGTGACGAAGGGTACATAACCCAATGGCGCGGCAACTTTGGTGTGCGCATCTGCCTGTGGTACAAGATATGGATTTTTGAGTTGGAGCCGACGCAGATGTGGGCTATGATCGTGTCTGAAGTGGAGCAAAGTGGATGCGAGTGGGTATTTCCCCTCGATTCCCAATGCCAGAATAGCTCGAAATGGCGTCTTTGCCTCACCTTTTCGCTTTGCCGGGCACCTGGGGTATCTGCCTGGCCAACCGAAATCAGCCCGCCTGAAGGCGGCACGAAATTGAGGCTCAGGCCAGCAGGGGACGTTATGTTTCGCGGCAATCATCCGGCCAAGGTGGACGAGAAGGGCAGGCTGAAGCTGCCCTCTGCCTTCAAGGGCCTGATGGACGCCGGGAGCGTGACGCAGTTCTATGTGACCTCGACCGACGGGGAGAGCGCGCAGGTTTGGCCGCTGCCCGAGTGGGAGAAGCGCGAGGCGCAACTGGGCGAGTCGAGCGAGATGGAAGAGGCGGTCCAGAAGTACCTGAGCCTGACCAGCTATTACGGCCAGCAGGTGGAGATGGACGCGCAGGCGCGCATCCTGCTGCCGCAGATTTTGCGCAGCGCGGCGGGGCTGGACGACGAAGAAGCGGTGGTGATCGGCATGGGCGCGTATCTGGCCGTGCACAACCGCAAGCGGTTTGAACAGACGGTGCTGCCGAATCGGCTCACCCAGGTGGATTTGGCAACGCTGGCGGAGATTACCCGCCGGAAGCAGTAGAAGGTTTCCCCTCAGGGGGAGCGCATGACGGACACAACAAAGCGCCATGTGCCGGTTCTTTTAAATGAAGCGTTGCAGTACCTGGCGGTGAGGCCGGGGGCCACGGTGGTGGATTGCACCCTGGGTCTTGCCGGGCACAGCGCGGAGATTGTTCGCCGGCTGGGGCCGGAGGGCAGGCTGATCGGTTTCGATCGCGATCCGCAGGCGCTGGAGCTGGCGGCGGCAAAGCTGGACAGGGTTCGAGCAGAGCTGGGCAGCGAGGCGCCGCAGGTGGAGTTGATTGGGCAGGCGTTCAGTTCGGCGCCGATGCACGTGAAGCCGGGTTCGGTGGATGCGCTGCTGGCGGACTTTGGGGTAAGCAGCCTGCAGTTGGACGAAGCAACGCGAGGATTCAGTTTTATGGCGGATGGGCCCCTGGATATGCGCATGGATACGCGCCGGGGCGAGACCGCCGCACAAGTGGTAAATGAGGCGAGCGAGCGCGAGCTGGCGGACCTTATCTACGAATACGGAGAGGAAAGGAGGTCGCGGAGAATCGCCAGAGCCATTGTTCGGGGGCGGCCGGTAACGACGACGGGGCAGTTAGCCCACATCGTCAGAGCAGCCGCCCCGGCAATGAAACAGGACAGGATTCATCCTGCAACACGGACGTTTCAGGCACTCAGGATTTATGTGAATCGCGAATTGGACGAGATACGAGCGTTGATGGAGGCCGCACCGAAGTTGCTTAAGCCCTCAGGACGCCTGGCCGTCATAAGTTTTCATAGCCTGGAAGACCGCATTGTGAAGGACAGTTTGCGCGAGGGAGCGCACAAGGGAATCTGGAACCTGCTGACGAAGAAGCCGGTGACGGCAACAGACGAAGAGATGGATGGGAACCCCCGGTCGAGAAGCGCGAAGTTGAGGGCCGGGGAAAGAACAGCCGTTAGCCACTAGCTCTTAGCTACTAGCGCAAGCGGCGGGGACAAGGAAAAGAGCTAGCGGCTAGGAGTTAGCAGCTAGAGGCCAGGAGACAGAGATGGCGGCAGCAGCGACAACTTATTTCGAAGGCGGCCGCAGTTGGGCCTCGCGGGTGGCGGAGCGCAACGCGGAGCTGCTGGCGCAGCAGGGGATGCGGCGCCGCGGCGTGCGCACGCCGGAGTTCTATTTCACACGGCACTTTGACAACAGCCGCCTGGTGAAGGCGCCCGACCCGGTGCGCGTGCGCGAGATGCGCGTGTTCACCGCGGCGGTCACGGTGCTGTTCTCGTTCATCATGATTTATGGACTGCAGCACTTCAGCGCGATTGAACGGTCGTATCGCGTGGAGGCGGAAAAGCAGCAGGTGGAGCAGTTGCAGGAACAGAACCGGCAGCTTCGCCTGACCGAGGCGCAGTTGACGCAGCCTTCGCGCATCGATGGCATGGCGCGCGAGCTTGGACTCGCGGCGCCGCAGCCGGGCCAGGTGGTTCATCCGACCGCGCGCATCGATTCCGGCGCGCCGGCGTTGGCGCAGGTTCAGGCGCCGCCGCTCGCACCCGCAGCGCAGTAGACAGGCAAGGCGTTTCAATTTTCCCCCCCGGAGTGACGCCGATGCAGTCCGCCACGCTTCGCACGCAACGTACCCGAACCCGAAGCAATGCCCCGCGCGCCATTCCCTTCCGGGTGGCGCGCTTCTGGCTTGTCTGCCTCTTCTTTCTGGCATGGGCGTGCGCCATTTCCGCGCGCCTATTCTGGCTCCAGATTCTGCGCCACCAGGAGTACATCGAGCGGGCGCAGAAGCAGCAATTACGCACGTTTGAGGTGGCTCCGCGGCGGGGCATCCTGTACGACCGCAACCTGCAGGAACTGGCCATGACGGTGCAGGTGGATTCGATCTACGCCGTGCCCTCGGAGATTTCGGACAAAGAGGCTTTTGCCGGCAAGCTGGCGGCCATCGTCCACGTGGATCCGGAAGACGACCGCACCACGGAAAGCGAAATCCTGGAGCGGCTCAACGCCAGCCGCGGATTCGCCTGGGTGGCCCGTCGCGTCTCCAATGACACTTCGGCCAAGGTGAAGGCGCTCAATCTCAAGGGCATCTATTTTCAAAAGGAATTCCAGCGGTTTTATCCCGACAACCAGATTGCTGCGCAGGTGCTCGGCTATGTGGGTGTAGACGATGTGGGCCTGGGCGGGCTGGAGCAGAAGTTTGAGCCTCAGCTTCACGGGACTCCGGGCCGCATGTTCACCGCCATGGACGCGAGGCGAAAGGTTCTCGGCTCAACGGAGAAAGAGCCGGAGCCCGGCCGCAACCTCGTGCTCACCATCGACTCAAACATTCAGTTCATGGCAGAGCGCGCGCTCGATCACGCGATGGAACGCACCCACGCGGATAACGGCACGGTCGTGATTCAGGACGTGCACACGGGGCAGATTCTGGCGCTGGCGATCCGGCCCACGTTCAATCCCAACCAGTACCGGCACACTACGCCGGCCCTGCTGAAGGACCACGCGGTGAGCGACGTGTACGAACCCGGCTCGACGTTCAAGCTGGTGGCCTACTCCGCCGCGCTTGACACGGGGCTGGTGAAGCCGGACGACATGGTTGACTGCCAGGGCGGTTCGATCACTATCGCAGGCCGCGTGATCCACGATAACCAGGGCGAGCACATGGGACTGGTTCCGGTGCACAAGGCGCTGGAAGAGTCGAGCGACGTGGGCGCGATCAAGATGGCGCTCAAAGTTGGGCAGGACCGGTTCTACAACTACATTCGCGCGTTTGGATTCGGGCAGAAGCCGGGCGTGGAGCTGCCGGGAGAAACCCGCGGCCTGCTGCGGCCGGTGCGCAAGTGGGGAGCGTCGTCGATCGGCTCGATTGCCATGGGACAGGAAATCGGAGTGACGCCGCTGCAGCTTGTGTCGATGGTGTCGACGATTGCCAACGGAGGTACGTATCTGCCGCCGCACGTGCTGATGCCCGAGCAGGTCAATGCCGCAGGAGCGCAGGGGTTGCAGCCCATGCCGTTTCGCGCAGGCGAGGAGCTGCCCAGTCCCCTTCCCTCGGGCGCGCACCGGGTGATTTCAGAGCTGGCCGCTGCGCAGATGCGCACCATGATGGAGGGCGTCGTCCTCTATGGCACCGGCAAGGCTGCACAGCTCAACGGCTATTCTTCCGGCGGCAAAACGGGAACAGCGCAGAAGATCGATCCTGCTACACACCGGTATTCGAAGACCATGCACGTCGCGTCGTTTGCCGGAATCGCTCCGGTCAACAATCCCGTCATCGCGGTGGCGGTGGTGATTGACAACCCCAAGGGAGCCTATTATGGGGCCACGATCTCGGCACCCGTCTTCACTGAAGTGGCGCAGGAAGTGCTCGAGTACCTTGGCGTGCCGCACGATGAGACCATTCGCCCGAACAAGTCGAAGACGCAACTGCTGCAGGCCACACGGGAAGACGATCACGATGAAACCGGCGAGGACATCAACGCGCTCTACGCCGCGGTGAACGATTTGCCGAATGACGATCCACTGAAAGCGCAAGCGGAGACCGCAGGCACTTCGGGGTCTGCATCGCCTGCAACGCAGGATGCTTTGGGCCAGGGCGGCACTGGAAACACGCAAACCGCGGCCGCGTCGCCGGCGGCACCGGCGACGCAGGCCGGATCGGCGCAGAAGGCATCGGCGCAGGCCGCCAGCGCAGCTCACGCCGTCTCTGGAGGCGGAGAAGTTGTGGTCAAGTCCACGAAGCAGGTTCGTGTGCCATCGTTTGTGGGGATGTCGATGCGGCAGGTGATCGAGACTGCGGCTGGGGCCGGCCTGGAAGTCGAAGTTGCGGGCAGGGGCGCTATCCGCGAGCAGGCGCCCGCAGCCGGTTCGATGGTGGCGCCGGGGACCAAGATCGTGGTTCGCGGCGCGCGCTGAGGCGGGATCACGGAGGGGTCCCGGGGGCGGGCCGTATTACGCCATGGGGCGGCGGGACGAGGGAGGCCGTGTGCCAAGGCTGGCGGATTGTCCCATAGGCTGGCGGATTGTCCCCAGGCTTGCGGATTGTCTCCAGGCTGGCGCCTGGAGCTACCTTCTTGCGCCCGCTACGCGGGCTGCGGGGTTGCGGCTCGGGTGTCGCTTCCCCAGGCTGGCGCCTGGGGCTACCCTCTTGTGCCCGCTACGCGGGCTATCATTTTGCCCGATACGCGGGCTGCGGGGCTGCGGGGCTGCGGGTTTGCGCGGAAGTGGCCATGGAGGATCCTCCTCTTCAACGACTCGGCTCAGATCATCGACTCGAGCCGCGCATAGCTGGCTTCCATGCCGCTTTCCATGCCTGTAGCCAGCATGGCGGAACGGGTCTGCGCATCGGGCAGGGTCATGCGCATGGTCAACAGGGTGCCGGAGCCGTCTGCTTCAAACCTTGTTTCGATGTGATTGTCGGGAGTGGGGTGGGGCAGGAACATGCGTCCGACATGAACGATGCGGCTGAAGGGCTCGAGCGCGACATACTCGCCGGTGAGATAAAAGCCGCGGCCGCGGCCGTCGCTCCACTCGTAGCGGACCTTGCCCCCAGGCCTGGCATCGCTAATACACACCGGCATGGTCCATCCGTCCGGCCCAAGGTTCCATTTACGGATGATTTCAGGATCGGTGTGCGCGCGGTACACGGCCTGGGGAGGAGCCGCGAATCGCCGGGTGACCAAGACGTGGGTATCGCCTTCGGTTGTCAGCGTGAGTTTGCTCATTGCTTGTTGCCTCCTTCAGTTTGGGGTTGTTCCATTGCGGCGAGGACCGAATCGAGCCGGCCGTAGTTGGTCTCCAGGGCCTGGCGCAGCATCGCCAGCCACTGATCCATGGCGTAAATAGCATCCTTGGCGATCTGGCGCGGCCGCTTTGCGCCCTCGACACGATGGGTGACGAGTCCGGCGGCTTCGAGCACCTTGAGATGTTGCGACACGGCGGGCTGGGTCATTTCAAACGGCCGCGCGAGTTCCATGACCGTGGTTTCGCCGAGGGCGAGCCGGGCCAGGATGGCGCGGCGCGTGGGATCTGCCAACGCGGAAAACGCAGCATCGAGGTTCAAAGCCAATTCCATAACTATACTCTTATATAAGTGATACGTTATGTCAAGATAGATCCCGCAAAAAATCCTAAAAAATACTGAAGTGAACACTTGACAATTAAAAACCCCGGTGCGATAGTGAAGTTGTCGCTTCACTTTCAAAGTGAGGCAAGCCCTAAGGAGGTACCTATGATCGCAGCGAAGATTGAACCCAAGGTCATTCACACCACCTGCGTGGTGGAGCGCAGTTTTGCCAAGCCGCCGGCCACTGTGTTCGCAGCCCTTTCCGAGCCGGATATGGTGCGCGAATGGTTTGGCGCGGGCGAGCATCACGACATGGTGGAATTCGCTCTCCGTTTCGCTATCGGCGGCACGCAACGTCTGAGCTACCGTTTTCGGCCGGGCCATCCCATTGAGGGCAAAGTGCTGATCAACGACGGAGTATTCCAGGACATCGTCCCCAACAAGCGCATCGTCTCGGCCTCGACCATGACGATCGATGACAAGCGCATCTCGGCATCGCTGGTGACCTTTGAGCTGCTGCCCACAGAGAGCGGCACCGATCTGGTGTGCACGCACCAGGGTGCATTCTTTGAAGGCGCGGGACCGGAACCCGCGAAGATGCGCGAGAACGGCTGGAACGCGCTGATGGACAAGCTGGTGCGACTGGTCGAGGGGCGGTAGGCGCAGGGATCAGGCGTTAGGGGTTAGGGATTAGGGATTAGGGATTAGCCGGTGGCCACGGGGCTTGGTGGGAATTCGGCTACCGGCGCGGACTATTTCTTCGCGGAGGATGCTTGGCAGAGACGCGCACCATCGAGATCGCCCGCCTGTTTCACGCGCTGGGAGACCCCACGCGGCGGGCGATCCTGGACCGGCTGAGCGAGCGGCCGCATTCGGTTTCGCAGCTTGCGGAGCCGCTCGGGATCACGCTCACGGCCGTGGCGCAGCACCTGCAGATTTTGGAGGAATGCGGTCTGGCACGGACGGAAAAGGTGGGGCGGGTACGTACTTGCCAGATCGCCTCGGAAGGACTCGATGTGCTGGAGCAATGGATTCGCCAGCATCGGACGACGTGGGAGAGGCGAATGAATCGGCTGGGGGAGCTGCTGGGGGGCCCCGGCGGCTAACGAGGAGTTTCGTTGTTTCGCAATCGCAGGGCGATGAGAGGCGATGCCAGCCCGCCGGCCAACATTCGTCTGGCCGCAGGTTGCATTCGCTTTGTGCCACCAGGGCGTCGTGAATGTCCGGGAGTCTAGCGCCAGATATACCGGTCGTCGAATTCCACGCCATGATGCTTCAATAGCGCGAGAAACTCGTCCTGGAACGAAGTCCGCTGATGATGTCGCACCTGATCGCGAACGTAGGCAATCACGGATTCGCGCATCGACTCGCTCACCCCGAAGGCACCGTACCCGCCCTGCCACGCGAAGGAAGTCCGTTCCGGCCACCGTTCCTTGACCCAGCGCGACGAGTTCGCTTTCACGACACGCAGGCAATCGGCGACCGCGAGATCGGCGGGGAGGCACGCGAGAATGTGGACGTGGTCGGAGGTTCCGCCAATTGCAATGGGAACCGTGCGCAGCTGCCGCAGGATTCCGCCAATGTAGGCGTGCACGTCGGGGCGAATGTTATCCGGGAGGAGCGGTGCGCGGCCAGAGGTGGAAAAGACGATGTGCGTGAGCAGGTTGGTGAAGGTGTGGGCCATTCGTGCGCGCCTCTGGAAGGTCGCGTCCTTTATACCCCAGGCTGGCGGTGGGGGATACGTCTTGCGCCCGCTACGCGGGCTGGGGCATGGGGTGGTGCCGTGTTCCCCGGGCTTGCGCCGTGTCCCCCCAGGCTTACGGCGTGTCCCTCAGGATGGCGCCGTGTCCCCCCAGGTTGGCGCCTGGGGCTACCTTCTTGCGCCCGCTAC
>Ga0134126_10007710_pt1 | contig 13517 bp, 12 predicted proteins | sample KB31752_FD_96881 | JGI IMG/M metagenome (GOLD analysis project Ga0134126, IMG submission 96881) | Terrestrial soil microbial communities with excess Nitrogen fertilizer from Kellogg Biological Station, Michigan, USA - KB3-175-2 | ecosystem: Environmental > Terrestrial > Soil > Unclassified ...
CATTGCCGCTGGGCATTCTCCTTGCGCTCGGTCGACGTTCGCGGATGCCGACGGTGCGGCTGCTTTCAGTGATTTTCATCGAATTTGTGCGTGGCGTGCCGCTCGTGACCGTGTTGTTCATGGCGAGCGTGATGCTGCCGCTGTTCGTGCCGCAGCAGTTCGAACCGGATAAATTGCTGCGCGCGCTCATCGGCATTGCGCTTTTCGCGTCGGCCTATATGGCGGAGGTGGTGCGCGCCGGTCTTCAGGCGATTCCCAAAGGCCAATACGAGGCGTCCATGGCTCTGGGGCTGCGCTATTGGCAGTCGATGCGGCATATCATTCTGCCGCAGGCGCTTAAGGTCACCGTTCCGAACATCGTCAATACTTATATCGGCCTGTTCAAGGATACGACGCTCGTTTTCATCGTCGGCATCTTCGATTTGCTTCGCACCATCGAAGTTGCCCGCATCGATCCGAAATGGGCAACCCCGGTGACCAGCACCACCGGCTACGCTTTCGCCGCCATGTTCTATTTGGTCTTCTGTTATGGCATGTCGCGTTATGCCCGCGCCATGGAGACGCGCCTTGCCGCTGCCGACAAACGATGAGGGCTGGAATGAATAATGCCGTCCATGCGCCGGCCGCGTTAAAGCCGACCAAGCTCAATACCGACGTGGCGGTGGACATCATCGCGATGAACAAGTGGTATGGCGATTTCCACGTGTTGCGTGACATCAATCTTCGCGTGAAGGGCGGCGAGCGCATCGTGATCTGCGGGCCATCAGGCTCGGGAAAATCGACCATGATCCGCTGCATCAACCGGCTGGAGGAACATCAATCGGGCCGCATCATTGTCGACGGCGTGGAATTGACCAACGACCTGAAGAAGGTCGACGAGGTGCGCCGCGAGGTCGGCATGGTGTTCCAGCATTTCAATTTGTTTCCGCATCTCACGGTGCTGGAGAACTGTGCGCTTGCCCCCATCTGGGTCCGCAAGATGCCCAAGCGCGATGCCGAAGAGATCGCGTCGCACTACCTCACGCGCGTGAAGATCCCCGAGCAGGCCAACAAATATCCCGGCCAGCTCTCGGGCGGCCAGCAACAGCGGGTCGCCATCGCGCGCGCCTTATGCATGAACCCGAAGATTATGTTGTTCGACGAGCCAACCTCGGCCCTCGATCCGGAAATGGTCAAGGAGGTGCTCGACGCAATGGTGCAGTTGGCAGAGGGCGGCATGACGATGCTGGTGGTTACGCACGAGATGGGTTTTGCCCGTCAGGTCGCCGACCGCGTGGTATTTATGGATGTGGGCCAGATCATTGAAGTCAATACGCCGGAGGAGTTCTTTGCGCATCCACAGCACGAGCGGACCAAGCTGTTCCTCAGCCAGATTCTGCATTGATTAGCGGACCAGCGTGCCGCCCGCCTTTTTCCACGCGTCGATCCCGCCTTCCACATGCAGCGCCGAAGACAGACCCGCGTCCTGCGCGGCCTGCACCGCCATGGCCGAACGCTCGCCAAAGGCGCAATAGAACACGATGCGCTTGCGGCTGTCTTCGGCGAGTGCGTGCAGCATCCCGCCGGGACGAATGTTGTCCTGCAAATCGCCGTAAGGAGCATGCAGCGCGCCGGGAATGCTGCCGTACTTTTCCCGCTCGCTCTTTTCGCGCAAGTCGATGAAAACAGCGTCCGGTCGGCCGACAAGAGTGAACGCGCCCGCGGCATTTAGCGCCCAGCCACGCCGCGCGATTTCCTGCTGCGCCAACCCGACCTTCATATTCGAGGGCACCGCCACGTCCATCATTTTCGGATTGGGCAGATGGAGACTCGCCATCAGCGCGGCGTAGTCGTCGGCGGACTTGACCTGAAGGCGCGGATTGTGGCGCTTCTCCTCGCCGATCGTGGAGACGGTATCGCCCTTATAATCGTGTGCCGGAAAGACCATGGTTTCGTCCGGCAGGCGCAGCAGCTTGCCGAACAACGATTCGTATTGCGCGCGGGCGTCGCCATTCTGGAAATCGGTCCGCCCGGTACCGCGGATCAGCAGCGTATCGCCGGTGAAGACACGGTCGTTCATCAGGAAGCTATAGGAATCGTCGGTGTGGCCGGGCGTATAGAGGACGTCGAGGCTCAAGCCTTCGATGGTGAGACGGTCGCCTTCGGCGAGCCGCATCGATACCACGTCCGCTTTGGTGTTCTCGCCCATGACGGTGATGCAGTGGGTCCGGTCGCGCAGCGCGCCGAGGCCGGTGATGTGATCGGCATGCAGATGGGTATCGACCGCTTTGACGAGCCTCAAGTCGAGTTCGCGCACGAGCTGGAGATAACGGTCGACCTTTTCCAGGACTGGATCGATGATCAATGCCTCGCCGCCCGCGCGGCTGGCGAGCAGGTAGGAGTAGGTGCTCGATACGCTGTCGAAGAGCTGGCGGAAGATCATCGAATCCTCCCGCGGCAACAGGAACAAGCTTACGCCGTGGTCAGCGTGGCGGCAATGACAGCCGGTTGCAGCGTCAGCTTTGCTCGACCGGTAGGTCAGGGCGGCTGTCCCATTCGGTCCAGGAGCCGTCATAGACGCGCGGCAATGGTTTGCCGAGCGCATCCAGCGACAGCGCGACGACCACCGCGGAAACGCCCGAGCCGCAACTGGCGATTACCGGCTTGTCCGTATCCACCCCCGCCTTGGCGAAGGCCTGCGCGATACGCTCGCGCGAAACCAGGCGGCCATTCTCCGTGAGCGACGAAACCGGCAGATTGAACGCGCCCGGCATATGGCCACCGCGCAGCCCGGGTCGCGGTTCCGGCTCGCGCCCGGAAAAGCGGCCAGCCGAGCGCGCATCGACCACCTGCGCGCCGTGGTCGTTGATCGCCATCTGTATGTCCGCCGCCATGGCCACCGCTCCGGTGTCCATCTCGGCATTGAACTTACGCGGCGACGGCTTTACCTCGCCGGCTTCGAGCTTCCGCCCCTCGGCTTTCCAAGCCGGTAGTCCGCCGTCGAGGATGTAGACGTTGCTGGCGCCGAAGATGCGAAAAGTCCACCACACGCGTGGCGCGGCGAACAGCCCGAGGCCGTCGTAGACGACGATGGTGTCTTTCTCGCTGATACCGAGCTTGCCGACCGCTTCGCCGAAGGCCTCCGGCCCCGGCAGCATGTGCGGCAGATCGGTCGTGTGATCGGCGATCGCGTCGATGTCGAAGAAGACTGCGCCGGGAATATGGCCGGCAACGTATTCCGCCTTGCCGTCGCGCTTTTGAGCGGGGAGGTAGTAGGAGCCGTCGACGACGACGAGACCAGGCTTACCGAGCTCGCCGGCGAGCCATTCGGTGGATTTGAGCCAGCGGCTGGCGGTCTCTTGTGTGCTCATAATGGCCTCGCTTTCACGATCGGAATTATTCGGCGTTACCCTACCAACGCCAGTCGCACGCGGCGGTTCTGCTTGCCCTTCTTTTCGATTCCGGTCACCTGCACGGGGCCGATTTCGCCCGTCGAGTGGACATGCGTTCCGCCGCAGGGTTGCAGGTCGAATCCGGCGATCTCGATCAGACGGACGCTGCCGGTTCCCATCGGTGGCCGCACCGACATGGTCTTGACCAGTCCAGGATTGGCTTCGAGCTCCGCGTCGGTGATCCAGCGGCTGGTGACCGCCGCGTCGGCTTCGATCATGGCGTTCAGGCGTGCCGTAATCTCGTCCTTATCGAGCCCGGCCTCCGGTATGTCGAAATCAAGCCGGCCCTCCCGTTCTCCAACGGAGCCGCCGGTGACCGCATAAGGCAGCGCCGCGGTCAAAAGGTGCAGCGCGGTGTGCATGCGCATGCGGGCATGACGGACGGGCCAATCGATCGCGGCCGTGACGCTGTCGCCGATGGCGAGCGCAACGGTACGGTCCGCCGCGACGTGCGAAATCTCGTTTTTGGCCGCGTCGGTGTAGACGGCGGTCCCGATTGCGATTTCCGCGCCTTTACCATCGATGAGGACGCCCGTATCTCCGGGTTGTCCACCAGAGTTGGCGTAGAAGACGGTACGGTCGAGCACGATACCGGCATCGCCGGTAATTCCGATGACGCGCGCCGTGCATTCCTTCAAATAGGAATCTTCACGAAAGAGACAGTCGGTCGGCATATCGCACTCACGTCTTCACGAAGGGCGGCTTGATCGTGCTTTTACGTTCCATCCATTCCGGTACCGGCAATTTCTTGGAGCGCAAGAATTCCGGGTTGAACAGCTTGGATTGATAGCGGGTGCCGTTGTCGGCAAGGATGGTCACGATCGTATGGCCGGGGCCGAGATCTCTGGCGAGCCGGATAGCGCCGGCGATATTGATGCCCGACGATCCGCCGAGGCAGAGCCCTTCGTGTTCGAGCAAATCGAAAATGATCGGAACGGCCTCCTCGTCGGGGATGAGATAGGCTTTGTCGACTTTCATTTCCTCGACAATTGCCGTCACGCGGCCGAGCCCAATGCCTTCGGTGATCGATCCGCCTTCACTCACTTTCGCCTCACCATGGGCGAACAGATTGTACATCGCCGCGCCACGCGGATCGGCGACGCCAATCAGGATGTCCTCGTTCTTCTCCTTCAAAAAGCGGGACACGCCCGCAAGCGTCCCGCCGCTGCCGACGGAGCAAATGAACCCATCGACCTTTCCATCAGTATCGCGCCATATCTCGGGGCCCGTGGAGACATAATGCGCTTTGCTGTTGTCGAGGTTGTTCCACTGATCCGCGAAGATGACGCCGTTCTTTTCGGTTTTCTTCAACTCTTCGGCCAGCCGACGGCCGACATGCTGGTAATTATTGGGATTGCTGAACGGCAACGCGGGCACTTGCACGAGCTCTGCTCCATAGAGCTTCAGCGTGTCCTTTTTTTCCTCGCTTTGCGTTTCCGGAATCACGATTACCGTCCGATAGCCGCGTGCATCGGCAACCAAGGCGAGGCCAATGCCGGTGTTGCCGGCCGTCGCCTCCACTACGAGGCCGCCGGGACGTAACTCACCACGCGCTTCCGCTTCGACGATCATCTGCCGCCCGGCACGATCCTTCACCGAACCGCCGGGATTCATGAATTCAGCCTTGCCTAGAATGGTGCAACCCGTCTCAGCCGAAGCACGCTCAAGTTTGATCAGGGGTGTATTGCCGATGGCTTCAAGGATGCCGTCACGTATGTGCATGCCGAATTCCGATGTTTAGCGAGCGCCGAAGTGAATCCTTTTGGACCCTAGTAGAGGCTTTTAGGTGCCACAAGACCGGCCCGTCCGATCCTGGAACAGCCGGACGCGGCTTCAGATCCGGTCTATCGACGATCTAACGTGAACCGGAAACGTCCTCGAAACCATATCGCCGCATTAGAACGCGGTATTATGGCACATTCACTAGTTCTTACCCGCCGTCGCCTGATTCGTGCGGTCAAAGGCGCCATCGTAAGCTGCCGGGCTCCGCATGATGAATCTCGATATCAATACCCTTTTTATGGTGACCATTTATGTGGAAGCCATTCTTGGGCTCTTGCTCCTGTTTGCCTGGGTACAGAACGTCCAGATACACGGCGTTGCCTGGTGGGGTTTCGCCCATTTGGTGCGCGCAGCCTCGGTCACCTTGTTCGGGATGTACGGGCAGGCGCCTGACCTGATCACGATCGATCTGGCCAACGCTCTGCTGTTCACATCGTTCGCGGTGACCTGGACCGGCGCCCGCGTCTTCGGCGGACGTCCGGCGGAGCCGGTCTATCTGGTGACGGGCGCGGTGATATGGCTTCTGGTTTGCCGGCTGCCGATCCTCAGCGAAGCAATCGATGCTCGGGCCTTGATCGCGTCCGGGATCATCGCCGGCTACACGTGGCTCACCGCCTATGAATTCTGGCACGGCCGCGACGAGCCGCTGGTATCGCGTTGGCCGCTCATTTTCATGCTATTCGCGCATGGCGCATTGTTTCTACTGCGCACGCCGCTCGTTGCACTACTGCCGCTCAAGTCCACGAGCGGCGTCTATGACAGCGTATGGATGGCCGTGCTGTCATTCGAGGCGTTGCTTTTCACGATCTCGATTGCGTTCATCCTTCTCGCCATGGCCAAAGAGCGAACCGAATTGCGCCACCGTACCGCCGCCATGGTTGATCCACTGACCGGCATTTCCAATCGTCGCGCGTTCGTGCAATACGCGCAGCAACTGTCGAAACGCCTCAACAGCCGTCCGTGCTCGATCGCGGTGCTGTTGGTCGATCTCGACCACTTCAAGTCGATCAACGACCGCTTCGGCCACGCGCTCGGCGATCGCGTCTTGGAGATTTTTACCGACTCTGCGCAAAAGTCGGTGCGCGCCACCGACCTCATCGGCCGGCTGGGTGGCGAGGAGTTCGCCGCCATCCTCGTAGACACGACCAAGGACCGGGCGCTGGCTGTGGCGGAGCGCATCCGCGAAAACTTCGCCAAGGCCGCGCTCGAGGTCGATAAGCGGCCGGTGGGCGCCACCGTCAGTATTGGGCTGGCGCTCTGTGCCGAAACTGCCTTCGATTTTACCGAGTTGCTGGCGCAGGCCGATCAGGCGCTCTATGTCGCCAAAGAGCGTGGCCGCAACCGGGTCGAGATGGCCTCGCTCAGATTGATGCTGGCACGGACCTCTGACGGACCGGTCAGCGGCGCGACTTCTGTCGCCACTTTCAACGTTGAAAGCGCGGCTTGACCGCACCGCGGGCCGCTTTCTGCCGAGGCGCTTCGCGGCCTGGCTCTCAGATTAGCCTGTAGATCAACATATCGGCGGCCTCTCCGGACAGCTGCGGCACGAAGGCGTCGCGCGAGGCGCATTGGAGGTATTGCCGATTGACCTCGGCCTTTGATTTAGTCCACTTTAGCGCGAATGGGTAGGATTGCCGGCCCATGAATTAGTGGGATTTCCAACTAATTCAAAAGATTACGGAGGTGATGATGAAGATATTCCGCTGGCTGGGGCTTGCCGCCCTGGCCCTCTCGGTGGGCGGGACCGCCAACGCCGCCACGGTCAAAATCGGCGTCGTCCTGCCGTTCAGCGGCGCCAATGCCGACCTCGGTCACCAGATCGATAAGGCCTTCGATCTGTACGTGAAGCTGCATTCGAAAGATATTGCGCCGAACAAGATCGAGATCATCAAGCGCGATGAGGGGCCACCGACTGGCGCGGTCGCGAAGCGCGTAACCACCGAACTCATCACCAACGACAAAGTCGATCTCGTGACTGGCTTCGTGTTCTCGCCGTCCGCCATTGCGCTGGCTTCGACGATCACCAAGTCCAAGACGCCGATGGTCATCGCCAACGCCGGCACGGCGTGGATCACCAATCTGTCGCCTTACATCGTCCGCCTATCGTTCAGCATGTGGCATCCGGCCTATCCGATGGGCGCTTATGCCTACGACAAAATCGGCTGCAAGACGGTGGCAGTGGCCTACACCGACTTCCCGCCCGGCAAGGACTCGGTGCTGGCTTTCACGACCGGCTTCAAGAAGGCCGGCGGCAAGGTGACGCTTTCGATCCCGATGGGCAGCCCGGTGCAGGTTCCGGATTTTACGCCGTTCCTGCAACGCGTGAAGGATGCGCATCCCGACTGCCTCTATGCCTTCGTTCCGTCCGGCGCGCACGCGACGGGCATCATGAAGGCTTACGGCGAACTCGGCCTGCGTAAAGCGGGTATCAAGCTGATTGGCCCCATGGACCTGATCCCGGATAACAAGCTCCAAGACATGGGCGATGCGGCCATCGGAACGATTGTGATGGGCCACTACGCAGTCGATCTCGACAGCCCGGCGAACAAGTCCTTCAAGGAGGAATGGCACAAGGCCTACGGTGCCGACTCTTATCCGGACTTCATGTCGGCGGCCGGTTGGGACACGATGCATGCCATCTTCGACACCATCAAGAAGCTCAACGGCAACTTGAAAGACGGGTCCAAAGTGGTCGCCGCCCTGAAGGGCTGGACGACGGTCGGTCCGCGCGGGCAGGTGAAGATCGATCCGCAGACCCGGGACATCGTTCAGAACGAGCACGCCATGGAAGTGTACCGCAAGAAGGACGGCAAGCTCGGCGAGCGTATCCTCGGCACCGTCAAAGACGTCAAGGACGAGTGCAAGGTGCTCAAGGTCGGCCGCTGCGGCTCTTAAGCACAGGGCTTTACGCACAACGGCTCTTGAGTAGACGTTAGATTTGACGCCAAATAGCGCCGCCGCGCTTCAAGACGCGGCGGCGCTCTCTTACACGGGGTGGGGCTCGTGTCGCACTTTGCCAATATCGCCGTCAGTATCCTGTTCGACGGTTTGGCCTATGCCATGTTCCTGTTCATCACGTCGGTCGGCCTATCGATCACGATGGGCTTGATGAACTTCGTGAACCTGGCGCATGGCGCCTTTGCCATGGCCGGCGGCTATATCGTGGTCACGCTGACGCGGACCGTCGGCATCGGCTTCGTTCCTTCGCTCGTCATTGCGTCGGTGGTGATCGGCATTATCAGCATCCCCTTCGAGCGCTATCTCTATCGCCGGCTCTACAAGAAGACCGATCTCGAGCAGGTTCTGCTCACGATCGGCTTGGCCTTCATGGCGATTGCCGTATTCACCTATTTTTATGGACCGATCCCGAAATCGGTGCCGTTGCCGGACTGGCTGCAAGGGTCGGTCAACCTTGGGTTCCGCAACTTTCCCACGTACCGCGCTTTCATGATCGCGGTCGGGGCGGCGCTGATCGTCGTGCTCTGGTATGGCTTTGAGCGTACCAATATTGGCGCCATGATCCGCGCCGCGGTCGACAACCGCCGCATGGCGGAGTCGGTGGGCATTAATGTCGACCGTCTGTTCACCCTGACCTTCGCGCTCGGCTCCGCGCTCGCCGCACTCGGCGGAGGCCTTGCGATTCAACTCTTGGGCCTCAACCCGAACTTCGCGCTCCTTTATCTCGTGCTGTTCCTGATTGTGGTCGCGGTTGGGGGCCTCGGCAGCCTGAAGGGTACGCTGCTGGCGGCGCTCGTGCTCGGCATTATCGACACCGGCGGGAAATATCTGATGGCCGATGCCGGCGGCTTCTTTATCTACGCCGTCACGGTCCTCGTCCTCCTGGTCAAGCCGGCGGGGTTCTATGGCCGTGAGTGACGCCCGCCACGCCCTCGTCGGCGAAAAGGCGCGCGAACGCGCCGCCACCTATCTGATCAATCGTCACCGGTTCAGCGCGGCGGAGGCGCTGCCGTGGCTGCTGGCGATCGCGGCCTATTTCGTCTTTCCCAACAACATGACCTTCGGCAACCAGGTTCTGATCATGGTCATGTTCGCGCTCTCGCTTGACCTGATCCTTGGGTACGCCGGGATCGTCACACTGGGTCACGCGGCCTTTTTCGGCACCGGCGCCTATACCGTCGGCCTGTTGATCGCGCGCATGGGCTGGAGCGAGCCGCTGTCGAGCCTCGTCGCGGCCGCGGCGGTATCTGCGTTGGTCGGTCTCATCACCGGCTGGTTCCTGCTGCGTTACCGCGGCCTCACGATCATCATGCTCACGCTCGCCACCGCCATCATGCTGCAGGAGGCGGGCAATCTGCGTTCAGACATCTCGGGCGGCTATGACGGCCTGCCGGGTCTGGTCATCTCGCCGCTGTTCGGCCTGTTCGACTACGACCTCTACGGACACGTCAACTATCTCTACGTGCTCGGCGTGCTGGCGGTGATCTTTTATGTCGTACGTCGCATCGTCTATTCGCCGTTCGGGCAGGCGCTGACCGGCATCCGCGAAAACGTGCGGCGCATGAACGCCATTGGCTCGCCGGTGCACCGGCGGCTCGTCACGGTCTACACGATCTCGGCCGCTATCGCCGGCATTGCCGGCGCGCTGTTCACCCAGACCAATGCCTATGTGACGCTGACGGTGTTCGATTTCGACAATTCCGCCAAGGTGATGGTGATGCTGATCCTGGGCGGCACCGGACGGCTTTACGGTGCCTTCCTGGGCGCGGTCGTCTACATGATCCTGGAGGATTATTTCTCCAAGTTGAGCCCCACCTTCTGGCAGTTCGGGATCGGCCTCATCCTGGTGCTCGCGGTGCTGTTCGCGCCGCGCGGGCTGTTCGGGATTGTCGAAGACGTAAGCCGCGCCTTTACGCGCTGGAGGCGGTCGTGAGCGCCGCGCTCGAAGTAAAGGCTCTCAACCGCAGCTTCGGCGCGCTGCATGTCACCCGCGACGTCGATCTCACCTTGGAGAAGGGCGCGCGCCGCGCGCTCATCGGTCCCAATGGCGCCGGAAAGACCACGCTGGTCAATTTGATCACCGGTGTGCTCAAGCCATCGTCCGGCCGGGTGCTGCTCGACGGCAATGACATCACCAATACCAGCCAGGCTTACCGGGCGCGGCGAGGCCTCGCCCGCACGTTTCAGATAAACCAGCTCTTCCGCGGGCTGACGGTGCTCGAAAACATCTGCATGACCATCGGCGAGCGCGATGGCGAGTGCAACAATCTCTGGCGTTCGCTGGGGTCAAAACGCTCCGTGATCGACGAGGCGCTGGCTCATCTTCACGCGCTGCGGATGGTGGACGACGCGCTCAAGCTGGTGCGCGAACTGCCTTATGGCCGTCAGCGTCTGGTCGAGATCGCGATCGCCTTGGCGCAGCGCCCGCGCGTCCTGCTGCTCGACGAGCCGGCGGCCGGTGTGCCGTCCTCGGAGAGTCATCTAATCCTCGACGTTGTCGCTTCGCTCGATCCTGACATTGCGATTTTGATCATCGAGCACGACATGGATGTGGTGTTCCGGTTCGCCAAAGAGATCACGGTGTTGGTGCAGGGCGCGGTGTTCACGCAAGGCACTCCGGAACAGATCATGGCCAACGAGCAGGTGCGCGCGGTCTATCTGGGCGAAGAGGGCCACCACGCCGGCCGGCGGGGAGGGGGCCATGGCTGAGCCCGCGCTCGCGCTCGAAGGCATCTTCGCCGGCTACGGCGAGACCGTGGTGCTGGAAAACATCCGCCTCGCGCTGGCACGTGGCGAGACGCTGTCGGTGATCGGCCGCAATGGCGTGGGCAAGTCCACGCTTCTTGCCACCATCATGGGTCATACGACGCTGCATGGCGGCTCCATCAATCTGCGCGGCAAGGACATTTCCCAGGCACCAACTTATCGGAGGGCGACGAAGGGGCTCGGCTATGTTCCGCAGGAGCGCGAAATCTTTCCGTCGCTATCGGTTCGGGAAAACCTCGCCGTGGCCGCGCGGCCGGGACCCTGGACGGTGGAGAAGGTGTACGAGCTGTTTCCCCGGCTCTCCGAGCGCAACGACAACCGGGGCAACCAACTCTCCGGCGGAGAGCAGCAGATGCTGGCGATCGGACGCGCGCTCATCGGCAATCCGACAGTGCTGTTGATGGACGAGCCGTCCGAAGGTTTGGCGCCCGTGATCGTCGAGGAACTGGCGCGGGCGATGAAGCGGCTCACGCAGGACGGCGAACTCTCGCTTATTCTGGTCGAGCAGAACTCGCGGTTGGCGCTCGACATTGCGCCGCGCGCCATCGTGATGGATCGCGGCCGGGTTGTTTACGACGGCGACAGCGAGACATTGCGCAACGATCCGGTACGGCTCGAACAATTGATCGGCGTGGTCAAAGGCTGACGGAAATTTGGGCGCCGGCCCACCATTGCATTTCACGGCTATCGGTCGCATAGGCTAGTGGTCCGATTCCAACATTCGCATTCCGCCGCGGCAAGTCTTTGTGCGAATGTTGGAATCAAAGGACCACTAGCAAATATGGTTTTCTAGTGGAGTTTTGGATTTGACATTCGCTTGGCGGACTTGCGGTGAGGCGAGTAGCGAATGTCAAATCCACTCCACTAGACCCAAACGAACGAAGGGTAGCCTTACGCGATGAAGCGCAGCACCAACCGCATCCTCACCACTCATGTCGGCAGTTTGATCCGGCCGCCGGCCTTGCAGGAATTTCTGCGCCTGAAGCAGGCCGGCAAACCCTATGACAAGGATGCCTATCGAAAGTGCCTTGCGGCTTCGGTGGCGGACGTGGTGCGCCAGCAGGCCGACACCGGCATCGATGTGCCGAGCGACGGCGAGTTCGGCAAATCGATCAGCTGGTCGCAATATGTGCTGGAGCGGCTTTCCGGGTTCGAGCGGCGGCCGATCCAGCAGGAGAAGGCCAATCCCTTCAAGCGCGGTGCCGACCGTACGCGGTTTGCCGAGTTTTACGCCGAGCTCGATGCGCGCGATGGAGTCGCCACCACGTCGGAAGCGATCTGCACCGGCCCGATTGCCTATACGGGCCAGGCGGAATTGCAGCGCGACATCGACAACTTCAAAGCGGCGCTCAAGCACGAGCAAGTGGAAGAGGCGTTCATGCCGGTCGCCGCGCCGGCAAGCGTCATCCCCGACCGCAAGAACGAATACTATAAGAACGACGACGAGCTGATGACCGCCATCGCCGACGCGATGCGCACCGAATACAAGATGATCCTCGACGCCGGATTTCTGGTGCAGCTCGACGACGCGCGCAACGCGGTGACTTACGACCGCATGGTTCCACCGGCGAGCTTTGCCGATTACCGGCATTGGCTCAGCCAACAGGTCGAGATCATTAATCACGCCATCGAAGGACTTCCGGCCGAGCGCATCCGCTATCACGTCTGTTGGGGAAGTTGGCCGGGCCCGCATGTCAGCGACGTGCCGCTCAAGGACATCGTCGATCTGATCTTGAAGGTGAAGGTCGGTGCCTATGTGATCGAGGGCGCCAATCCGCGCCACGAGCACGAATGGAAGGTGTGGCAGGATGCCAAGCTCGCTCCGGGGCAGGTGCTGATCCCCGGCGTCATCAGCCACGCCACCAACGTGGTCGAGCATCCGGAGCTGGTGGCCGAGCGCATCGTCCGGCTTGCCCGGATCGTCGGGCGCGAAAACGTCATTGCCGGCACCGATTGCGGCTTTGCGCAAGGGCCGTTCCATCGCCGCGTCCATCCGTCGATCATGTGGGCGAAACTGGAAAGCCTGGCCGCGGGCGCCCGCCTTGCGAGCAAGGAGCTGTGGTCCTAGCTTTACTTGAGCCGGGATTTATCCCCGGCAATCAAGCGGAGCCAGATCCATGAAGGTCGAAGATCGATCCGCAACCTCGCGCGCGATCCCTTTCGATCGCGAGCGTCTCGACCGGCTTATGGACGAGGCGGGCATCGACGTGCTGCTCGCTACCTCAAAGCACAACGTCCAATATCTGCTTGGTGGGCACCGCGCGAACTTCTTCGACTACATGGATGCGACAGGCATTACCCGCTATTTGCCGGTCTTGATCTATCCGAAGAGCAATCCGGAGAAGGCCGCCTATATCGGCCACCGCCTGGAGACGTTTCAGCACCAAGCCAAGCCGCTCTGGACGCCGGAGACGCAGACCACCTCGAACGGTTCGGTCGATGCCATGCGCAAGGCGGTTGAGTATATGCGCAAGATCGGCCTGAAGCCGAAGCGCATTGCGACCGAGTTCGGTTTCCTGCCGTTCGACGCTTCGCAAGTGCTGCGCTCTGCATTCCCCGACGCCGATTGGGTGGATGCGC
>Ga0134126_10007711_pt1 | contig 13517 bp, 12 predicted proteins | sample KB31752_FD_96881 | JGI IMG/M metagenome (GOLD analysis project Ga0134126, IMG submission 96881) | Terrestrial soil microbial communities with excess Nitrogen fertilizer from Kellogg Biological Station, Michigan, USA - KB3-175-2 | ecosystem: Environmental > Terrestrial > Soil > Unclassified ...
CGTCTTGCCCAAAGGCATCCACAACATTGAGATCCTGGCGCGCAGCAGCACGGCCAGGGGAGCCTTCGCCTTTCCCCGGAAGATCGTCAGGCGGGGACGCTCCCTGGTCGCCGTCGCGCTCAATGGCAGCGCCAGCACCGGCGCTGTGAGCGCGAACATCCACATGATGGCGCTGCCAAAATCGGCGCAGTCGCCCTCCCGCCACCCATCGATTCCGTACTGTCCGCCTATGGCTATCAAGCACCGGGAACTCGGCAAGAGGCTGGTGACCGTGGGTGCCCTGTATTCTGAGGAGGGTCACGGCACAACTCAGGAGACGTACTCGGCGGGCTCCAACACCACGCTAGGTATCGGCGTCAGCGTTCCCCTGCCCGACGGCATCGGTTCTTTCAGCCTCGGGGGCACGTTCACCCAGACCTCATCCGGCAAGGAACCGTTCCCGGTCCTCACGAACGAGAGTGTCCTGGAGCAAACCCCGTACCGGTTCGGAACGTATGAGGGGTGCGGTCTGTCCCAGGTGGTGGCCGAGGCGTGGGCGACCGGCCGCAACGAGAAGTTCGTTCAGCCCCCAGACTTCCCCTTCAACAATTGCGGCGAGAACATCGGGAAGAACCAGAGCTTTACCAGGAACAGCGGGACAGCGGGCACGTTCAAGGCAGGCGTCAACTTGAAGAAGGTGATCGGCGTCGACTTGTCGGCTCAGTCCGGGTACACCAAGCAGGTGTCCATAAAGTACGTAGCCGGTCCTACGGGCGGGTTCATGTGCGGCACCGACAACCTCCCGAACGACGCGAGCTTTGACGTCCTGAGTCCGTGCAACGGGACTGTGTGCGTCCCAGGCGGTTCGGGCACACGATCGGTACGCGCGGATCGTCCACGGACAGCCTCGGACCCTGGCCGCGTCAAGCCAAGGAGGACAAGGTCATCGCGGTGAACCGTGTCACGCTGGGCGGGCTGGCCTGCGGGCTGGCCCTCCTGGCCGCCTGCGGCAGCAGCGGGTTGTCCGACAACGGGCCGTTCGGCAACGGCGGCCCCAACTCGGGGACGATCTGCCTTTTGGCGAAAATGCCGGGCGGGGTCACGCACGACAGCTTTGATGCGTTTCCCAATAGGGGCGGAACAGCAACGATCGAGGAGGTCGCGCTGGTCCATCCCCGACACATACGCCTCATCGCCGCCTGGGTAGTGCCGACAAACGGATCGTTCGGCAACGCAGGACCGGGCTACCCGAGCGCGTCGGCCTATCCGCCGGGCATCTGGGCACGGCGGCAACGAATTCCGGGCGCGGTCGTGCGGCACACGCGCGGACAAGACCTGTTGAATCTCGTACTAGTTATGAGGCCGTCCGGGAAATTCGGCACGGCCACGGCAGTCAACCTCTACTACAAGTCCGGCGGAACGCGCTACCTGCTGCATTTCCCATACGGATACAAGATAGAGATCGGCCGCCGATGTGTTTGAACCAGTCCGCCCGCCCAAATTATCAACCTTGGCGAAGCACCGCATCTCAGTAAGAGTGCCCCGCCGCAGGATTACGCGCCGTAGCCTGCGGCGGGGCACACTTGGGGAAGCTCGGCTGCGTCCTTGCACGGGCACCCGATTTCGAGCACCGGCTTGCCCAGCACCACGTACTCAGTCCAGCGATGACCGCCCTCCGCTAGCGCGGTCGCGATCGAGCGCGCCTGCGACGAGCAGCCGAAACTCTGAAAGCTCACGAAGCGAGTCGAACAGCGGCCAGGTCTCCAGGTCGCTCCTGCTGATCTCTCGTTGTTCCAGCAGGGCGGGCAGCATGGCCATCGCGTCGGAGGTCTGCCTGAGCAGGATCTGGCGAGCCAGTTCGAACCGTCGGGGAAGATCGTTGGCGCGCCACAGGTGGACGTCGTCCATGATTGAGTCCGGGCCCCGCCAGCGGCTGCGCGCGAGCCACGAGTTGACCTGGCTGGCTGCCGCGGATTCCAGGTCGTCCTCATGGCTGGCCGCGAACTTATGCAAGGTCTCCGCCAACGGCCACCGCATCTCGGATTCGGCGCCAGCGGCAAAGACGTCAGCGAGCCGGACCGCGAAATCGCGACGTTCAGACTGCACAGCCCAAACCGTGAGAATGACGCCCAGCACGAAGCCGCACAACAGGTCGACAGCGTTGCGCAGGTACTCGTCGTCGACCTCAAGCAGCACCCCAGGCAAGGCACCAGGTACACGGTCGACATACATCTGATCGGCGAGCCCGGCATTGTGGACCAGCACATGCCTGCGCGCCCAGATCTCAGTCACCGCCGCCCAGTCGCTGGTGGCGTCACGCAGGTCAACCCCCGGGTCTTTCGCGAGCCGCGGCGCCCAGTCATTGATGCTGCCCCGGGTCAGCGCGCGCATCCGCCTTGCCAACTCGGGGGAGTCCCACAACGCTCCCCAGCGGTCTGCGCCGCCCTGGTTGTACTGGGCGCGCCGCAGTACGCCGATCAGCAAGGTCTCGCACGAAGCGACCGCCGTGATCAGCAGGGCACGCCGCATGGTCGGCAACAGGGGGCGCCTGTCCGCTGCCTGGCTGTACTGCATTAGGTAGCTAAGTAGCGCTGGGTCGTGTGTCGGGAGATCTCCGAGCGCGCTCCTTGCCTCGCTGAGGCCTCCGCTTACCAGGCCGGCCGCTTGAGAGGCCATCCACTGAAATGGGTCGCTCGCTTCAACAGTGATCGAATCAAGATCGATCCGGTCAAGATGCGCTTGAATGCGCTGCCTGTAGGCGTCGGTGAAGCCACCCAATCGCGCTACCAAGCGCTCTCGAACATCTGCCGGGACAACCGCCGCCGACCTCGAGCTATCAGCGATTGCGATGGCCGACAGGCCATCATGTTCGGCGACGTATCGCTCCGCAAGTATGGCCAGGTGACGCAACCCATTACCCAGCTCCAACACTGAACCTGCCCGCAGTAACAACTCGGCGTCGGTTCCAGTCGCCCCTCCAGGCAACGACCACGGCGGAGTGGAGTCCGCCTCCCTGTCAGTCATGAACCGGAGGTTAGCGCGCCTGACCTTCGGTCCCAAGCGGTTTAAAGCGCAAATCAAACGCGCTGCGAGTTTCTCGGTCTGAGCGTTTCCACTAGCTACGCTCGCCTGGAGATCCCGTGCTCCTGAGCAACAAGCGGCTGGGCGGGCTGAGAGACGAGCCGGTTCTCACTCGGAGTGAGCGTTAGTTCGGCTCCTCTGCAACAGGTCGACAGTTAGGTCGTGCTGCTGGTGAGCTTGCTCGGGTCCGGCGGCGGTGGCGAGTAAGCGACGACCTTCCAGTCCCGGAAGTAGTGGGCAACTTGGCTCAGGGCGACCAGGTGATGGAAAGCGGTCATCGGGTTCCAGTCGCCGCTCAGATGGTGGGCGGGGTTGCGGATGGCCTGGAATGTGCCGATGCAGAACGCCCGGGCGCCCTCCTGCTGGGAGTGAACGCTCTCCATGGGCCGACCTAGGCGGTAGCACCGCAACCGCGCCTTGCCAGGTTCAACGGCGTAACCAGCCGCCGACGCTAATGCTTCTATATACGCAAAACTAAAATTTTGCATTTTTAAAATTGAGGCCAAGATCTCCCACGACGTGATTATACCGCCAAATCGACCGTTGTCTCCACAGGAGCGCGTCATTCACTGCTGCCACCAGTGGCCATGAGCTTCCTGCCTTGCGCCGCGTCTGCAAAGGCACCATCCCCTGTCGTCCAAGCGCGGCGCTTGTCCCATCTCTGCCGAGACGACCATCTCGCCGCGGCAGCGAGTCGCGAACATGCTGCGCACTTGTGTGTCCTGCTATGTTTCCGGGGCAGCCGGTGCTGCCAGGCCGCTGCGGTACTACGCAGATTCTCGATGTACTCTCGGTCAGCCCGGTTGCCTAGACCAGATCGGCGAGCCTTAAGGCGGCGGCAACACGGGACGGACTGGTTAGCTTCGCGCCTCGCAGCGCGCGACAACGGTGCGGCCGGTGCCCGTCGCCGGTGCGAGCCAGTACGTGAGAGACTCCGCAGGTGAATGACGCCTATGTAGTCGACTTTGACCAGCTTGCCGGGGCTGACCTCGTGCTGGAACGCGTCTACCGGGGCGGTTCGGCCGGAAGCAGTGCCGATGACCCGCTGAACAAGCTGCTGCCAGGAGTCGGGAACCAGGGGGGCTTTCGCGCATGCGGCAGCTCCCTCAAGACTCTGTCAAGTTCGTCGTGCTCTACACCTCTGGGGCCGAACCTGACTGGCCCGACGCTCTGGATCCCTACACGGGCGCATTCACTTACTTCGGTGACAACCGCTCGCCAGGACGGGAGCTGCACGACACGCCGCGCAAGGGCAACCTGCTCCTGGCCCAGGCTTTCGAGCGGGCTCACTCCGGTCTGCCTGGACGCGAGCTGGTTCCCCCGTTCTTGTTGTTTGACAAGCCGGGCACGGGCCGGGACGTGCGGTTCCGTGGCCTGCTCGCGCCTGGCTCGGACCGGATCAGCGGCGAGGAGGACCTCGTTGCGGTATGGTGCACCACCAGAGGTCAGCGGTTCCAGAACTACCGGGCGCGGTTCACCGTCCTGAACGCTGAATCCGTATCGCGGGCCTGGGTCGATCAGCTTATGGCTGGCGAGCCTCTCGGCGATGCGTGCCCGGTTGCTTGGCGGACATGGGTGACGTCCGGGAGCTATACCCCGTTGCTGGCACCGCCGACTGTGATCATCCGGTCCCGGGAGCAGCAGCGGCCCTTGCCAGCCGACCAGCCGCTGCTGGACCTTGTGGTCGACGTCACCCGTCCATGGCGAGACGGGGGCCGCGATGCCGTCGGGGACTACCTCCTCGGCCCTCACTCTGACCCTGTGGCGGTGGAGTTCGCCTTGGAGGCAAAGTGCTACGCACCTGGTAACGGTGTCGGCGTCCGTGAGACGAGCAGGCTCATCTCACGGCTGCGGCACCGCCAATTCGGGGTCCTCGTCACCACGGCGCACGTGGATGCTCAGGCGTACAAGGAGATCCGGGAGGACGGCCACCCCGTTGTGATACTTGCCGGACGCGACTTGGTGGACATCCTCAAAGACAAAGGATTGGACAGTCGAGCCGCGCTGCAGCGTCACCTGACTGAGAATTACTCACTAAGCTGACCGGTAGGCAGCGAGCGCACAGCCTCGCCGGAGCAGCGGCCCGATTGGGATGAGTGGGTTGGCCAGGAGTCCGCTGACTTGCTGCGCAGTAGATCGGTCGATACCGGTCGCAGCTAAGTCGATCTCTGGTGGCGGCGGGTGCGAAGCGGCGACCAATTCGACGCGCTTAGGGTGTTGCGTGCACTACTCTGCGTCCACGCTGTCGAGTTCGGCGGCGTCAGGATCGTGCCGGATAGTTGACGCCAGTTCCCCAAAGAACGAGGTGACCTTCTCCTCAAACTGCCTCCCCAGGTGGCTGTACGTCGAAGCGCTGAAATGCCCATGGGTGTCTGCTTGGTAACGGAGCACCAGAACTGCGTCGGCCTCACGAGGATGTGCATTCGCAGCGCCGAGCCACCTGCTGACATTGGGGCTCTGGGCATTGGTGATGTTCTTTGCTTCGAACAACCAGACCGTACCGGGCTGGCGGTCGGCGTGACTGCCAAGGAGCTGGTCCACGCGCTGGTGGGATAGCCCCAGGAGTGTGGCCGTCTCGCGGAGCGAGTAACCCTTTTCGGCGAGCGCATGCGCGGCTACGGTCGATCGATCTTGCCATAGTTCCTGAGCCGCATCCAGCCATGCGCGCGCCCCCTTGGCTTGGCAGACCAGCTCGCCCACGTCGTCAGGAAGGTCATAGTCGAGGCTGACGTCGATGTCGTCTTCGTCGGCATCAAGAATCGTGGCGATCAGGTCGCGGGCCATTGATTCGATCTTGGTCAAGCTTCGAGCCTGTGTGATCGCGTTCAGGGGGGCAGGGTCAGCTTCATCGCTTGCAGCAACGACTCGGGCTAGCCACCAGTCGTTGTCCGGCCACACGCGTACCTGGTAGGTCGGCTTCATCAGCCCATCCACCCCTTTCCGAAGTGCGGCTCGAAGGTCGCCTCGATCTCCCTGGTCACCACAGCCGACAGATCCCCCGGATGCTGGGGGATGGTCGTCCAAGCCAACAGCTTCCCGTCATCCTCATAAAGGCCGACCATCTTGTGCGAACCTTTGCCTCGGTGTCGACCGCCCTTTCCACGAACCTCGCTCACCGTCCAGCCCTTGCGCTGGCTGCGGGCCGCCCGCCGAAGCAGGCGTTCCGCCTCGACCGCTGTCATTATCGCCACACCGATGAGTCTAGCGTACTAGACAGATTAGCGTCTATGGAACTAGACACTTACTGGTGAGTCCAGCGCTGGCGCGATCGCGCAACTCGGAGAGCCTGCCGTAGTCGACCCTGATCACGGCCCGGCCGACGCGGGTGGTCCGGGAGCCGAACTGCCTGCCTCGAATGAGCGGGGGATCTGGGACCAGCAGCCCGCTGTCTGCCTTGGCGACGTCCACGCGCACTCCCAGAGAAAGGAGCAGGGCGTGCCGCCCTTCGGCATCCAGGCTGTGCCAGTGCTCGTGGAACGTTTCCCCGGTCGGTTCCCAGACCTCGGCCGCTTCGATGACCGGCAGGGCACCGAGCTGGTCGCGTCTGGCTTCGAGCTTGGCGGTCATCCTGCCGTAGGACTCGGCGGTGACCGTGCCTTTCTCAAACGCCTGGTCCAGCTCGTCCAGCGACTCCTGCACTTTGCGCAAGTCAGCGACGTGATCCTGCGCAGGGATCTCCCGCCGCTCCATCATCGGCAGCTCGTCGGTGAACGCGAGGAGCAGGTTAGTGGTCTCCCGCTCCACGTATCGGGCGGTAAAGCTCCCACCAGGGCAGGTGCTGCCGTCACGGTGACGGTACCGGTCGCCTTCGGCCCGGCGGCCCATGTACAGCCGCTGCCCGCATCCCGCGCAGTGGACGATGCCCAGCAGCAGGCTCGCGCCCTTTCGGATCCCTGAGCCCGGGCTGGCATTCTTATCCAGCCGGGCCTGCACTTGCGCCCAGGTCTCGTCGCCCAGGATCGGGGTCCGCTGGACCGGCAGGCCGTCCTCGCCGCGGACGACCTCATTGCCGTGCATCACGTAGCCGCGCAGCGAGGCGTTACGCAGGATCCGCAAGATCACCGATGAGTCCCACCGCTGCCCGCCCCGCACCGTCGGGACGCCTTCCGTGTTGAGGCGGGCTGCGATCTGCCGGGCTGAGGTGCCCACGATGACCAAGTCTGCGATCCGCCGGATCAGCGCCGCTGCGTCCGGCTCAGGCTCTAGCTCATAGTGGCTGTTCACCTTGACCGGGCGGTACCCGGTCGGGACCGCGCGGCCGTCCCACCGTGCCAGCTCCCAGGCCTTGCGCGCGTGATCGGCCCGCCGCTCGCCGATCCGGGACCGCTCGAACTCGGCGAACATGGCCAGCAGCTGAGCGAACATCCGCCCGTGCGCGGTCGAGAAGTCCAGGCTCTCGCTGACCGAGATCACCGTCTTGCCGTGCGTCTTGCACCAGTCCAGCAGCGTGATGAAGTCGACCAGCGACCGGGTGAGCCGGTCCAGCTTGTGCACGGTCAGGGCGTCCCACTGCCCAATCCTGGCCGGGTCGTTCAGCCAAGCGCCGAGATCCTCCCGGTCGAACGGCGATATGGACCCTGAGGTGTCGACGTCCTCGGTCATCGCGACCAGCCGGTCGCCTCGCGCCTTGACCGTGTGCTCGATCGCATCCCGTTGCCGTTCGATGCTGGTCGACGCATCGTTGTCCCGGCTGAGCCGGGTAACACCCAGAATCCGCACTCGTGGTACTCCTGACCTGGAACTTCTCCTCTGACTAAAGTGTACCAAAGTGCGACTATTGTTGGGTGCGCGGCGTTGGACCATTGCTGTTGTTGCCAGGTCCGTCAGATGTACGGCGTTGGACCGTTGCTGTCGTTACCTATGGACCCGTCAGGTGCGCAACTACGCAGCGTTGGCCTGCCCGGCTCGCTCGCTCCGCTGGGGCGCGCGGTGGACTTGAATTACTCGAATACCTGTTCGATACTTGAGGTATGGGAGCAGCGCTCGCGCAGGTCATGCCGCTTGTCGCGGAACGGCGGGATGGGCCGGAACGGCGGGACGAGCTCGTCGGCCTGCTCGCTGATGGAGCGGTTCGGTCCGGCCGGGACATCAGTCCGGGGAGCGGCGTGCTCTCCGACGCCGATCTGTTCCCTGTGCTGCCCGCGCTTCGGGAGCTGCTGCCGCTGCGGGCGCTGCAACGAGGTTCGGTGGTGGCAGCGGGTGACTGGAGCATGCTCTGCACGGCACTCGCGGCCGGCCCGGTCGCCTCTGGTGCCTGGTGCGCGGCAGCGGGGATAGCCGAGTTCGGCGTGGTCGCGGCGGCCGATGCCGGGCTTGATCCCGCCCGGTTGCTGTTGGTCCCCGAGCTTGGCCCGAATTGGCCGCAGGTCGTCGCCTCCTTGCTTGACGGTTGTGACCTGGTCCTGCTGCGTCCACCCGACCGGCCGTCGGCGCAGGTCCGCCGCAGGCTTGAGGCTGCTGTCCGCCGCTATGGCGCTGTATTGCTCGTGGCTGGTGCCTGGGAAGGCGCGCAGGTCAGGCTGCGCGTCACGAGTCAGGCTTGGGTCGGGATCGGCATGGGGCACGGGCGACTGCGCGGCCGTAGGGTTCGGGTGGTGGCAGATGGTCGCGGTGAGTGGTCACGGGCGCGGGCGCGCTGGTTGTGGCTACCAGGCCCGGACGGCACGGTGGCCCAGGCAGATGATCCCGTAACGTCGGACCGCCTCAAGGTAAGGTATCCCGAAATCGGATTTTCTGACATCGGATTTTCTGGTATTGGTCTTTCTGAGATTGGTCTTTCCGAGGTCAGTCTTTCTGAGGTCAGTCTTTCCGAGGTCAGTCTTTCCGAGGTCAGTCTTTCCGAAGTCTCTGTCGGCGTCGGATGAGCAGGCAGCATCGGGTACTTGTTGTTCGCTGTCCGGGCTGGCCGCCGCCTGAGCAGGCGCCAAGTCGCGGTCGGCCAGTCGGTCGGCCAGTCGGCCAGCCGGTCGAAGCGGGGCTTGAACCGCGCGCATTCGAGCAGGTCGTTACCGCGGTGACTGAGTTCTGCCCGCGGATCGAGGTGCTCAGGCCAGGCATTTGCGCGTTCGGCGCTCGCGGGCCCGCCAGGTACTTCGGCGGCGAGACAGCACTCGCGAGTAAGGTCACCGAGACCGTCGAGCGGCTCGGTTTCGAATGTGCTGTTGGAATCGCCGACGGGATGTTCGCCGCGTTGCTGGCGTCGCGGGATGCGCTGACCGCCGGATCCGTGGTGGTCGTGCCACCACCTGTGCAGACCTTTCTCGCACCGCGCTCCGTCACCGTTCTTGGCGAACCCGAGCTTGCCGAGTTGCTCATCAGGCTGGGGATCAGGACGTTGGGGGAGTTCGCCGCGATACCGGCATCCGAGGCAGAGAGCCGATTCGGACCGGAAGGGCTTTTCGCGCACCGGCTCGCGAGCGGCGGCGACCCTAGGCCGCTAGCTGCTGGCCCGCAGGCGGTCGACATGTCCGTCGAGCTCGAATTCGATCCTCCAGCCGAGAGTTCCGAGCAGGTAATTTTCGCCGCCAAATCGTTGGCTGGTCAGATGCACGCCAAGCTTGCCGGGAGCGGGCTGGCCTGTGTCCGCGTGCAGGTGCAGCTGACCTGCGACGACGGTCAGGAAATTACCCGGCTGTGGCGGCACGACGGGTTCCTTACCGACCTCGCTGTGGCCGACCGCGTGCGCTGGCAGCTCGACGGCTGGCGCGGCGATCATGGCGATGCGGGCGTGGCCGAGAACACCGTGGCCGGGGGGATCGCGCTGCTAAGGCTGGTTCCTGATCAGCTAGTCCAGCATCGGGGGCGGCAGCTCGGGCTGTGGGGCGACGAGGTGATCAGCGACCGGGTCGCGCGGGCGGCCGTCAGGGTCCAGGCCATGCTCGGTCATGACGCTGTGCGGCACCCGGTCCTGACCGGTGGTCGCGGTCCAGCCGAGCAGGCGCTGCTCGTGCCCTTCGGCGAAGAACGAACGCCGGCGCGTCCGCCCGACCGGCCCTGGCCAGGGCAGATCCCCGCGCCCGCCCCGACCACCGTCTACCCGACGCCGCTGGCCGCCATGGTCACCGACAGCGGGGGAACGCAGGTGACCGTGACCGGGCGCGGCGAAGTATCTGCCGATCCGGCGTGGCTGTCCGTAGCCGACGGCCCATCGCAGGCCATCACCGCGTGGACAGGGCCCTGGCCGATTACCGAACGCTGGTGGGACCCGGTCTCCTCGTGCAGGAAGGCCAGGTTCCAGCTGGTGACGCTGGACGGAAGCGCCTGGCTCGCTGTGGTCAAGGACCGACGCTGGCTGATCGAGGCCAGCTATGACTGATTACGACTGGCGTAGAGGGGTCGTTCGCGGTGTCGTCAGGGTCGCTCCCGCGGAGAACGGTCGGCGCGGCCCATCACCGAGCACCCACACCTGCTGTCGCCCGTATACCTGCCAGGCATGACCGGTACCGGTCATGTCGACGAGGGCAGTGTCCTCGTCGATCCCGAGCACCGTGGTGCCGTCAGGCGGTCTAAGCATCGCGCGGGTGAGCAGGTCAGGTACCCAGCCGAGCATCTTGTCGAAGTGAGGCAGCACTCGCAGGTGCGGCAGTACGTCCAGGCCAGGGTCGGGTTCACGCTGTAGCGACCGCATCGCCGGAACCCAGCCGGTCAGCGCCATCGCTCCAGCCGAGCAGCCCGCCAGCGCCGACCCCGCCTGCCAATTGGCCGTGATCGCGTCCCACACCCTGGTACCGCGCAGCGTCTGAGCTAGGTAGATCGGGCTGCCTCCTGACAGGTAGATAAGCCCGGCACCGTCTACTAGTGCGGCCAGCTCAGGCGAGTCCGCCTCGGTGCGGTCTTTGACTAGGACAGGAACCTGTTCGACCCCGAGGCGCTCTGCTTGTGCGGCTCCGAGATCGAGCCAGTTGCGAAGGCTTCGCTCACCTTCTTGGGCGGCGGCCGTGGGTAGCTGCACGTACTTGGGCGGACGGCCCTTGAGCAGCATGCCTTCCACGTCGGTCATGACCGGCAGGTACTCACCGCTGCCCACGAGCGCCAGCGGTCCTGGTCCTGCCATTGGGGGATATCCGGGTTGCGGCGGCACAGGTTCAATCATGGCGCGTCGCGTCTAGCGGACGCCAGCGAAGTGTTAGGCGTGCTGTTGTTGGGCCTTGGTGTTGTCTGGGTCAGAAAGAATCGGGCCGGGAATGTAGCTGGACGATCTTGATGTCCGGCCAAGTGGTGGCCATCGAGTCGTGTCTTCGTTCGATCATGTACCGAGAATGTCGGTGCCTCTCGCTACAGTAGTCGATAGACGGGGTTCCCTGTGGCGGCTAGGAGGTGACCATGACCGGAGCCGACCACCAGCACGAGCCTACGCAGCCAGCCGACGCCGGTGCCGGGCTGCCAGTGGATGGGTTGTCGTGGTCGTGGGAGCTGGATCTGGAGGCGCTGGTTGCCGCGGTCAGCGATCCGGCGCCGTGGAGCCGTGATCCGTCCGTGCCGCCCGGCCAGCCCGCAACCGTTGCGGATCCTGATGCGGACCTGGCCGAGTACCTGGGGAGGCGGTGGAGGCGGGCCGGTCGCGGGTGGTGCCGCTGAGCGTGGTGGCGGGGCGGGTGGCGGAGTCGGTGCCGGCTGGTGCGGGGCTGGCTGGGTGGCTGGCCGCCGGGCCGGTGACCGGGCTGGAGGACGGCGCTTTGGCTGGGGTCGCGGCGTCGTACCGGCGGCTGGCGTCGTGGGCGCAGGCCGGGGAACTGTCAGCGGTCGCCGAGCTGGCGTCCCGGTCAGCGGCCGCCGATGACCGGATCGGCGTAGATCAGCGGGGGCGTCCGGGGCGGCTGCCGGCGCAGGCGTGCGCGGAGGTCTCGCTGGCCTTGGTGATGTCGCAGGCGGCGGCGTCGTGGTGGACCGATCTGGGCATCACGCTGCGGTGGCGGCTGGCCGCGACCGGGGCCGCGCTCCGCGCCGGGACCATCGACCTGGGCCGGGCCCGGGCGATCGCCGAGGCCACCGCCCTGCTCGACGAGAAGACCGCGCGGGCGGTCGAGGCCCGGATGCTGGCCGGCGCCGCCGGCAAGACGATGGCCGGGCTGCGGGCCGCGCTGCGCCGCGCGGTCATCAGCGCCGACCCGGCGGGCGCCGAGCGGCGGCGCGAGGCGGCTGAGCGGCAGGCCAAGGTCGTGCTGTACCCGGAGGCGGAGGGGACCGCGTCGCTGGCCGGGTACAGCCTGAACGGCATCGGAGCCACCGCCGCGATGGCCCGGATCACCGCCCTGGCCCAGGCCCTCAAAGCCTCCGGCGCCGGCGGCGGCATCGACCTGCTCCGCGCCCAGGTCTACCTCGGCCTCCTGCTCGGCACCCTCCCCCACATCCCGCCCCCACCAGACACCACACCCGACCAGGAACCCCCCGACACCGGACCTCCCGACGCCGGACCTCCCGACGCCGGACCCCCCGACGATGGGCCTGCGGGCGAGGGGCCTGCGGGCGATGGGCAGCGCGACCGGGATGGTCAGCGCCACGACCGGGGTGATCACGGAGCGCGGCCGCCGCCTGCCTGGCCGCAGGTGCCGCCGCTGCTGCCGCCAGGCCCGGCCGCGATGGACAACCTGGCGCCCGCGGCCGGCAGGCCGCTGGAGCTGATGCTGCCCTGGACGACCCTGACCGGGCAGTCACCCGAACCCGGCCACCTGAGCCGGCTCGGGCCGATCACCGCCACCCAGGCCAGCTACCTCGCTGACCTGGCCACCCGCGACCCCGCCGCCCGCTGGCGCATCATCATCACCGACCCCCACGGCCGGGCCGTCGCCGTCACCCAGCTCACCAGCCCGACCCCCACCATGAGCAAGACCCAGCCCGGGCTCGTCGGGCAGGTCACCGTCATCATCGGACCCGACTGCCTGACCGAACCGCCCCAGACGCACAGCCTGCCGCCGAGCTGCGCCCGGATACTCACCGCCGCCCAGACAGCGGCAGCTCAGGCGGCTCGCGAGGTTCCCGGCACATGCGCGCACGCCACGGCCACCGACGCCTACCGGCCCACCCGCAAGCTGCGGGAACACATCACCGCCCGCGACCTGACCTGCCGGTTCCAGACCTGCCGCCAGCCAGCCACCCGCTGCGACCTGGACCACACCATCCCGTACGACCAAGGCGGCCTCACCTGCACCTGCAACCTCGGAGCTATCTGCCGCCGCCACCACAAGATCAAACAGCACCCCGGCTGGCACCTGAACCAGCCCACCCCCGGCACCTTCACCTGGACCACCCGCACCGGACGCACCTACACCGTCCAACCCGACTCCTACACCACCTAGGACTGACAGATGGGCTGGAACAACCCCCCGGTGTCATGGCGAGAGTTCGAGCGGCGCCTGTCCTGGGGGAAAGCCGACGAAGGCGGCAGGGAAGGGACAGCCGACGGGACCACGACCGGCGGGACCAGCCTGGCCAGGCGGCGCATCGAGCCTGAGCTCGCC
>Ga0134126_10007716_pt1 | contig 13511 bp, 10 predicted proteins | sample KB31752_FD_96881 | JGI IMG/M metagenome (GOLD analysis project Ga0134126, IMG submission 96881) | Terrestrial soil microbial communities with excess Nitrogen fertilizer from Kellogg Biological Station, Michigan, USA - KB3-175-2 | ecosystem: Environmental > Terrestrial > Soil > Unclassified ...
TGCCGACGCCGTCATCCTGGATCTCGATGACCAGCCGCTCGTTCACCGAGACATTGATATTGACGACCGAGCTTTGAGAATGTTTCAGCACATTGTTCAGGGCCTCCTTGACGGATAGGAAGATATTTCTCCTTTTTTCGCCGCTGATGTCCCGGTGTGGGATCGACGCGGGCATCGTAAAGAGGCAATCGATGGACGTATTCTCGAAGAATTCCACCGCATAGCTACGGATATAGGCTACGAGGTTTTCCACGGAATCATTGCTGCTGGTCATGGTCCAGATGATGGTATTGAGCTTGTTGAGCAACTCGTTGGCGTTGTTGGATATCTTATCTATTTCGGGGAGCGTCTGGTCTTTCATTTTGGTCTTGACGATCTCGCTCATCAGCCTGATGGCGGTGACGCCCGAACCCAGCTCGTCATGCATGTCGACGGATATACGATTCCGTTCGTCCTGTTTGGCCGCCAGTACCGCCACCTGTTTTTCCATTTCCTTTCGTTCGGTCTCCAGCTTCAGTTTCTCCTCCTTTTGCGTGCTGAGGATGATCTCCATCTTATTCTTATATGTGAGTGCGAAGAGGAAGAACAGCAGCTCGATGGTGATGCCGGCCTCGTAATAGAACAGGGCGGAGTTGAGCACAGAGACGTCATTGACGATCTTGATGTTGAGCGAGATCATGGCCTGGGATAAGATCGACAGAAGACAGAGCGAGATATTTCCCATGACGATATAGTTCATCAGCCGGACCCGGTATCCGAGACCTTTAATGATGAAGACCATCGAGATAAGAAGAAGGAATAGCTTGGTGGCCACCTCCAGGCCATTGGCGATGCGAAAATCCGGCGAAACCAGGCGGGCGAGGATATACGCAACGAGGAGACCGGCGATGCCGACGGTGCCCCAGAAAAGGTAACGGTCGAGACCCTTGTAGAGAGCTTTCGTTTCGAGGAATTTCCGATGGAAAGCGATATAAAAGATATAACCCGTACAGAAGATGATATTGTCGAGGAAACTTTCGAAAATGAAATTGAAAGCCGTGGTCCTGTCGTGCAGGATGGATTTTAAGAAAAGCAGGAGGCTGATACAGAGCGAGTATCCCACATAATAGAGAAATTCGGGTTTCCCACTCTGCATGTATTCGCTGATGGCATAAAAGATCATCATCAGCATGATCCCGGCAAAGAGGTTGGTGATGATATCGATGCTCGTCTTATTGCGGCGCTGCAGGACGATCCCGTCTTTGATCATCGGGCTTCGGGTGACGGTCGGATTGATGGAATTGGAAGCCGCCTTTATAAAATGCAATTCGGCAAAAAATGTGGCGGTATCGTGTGCGGCGAGTATGATGCCCCGGTAGCCCAGGCTGTCGCCGTCGTCGGGGAGTATGCGGGGCAAGGCTTCCACCCGGCCCCCCACGCGACGATAAATACGCATATCGTTGACCAAAAAACCCGGACAAAAGAAAACGGTTTGGGCCGAATCGCCGCTGTTGGCCAGTGTAAATCGGAGGATGGGCAATTGATTGACATGACGCGGCGCCAGGAAATGCACATATTTCTCCGTTCCTTTTGTGAAAGGCAGCCCGGGCAGTTGTTCGGGGGAAACGGCCTTATTATCCGAAAAATACAACCAGGTGTCGGAGGAGAGGTCCCCAAGCAAACTCGTTTTGGCCACATCGACGGCCACATCGTCTACGACTTTTTGAGCCCGGATGGACGTGTACGGTAACAAAAAGAGCAGCCCCAGCGCGATTGCTTTCACGGGATTAAGCAGTTTTTTTAAAGATAAACCAAAAAACTTTAATATTGGGGTGCACATTATCTTTGTATCCATGGCAAACCGACAGAAGTCAAAGAAAAGCCAGAAGACGGCCGGGGGTAAGCTGAAGCCTGAAAAAGAAGCTCGTGTAACGGCCCGGGAGATCGTCAAGGACGAACGTACCCATAAGATCACGGGAGCCGTTTTTCTTCTGCTGGCGCTTTTTCTTTTTATAGCTTTCACCTCTTTTTTGTTTACCTGGCAGGACGATCAGGATAAAGTATTTCGCGGAGCATCGATCCTTTGGTCCCACAGCATCAAGGCGTCCAACCTGTTGGGCAACGTCGGTGCCCTGGTTTCCTACGAATTCTTTTTCAATGGATTTGGGCTGGCGTCTTATTTGTTTTGCACCTTGTTTTTTATCGTAGGGGTCAATCTCCTTTTCGCCAGAAAGGTGTTTTCGCTTTCGCGTAACCTGAGGTATTTACTCTTCGGCCTGTTGTTCCTGTCCATTACGCTGGCCTTCCTCACCCGGGGCAGCGGTTTTGCCTGGGGCGGCGCGGTTGGGAATATGGTGAGTGACTGGCTGGTCCGCAGCATCGGATGGATCGGGACGGCGGCGCTGCTATTGGTGGCGGGTCTGGCCTTTTTCATCTGGCGGTTTAATCCCGTATTCAAAATGCCGTCCCGGCCTGTAAGGGAAAAAGAAGCGGTGCCTATCCCCGAACCGGTGCCGGACGAAGAAGAGCCGGTTGTCAAAGGGAAGGCGAAAAAAGGCGCAAAGCTGTTTGTCGACGAATCGTTCAATCCCGGTAAAGGCAATATTCTGAAAGAAGAAGGGGGAGTGGTTGCGATCGGTCCCCCTCCGTCGCACCCGGTGGAGGAGCCCATCGAGTTCACCGTTACAGAGCGGGAAGAAGAAGTGCCGGAAGTGTTGCAGCATGTGCTGGCGGTCGAAGAAGACGAAAACGAAGATGCGCCTGCTGAGGAACCGCCTCCGCCGCTGGTGATCCCACCGATACACAGGGCCGCAACCGGCAGTCTCGAGCTGGAGATCAAGACCCCCGAACCGCAGGAGTCTCCGGCCGAAGATTCGCTGCTCCCGGAGAATTTGCCCGATTATGAACCCACGCTCGATGTGCGCGACTATAAATATCCCACGCTCGATCTGCTGGAGGCTCATGGCAGTGAAAAGATCGTCCAGGACCCTTCGGAGCTCGAAGCCAACAAGAACCAGATCCTGAGCACCCTGAAGAATTACGATATTTCCATCTCCAAGATCAGCGCGACGGTTGGGCCTACAGTGACCCTTTACGAGATAGTGCCGGCCGCCGGCGTCCGCATCTCCCGGATCAAAAATCTCGAAGACGATATCGCGCTTAGCCTGGCCGCCCTGGGTATCCGCATCATAGCGCCCATCCCCGGGAAAGGCACCATCGGCATCGAAGTCCCCAACGTTAAAAAGACGGTGGTTAGCATGCGTACTCTGCTTGCATCGGAGAAGTTCCAGCACAGCAACTTCAACCTGCCCATCGCAATCGGGAAAAAGATCGATAACGAGAACTTCATCGTCGATCTTACCTCTATGCCTCACCTGCTGATGGCCGGTGCCACCGGTCAGGGGAAATCGGTAGGCGTGAATGCCATCCTGGTATCTCTGTTGTATAAAAAGCATCCGTCGCAGCTGAAGCTTGTCCTGGTGGATCCCAAAAAGGTCGAGCTGAGCATCTACAGGACCATCGAAAAACATTTTCTTGCCAAGCTGCCCGGAGAAGAAGAGGCGATCATCACCGACACCAAGAAGGTCATCCATACGCTAAATGCGCTGTGTATCGAAATGGACAACAGGTACGACCTGCTGAAGGAGGCCAATGCCCGAAACATCAAGGAATACAATGAGAAGTTCATCAAGCGCCGGCTCAACCCGCAAAAGGGCCATCAATACCTTCCTTTTATCGTACTGGTGGTGGATGAGTTTGCCGATCTGATCATGACTGCCGGCAAGGAAGTGGAAATGCCGATCGCACGTCTCGCACAGCTGGCACGGGCCGTTGGGATACATCTCATTATCGCCACACAGCGCCCCTCCGTCAATATCATTACGGGGACCATCAAGGCCAATTTCCCCGCCCGCATCGGCTTCAAGGTGTCCTCCAAGATCGATAGTCGTACGATCCTCGACGCCGGCGGCGCCGATCAGCTGATCGGAAAGGGAGATATGCTGATCTCCTACAATGGCGAGATCACGCGGCTGCAGTGTGCCTTTGTAGACACCCCCGAAGTGGAGGCCATTACACAATTCATCGGTCGTCAGCGGGGTTATCCGGATGCCTATAAATTGCCGGAGTATGTAGACGAGAAAGAAATGGAAGCGAAGGGATTCGATCTGGCCGACCGCGATCCGCTTTTCGAGGAAGCGGCCCGTCTCATCGTTCTCAATCAGCTGGGATCGACCTCGCTTCTCCAGCGGAAAATGAAGCTGGGCTATAACCGGGCCGGGAGGCTGATGGATCAGCTGGAAGCCGCCGGTGTGGTCGGTCCCGGGATGGGCAGCAAACCGAGGGATGTGCTAATAAAAACCGAAATGGAGCTTGACCAGTACTTGAATCCATAGGGATATGCGTATCTTTGCGCGCAAATGAACACTGTGAACACCAAATCGGCCCTACTCAGTCTAACGATCCTTTGCTTCGGCATTTTCGCGCAGGCGCAAAACAACAGTCTCGGCAAAAACGATCCGGGTGCAAAAAAGGTGCTCGACGGTCTCAGCGCCAGGCTGAAATCGTACAAGGCGGTAAAGTCCGGCTTTACCTTGAAAGTACAGGATCAGAAGGGCGCGGTCATGGGTAGCAAAAGCGGCACTATTTACCTGAAAGGCAGCAAATATCATATCAATATTCCGGGTGGTCAGGACATCTACTGCGACGGGAAGGATACCTGGACCTATGATAAATCATCCAATGAAGTAACGATCACAAAATCGGACCTTTCCACGCAGACCCTTAGTCCCGATAAATTCTTCACCAATTTCTACGATAAGGATTTTTTGTACAAGCTCAACGGTGAGAGCAAGGTCGGCGGAAAGACCGTTCAGGAAGTGGAGCTGACACCTACCGACAAGACGAAATCGTTCTTTAAAGCCTTTCTTTATATCGACAAGACCACGCATACGCTTGTCAGCGTCAAATGGCTTGACAAAGGCGGTAACAGCTATACGCTGACTATCAATAGGCTCAATGGGAATGCGCCGCTGACCGATGCCGATCTGGCCTATAATAAGGCGAAACATCCGGGCGCGGAAGAGGTGGATCTCCGGAATTAAGCCCCCCAGCGGAATGTATCGATGTTCAAACCGGACAGATCGAGGACGCGGTCTACCACCGTGGCGGCAGCTTCTTCGATGGTCCTGGGTCTGCTATAAAAAGATGGCGTAGCAGGACAGATGACGCCTCCCGCCAGCGTTACCGTCTCCATGTTCCGGATATGTATGAGGTTGTAGGGCGTATCCCGGATAACACAAATGAGCTTACGTCTCTCTTTCAAAACTACATCCGCGGCGCGGGTGATCAGATCGTTGGACATACCGGTTGCGATGCGTCCCAGTGTTCCCATGGAGCAGGGGACAATGATCATCGTATCGAATTTCCCGGAGCCGGAGGCAAAGGGCGCAGTAAAGTCCTGCTGTGAAAAGAAGGGGAATCCGCAGTCCTCGTAACGGGAGGTATCCAATTCCGTCCGCCATACCTGTTTGGCGTTGTCAGTCATGACTACCGCGACAGTCTCCCATTGGGAATGAAGAAGAGCCAATTTTTCCAGAAGCAGCCGGGCATAGATGCTGCCGCTGGCGCCGGTGATGGCCACGACAATTTTGCGCATGTGTTACTCGTTATCCTACAAAAGTATATATGCTAAGGGGCAAATCCATTTTTTTATTCGCGGCGCTGGTAGCCTTGCTGTCGGCCTGGACGGTCCCCACCGGCAGGGAATCCATCTCCTGGATGACTATCGAGCAAGCCGAGACTCAACTGCATCAGCAGCAAAAGCCGATCCTGATCGATCTTTATACGTCCTGGTGCGGATGGTGCAGACAAATGGACCGGAAGACCTATTCCAATAAGAAGGTGGCCCAATATCTCTCCGATAAGTTTTATACAGTAAAGATCGACGCGGAAACCAAAGCCACTATTAGCTGGCAGGGCAAGACCTACACCTTCGATCCGCAATACCGCTGTAATGAATTTGCGGTCTATCTTTCACATGGTCAGCTGGAATTCCCGACCACCGTAATTATTGCGCCCGGTGAAGCGCCACAAGCCATTCCGGGGTATTTGGAGCCAAAGGACATGGAGATGCTGGTGAAATACTACGGGGAAGGCGTGTATAAGACGCGGGGGTTCGATGAGTATGCTAAGGGTTTTCATGCAACCTGGTAGGGCAGAGGGTTAGCCGGAAAAGGTTCGCGAATACCTACAGGGGTCTATGTGTAAAGTTTACACTTGATCTGGATCAATTTAATGGTTTCCAATCGAAAATACTGTTTCATGGATTCGTATGATACGCGATTGTGATATTATCTTTGGTCTTTCATAGGATAAGGTTTAATGGTTAATGGTATTTGATTAGTGCAGCCCCGCGTAAGCGGGGCTTTTTCGTATAAGCAAAAACCCCGACCGGAGGTCGGGGTTTCAAGTCTTTTGTACTTCTTAGGCTTCAGCCATATCGGGGATGGCCTGCACCTTGTACTGCCCCGCATCCAATTTCTTTTTGGTAGCCCTGAATGCAGCCAGGGTCCTTTCGATATCCTCATCGGTGTGTACGGCGGTGGGCACCAGGCGATAGATGATATGTCCTTTTGGAATAACGGGATAGACGACGATGGAGCAGAAGATATGATGGTTTTCGCGAAGGTCCATCACCATGGCCGTTGCTTCAGGAACGTCTCCTTTCATGTATACCGGGGTGACGGGGGAATTGGTCTTGCCGATATCGAAACCGCTGTCTTTCAGTCCTTTTTGCAGTTTGTTGACGACGTCCCACAATTTTTTGCGCAACTCGGGTTTGGTGCGCAGGAGCTCGAGCCTTTTCAAATTTCCGATGGTCACCGGCAGCGGGAGGCTCTTGGCGAAGATCTGCGACCGGGTATTATACCGGATATAGTCGATGATGGCCTTGTCTCCCGCCATGAAACCTCCTATAGAAGCCATCGATTTTGCAAAAGTGCCGAAATAAAGATCGATCTGGTCCTGGATACCCTGCTCTTCACCTGCACCGGCGCCGGTCTTGCCTAGCGTCCCGAACCCATGCGCGTCATCCACGAGAAGCCGGAATTCATAGGTATCCTTGAGGGCAACGATCTCTTTCAGTTTCCCCTGGTCGCCCGCCATTCCGAAAACGCCTTCGGAGATTACCAGGATACCGCCGGCATTTTGCTTTTCGATCAGCGCGGTGGCCCGTTGAAGTTGTTTTTCACAATCTTCTATGTCGTTATGTTTGAACACGTAGCGGTGGCCGGGGTGGAGCCGCAATCCGTCGATGATGCAGGCATGGCTTTCCGCGTCGTACACGATCACGTCATGCCGTCCGCAAACGGCATCGATGGCACTCATAATGCCCTGGTAACCGTAATTGAACAAAGTGGCATCTTCTTTTCCTTCGAAAGCCGCCAGCTCTTTCTCCAGCTGCTCGTGATAGCTTGTATTTCCGCTCATCATCCTTGCGCCCATGGGGGTCGCCATTCCAAAACGGGCCGCGGCTTCCGCGTCGACCTTGCGTATTTCGGGATGGTTGGCAAGACCAAGATAATTGTTAAGGCTCCAAACTATTTTTTCTTTACCACGAAACGTCATCCGGCTGCCGATCTCTCCTTCCAGCTTAGGAAAAGCAAAATAGCCATGCGCACGCTCTCTGTGCTGTCCGATCGGTCCGTTGTGTTTGACTAATTTTTCAAATATATCAGGCATATTAAGGAATTATCAATTTTGACGTAAGCGCAAAAATAACGCATTTGACGATGCCTCAATTCAAATACTTTTGCCCCTGTTTTGAAACGCGATCACGCTCTCATTTAACCCCCATTTTATGAAATTCGGATCCTTCGCACGGGACCTGGAATCCCTACGATACGCATATCCCCTTGTTATTCATGGGCTGGGGGATCCACCCGACATACCGATCAGCGGGTCAATATGACCGATATCGCGCCGACGGTGGCTGCGCTGTTACACGTACATGCCAAACGGCTGTGTCGGCAAGCCGATAACGGAAGTTCCCGAAAAATAGGAATTCCGGCCGATTTGTCGGAAATTTGCGGTTGCAAGGACGACCACAGGTCGGCCGGCGAAGGCCAATTATTAGCCTTGATTTTTTGGGATTGGCAATATTCGGGATTTATTTTACCGATCTCGCAAACGGGAGGGATAACTCTTCCGTTTCTTTGTTGTTAAATAAGAAAAAGCTTACGAATGATCACTGTCTCACCCAACGCATTAGAATATATTACCCGGCTGATGGCCGATCAAAAGGCCGCGCCCGGCACCTTTGTCCGTGTAGGCGTCAAGAGCGGCGGCTGTTCGGGTCTGGAGTACCAGCTCGATTTCGATACAGTGGAAAAAGAGGGCGACCAGGTTTTCGAAGATAAGGGGATCAGGGTCGTGGTGGACCTGAAGAGCCTGCTCTATCTCTACGGAACGGAATTGGACTATTCGGGCGGGCTGAATGGCAAAGGGTTGACTTTCAATAATCCAAATGCTTCGCGGACATGCAGCTGCGGAGAGAGTTTTGCGGTCTAAGGGGTTACCCCGGAGGCGCCGGGAGTATTAAAGCGAAAATTATGGCCAACGACAACGAAATAATCGACAATATAGCTAATAAGGAATATGAGTTCGGGTTCGTCACCGATATCGAAATGGATATCCTGCCGGCAGGCCTCGATGAAGACACTATCCGCTATATTTCCGAAAAGAAGAAGGAACCCGGGTGGTTGCTGGAATGGCGGTTGAAGGGTTACCAGGCCTTCATGAAACAGAAATTGCCTGAATGGCAGAATTTTAAGCTGCCCGCGATCGATTTTCAGAAGATATCTTATTACGCCGCACCAAGGAACAAGAAGAAATACAATAGTCTCGATGAAGTGGATCCCGAATTGCTGGCCACCTTTGAGAAATTGGGTATCCCTCTTTCCGAGCAGAAGGCGCTGGCCGGGGTAGCCGTCGATGCCGTTTTCGACAGTATTTCCGTCGCGACGACCTATAAGGAAAAGCTGAAAGAGCTGGGGATCATTTTCTGTTCTTTCGGCGAGGCCGTACAGGAACATCCCGATCTGGTCAAAAAATATGTAGGCTCTGTCGTACCGCACTCCGACAACATTTTCGCTGCGCTGAATGCGGCCGTTTTCTCCGATGGTTCCTTTGTTTATATTCCCAAAGGCGTTCGTTGTCCGATGGAGCTGTCCACTTATTTCCGGATAAATACTGAGAATACCGGTCAGTTCGAGCGGACGCTGATCATCGCCGATGAAGGCAGCTATGTCAGCTATCTCGAAGGCTGTACGGCGCCCATGCGGGACGAGAATCAGCTGCATGCGGCGGTAGTCGAGCTCATCGCGATGAAGGATGCGGAGATCAAATATTCCACCGTTCAGAACTGGTATCCCGGCGACAAAGACGGGGTGGGCGGCATTTACAACTTCGTCACCAAACGGGGTATCTGCAAGGGCGACAATGCCAAGATATCCTGGACGCAGGTAGAGACGGGTTCCGCCATCACCTGGAAATATCCAAGCGTCATCCTGCAGGGTGACAATTCCACCGGTGAATTCTATTCGGTGGCGGTGACCCGGAACAAACAGATCGCGGACACCGGGACCAAGATGCATCATATCGGGCGTAATACGCGCAGCCGGATCATTTCGAAAGGCATTTCCGCCGGCCAGGGACAGAACAGCTATCGCGGTCTGGTCCAGATAGGCTCAAAGGCGAATGAGGCGCGTAATTTCACCCAGTGCGACTCACTGCTCATCGGGGATCAATGCGGCGCCCATACCTTCCCCTACATCGAATCAAAGAACAATACCGCCACCGTGGAGCACGAAGCTACCACCTCGAAGATCGGCGAGGACCAGATCTTCTATCTCAATCAGCGGGGCATCGATTCGGAGAAGGCAGTCGCGCTGATCATCAACGGATATGCGCGTGAGGTGCTGAACCAGCTGCCGATGGAATTTGCCGTCGAGGCTCAAAAGCTATTATCGATTACACTGGAAGGGAGCGTAGGATAGGGGAGGGAGCTCTCAAAGGAAGCGTAGGTTAAACAATAATGACGGACTTCGGGTCCGTCGGCCCAAAACAAAAATAAATGCTGATCATTAAAAATTTACACGCCGAAGTCGAGGAAAAGCAGATACTCAAAGGCATCGATCTGACGGTAAGACCGGGTGAAGTGCATGCGATCATGGGTCCCAACGGCTCCGGTAAGAGTTCACTGGCGTCCGTACTTGCGGGAAAAGAAGGTTATCATGTCACCGAAGGCGAAGTCACCTTCCGGGGTAAGGACCTCCTGGATATGGATCCCGAGATAAGGGCCCGGGAAGGATTGTTTTTGGCTTTCCAGTATCCGATCGAGATTCCGGGTGTGTCCAACGTCAACTTTTTGAAGACGGCACTCGCCGAAATAAGGGCATATCGCAATCAGCCCGCGCTGGATGCAAAAGAATTTCTGCGGATGTCACGCGAAAAGCAAAAACTGGTGGAATTCGACGCTCAGCTGGTCAACCGGAGTCTGAATGAAGGGTTTTCCGGCGGCGAGAAAAAAAGGAACGAGATCTTTCAGCTGGCGATGCTGGAGCCTTCGCTGGCCATTTTAGACGAGACGGATTCCGGTTTGGACATCGATGCGCTGCGTATCGTGGCGGGAGGCGTCAATAAGCTTCGGTCCAAAGACAATGCCTTCATCATCATCACGCACTATCAACGGTTGCTCGAATACATCATCCCCGATTTCGTCCATGTCCTTTATAATGGGCGTATCGTCAAATCGGGAACAAAGGAACTGGCCCTCGAGCTCGAGGAAAAGGGCTATGACTGGCTGAGGGAAGAATCCCGTGAACAAGAAGCAACTATTACCCAATGAGCACTCAACACGAAACAGCATATCCTCTTTATACGGAGGTCGTCAATGAATTTGATAAATTAACCGCGGCAGGCAGGGCGGACAAGGCCCGTCAGACGGCTTTCGAGCGGTTTCGTCTCCTGGGTTTTCCCTCTATCAAACATGAGGATTGGAAGTATACCAATATCACGCGATTCCTAAAGGATGAATACGCGCTGGTGCCGACCGTTCGCGAAATACCTGCCGGGCTGGTAGAGAAGGCTACGATTCCTAATCTCGACTGTTACCAACTGGTGCTGGTCAACGGCATTTGGGACGGCCAGGTGAGAGGAGGCAATCTGCCGGGCGGGATCAGCATCCGGCGGGTGAATGAAGCCCTCAGGGACCCGGGCACCGCCGCGCTTTTCGAAAACGGCAAATGGGGCAATCAGCATTTTGCCAATCTGAACGCAGCACTTTTCACCGATGGTCTCTTCATCACCGTCGATAAAGGCGCCGATGCCGCAAAGCCACTGCATATCCTCCATCTGTATACTACGGATCACAACCTGCTGGTACAACCGCGCCATCTATGGGTAGTAGGCGCCAATGCCGGCTTATCCGTCATTGAATCCACCGTCTGCACCACGACGGGGGAGGCGAAGGTCTGGATCAACGGTCTTACGGAAATAGTCGCGGCTAGCGACGCAAGGATCGATCATGTCGCCATTCAGACCGCGACAGCCGGGACCAGGCTCGTTCAGCATACCACCGTCCGTCAGAAAAAGCAAAGTCTTTATAACAACTATACCTTTACGCTGCCCGGTGCCGATCTCGTGCGAAACGACCTTCAACTACGGCTGGAGGAAGATCACACCGAGACCCATCTGTACGGCCTTTATCTCACCGCCGGGAACCAGCTGGTGGACAATCATACGCTGGTCGATCACCAGAAGCCCTTTTGTTTCAGCAATGAGCTCTACAAGGGCGTGTTGCTCGAGCAGTCCACGGGCGTCTTCAACGGTAAGGTCTACGTGCACAAGGATGCGCAGAAGACCAACGCCTTCCAGCAGAACAACAATCTCGTCATCGGCAAACGGGCGACCATCGACAGCAAACCCGAGCTCGAGATCTACGCGGACGACGTAAAATGCAGTCATGGTAGTACCGTGGGTCAATTCAGCGAAGAAGCGCTTTTTTATCTCCGCTCGCGCGGGATCGGCGAAGCGACGGCCAAGGCCCTTCTGATCAACGCCTTTGCTTTCGACGTCACCGAGAAGTTGAAGATCGGCGCGGTGGAAACTTATATCAACCAGTTGATCAGACGTCATATACCGGCCGAACATGCCTGATCCTGCAACCATAATGTCGACGGGGGGAGAGGCCCGGAAGCCGGAGAGCCCTGCACTGGACATAAACGTGATCCGCAAGGACTTTCCCATTTTGTTCAGGACCGTTTATGGACATCCGCTGGTCTACCTCGACAATGCCGCCACCACCCAAAAACCCGAGCAGGTGCTCCGGGCCATGGACGACTATTATCATACGATAAACAGCAACGTACATCGCGGCGTACACTATCTCAGCCAGCAAGCCACTGAAGCGTATGAGGGGGCACGACAGAAGATATCGGATTTTATCAATGCGCGTCATAACCACGAGATCATTTTTACGCGCGGTACCTCCGAAGGTATCAATCTCGTGGCGTCCGGTTTCGCGAAAAAGATACTGCAGGCCGGCGACAATGTTTTGGTGTCGGCCGTGGAGCATCATTCCAATATCGTCCCCTGGCAGATGGCCTGCGAGGAGAAGGATGCCCACCTGCGCGTGATCCCGGTAGACGAGAACGGGGTATTGGTCATCGATGGGCTCGACCGGTTGCTGGAAGGTGTAAAGATCGTCGCCTTCAATTATGTTTCCAACTCGCTGGGCGGGATCAATCCCGTCCGGGAGATCATAGAGGCGGCTCATCGCCGGGGCATCCCCGTCCTGCTGGACGCCGCTCAGGCCGTACAGCATCTCGAAGTCGACGTGCAGTCGCTGGATGTAGAGTTTCTGGCGTTTTCGAGCCACAAGCTCTACGGACCGACCGGTATCGGCATCCTCTATGGAAAGGAAGAATGGTTGCATCGTCTTCCGCCCTATCAGGGGGGCGGTGAGATGATCAAGACCGTCACTTTCGAAAAAACGACCTATAACGATCTTCCCTATAAATTCGAGGCGGGTACTCCCGACATGGCAGGGGCCATCGGTCTGGCGGCCGCCATCGATTATGTGCAGGACCTTGGATTGCGCAATATCCATGCTGCCGAGGTAAGCCTGATGAGCTATGCGCTGGACACGTTGCACGAGATAGAAGGACTGCGACTGATCGGGAATGCTGCCGCGGATGGCCGCGCAGGGGTCATCTCTTTCCTGGTGGGGGATATTCATCCGTTCGACATGGGTGAGGTGCTGGACAAGCAGGGAATTGCGGTCCGGACCGGTCATCACTGCGCGCAACCCGTGATGGATAGGTACTGCATTCCCGGGACGGTGCGGGCTTCACTGGCCATTTATAATAACCGGGAAGATATCGACAGGCTGGCGGCCGGGATTCGGAAGGCCGCGAAACTGCTTGGATGAACGGCGGCGGCAAGCGCTGCAAAGTTGTTATCATGACTATCAA
>Ga0134126_10007718_pt1 | contig 13510 bp, 9 predicted proteins | sample KB31752_FD_96881 | JGI IMG/M metagenome (GOLD analysis project Ga0134126, IMG submission 96881) | Terrestrial soil microbial communities with excess Nitrogen fertilizer from Kellogg Biological Station, Michigan, USA - KB3-175-2 | ecosystem: Environmental > Terrestrial > Soil > Unclassified ...
AGGAAACGTCCAAGCGCATCAAGCGCCTCGGCGAGTCCTCGCAGGAAATCGGCTCGATCGTCGAACTCATCAACGACATCGCCGAGCAGACCAACATCCTGGCCTTGAACGCCGCCATCCAGGCGGCTTCCGCAGGCGAGGCGGGCCGCGGCTTCGCGGTGGTCGCGGACGAAGTGCAACGACTGGCCGAACGCGCTTCCGGCGCCACCAAGCGGATCGAGACGCTGGTGCAGACCATTCAGTCCGACACCAACGAAGCAGTCAGTTCGATGGAACAGACCACCACCGAGGTGGTGAACGGCGCGCGCCTGGCCGAAGACGCCGGCACCGCGCTGGGCGAGATCGAGCAAGTATCGGGCAATCTCGCCGGCCTGATTCAGGGCATCTCCAGCGCGGCCAAACAGCAGTCTGCCGCAGCCACCAACATCACATCGACCATGCACGTGATCCAGGAGATCACCGCGCAGACGTCGGTGGGCGCCAGCCAGACGGCGGAATCGATCGGCAACCTCGCGCAGCTCGCGCAGGATCTGCGCCGTTCGGTGGCGGACTTCAAGCTGCCGGCGTAAGCCGGCGGAACGCAATTGGGACGGCAACACCAGAGCGCTTCGACGGAAGACACGATGCAACTCGAAGACGACACCGACTTCACCACGCTGGGCTGGGTCAAGCCGCAGATCGACGAGACCCTGCTGCAGGCGCGGCAGGCGCTCGAGGCTTACGCCGAGGATTCCGCCGACGCCAGCCAGATGCGCTTCTGCGCGAGCTGGCTGCACCAGGTGCAGGGCACCCTGCGCATGGTCGAGCTGTACGGCGCCTCGATGCTGGCCGAAGAAATGGAGGCGCTCGCACAGGCGCTCCTGGACGGCAAAGTGCCGCGGCGCGAAGAAGCGTACACGGTGCTGATGCACGGCCTGGTGCAACTGCCGGACTATCTGGAGCGCGTGCAGGCGGGGCACAAGGATATTCCCATCGTGCTGCTGCCGCTGATCAACGAATTGCGCGCCGCGCACGGCGAGACGCCGGCGGCGGAAAGCACGTTGTTCGCGCCGAACCTGGAGCACAAGCTGCCCGAGGATGCGCCCGGCGCGCAGGTCGCATTGCCGTTCGGCGACCTGCGCCAACGCGTCGGCGCGATCCGTTCGCGCTTCCAGGCCACGTTCGCGACCTGGCTGCGTGGCCAAAGCACCGAAGTCGGCGGCATGCGCACCGCGCTGTCGCAACTGGGCGCGGTCTCCCACGAACTCGGCGCACGTCGCCTGTGGTGGATCGCCGACGGTGTCCTGGATTCGCTGCAGCAGGGAACCCTCGATACGCGCGCGCAGGACGCGGTGCGGCAACAGTTCACGCGCGTGGATCGTGCGATCAAGTCGCTGCAGGATGAAGGCGAGGCCGCGCTGGACGACGACGAAGCGCGCGACCTCGCGCGCTCGCTGCTGTATCTGTTGGGCCAGAGCAAGGCCGGCGGCGCGCGCGCCGATGCCGTGCGCAAAACCTATTCTCTCGATGCGTTGTTGCCGACCGAAGAAGAGCTGGAACATGCGCGCGGCTCCATCAGCGGCCGCAACCGCGTGCTGCTGGACACGGTGTCGCAGGCGCTCAAGGAAGACCTGTTGCGCGTGAAGGAAGCGCTGGACATCTTCCTGCGCCGCGACGACTACGGCGTCTCCGAACTGTCGACGCACGTGGAAACGCTGCGGCGCGTCGGCGACACGTTGGGCATGCTGGGCCTCGGCGTGCCGCGCCGGGTGGTGTCGGAACAACGCGAGATCCTGCAGGCGGTGGCCGAAGGCACCCGCCCGCCGGAAGAAGAAACGCTGATGGATGTTGCCGGCGCGTTGCTGTTCGTGGATGCGTCGCTGGACGACCACATCGAGCGCGTCGGTGGCCCGGCAACGGAAGCGGAGCAGGAACCCGCGGTTGCGATGCCGCGCTCGGAAGCGCGCAAGGTGGTGGATGCATTGATGCGCGAGGCGGCGGTCAACCTCGCCCGCATCAAGGACGACATCGTCGCCTTCATCGAATCGCCATGGGCGCACGAGCGCGTGGTCGCGGTGCCGCGGCTGGTCGACGAGGTCGGCGGCGCCTTGCGCATGCTCGACCTGCAACGCCCGGCAGGCCTGCTGCTCGGCGTGGGCCGGTTCGTGGAGAACGAACTGGTCGCCGAACAACGCATTCCGACCGCGGAACAGATGGACACGCTGGCCGACGCGATGGCCGGCATCGAGTATTACCTCGAATCCGCGCGCGGTTCGCGCGGCGGCGAACGCATCCTGGACGGCACGCAGCGCAGCCTGGAGAAACTGGGTTACTGGCCGGTGCCGCAGGCGCGCGTCGCGCCGGAAACCGACGAGCGTCCGGCGCCGGCGGCAGTCACGCTGGATGTTCCGGATCTTTCCGAGGCGGTTTCCATCGCCGCGGGTTCGGACGTCGAAGACCTGATTGTCGGCGACAGCGAAACGTCGGTAACCGCGGAACACGAACTGGCCGGCTTGCGATTGGTCGAGACCGCGCCGATGACACCGCCCGCGCAGGAAGACGGCGAGTGGGTCGAGGTCGAGGAAGAAGTCGAGGAACCGATGGCAGGGGAAGCCGCCACGGATTTCCAGGATGCCGCCGGCATCGACGCGGACATCCGCGAAGTTTTCGTCGAGGAAGTGGGCGAGGAAATCGCCAGCATCCGCGAGCACCTGCCGGCCTGGAAGGCGAATCCGGAAGACCTCGATGCGCTCAAGAGCGTGCGGCGTTCGTTCCACACGCTGAAAGGTTCGGGACGCCTGGTCGGCGCGATGGCGCTGGGCGAATTCAGCTGGAAGGTCGAGAACATGCTCAACCGCGTGCTCGACCGCACCACCCCGCCTGACGCCGATGCGCAGGCGCTGGTCGATCACGCGCTGGCCGCGTTGCCGGAACTGCACGCGGCATTGCAGGGCGAAGGCGCGCCGCAAGCGCCGTTGTCCGCGATCATGCAGGTCGCCGACAAGCTTGCCGCCGGCGAACCCGCGCGCGTCGAGGATTTCATGCACACGCGCAAGATGCGCCGCATGGTGCGGCGCTGGATGCCGCGCACGGTGGATGTGGTGGCGATCCCTGCCGCGACGCTGGCACAAGTCCCGGCGTTGCCGCCAGTCGATCCGATGCTGCTGGAAATCCTGCGGGCGGAAGTCGCGCAGCATCTTTCCACCATGCGCGATTATCTTGCGCAGGCGGACGCGCCGCAGCCGATCGACGACGGCATGGTGCGCGCCGCGCATACGCTGCACGGCGGCGTCGCGATGGTCGACATCCCGGTGCTGGCGGCGGTGCTCACGCCGCTGGAATCCTGGTTCAAGCGCATGCGTGCGCAACGTGCCGCGCCGGACGCGCATGGCATCGCGGCGCTGCGCGACACGGTCGCGTTCACCGATCATGTCATCGCGCAATTCGATTCGCCGCAACCGGAAATACCGGATGCCACCGCGCTTGCCGAGCGGCTCGCGGCCTTGCGCGATGCGTTGCCGGAAGCATCGATGGCCGACGTGCTGCGCAGCGAAGAAATGCCGGAGCGCGAAGCCGAAGCCACGGCATCGGAGCACGGAGAAGAATTCGCCCGCCTCGTGGATCTGGACGCACTTGCGGCTGTCGATTCCGAAGAGGAAGCGCTGCAGCAGGCCCGGGCCGAAGCGGAACGCCACGCCGAGCAGGAGCGTGCAGCACAGCAAGCGGAACAGGAGCGCGTTGCCGAAGCGCAGCGCGTTGCGGAAGAACAGAAGCTTGCCGCCGAGCGTGCGCAAGCCGAGCGTCTCGAAGCGGAGCGCGTCGAAACAGAACGTCAGGAACAGGCACGGCTCGCAGCGGAACAAGCCGCGATCGAAGCGGGACGCCACGCCGAGCAGGAGCGCGCGGCGCAGCAAGCCGAAACGGAACGTATCGAGGCCGAACGCCTCGAAGCGGAGCGTCAGGAACAGGTACGGATCGAGGCCGAGCAGGCGGCAGAAGAACAGCGTGTCGCCGAGGAGCAACGGCTTGCAGCGGAACGCGTCGAGGCTGAACGGCAGGAAGCCGAACGCCTCGAAGCGGAACGAGTCGCTGCCCAACAAGCTGCGATCGAAGCGGAAGGTCGCGCCGAACGCGAGCGCGCAGCGCGGCAAGCGGAACAGGAACGCCTCGCGGCGGAACAAGCCACGCTGGAAGCGGAACGTGCTGCCGAAGCAGAGCGCGTTGCGGAAGAACAAAGGCTCGCCGCCGAGCGTGCGGAAGCCGAACGCATCGAAGCAGAACGACTCGCTGCCGAGCAAGCTGCGATCGAAGCGGAAGGTCGCGCCGAACGCGAGCGCGCAGCGCAGCGAGCGGAACAGGAACGCATCGAAGCCGAACGTCTCGCGGCCGAGCAAGCCGCGGAACGCCGGGAGCAGGAACGCCTCGCGGCGGAGAAGGCCGAAGCCGACCGGATCGCAGCGCAGCAACTCGCCGAGGAACGCCGCGAGGCCGTGCAGGCACGCCAGCGCGCGCTCGCGGCTTTGCCGCCGTTCCCGGACGATCCGCAGCCCGAAGGCAGCCTCGTGCTCGAGGACGCCGATCCCGATCTGCTGGAAATCTTCACGCAGGAAGGCATCGAACTTCTGGATCATTCCGACGGCTTGCTGGCTGCGCTGCGCGATGCGCCGGAACAGCGCGAGCCGGTGGCCGGCTTGCAGCGCGACCTGCACACGCTCAAGGGTGGTGCGCGCGTGGCCGGCATCGCGCCGATCGGCGATCTGGCGCACGCGATGGAAACCTTGCTGGAAGGCATCGCCGACGGTCGGCGCGGGACCGATCCGCTGGTGATGGAATCGCTCGAACGCGGTTTCGATCGCCTGCATGAATTGCTGCAACGGGTGATCCATGGCCACGCCATCGCAATGCCCGGCAACGCCATCGCGCGCTTCGTGCAGTTGGCACGCGGCCGCGTGGAATCGGCTCCGCCGGAGGCGCCGCAGGTTGCCGCGTCCGTAACCGCATTGTCGGAATCCGTCGAAACGGTCGAAGCGCAGAAGGAAAAACTGGCGCCGCGCGCGGCGCCGAGCTTCGAGGACGAGGCGCGTCCGCCGCAGGAAATGATCCGCGTGCGGTCGGACCTGCTCGACTCGCTGGTGAATTACGCGGGCGAAGTATCGATCTATCGCTCACGCCTGGAACAGATGGTTTCCGGCTTCCGCTTCAACCTGGTGGAACTCGACCAGACGGTGTCGCGCCTGCGCGCGCAGTTGCGTTCGCTGGAAATCGAAACCGAGGCGCAAATCCTGTCGCGCTACCAGCGCGAGAACGAAGACCAGCAGGACACCGCCTTCGATCCGCTGGAACTGGACCGCTTCTCGCAATTGCAGCAGTACTCGCGCGCGCTGGCGGAATCTGTGTCGGACCTCAGTTCGATCCAGAACATACTGGATGACCAGACGCGCCAGTCGGAAACCCTGTTGCTGCAACAGTCGCGCGTGTCTTCCGACCTGCAGGAAGGCCTGATGCGCACGCGCATGGTGCCGTTCGAATCGATGGTGCCGAGCCTGCGGCGCACGCTGCGCCAGGCGTCGATGGATCTCGGCAAGCGTGCGCAGTTGCGCGTGGAAGGCGCGCAGGGCGAAATGGACCGCAACCTGCTGGAGCGCATGAAAGCGCCGTTCGAGCACATGCTGCGCAACGCGCTGGCGCACGGCATCGAGGACCCGGATACCCGCATCGAGCGCGGCAAGCCGGAAGAAGGCACGGTTTCGATCAACGTCAGCCGCGAAGCGACGGAAGTCCTGATCCGCGTCAGCGACGACGGCGCCGGTTTCGACCGCGACGCGATCCGCGCCAAGGCGATCGAACGCGGACTGCTCAATCCGGACGTGCAGTTGTCCGATCGCGACCTCTACGCGTTCGTGCTCGAGACGGGTTTCTCCACCGCCGAGTCGGTGACCCAGATCGCCGGCCGCGGCGTCGGCATGGACGTGGTGGCCAACGAGATCAAGCAGCTCGGCGGCACGCTCTCGATCGAATCCGAGCGCGGCCGCGGCAGCCGCTTCAACATCCGTCTGCCGTTCACGCTGGCGGTGGCGCAGGCCATTCTCGTGCGCACCGGCGACACGGTGTACGCGGTGCCCATGACATCGATCCAGGGCGTGGCGCGCATCAAGCGCGACGACCTCGAAAAGCGCATCGCTGCCGGCAACCCGATGTTCACCTACGCCGGCGAGGACTATGCCATTCACGAGCTGTCGCAACTGCTGGGCGTGCCTTCCGCGGCGATGGTCGAGGAAACCCAGCTGCCGTTGCTGATGATCCGCACCGGAGACCTGCGCGCGGCGGTGCGCATCGACCTGGTGGTGGGTTCGCGCGAAATCGTGGTGAAGTCCGTGGGCCCGCAAGTCAGTTCGGTGCCCGGCATTTTCGGCGCCACCATCATGGGCGACGGCTCGGTGATGCTGATCCTGGACATCGCGCCGCTGGTGCGCCGCGCGGTCGCACGCCAGGAAGGTTCCGTGGCGGAAGCAGAAGTCGCCGCGCCGGTCGCTCCGGCAACGACTGCGGTCGCGCAGGAGGATCGCCCGCAGCGGCTGATCATGGTGGTCGACGATTCGATCACGATGCGCAAGGTCACCGGCCGCGTGCTGGAGCGCAACGACTACGAGGTCATCACCGCGAAGGACGGACTGGACGCGGTGGAAAAACTGATCGAGCGGGTGCCGGACCTGATGCTGCTCGACATCGAAATGCCGCGCATGGATGGCTTCGAACTTGCAACGCACATGAAGAACGATCCGCGCCTGCGCGACATCCCGATCATCATGATTACTTCGCGTACCGGCGAGAAGCATCGCCAGCGCGCATTCGAGATCGGCGTGGATCGTTACCTCGGCAAGCCGTACAACGAGGCCGAGTTGCTGCGCAACGTGCAGGAGATTCTGGAGGGGGCCCATGTCTGATCACACTTATTCATCCATCGGGACGAGCGAACCGTCGTTTGCGGCGGCGATCTCCGATGGCCGCGCGGAGCGCATGCCGCCGCTCGCCCTTTTGTATTCGGACGAGTCGTTGCTGGCGCACGTGGAAGCCGCATTGGGAGAAATGGGCGCTTCGGTGGTCTATCGTTCGCCGATCGACGCGACCGAACAGGGCGCCCTGCTCGGCGCCGGCCCGGGGATGACCCTGATCAATCTGGACGATCGCTGCGACGATCGCCTGGAGCAGGTGACCGCGTGGCTGGATGCGGCGCAGGTGCCGGTGGTGTTCAACGACGCGGACATTTCGCGCGGACTGGAAGGCTGGGCGCGCGCGCGCTGGCTGCGCCATCTCGCGGCGAAACTGCGTGGCAGCGAGGACGTGTATCCGCCAAGACCCATGCACGTCGCGTCGGTGCAGAAACCGTTGCCGCCGGCAACGCAGCCGGAAATCGCGCCCGCATTCGACAACGACACGGCGGCATTCACTCCGATCGTGCCGATCGCCTCGCGCCCGCTGACGCCGGGCGAGATCGAATCATTGGTGGCGGATTTCCCGTCCGAACCGATGTCTGCGGAAGACGATACCGAGACCATGGCCGCGCATGTGGATGCCTTGCTCGCGGAACAGAACGCCGTCGCGGCTCCCGCGGAACCCGCGCCCTGGGACGTGATCGCGCCGCTGGAAGACATTCCGGCTGCGGCTCCGATTGCGACAGCGGCCGTTGCGAACACCGCTTCGGCATCTGCCATACCTAATGCTGCTTCGATCCCGAGCTTCGCGAATTGGCAACTTGTCGACGATGCCGAACCGGTCGCTTCCGCGCCGCACGAGAAACCGGCGGAAACGAAACCCGAGCCGCCGCATGCCAAATTCGACTTCGAACTGGAACCGCTGGAAGTGGTCGCGCCGGTCATCCCCGCACGCGAACGTGAAGTCGCCCTGGAAATGCGGCTGGATCATGTGGCGATAAAACCGCAGGTGCGGCCCGCATGACCACGCTCACCGACCTGCCGCGCGAAGTCCGCGGGGTCATGATCCCGGTGACGGGTGGACGCCTGCTGCTGCCCAACGCCACCGTGGCGGAAGTGATTACCTACGCCAATCCGGAGCCCGTTCCCGAGGCGCCGGCCTGGCTGCTCGGGCGACAGTCCTGGCGCGGCTGGCGCGTGCCGTTGTTTTCCTTTTCCGTGCTGGCCGGGCTGGCCGAGAGCGAAGGCACCGACAACGCGCGCGTCGCCGTGCTGAAGGCGCTGGAAGGTCACCCGAAACTGCCGTTCATCGGCCTGCTGACACAGGGCTTCCCGCGCCTGACCACCTTGTCGCCGGACATCCTGATTCCCAGCGGCGACGACCAGCCCACGCCGCCCGGCGTGCGCGAACAGGTCATGGTGCGCGACGACCTCGCCTTCATTCCCGACCTCGCGCAGGTCGAAGATTTGATGCAGGAAACCATGAAGCGCGTGGCGTAATTTCGCGTGCGATCCAATCCGGGCCGCCGCATTCGCGGCGAACCCGGGCGTCACCCGGCATCGCCGTAGATGGCCTGCAATGCGGCGAGCGCGGCGGTTCCCGCGGTTTCCGTCCGCAACACCCGCGGCCCCAGTGACAATCCGCGGAAACCGTCGGCGCGCAATGCCGCGATGTCTTTGCTCGCGAATCCGCCCTCCGGACCCACGGCCAGCCTGATTTCCGTTCCCGGATGTTCGAGCGCGCGCGCGCCGAGTTCGCCTTCCGGCAACAGCGCCAGCCGCGTTTCCGTTTTAGCCTGCGGCAACGTGGCAAGCCATGCATCGAGCGGCAGCGGCGCGGTGATCCCGGGCACGCGCGCGCGTCCGCATTGTTCGCAGGCGCCGATCGCCACCGCGCGCCAGTGCGCCAGCCGCTTGTCCGCCCGCGCACCATCCAGCCGCACCTCGCTGCGTTCGGTAAAAAGTGGGACGATCGCGGTGGCGCCCAGTTCGGTCGCCTTCTGGATGATCCAGTCCATCTTCTCGCCGCGCGCCAGCGCTTGCGCCAGCGTGATGCGGAGCGGCGATTCGTTGCCGACGACACGCGCATCGATGATGCGCACGCGCACGGCGCGCGCAGTCGTTTCGACCAGCTCCGACGCATAGTCGTTGCCGTCGCCGTTGAACAGGACCACCGGATCGCCGGCGTGCAGCCGCAGGACGCGCACGACATGCGCGGCGGCCTGCGCCGGCAGCGCGAGTTCGACGCCGGGCGTCAGGGGCTGTTCGACGTGGATGCGGACGGTTCGCAACGGTTGCCTCCGAACTTCAAGTCATTCTGCCTGCCGGATGGTTGCACCAATCCAGGATGAACAAAAGCTGTCGCAAACCGTATTGACGGTGCGCCAGCCTTGCTTCCCTGCGCGAGAATCGCCATACAAGGGGAAGGGGCAGCGTTCCCGGAGAAAAACTCATGAACAAGTTACTGATCGCATCGTGCTTCGTGCTTGCCAATGGTTTCGCCGTCAATGCGATCGCGCAGGATGCCGCGACGCAAACGAGTGGTTCCGTGACTCCGTCGGCGATTGACCAGAATGCCAACGCCGACGGCAAGGTGGCGATAGGTACCCGCGCGGTACCCGCGCCGGGCGATCGCGACTGCGTTCGCGACACCGGCAGCCATATTCCGCCGCCGAAGGGCAAATGCCTGCCGGTAGCCGGCAGGAGCTACAGCCACGAAGACATCCAGCGCACCGGCCAGCAGGATATAGGCCAGGCTCTGCAACAGCTCGATCCGAGCGTTCACGTTTCCGGACATTGATCTAACCGGCCGCCGCGGTAATCCCGGCCGCGGCGGTTTCAACCATCCGGTCGATCTCTTCCGGCGTGATGCAATACGGCGGCATGAAATAAATCGTGTCGCCCAGCGGCCGCAGCAGCATGCCGCGTTCCAGACCATGCAAATAGAAACGCAGGCCGCGCCGTTCGGCGGCGGGATAGGGCGTGCGCGATGGCTTGTCGGCGACGAGATCCATCGCCGCGATCAATCCGGTTTGGCGCACGCCTGACACGTGCGGATGATCGCGCAGCGGTGCGATCCGCTGCGCCATTCGCTCCGCCAGCACACGGTTGTTTTCCAGCACCGTTTGCTCGCGGAAGATCGCCAGCGTCGCCAGCGCCGCCGCGCAGGCGATGGGATTGCCGCTGAAGGTATGCGAATGCAGGAAGGCGTTGTTGGCCGCGTAGTCGCCGAGGAATGCCTCGTACACGCGATCGGTCGTCAATACCGCCGACATCGCCAGCGCGCCGCCGGTCAGGCCTTTCGAAAGGCACAGGAAATCCGGCGTGATCGCCGCCTGCTCGCACGCGAACATCGTGCCGGTGCGGCCGAAGCCGACCGCGATCTCGTCGGCGATCAGATGGACTTCGAATTCGTCGCACAATTCGCGCAAGCCCGTGAGATACACCGGCGAATGCATCCGCATGCCGCCCGAGCATTGCACCAGCGGCTCGACGATCACCGCGCAGGCCTCGTGCGTGTGTCGCTCCAGGATCGCGCGCATGTCCCGCAAGCGCCGCAACGCCACGTCTTCCGCGCCTTCGCCCGGTTCGCCGTCCAGCCAGTCCGGCGAAGGCGCGACGATCGGTTGCAGCAGCAATGGCGCGTACACCGCGCGATACAGCGGCAGATCGCTCACCGACAACGCGCCCAGCGTTTCGCCGTGGTACGCGTTCGCCAGTGAAATGAAGCGCGTGCGTTCGCGTCGTCCGGCGTTGTGCCAGTAGTGGAAACTCATCTTCAGCGCGATCTCCACCGCGCTGGCGCCGTCACCGGCGAAGAACGCGCGCGCGAGCCCGCGTGGCGCGATCCGCACCAGTTCCTCGGCCAGTTGCACCGCGGGTTCGTGGGTGAAGCCCGCGAACATCACGTGGTTCAACCTCAAAGCCTGTTCGGCGATCGCCGCCGCGATGCGCGGATTGGCGTGGCCGAACAGGTTGCTCCACCACGAGCTGATGCCATCGAGGTAACGCCGGCCATCGGCATCGACCAGCCAGACGCCTTCGCCGCGCACGATCGGGATCATCGGCAGCCGCGCATCGTGTTCGCGCATCTGCGTGCACGGATGCCAGTTCACGTGCAGGTCGCGCGCGGCGAGCGCGGCGTTGCAACTTTTCGGTTCGTCCATGCCTGTATGATCGACGCTCGCCGGGCCGCGCTCAAGCGACATGCCGAAATCCTCAGCCGAAGACGCCCTGCTGGATCGCGCGCTGGAAATCGCCCGTGGCGCCGCGCTGGCAGCGGGGCAATTGATCGCGCGGCATTACCGCCGCGGCGTCGAGGTGGAAACCAAGCCCGACGACACGCCGGTGACCGTGGCCGACCGCGAAGCCGAAGACGCGATCCGCCACCTGATCCGCGGCGCCTTTCCTTCCCACGCCATCCTCGGCGAGGAACGCGGCCGCGAAGGCGAGAGCGAATTCCTGTGGCTGGTCGATCCGCTGGATGGCACCAAGAGCTTCGTGCGCGGCACGCCGTTCTTCTCCACGCAGATCGCCCTGATGCACGCGGGCGAGCTGGTGCTGGGCGTGTCGCACGCGCCGGTGTACGGCGAAAGCATGTGGGCGCGGCGCGGCGGCGGCGCTTTCCTCGACGGCAAGCCAGTGCGGGTGGCCGGCACGCTCGCACTGCGCGACGCCGCGCTGTCATTCGGCAACATCAAGTCATTGACCACCGACGCGCGACGCTGGAGCGCATTCGGCGCGCTGGTCCGCGAGGTCAACCGCGTGCGCGGCTACGGCGACTTCTGCCACTACCACCTGCTCGCGCGCGGCGCGCTGGACGTGGTGATCGAATCCGACGTCAACATCCTGGACATCGCCGCGCTGGCGGTGATCGTGCGCGAAGCCGGCGGGGTTTTCACGGACATGGAAGGCGACGCGCTGTCGCTTGAAACACGCAGCGTGCTCGCCGCGACACCGGTGTTGCATCCGCTGGTTCGTGAACGATTCTGATACGCCGGAATCGCGCGTGCGCGTTTAGCGATTTCATAACAGAACTCTTCAGTTCATGTTTACCGATGCAGTGAAAGACTGCGCTCCACCTGAAGGGGAGAACCAATCCATGCAAGGCACGATTTCGATGTTGCGCGGCAAACTGATGGTCGGTGCTGCACTGATCGCGGCGAGCGTGCTGGCCACGCCGGCTGCGCTCGCGGGCGACGGCTACTCGCATCACGGCGACTCGCATGATTCCGACGTGCTCGGCGCGCTGGTGGTCGGTGCGGTGATCGGCGGCGTGCTGGTCAGCGCCACGCAGCATCATCACGATTACGGCTACTACTACCCGAACCAGGCGTATTACGCGCCGGTCGCTTACGCGCCGGCCCCGTATTACGGCGGCGGATATTACAGCGCTCCGTATTACGGCGGCTCGTATCCGTACGGCTATGGCGGTTACAGCCCTCCGCGCTACGGCTACGGTGGCGTGAACGTCAACGTGTATTCGAATCGCGGTTACGGCAATGACTGGCACGGTTCACCGGGCTACTACTACCACGGCCACGGCAGCTACTACAACCGCAATCCGCATTGACCTTCGCGCAGCGGATTTCCCGATCGAGGCCCGGCCAAGCGCCGGGCCTTTTTTGTGCGTGGCGCGATCAAATTGCAGCGCTCCGTGCAAACGCTTCCCTTGATCCGCATGCTTGCGATGTGACTGCAGGTCGCTTCGTAGTTGTCGATCGGCAAACAGCCCGTTCGTCGTATCCACGAACCCAATCACGTCGTGCAATCACCGGAGCCTCGCCATGATCCCCACCATCACCGCCTTCGAACGCTCGCCGGATGGCGGCAAGGGACTGGCGCGCGATACGCGCGTGCGCTGGGCGCTCGAAGAAGTCGCGCAGCCTTGCGACATTCGTCATCTTTCGTTCCAGGCGATGAAGCAACCCGCGCATCTGGCGCGGCATCCTTTCGGCCAGATCCCGACCTACGAGGAAGGCGATCTGGTCCTGTTCGAAACCGGCGCGATCGTGTTGTACGTCGCCCAGCGCCATGCGGGCCTGTTGCCGGACGATGCGGATGCCCGCGCTCGCGCGATCATGTGGATGTTCGCCGCGCTCAACACGGTGGAACCGCCGATCCTCGAACTGGTCACCGCGAAGTTCCAGGAGGGCGACAAACCCTGGACCGAGCAACGCCTGCCGCTGATCAAGGATCGCATCCGCGCGCGGCTGGGCCAGCTATCCGTGCGCCTCGGCGATGCCGAGTGGCTGGATGGCGCGTTCAGCGCGGGCGACCTGATGATGGTGGCGGTGCTGTTGAGGTTGCGGGCTTCGGGCCTGCTGGACGAATATCCGAACCTCGCCGCCTACATCGCGCGCGGCGAAGCACGGCCCGCCTACCAGCGCGCCTTCGCCGCCCAGTTGGCGGATTTCACCGGCAAGCACTGATCCGCCGCGGGAATTCACGCCGCGCTCGACGAAGGAAGCTTCAGTCGCCAATCCTCGGTGCGCTCGGAAACCGGAGCTTTAGCTGCTTGCGTTGGTCTGTTCGACCAATCGCTGTGCGAAGGCGCGATAAACCGGCGTGTGGCAGAACAGCGCGGAGCTGGCGCGTGC
>Ga0134126_10007719_pt1 | contig 13510 bp, 12 predicted proteins | sample KB31752_FD_96881 | JGI IMG/M metagenome (GOLD analysis project Ga0134126, IMG submission 96881) | Terrestrial soil microbial communities with excess Nitrogen fertilizer from Kellogg Biological Station, Michigan, USA - KB3-175-2 | ecosystem: Environmental > Terrestrial > Soil > Unclassified ...
CGAACATCGGGCTCTACAACTCCAATATCACCGCCTCAGGCACCGGCGTGACGGTCAGCAACATCTCGGGCAGCGGCAGCGTCCCGTCGTGCAGCTTCCCGTCATACCCGGCACTGTAAGGCGGTAGCTGCGGCAACAACTGACTCGGGTCGGCGACCCGCGCAACCGGCACTGTAAAAGCTTGCTTGACATCTCTCCGCGCTTTGGCGGCACTGGCGATGTCAAGCAAGCTTTACATGCGTACGGCGGGCAAGCAGGCGAACGAGCGGAGCGTCGGGCGATGGAGTTAGTGGTCACCGGGAATGTCGTGCGCGAACTGCGCGCGGCGAAGAACCTGTCGCAGGCCGACCTGGCCGCGGCGCTCGGGGTGTCCCGCCAGACCGTCAACTCGATCGAGACCGGCCGCTACACCCCGTCTCTCGCCTTGTCCATCGCTCTGGCCAGGTTCTTCGGAACCACTGTCGAGAAGGTCTTTCATGTCGCAGAGCGGTAAGCCGGCCAAGAGGCTTGGCCGCAAGCACGGTGCGGTTTTCTGGATCACGCCCGCAGTCGTCGAACTGGAACGCGGGCACTCCGGCTCTCCGTTTACCTGGCTCGCCGCAGTCGGTGGCATCACCTACATCGCGTCGGTTGTCGCGCAGCGCGTGCGGCAGTAGTGCAGGGCAACAGCTAAGGACCCAAGAAGTGCTCAGGCGGTCACGGCCAGTTCGCGCTCGCCGGAGCCGCGGGGTAGCAGCCGGGTCGGCATCAGCACCCTGCGGGTTGGGCCCCAGCGGCCGGCCAGCCGGTCGAGCAGCAGCTCGGCTCCCAGCTGCCCCATCTGCTCTGGATCGTGCGCTATCACCGTCACACCCAGCAGGTCGGCCAGGTCGAAATCGTCGAACCCGATCAGCGCGGGGGGCTGCGTCGAGCCGCGCAGCGCGCGCAACGCGCCGATGGTGATCCGGTTGTTCGCGGTCACCAAGGCGGTCGGCGGGATCGGCAGCGAGAGCAGCGCCCGCACTTCCGCTTCCGCGCTGTCCGTCTCGTGCGCTCCATCGCGCATGTAGCGGCGCCAGTCAGCAATACCCGCCTCGGTAACGGCTTGTTCGAAGGCTGCGACACGCTCGAGGTGCGTCGGCAGCCGGCTTAGGTCGCCGACGAAAGCGATTCGGCGATGCCCGCGATCGAGTAGCTGACGAACGGCGTCGGTCACTCCCGCGTGGTTGTCCAGCACCACGGAGTCGGCGTCAATGTCCTGCGGCGCGCGGTCCAGGAACGCGAGCGGTGTGCCGAGATTGCGCTCCGGTTGCAGGTAGCCGTGATCGGAGCCGCAGGTCACGATCAACATCGCGCTCACCCGCCGCTCCAGCAGATCGGAGACCAGCGCCCGCTCCAGCGCCGGGTCCTCCTCGGTGCTCGCGGTGATCAGCCGTAGGCCGGCGTCACGCAGCCGTCGCTCAGCCCCACGCGCGATCCGCGCGTAGAACGGGTTCGCGACGTCACCGATGATCAGGCCGACCAGAGCTGAGCGGGCACCGGCCCGCAGCTCGCGAGCGATCGTGTTCGGCCGGAAGCCGAGTTGGGCCGCGGCAGCGCGCACTCGGGCCGCGGTCTCGGGCGCGACATACTGCTCCTCGTTGAACACGCGCGAGGCGGTCTTGAGGCTCACTCCGGACAGATCGGCGACCTGCCGCAGCGTCGGTCGGCTCGGCTCGGTCGGCGCTGGCCCGCTCATCTGGCTTCCTGTCTTATCCGGGGTCGTTCGCGTGCGCTCAAGTCGACGGTGACCCCTGCGGTCCGGCGCGCGCCGGAAGGGTTGACAGCATTCCGGCGGACGGCGAGGATTCCCCTGACAACGTTGTCATACCCGAGAAGGGTAGGGCCTGCACCATGGCCGTGTCTCGCCCAGGGTTCCAATTCGGCGGCGCCACCCTGCTCGCTCCACCTCAAGGAAGCACTGTTCCCGGCGGCGCCGTAGAAGCGGGCACTGTTGAAGGGAACCGCGCGCGACCTGTCCTGTTCGCCGAGAGGACGGCGTCCGTGCCGCGGACACGAGTACCTCGGGTCGGCGCTGCGCCGCGCATCGTTACATTCCCCAGGCAGCAGGCGCGGCACGTGCGGGTCTCGTTGGAATCAGCCGACCACGCGATCTTGCCTGCGCCGATCAGAGCCCTGTCAGTGCTCGACGGGTCCTCGCCCTCCATCGATCTCGCGCTGCGCAAGCAGGTGTCCGCGTCTTCCATGGCACCGGGAGGCTCAATAGCCGACAACCCCATGGCCCCAGCCAGCGCGGTCGACGGCAATCCGTGTACCCGGTGGTTGCCCGCTCCTCATGACGATCGGCCGTGGATACAGGTCGATCTCGGCGATTCAGTGTTCTTCGAGCAAGTCTGCGTTGCATCGGACGCACCGGACACAAGCGATCTCGCACTGCGAGTTGCGGTGTCCGGCGACTGCCAGACGTGGACCGATCTCGCGACGGTCGACGAACTGTTCACCGGGCCGCGGATCGACCTCGGCGTCACTGTGCCGCCGTGCTTCGCCGACTGCCCGCCGCTTCATGTCCAGGCCGATCCCGTGACGTGGCAGATCTTCGCGATCAACCACACCGCGGTACCCATCGTCGCAGCCAGCATCTCGGCGCGGATCTACGAGCCTTTCGGTAAGCAGCTGAGCCAGATCGAGCAGCGGGAAGTCACCATCGAGCCCTTATCCGTCGCGGCCGGATTCGTCGTCTCCCGGCCGGCGTATTTCTCGGCAACGCACCTGATCTCTCTGCAACTGCATGATGCAGACGGGGTGCTGCTCTGCGAGCACAACTGCTGGCGGTACCGCGCGGAGGAGTCGCCGCACGGTACGGCCGGCATCAGTGCTCTGTAAATCGGATTCCGGACGGTACCGGATAATCAGGAGCCAGATATATCGTCTAACTGCTCTGCCGCCGGAGCGATCGGATATAGGTCACCGAATGACGGGGCAGGAATGTTCGGCAGCGCTGCCCTCGCCTGACGATCCCCGGCATCGGCCGCCTCGTGCACGATGTCGAGTGCGGCGTCTTGCTGGAAGCTGAGTTCCGGGTACGGCCACGCGGACTTCCCGCCTACTGCCGCCGGGAGCAGGAAGTCGACCGCGCTGGCCAGGCCGCTGCCAGCCGGGGACTTGTAATCCCAAAGGTCGACACCGACATGGCGGCCGACTTGGGCGAGTCTCGTCAGCGCGACCAGGTTGAAGGTGGAGTAGTGCCAGCTGCGCGTCCTTGATATCTCAAGCGGCTCGCTGCCGGACGCGCTGATCTGAACGTTGATTCGCTTCGTTTCGGCCTGCTGCACGATGGCGCGCGCGGTATCCCGCTGGCCGGCCGAAAGCGCGAGCGCGGCGCACAGCATGTCGTAGAAGGTGCCGTGGTTGTTCTGCTGGGACGCTTCATCGCTTCCGTTCGAGCTGGTGCGAAGCCAGGTGAGGAACGCGGAGTACCAATCGGTCATGCCGCTGTGGTCGGTCCGGGTCCAGCCGGGCGCGCCATCGTCGAGGATCGCGGTGGCGTCGACGACGTCGGTGAGTGCTTCGGAGAACTCGATGATGCCGATGCCGCGCCCGTCCACCTGGCAGGGGATTCCCTGCGAGTAGTTCAGGTTCGGATTCATCTTCGTCGCCGTGTCGAGGAACCATGTACGCACGTCAAGTTCGGCGCGCTGCGCGTAACGCGGATCGCGGGTGTAGTACCAGGCGAGCGAGAGATCGTAGATGGCTGAGAAGGCGCTGCCGCGTTCGGCGTGGTCGGGAATGCTGTCGACGATCGGGTCGCGCTGGCCGTCCTTCTGGATATATGGGCAGCCCCAGGGATTGGCCGGCGTCATCGGCTGCGTGGGCCACCAGTACGGCGCGAGGCTGAGGTAATCGTGCTTGTCACCGCTTGGCGGCAGCATCGTCTTGTCGGTAACTGACCAGGGTCCCGCGGTCAGCTCGGGCTGCGTGATGGCCAGCAGATTGTTGAGCGACTTGTGCAGGGTGGGGTCGCCGACGAGTAGGCCTAGGCGGTTCAGCAAGAGCCGGTTTCCGTCCAGTACCACGGTTGCGGGCGGGCAGAGCGTTTGCGGCACTGGCCAACCGCAGTGTGCTGAGATGCTGGGCGGGACGTTGGCCGGAGATCCAGCGGTGGCGGTGGCCGCTGACGCGCCGGACGCGGGTACGAGGGCCACGGCGCACGCGACACCGGTGGCCAGGACGAGGGCGGTGATCTTCTTCAGCGGAGCTTTCTGCGTTGCGGTCCTCTTCGACACAGCGCACCTTTCACATATATGAATCGTAGGCATCTATGTGAATCACGGCTACGCAGCCGAATGTACTCGCACCTTCGCCCGAGGGCACCCCTTTGAGTGAAGGGAATTAACTAGACCAGAGACGAGACGCGATCAGCGAGATTCTGCGCAGTCCGCGTCAAGCTCTCGGATCAGGCTCGCCGGGGCTGAGCCGTTCAACGACCTCCGGCAACGCGAGGCAGAGCGCGCGCAGGCGGTCAACCGCAACGACCGCGCACTTCAGTGCCTCCTCGCCTGCCACGCTCATCACCCTCCCGCCGCCGAGCTGCGGTCACCTTCTCGCTCTCTTCTCCCCATCCTGCCGCCGACCGGCGACACCGTCTTTACTACCCGCGCCGCCTTTACTACCCGCGCCGCCCGTCGCGTCGTACGGCAACAGTGGGCTGCCCTCCCAGGTCGCGAAGATCAGGTGCGTCTGGAGCCTGGCGACCTCGGGCCTGGCGGTGAACTGGTCGAGTACCAGGCTTTGCAGATCCTGGACGCTGCCACAGGCGACGTGCACGAAGTAGTCGTCCGGCCCGCTGGTGTGGTGCAGCGACCGGGTCTCCGGCAGCGCCAGCACGTGCGCGATGAACGGATCGACCACCGCCCTCGCGTGCGGCCTCACCTGCACCGCGAGCAGCGCCTCGATCGGGCGCCCGATCGCCTGCGCGCTGACCCGCGCCGTATACCCGGTGATGGCGCCGACGCGGCGCAGTCTGGCCACTCGATCGAGGCAGGTCGAGGGCGCGATCCCGACCTTGTCGGCAAGGTCTTTGTTCGGCATCCGGCCGTCGTTCTGCAACTCACGCAGAATCGCGATGTCTACCGGATCAAGCCGGGCATTTTCGCCGTTCATCCGAACAAGATACGGGACATATGGCGTCGGCCCGTGCAAGTGCCGAGCATGAAGGTTCATGACGCAGCGTCTCTCCGCGAAGCCGACCACCCGCCGCGGCGTGCCCGCCGCCGCCCTCGCCACGCGCGCGGTCCACGCAGGCCGCGACGACCTGGCCGATCTCGGCCTGCATGCGGCGCCGCTGGACCTGTCAACCACGTACCCATCCCGCGACAGCCGCGGCGAGGCCGCGCGCCTTGACGTCCTGGGCACCGGCGAGATCTGCCCCGGGCCGCCGGTCTATGCGCGGATCAGCAACCCGACCGTGGCCCGGTTCGAGGAAGCGCTCGCCGAACTCGAAGGCTGCGAGACGGCGGTCGCGTTCGCCAGCGGCATGGCCGCGCTGACGGCGTGCCTGCTCGCCTCGGTCAGCGCCGGAAAGCCGCACGTCGTCGCCGTGCGTCCGCTTTATGGCAGCAGCGATCACCTCATTGACTCCGGCTTACTCGGCAACGAGGTCACCTTTGTCGAGCCGGAGAAGGCAGCTACCGCGCTGCGACCGGACACCGGTCTGGTCATCGTGGAGAGTCCGGCCAACCCGACGCTGAACGAGGTGGACCTGCGCGAGTTAGCCGAGTCGTGCGCACCGGTGCCGCTACTCGCGGACAACACCTTCGCCACCCCGGTCCTGCAACGGCCGGCCGAGCACGGTGCCCGGCTCGTGCTGCACAGCGCCACGAAGTTCCTCGGCGGCCACGGCGATGTGCTCGGAGGAGTCATCGCCTGCGATGAGGAGTATGCGCGTACGCTGCGACAGATCCGCTTCCTCACCGGCGCGGTCTTGCACCCACTCGCCGGATATCTGCTGCTGCGCGGCCTTTCGACGCTTCCACTACGTGTTCGCGCCGCCTCGGCGACGGCCGCCGAACTGGCGAACCGGCTCGCCAGGCACCCCGCGGTCTGCCGCGTCTACTACCCTGGCCGCGACCATCAGCGTCCTGCGATGCAGATGGCCTCGGGCGGCGCGCTCGTGTCCTTCGAGACGATCGGCGACCCGCACGCCGTGATCAGCGCGGTCCGTCTGATCACTCCCGCGGTGAGTCTCGGCAGTGTCGACACGCTGATTCAGCACCCCGCATCGATCAGCCACCACATCATGGATCCGCAGGACCGGGCCGCAACGGGGATCAGCGACCGGCTGCTGCGGATGTCCGTGGGCCTGGAAGACGTGGAAGACCTGTGGGAGGACCTAGACCAGGCGTTGCGTGCCTGCGCCGCGCCGTCCGCACCTATCCACCGGACAGCCGCTTCGCGCGTTTAGCCCTGATTCGCCGGGTACTAGGCGGGCCCACCCGGGTCAGTCGAGGAGTGGCGGTCAGCTCGATGGTTCGTCTTGCGCAGCCTCACAATGCACAGCCTCACAATGCACGGCTTCACAATGCACGGTCTCGCTCACAGCGTTCCGTCCTATCGACCGCTCGCGCCGCAGCCGCTTACACACTCGCCACGACAGCGGGATCGGCGCGCCTCGCCGCCGCGACCGCCCGAGGTACCGCTACCGTCACCCGCGCAGTCGCCGGCGCGACGGCCGGCCAGGCGGCTGCCACCGCCGTTGGGACCACCGCCCACGTCACCTCCCAGGCCGCATCGCGCGCCGCGAAGAACCTGCCGTATCGCTACGTCTCGGCACTGGGCTCGCTGACCGACGTCGGGCCGAGCCGCGGGGTCCGGCGGGTGTGGACTCGGCGTGGACGCGCGCACATCGAGGTCAAGGGCATGACGGGGAGCGGTGAGCAGCATCGCCGCATCGCGGATGACGTCACGGCCGCGCTCCAGCGGCTCAAGGGCGTGAAGTGGACGCAGGTCAACGCTGTTACGCAGCAAGTCCTGCTCGCCTTCGATGAGGACCGCGTCGACATCGAGGACATCCTCTCCGTAATCAAGACCGTGGAGGAGATTCACGGCACCGGCGACTGCGATTTCTCCACCGGTGAGGGCGCCGGATGCACGCCGGAGCATCCGGCGGATGACGCACCGGTCGCGATCATGGCGGTGGCGCTGATGACCGACCTGGCCGGGCTCGGTGTAGCGACGACCGCTCAGCTTCTGCACGTCTCGCTCTTGCCTCGCAGTGCCCGTATACCGCTGCTGTTCGCCGACACGTATCCCCGGCTGCGTGAACTGCTGGCGACTCGACTAGGGCATCAGCACGCGGAACTCTTGGTTTCGCTCGCGACCTCGACAGTGAATGCGGCGAGCAGCGGGCCGGGGCCGCTGGCCGTGGACAGCTTTCAGCACGCGGTGCGGCTCGTCGAGCGGTTGAGCCGGCAGTCAGTTTGGCGGCAGCGCGAGTCCGAGTTGGTGCGCGACGGGCAGGGGCTGGTACGGGAGGCACACGAACACACGCCCCGTCCCGCGCCACTGCCGCCGGGGCCCGTGGAGCGACTTGGCGAGCGCTCGTCGATCGCTTCGCTGTTCGGCGCGGGTGGCGCACTCGCGTTCACGCGGAATCCGGGCCGGGCGGCCGACCTGATGCTGGCCACGATGCCGAAGGCCGGACGGCAGGGACGTGAGGCATTCGCGGCCGCGCTCGGCTGGGAGTTGGCCAGGCGTGGTGTCGTGCCGATGGACGGGACCGCACTGCGTCGCCTGGACCGGATCGACACGGTGGTCATCGACTCGTCGGTGCTGTGCGCACCCAAGCCGGTCGTGCTCTCCGCTTCAGCCATAGGCGGTGCGAACGCAGAGACAGGACTCGATGACGCTGAGGTCTGGCAGATCGCCGCGCGCCTGATCACCGTCGGCACGAAGGGATCTGATACATCGTCGGATTCTGATTCGGCGGAAGCCGAGCGGGTGAGCGCGGCCGTTGTCGAAGCCGCGCTCCTCGGCTCGCCGCCCGATCGGTCCACAGACCTGTGGACAAGCGACCGGTGGCGGCTGCGCTATTCGGCGCGGTCCGCGCGAGGCCGGTCGAAGCAACCGCGATCGGCCGCCGAGCCAGGAGCGCTGACGCTGGACCTTCTGGACGAGGCTGGCACGCGGCGTGGAACCGTCCAGGTGGGTTGCGCCCTCGATCCGCTGGCCGACGCGGTCCTCGCCGCCGCACACGCCGCCGTGGACCGAGTTGTGCTGACACAGCACGCGAGCGTCGGCGAGTTGATGCAGTGGGCTGATGAGGTACTGCCTAGCGACGGCTATCTGCACAACCATGTGCGGCGGCTTCAGTGCGAGGGTCACGGTGTGCTGCTCATCTCCAACGCACACGACGCCGCTCTTGGCGCGGCCGATGTGGGCGTCGCAGTGCTACGCCACGCGAACGGCGAGGTTACTGGCGCGGTCGGCTGGTCGGCCGACCTGATCTGCGGCCCCGGACTTGAGCAGGCCTGGCGGATCCTGAACGCGGTGCCGATCGCACGCGCGGTGAGCGAGCGCTCCAGCCGGCTCGCCTGGGGCGGCAGCGCGCTCGGTGCGCTGCTGGCCACGACGGGGAACCGGCGCCGTGGGCGTGGACGTGGACCGCAAGTATCTCCGGTACACAGCGCAGCCATGATCGCCGTGGCCGGCGGAGCGTACAGCGGATTGCGGATCGGGCGTGCGGCAAAGCCCCGCGGCACCGTATATGAGTCCTGGCACGTGCTCTCGGCGCAGGACGCGTTCGCCCGGTTGCGCGAGTACCGGCTGGAAGCGGACCGGCAGGCTGCTGCGGCGCAGGCCCCGGCTTTGATTCGCGCCGCACGCAGTACGGCGAGCCGAGCCGCGTCGACGACGCCGATACGACAGCTGGTCGTCACTCCGGCTCGCGGCACGGCAACCTTCGCGGGAGCGATCGCCGAAGAGTTGCGCGACCCGCTCACCCCCGTGCTCGCGCTCGGCGCGGCTGCCTCGGCGGTGGTCGGCTCAAGCGTGGACGCGATCCTGGTCGGCGGCGTGATGGGCGGCAACGCGGTCATCAGCGCCGGCCAGCAGTTGCGGGCCCGGCGCGCGCTACGCCGCCTGATGCTCGGCGAACGGACCAATGCACGCATCGCCGGCTGGTCCGGTCCGGAGAATCAGCACTCGAGCGGTTTCGCCAACGCGGACTCTGACGCCGATTGGACCGCCGGGCTGGCCGGCGCCCGAACAAAAACCATTCCGGCCGAGCGGCTGCGGATCGGCGATGTGATCGTGTTGCGGGCCAGCGACATCGTGCCCGCCGATGCCCGGCTGATCCGCGCCGAGGAGCTGGAGGTCGACGAGTCCGCGCTCACCGGCGAATCGCTGCCTGTGGCCAAGTCCGTCGAGGCCACCGCGGGAGCCGAGCTCGCGGACCGAACCTGCATGGTCTACGAGGGTTGCACCATCGTCGCAGGGACCGGATACGCCGTGGTCACCGCGATCGGCTCAGACACGGAGGCGGGCCGCGCCGCGATGGTCGCGAGCGCCTCCGCCCCGCCGCGGGTCGGAATCCAGGCCCGGCTGAGCGAACTTGCCGGGATCGCGTTGCCTGCCACCGGAATTGGCGGACTGGCGGTTACCGGCCTGGCCGTGCTGCGCGGAGTGCCGCTGCGCCAGGCGGTCGCATCCGGGGTCGCCATCGCGGTGGCCGCAGTCCCGGAAGGATTGCCGCTGGTGGCGACCGTCGCGCAGCTCGCCGCCGCGCGCAGGCTGTCGCGCTACGGCGTGCTGGTGCGCTCGTCCAGCACGCTGGAAGCGCTCGGCCGAGTGGATACGGTCTGCTTCGACAAGACCGGCACGCTGACCGAGGGCCGGCTTTCCGTCAGTCGCATCGCAGCATTCGATCAAGACCTTCCGCTGGACACGAAACGAGGTCGCGATGTGCTGCACGTCGCAGCGTGTGCGTGTCCTGATATCGGCGACGATCCGGCGCGAACCCTGGTGCACACCACGGATATCGCGGTGGTGCAGGCGGCGCGAGAGCATGCGGCAACGGAACACGAGGCCTGGCATCTCGAATCGGAACTGCCCTTCGAGACCACCCGGGGCTACTCGGCCTCGCTCGGCAAGCAGGACGGTCGCATGCTGCTGGCTGTCAAGGGCGCGCCAGAGGTTATCCTCGAACGCTGCGACCGTGTCGTGACGGACAGCGGCGCGAAGCCGTTCACGCAGCAGCGTCGCAGCACCGCCTCCGCCACGCTGAAGCGGCTCGCCGACGAGGGACTGCGCGTGCTCGCCATCGCGCAGACCGGCGCGGTCACCAACGAGGGCGCGGCTCGCGGCGACTCTCCGGAACACCTCGCGGACCTGGTCACCAAGCTCACCCTGGTCGGCTTCGTCGCCATCGCCGACACGCCGCGCCCTGGCGCGGCCGTGACCATCGAGCGCCTGGCGGCCACCGCAGTCCGCACCATCATGATCACCGGTGACCATCCGCGGACCGCCGTGGCGATCGCGCGGCAGCTAGGCATCCCGAACGCCCAGCACGTACTCACCGGCGCCGAACTCGACCGGCTGCCGAAGTCCCAGCGCGAGGCCCGCATCGCCGCGAGCAGTGTCTTCGCTCGTGTTTCGCCACAACACAAGGTGCGTATCGTTCAGGCGCTTCAGCGGTCCGGCCGCGTCGTGGCGATGACCGGAGACGGCAGCAACGACGCCGCCGCGATCCGGCTCGCCGATGTGGGAATCGCGCTAGCTGGTAAGGGAACCATGCCCGCGCGCAACGCGGCCGACCTGGTGCTCTCCTCCCCCGACCCGGCGCGCATCGTGGACGCGCTTGCCGAGGGCAAGGCGCTGTGGCGCAGCGTTCGTGACGCGGTCTCGATTCTCGTCGGCGGCAACGCCGGTGAGGTCGCGTTCACCGTGCTCGGGACCGCCATCGGTGGACGTGCGCCACTCGGTACACGGCAGTTCCTGCTGGTCAACATGATGACGGACATGTTGCCTGCGCTCGCAGTCGCGCTCGCCCCGGCCCGACCGCCCACGAACGGCGAGGGCGCGAGCGCAGGCGCGGCCACCGCGTCCAGCAACGCGGACTCCGGTTCACTCGGCGGCGTGTGGGGTCCGGCCCTGGCCCGCGACCTTGCCGCACGCGGCAGCGCGACCGCGCTCGGCGCCACGCTCGCCTGGCAGGCCGGCCGCGTGACTGGCCGCAGCCGCCGGGCCTCGACCATGGGTCTGGCGGCGCTCGTCGGCACCCAGCTAGGCCAGACCCTCGTGACCGGGCGGCACAGCCCGCTGGTCATCGGCACCTGCGTGGCCTCGGCGGCGGCGCTCGTCGTGGTCGTGGAGACACCGGTCGTCAGCCGCTTCTTCGGCTGCACTCCGCTCGGACCGGTGGCGTGGGGCATCGTTGGCGCGTCCTCACTCGCCGCGACGGTCGCTGGCGCCGCCGCTCCCGCGGTGATCGACAGGTTCGCCCGGTAAACGATCGAATCTGCGCATAGCCGGCCGTCCTCAGGTTACGTGGGCTTGGGCTGCGCAAGCCTGATTACTCGAGCACACAGGAGAGCGAGATGCACACTCCGAAACTGCACGACGCGGTCGTCTCGGTCATCGCGGTCGGACCGGATGAAGTCGTGCCGGAGGGGTTGATCTGGGAGGACGTGCGACTGCCAAGCCTGCACACCGACGAGGTGAAGGCCTGGATCGGTGAGCACCGCAGCGGGCCGGTGTACGTCGTGCCCGGCGTCGAGCTGGCATCCAAGGGCACTGCCTGGCTCGCGGTGGAGGTCACCAACGATGAGTATTTGGCGATCGCCGCGGCCATGCCGCGCTGAGCGAACTGGGCCGAACCCACTGAGCCGGAAGGTAGATCATGAACCGCTTCAAGGGCGCCTCGGCACTGGTTACCGGGGCTTCACGCGGCCTGGGTTTCGCCATCGCCCGCGAACTGGCCAACCGCGGTGCACGCCTGCTGATCTGTGCCCGCGACGCCACGGCGCTGGACCAGGCGGCGTGGAAGCTGCATGACGCGGGCGCGGAGGTCTACGCAGTACCCTGCGACATCACCGACGAGCACGCCGCAGAGCGCCTGATCGCGGAGGCGGAACTGCGCTACGGCGGCATCGACATACTCGTCAACAACGCCGGCATCATCCAGGTCGGACCGCTCGCCTCCATGGACGAGGCGGATTTCCGGTCCGCGATGGAGGCGATGTTCTTTGCGCCACTGCGTCTGGTGCTCGCGATCGCGCCGATCATGCGGCGCTCCGGTGGCGGCACGATCGTGAACGTCAGCTCGCTCGGCGGCCGGATCGCGGCCCCGCACCTGCTGCCGTACGACAGCGCGAAGTTCGCACTCGCCGGCCTGTCCGAGGGGCTGCGCGCCGAACTGGCCGCCGACAAGATCAGCGTGACGACGGTGATCCCCGGTTTGATGCGCACCGGCTCCCATCTCGGGGCCGAGTTCCGTGGTCAGACGCAGCGCGAGTACGCCTGGTTCGCGGCCGCGGCGAGCCTGCCAGGGCTTTCCATGGACGCCGACCGCGCGGCGCGTGCCGTGGTCCGGGCCGCAGAGCACCGCCGCCCCGAGATCATCCTCGGCGCGGCAGCCCACGCGATTGTGCGCATACAAGGAATCGCACCCGCGACGACTGCGCGCGTGCTGACCGCGACGGCGCGGCTGATGCGTGCCGCGACCGAGTCACCGCAACAGCAGCTCGCACTGGGCAAGAGCCGTGCCGAGGACCCCGCCGCCGAGAGCGCGGTTGGAGCTGCGGCAGCGCGCCGCCTCGACTCGCGGCTGGTCGGGGCGATGACGGCGCTGAACGATCGCGCGGCCCGCCGCCTCAACCAGATGAGACAGGGCCCTGCGACGCACTGAGTGGCCCGCCGGCCTCCCGGAGACATCATCGAGAAAGTCGTGGGCTGCCTCGTGCTGGCCAGCCGTACTGAGCAGATCGTGAACTTCCGCGATGACGAGTGGGGTGATCACGACCAGCGAGGCAGACCCGCCCGGACGAATGGCTGGACCGGGCGACCTGGCCAGGTCCACGAGGAGCACAGGGCGACACAGGGCGCGGGCGACGCTCGTTAGTGCGGTCGGGTCAAAGGTGCGCATTTCCCGCGCGGTATCGGGTAGACAATCGCGCCCCGCCGGGAGCGGACGGTGGGACGCGCGCGAGAGGAGCCGCGATGCCGACCCGGGAGTCCATACTCACCCTGGTGCGTTCAGGCCTGAGCTACCCGCAGATCGGCGAGCGGCTCGGGGTGACGCCGGGCTTGGCCTATCTCATCGCCACCGGCCTGCCTGCCGACGGCGGCGACGCGCCCGGATGGGAGACCGATAAGCGGCCCGGTGCGCTATCGACCAGCACACAACACCTGAGCAACCCGAAGTCGATCGTTCCGCAGCGGGACGAGCAAACCGACGCCTGGATTCGTGAGCGCGCGCTTGCCGATCCCGCGCTGCGCGCCGCCTGGGCCGCGCACGGCGTCGCGCCGCCGGCGCTCG
>Ga0134126_10007720_pt1 | contig 13509 bp, 10 predicted proteins | sample KB31752_FD_96881 | JGI IMG/M metagenome (GOLD analysis project Ga0134126, IMG submission 96881) | Terrestrial soil microbial communities with excess Nitrogen fertilizer from Kellogg Biological Station, Michigan, USA - KB3-175-2 | ecosystem: Environmental > Terrestrial > Soil > Unclassified ...
CGCCAGTTCGCGGCGCATTGCATAAAAAGGCCCCGTCGCGCCGAACGTAGACCCGAGCTTGCCTAAATCTTTCCGAATCGCACGTTCATAGCGCCAGTAAAGCGACGTGTTCGACTCTTCCCGGTCGATTCCTTCGCGCATCGGTAGATCGCCGCTGACAACGCCAATCGTCGGGTCCGCGAAGCACGCCACGAGTTCTTTCACGCTCCCCGGCTCGAGGACCTGACGAACATCGGTAAGAACCAGAATCTCGCCGCGAGCGATCTTTAAACCTTCGTTCAGCGCCGCGGGCTTCCCGCCTTTCGGAAGTTCGAGCAACTGAATTCCTTCCGACGCGTAACGCCGCGCGACATCCGCCGTGCCGTCGGTCGACCCATCCGAAAGCACATAAACTTCCATCAGCTCGCGCGGATAGTCGAGCCTCACAACCGAATCGAGTTTGTCCGCGAGAAAGCGATCCCCGTTGTGAACCGCTATCAGAATCGAGATGCTTTTCAGCTCATTTTTTTTCGCGACGGGCAGGCCGCGCCGGCCCGCCATCCAGCGAAGCAAAAGTGGATATCCCGCAATGACATAAACGATTCCCGCGACACAGAGCAGGAACAGCAGCGGCCAAATCACGCGACCCATGGTAGCAATCCCGTACAAATGCAAGAATAGCCTTTTGCACTTCCGGTCCTGAATGCGGATTCTCTATTTTTCTTCGCGCGAGTGCTGGCCGCTCAACACCGGTGCACGCCTGCGCGATTATCATTTCGCACGGGAACTATCGCAGCGAGCAAAGTTGACTTACTTTGGGCTTCGAAATCCGAAAGATCCGCCCTCTGTCGAACCACCCACGGAATCCGGATTCCAGCGCCACGCTCTCGTCGAAAAGGATCCATCGTTTTCTCCGGCGAAACTGCTTCGCGGCCTCACCGGGCCCGTCCCCGTAACCGTGCTGAACAACTGGTCGCGGCAAATTCTCGCGGAACTGGAGCGAACCGTACGCGAGGGCGAAACATTCCATTCGGTTCAGATCGAAGGCATGCACCTCGTGCAATACCTGCCCGCCCTGCGTAAGGCTCCAGGCACTCCGGCATTGATCGCCGACTGGCACAACATCGAATCCGAAATCATGTGGCGTTACAGCGAAACAGCCGTGGGCTTCGCCCGCAAAGCCTACGCGCGCCGCACAGCCCGCCTTATGGAAGACATGGAACTGCGTCTTCTCGAAGGCTGTGACGTCCACGTCGTCCCGAGTTCCCGCGAGCGCGAAAAGCTTCTCGCACGCTGCCCGAAAGCGCGAATCGAAATCGTCGGCAACGGTGTCGACGTTGCTCATTACAGCACCCCTGTCGACTCCTCAAACCGCAGCGACATCCTCTTCGTCGGCTCCATGGACTATCACGCGAACATCGGCGCCGCACTCGAATTCGCGAACACAATGTGGCCAGGAATTCTCGCGACGCATCCGGAATTGCGGTTCGTCGTTGTCGGCCGCAATCCACCGCCGGAAGTCCGCGCCCTCGCCAGTCTGCCAAAAATAGAAGTCACCGGAACCGTGGATGACGTGCGTCCCTGGTACCGATCGGCCAGCGTCGTCGTAGTCCCGCTACGAACCGGCAGCGGCACACGCCTCAAAATTCTCGAAGCAATGGCCGCGGGTGTTCCCGTCGTCTCGACCAGGCTTGGCGCGGAAGGCCTCGACGTTACCGATGGCGCGAACATCCTCCTCGCCGAAACCGCACAAGAAACCATTGCAGCCGTCGATGCCCTCCGCACGTCTCCCGAAAAATGGCGAGCCGTCGCGGAAGCCGGCCTCTCACTCGTGCGCAGCCAGTACGATTGGTCAATCCTCGGCGAACGTCTCTTCGCAATTCACGAATCGGCGAAGCCATGAACACCATCCGATTGCTGGCCATCATCGAAGCTGCCTCACTCACGGGTCCGGCGAAAAACCTGCTCGATTTCTGTGCCCGCACCCGCACGGTCGAAAGTGTCAGAATCGAGCCGCACTTGGTGACGTTTCGCCGCGGTGGCATCGACAGCCAGGATACGTTCCTCGAGGCAGCCCGGGCTGCGGACATCCCCGTGGAAATCGTGTCGGAGCGCGGTCGATTGGACAGAACAGTGATCGAATCGCTCACGCGAATCACGGAACGCATGGACCCCGGCATTCTGCAGACCCACGCGGTCAAATCGCATTTCCTCCTCCGCAATTCCGGCTTATGGAAGAAGCGCCCGTGGATCGCGTTCCATCACGGCTACACATCCACCGACGCAAAGATGCTCGCCTACAATCTGCTCGACCTGTGGTCGCTGCGTGCGCCGTCGCGTATAGTCACCGTGAGCGAAGCCTTTGAACGGCAGCTAACAAGTCGGGGCATTGCGCGGGAGCGCATCACGGTTCTGCACAACGCCGTGGATCCCGCATGGATAGAACACCGTGGATTTTCGCGCGAGTCCGGCCGCCAGTTGTTGGGCATCAGTCCCGAAGCCCGGATCATCCTCGCTGTGGGTCGCCTCTCGCGCGAGAAAGCTTTCGGCGATCTTCTGTCCGCGATGGCGCAGCTGAAGTCGAAACATCCGCAGCCGACCCCGCACTTGTACATCGCGGGCGACGGGCCAGACCTCGCATCTCTCGAAGCAAGCGCGTCCGCCCTCGGAATCGCATCCAGCGTAACTTTCACTGGCTCGATAAATGACCTCGCGCCATACTACGCAGCGGCAGACATCCTCGTGATCTCCTCCGAAAAAGAAGGATCCCCGAATGCTCTTCTCGAAGCGATGGCGGCGCGGCTCCCGGTAGTCGCCACGCGTGTCGGCGGAATTCCGGAAATCGTAACGGATAACGAAACAGCGCTCCTCGTCCCGGCACACAATCCGGATGCGCTGGCGAACGCGATCGCGCGAACCCTCAACGAGCCAGAAACTGCGCGGAGGATGGCGGAACGGGCGCACCAGACAATCGTCGCGCGATTCGATCCTCAGGCACGTGCGCAAAAACTTGCTGACATCTACGCGGCGATCTACGCGGAAGTCATGCGAGGCGCTTCTGCCCGCGCATCGTGATTCGGCGCGAATTCCGCCCGCATCCATAGCTCCAGCACGAGCATGAACCAAAGCTGATCGGGTGCGGAGCCACGTTTCGACGCAAGCCGAGCACTGGTTCTGATCGCCCCGTGCCCAAGCCAGCCTTCTTTTTCAAGCAGCGAATCATGGGAGATTTCCTCCACCAGATTCTTCCACCGCCCGGGCAGCCAGCGCTGCACCGGCACCGTGAATCCGCGCTTGCGCCGCGAAGCCACAGCAGGCCCGATTCGTCTCCGCGCAATCTCCCGCAGTACAGCTTTTAATTCCCCGTTCCGCAGGCGAACTTCAAACGGCAGTCGCGCCGCGAACTCCCAGACCTTCTGATCGAGCAGCGGCGATCGCGCCTCGATCGCATAATGCATGGAGCCGCCGTCCACCTTTGTCATGAACTCGCCGACGAAGCGCGTCCGTTGTTCATACGCGAGGCAAGCGGAAAGAATATTGCGCGCTGGCGTTTCCGTCAGCGGAATCTGCCGTTGCGCAATCGTCCTCGTGCGAATCCGTTCGCCCAGAAGGCCGAGCTCCTGGTAGTAAGGCAGGCCGTCATGCACGCGCGTGCTGGCCCCCAGGCCGCCGGTTGCATAGTCGAGAAAATGACGCGGCCTGCGCAACGATTCAATACCGGCGAGCGCGGGACGAACCGCGCGCCACAGATGTGACGACATCGGCGGCAGCACTCGCGCCAAACGCTGCGCCATCAGGAAATGTTTGGCATAGGGATAACCCAAAAACACGTCATCGCCGCCGTCCCCGGTCAGCAGCACAGTCGCCTTTGGCTTCACGGAATGCGAAACCTGCAGCATCCCAAGCGCGGAAGAGCAGCCGAACGGTTCGCCATAAGCGCTGATCAGGTCTTCGAGTGAAGCCGAGTCGCTTTCCGAAAGACGGACAACCTCATGCGGAATACCCAGCAGCCGCGCGGTCTCGATGGAATCGGCCGATTCGTCCGCGGGATCGTCTGGCGCCCCTACCGTGAACGCCGTGATATTCGCGTTGAGCTTCGCCATCGCCCAGCACACGAGTCCGGAGTCGATCCCTCCGCTCAGCAGCGCGCCCACCGGCACATCCGCTTCGAGCCGCAGCCGGACGGCTTCCACCAGTAATCGCTCCGTCTCCTCTACGGCTTCTTCGAATGTGATGCGGGAAAGATCGTCGACCTCAGGAACAGTCCAGTAAGTGCGCTTTGAGATCGCGCCATTGCGCCATTCGACAACAGTCCCCGCATGAACTTTTTCGATCCCGGAGAAAATCGCGCGATCGTCGGTGATGTAACCGAACTCCAGGAATTCGAGAATCGCAACGGGATCGATCTCCTCCGCGAACCCTCCGTGCCGCAAGGCGCGTACCGTAGATGCGAAAGCGATCTTGCCGTCGCCCGCCGCGTATATCAGCGGCTTAACGCCTAGTCGATCGCGAACCAGAGAAAGCGTTCCGGTCCGGTTATCCCAAATCGCAATCGCGAACATCCCGTGCATCCGCGCAAGGAGAGTATCGAGACCCCATTCCTGATAGCCGCGTACGATGACTTCGGTGTCGCATTCCGAATGAAAACGATGGCCCCGTGCTTCAAGCTCCGCCCGCAGAACCCGAAAGTTGAAGATCGCGCCATTGAAGACAATGCCGATCTGGCCATCGTCGGAAAGCATCGGCTGACGTCCGGCATCGCTGAGATCGAATATCGAAAGGCGGCGGTGTCCAAGAATCGCGGAAGGCCATTCCGCGATGCCCTCAGCGTCAGGCCCGCGGCGCGCGAGAGATCTTGTCATGCGGCAAACCGCATCTCTGGCGCGATCCGGTAACTGCATGGCCACGAATCCGGCAATTCCGCACATAATTAAGTCAGCGCCCGGCCTTCATTATTGCAGGATCTCGCCGTAAATCTCCGCCATTCGGCGGGCCGAAGCTTCAATGGAAAAGCGCTCCGCGACAGATCTCGCCCCGCGTTCGGCGAGCCGCTTGCGGAGGTCGCTATCTTCCAGAACAACGCGCAGTTTCTCCGCAAGATCCTCCGCGGAGCCGGCCCCAAACAGCAAACCATTCACGCCCTCATCAATGAGTTCAGGGCTTCCGCCCACACGCGAGGCGATGGTGCAGCAACCGCATACCATCGCTTCCATAATCGAATTCGAAAAAGCCTCCGAGAGCGAGGGAAGCACGAAGATGTCGATTGCACGAAGCCAGGAGGCGACGTCGTTGGTGGAAGGGGAAAAGAGACAGGCATCTGCAATCCCGCGCTCCCGTGCCAGTGTTTCGAGTACCGCAAGTTCCGGCCCGCTCCCGACAATCGCGAGCCGCAGACCCGGCCGCGAGGTCCAAACTTGTGCGAAGGCCTCGATCAGCATCGAAAGTCCCTTCTCCGGCCGAAGCACGCAAACGGTTCCGATGATGAGTTCTGCCTGGCGAAGCTTCGCGGGAATGCCGAGCGCCTCAGGTCTCGCAGCCGGCGCGGGATGAAAGACCTCCGTATCCACCCCGTTGTAACAAACGTGAATCTTCTTTCCCGGGACCTTATAGTTCTCGATGAGATGCCGGCGCATCGCCTCGCAGTTTGCGATAACTCCGTCGGCAATGCGATGAGCGAGGTGTACCGGTTTCCGGTAGAGCGGCCAGATCGTATCTTCGTAACAGCGCTGGCTCGAGAGAGCCGGAGTTCCGAACAATCGCGCGGTCGGAATCGCGAAAATATTCATCCCGGTATCGAACGCGTGGATGAGATCGATCCGATTTTCGCGGATGTAGCGCCGGAATCGAAACGCCGATCGCAACGCCTGAATATTCGTGAGCGACGTCATCGGAAGCTGCAGGATCGGCACGCTCGCTCGGCGCAGTTCATCGGCGCGAAAGCCCTCGGATTCAACGCAGCCGACGTGAGGATGAAAGCGCGACCGGTCGAGCTTGACGGCAATTTCGGTAAGCTGCCGTTCGGTTCCCCCGTCACCCAGAGTCCGGGTCATGAGCAGGACGTTCCGCTGGGTCATGCAGCCGCAATCCCCGGCGGACACGAGCGTCCGCGACTACGCATTTCCGGCCGCGGCTTCAGCCTCGATCCATTGAGGATCTCCATTGCGCGACGCCAGTGCGAGCGCGGCCGAGAGCCCCGAAAGGAACGGAAGCGTACCGGTGTATGCCTGGTGATCGAAAAAAGTGGCAATGGCAAACGCAATAAGGCTGGTGAAGAGAGTCAGCGCAATACTGTACACGCCGAAAGCGGATGGGCTGCCCCGGGTGCGTTTCAGAATCCGCAGATTCGAAGCGATAGATCCGAAAACCACCGTGATGTAGCAGAAGAATGCCGGGAATCCGCATTCGCTCGCCACCTGTGTGTAGGAATTATGCGTTCCCAGTGAATGCGTGTGTGTCGCCTCCCGAACGTCCTCGTTCCATAACGCATCCCGAAACGTTCCGGGTCCCGTGCCAAACAAAGGATTATGCAACGCAAACATAATGCTCTTGCGGAGCAGCATCGTTCGTTCCACCTGGGATTCCTGGGCCTCACCACTCGCATTGGAAGCATCGATGTTGCCCGGCACAGCGATCTCGACCAACCGTTTCACAATAGACCCGGAAAGCGCCACCACGATTACAACCGCGGGAATCGCGAGCGCCACCAGTTTCAAGCGCTGGGAGGAAAACAGGAACCACACGAGAAGAAAGGCCATCAGAGCGAGGAACCCGCCTCGGGAACCCGTCTTCACCATGTAGAACAGGGTGAGGAGAAACTGAGCCGCTCCCAGAATCTGTCCGAATTTCGACTTCTGCAGAAGCAGATAGAGAGCGAACGCGAGAGCGCAAACCAGCGCGAGCGCAAGTTCGTTCGCGCCGCCAAAAAACAGGCTGTCCGGTATGTGAAATCTCCCGGCCTCGTCGCTTTGCCCATAAAGCGCGCAGCAGACGAGCAGAGCATCGATACAGACGATGTAGACGGTCACCAGAAATCGGCAATTCCGCAGCGTCACAGTAAACGCCGTCACGTAAAAAAATATAAAGAGAGTTCTCGGAATATACGACGTAAGAAGATCGGTACTTTCGCCTCGCCAGATGCTGAACGGCGTCGCCATAATCAGGCAGACGACGAAACCAAGCCACGCCGTGCCGATCTTGGTTTTCAGCCCGCGCAACGCGGTTCCGCAGCCCAAAAAAGCCACAACCATCAGGGCGCCCGCGACCCACGAAATGTACGCCTTCCCTCCCACAAAGTGCAGGAGGTCGTTTGCGTTGCCCGAAAATAGAAAGCCGGCCAGACTGTAAAGCCCCATCCTGCGAATTCCCGAAGGCTGTGGCGGAGCTTCCGCTGGCCTCCCCATGGCAGGGATCACTCCGCCCTGAGACGCGCGGGGGCTGGTCGCCGTCGCCGCGACAACTGCAGGGCCGGCAAACCGGTTTCGGTTCGGCGTCTGTGTGGGATTGTTCAGCCGATCGGGTCGATTTGTAACCTGCAACTTACGGACGGGGGCTGGATTGAGAACTCTGTCCATGCGAAATGGTTGGTGACGCGAAAGCGCGACACTAGCTGCTGACGTGTCGGGATCTCGTCCTATTATCCACCAGAGCCGCCCGGACCTACGGCTAAACCCAGGCAAAACCCGTAATGGTACCGTGATTTCAATAGTTTCGGGGCTCGCACGCATGTTAAGCCAGCGTGTTACTCTAAGACTCAAATCGCATGTCTGAATCCCGGCGATGTCTGTCCGTAATCATCCCTGCCTACAACGAAGAAGCTACTATTGCTCACGTCGTTCAACAGGTGTTGAAACTGGAAACTCTTTTCGAGATCATCGTCGTCGATGATTGCTCGAAAGATAAGACGGCAGAAATTATTCGCGGAATCGCGGCGGAAGAGCCGCGCGTCAGGCTCCTGCGGCACGATGTAAATCGCGGAAAAACAGCAGGCTTGAAAACCGCATTTGCCGAGGTGCGCGGCGACATTGTTATCGTGCAGGACGCCGACCTCGAATACGATCCCTCTGAGATACCCGAGGTCATTCAGCCCATCCTCGACGGCAAGGCGGACGTCGTCTATGGCTCGCGCTTCCTGGTTCGGAAGGCGTCGAGAGTCCTCTATTTCTATCATTTTCTCGCCAACAAGGCGCTGACGTTTACTTCAAATCTTTTCACAAACATCAACCTGACGGATGTGGAAACAGGCTACAAAGCCTTCCGCTCGGAAATCATGCGCAACATGATCATCACTTCGAGCGGCTTTGGGTTTGAGATTGAAGTGACAGCGAAAGTCGCGAAACTCGGGTGCGCCATGTATGAGGTGCCGATCAGTTATTACGGTCGTACGTACGAACAGGGAAAGAAAATCGGCGCCAAAGACGGAGTTGCGGCGTTCTGGTACATCCTCGTCTACAACGTCTTTTGCAGCCTGCAGTCGTCGTACACAGCGGTTCCCGCTCTCCCCCGGCGCACATAACGGCCCGCAAAGGGCCATTCAGGCAAAAGGGATCACACCTGCGGGGCAGTGGCCGTCCCCACAGACCCGGCTGAAACCCGTGCGCCTTCATGTTTCGTAAGTCTGGCTACCACGCGCTTTCCGATCCCGATCAAAGGATCCTCGATGAAGTGAAAAGTCACCGCCGAGACAAGCGTGGTGCTGCACAAAACTGCCGCTGTGCTCTGCCAGGCCGCCATCTGAAGGTGACGATAAAAATACCAGAGTAACGGCGTGTGCCAAAGGTAAATTCCGTACGAGTATTTGGCAATGAAAGCGGCCGCCCTGGTGATCCATCCGCTCGCGCGGTGAAACAACGGGATTCCGAGACCAGCCAGCAGACACACCGCCGCTGTTCCTGACCTCAGATCGTCCGGGCGGTTCATAAGTCCCCAACCAATCGAGAGCGCGAGCAAATAAGGGAGCCAGGCCCATGCGGGGAAGCGCTTGCGAACCCGCGGCAGAAGCCACCAGGCGACAATGCCCGCGAGGAAGCACGGCATCAGCATTGCTTTCTCGAAGGACAGGCCAAGGATCAGACCGGCCCCATAAACAGTAGCCAATCGCTTTGCCGAACCAGTCCGCAGCCCCAGGAAAAGGAGCGGGAGCAGGACGTACATATCGATTTCGTAGGGCAGGCTCCAGAGCGGGGCTGAAACCAGGCCTTTATGCGCCAGATTCTGCGTGAGCGTCAGATTCGAGAGCAGCCAGCCGAATCCTCTCCATACGTAACGGGTCCCTGCCTCCGAATTCTCCGGAATTCGCAGGATGACCACGAGAATCACCAGGAGCATGGAGAGAGGATAAATTCGAAACGCGCGGCGAATATAGAACTGTTTTGCCAGCGTCCAGCCCGTTGCTTTGCTCCGTTCCATCGACTCCATCAGCACGAGCGCCGTGTGAACGAAAAAATAAAGCACCCCGAGACGCCCAAGGGCCCAGGTGTCCAGGCCGAACACAACTCGCTGGCCATACACGCTTCCCGCGATTGCCTGGGCAAAATGCACCCCGAAAACGATCGTCACCGCCAGGCTGCGCAGGATGTCGAGATTCGGATCGTTCTTCATGAGATTTTAGAATTCTATCTTTCACCGTGGGGCAGACGCACCATGCTGAAAAAACGCTGAATACTAACCCGCGTTCGCCTGAGTCTGAGCTTTTCCATCCGCGGCACCCGGCGCAAGATGAGACGCCTTCGCATGGCCCCAGGCGATAACCGGCGACTCAAACCATCGAAAACTCAGCCAACAGAAGAACAAAGTGATTGCGAATGCGGCGCTGACCTGCAAAGCGAACATCGCTTTGGGCAGACTCACGCTGGCCACCAGATCCAGGATCACATGGTGGAAGAGATAAATGCCATAGCTGATCACGCCGATGAAAACGACGGGTTTGAGACTCAGCAGCCGTGTTGCGAGCGAGTTCGGCCTCAGCAGCACAAAAGCGATCGCTGAGACCGAAATCAACGCGACGAACGAGTAACCAACGGAATTGAAGGCCAAAGAGTTTGCCCTGCGATTGAACCCGGGTACATAGAACGTGCAAAGGACCAGCAGCGCGGTGGAAGCGCAGAGTAATGGCACAGAGAGCGAACGAATCCGGGCTGCATCGCGCTCGCTCTCGAGGGCGAGCGCCAGGAAAGCTCCTGCGGCGAGGCCATCCAGACGGAACGGAGTCAAAAAATAAATCGCCAGAAAAGAGACATGCGGCGTTGCGAAACCCCGGATAACAGGCTCCGCGAGCACCACGCATATCAGCAGAATGAGGAGTGACCGGCGGCGCAGATATCGGATCGCAATCGGCCAAATGAGGTAGAAGTGCTCTTCCACCGCAAGCGACCAGAATACGTCCCAGCGGCCGCTGATCTCCGAATGAAACACACGGGAGATATTCGAACCAAAAAGTAAATAGGCGATCCACCATGCCCCCAGATTCGGGCGATAAAAAATCGCGGATAGCAACAGGGCTAGCATCATGGGAGGGAGAATCCGGGTTGCTCGTTTGATATAAAAACGAGTCCAGTAATACGGCTCTTCTTTTGTGCGTCGAAGAATTCGCGTGATCAGAAATCCCGACAGCACAAAAAAAAGGTCGACTCCCGCCCAGCCCATCGGGAGATTCAGGCCGTGTTCAAGCACCACCAGGGCGATGGCCACAGCGCGAACACCATCCAGTTGCTTAATTCGCATGGGGGTTCTGGTGCGGAAAAGTCCGATGTTTCATCCCGTATTATAAGCGGGGCAGCCGAATTTCGACATGCGGCGTATCTTGATCGCGACTGTTCGGCCTGGCACCCCCAGACGACGCAATCCCGTTGATCGCGAGCCATTTACAGAGGTGGCGATGGCACTGGAACGTTGTTTTTCCACCGGGCGGTCAGCCGCGCGGCGCGGCGCGCTTTGCCCTCCCGGGAAAGAACCGCGTGTCTCTCGCTGACCTGAAATCGCCTCTCTATAAAGCCATTTGTTTTAGCGACGTTCGGTCATAAAGTACATGGAATATCCGTCACTTGCCCAGCGGATTTATCCTGTCGCGCGGAGCGACTGTTAGGCAGTCAAAACTCCAGTCACAAGAATCTTCAGATTTTTTGCAATTTTTATAACTTCTTCATTATTAATGGAATGGCTGGAAAGTAGCCTTCATTCTGGCCCTTCTGGAGGCCCTGAAATTTGGAGGCCCTGGAGTAAGCTTCGAATGCGATGAAATTTCGCTGGAGATGCTTTTCATGTCAGGAAAATATCGACTGCCGATCCTCGGCATATTTCTTGGAGTTACCGCGGCCGTCGCGTGGTCGCAGACGCAGATCAATCTGCAGAGCCAGGGTCGGGATGTGGATTTTTCCGCCGCCCCGAACACCAAGCCCGCGCAAGCCGGCACGTTCCTCCCCACCAGTTGCTCGGCCGGAGCCGTGTATGTTCTTTTGAGTAACCCCCCGGGCCAAAACGTTTTTATCTGTACCAGCTCGAACACGTGGAGCGTCCAGGCGGGCGGAGGCGGTTCTGCTCCGAATACCCTCACGCTCACGGCGTCGGCTACCGTCCTGAGCATTGGCGCGAATTGCGGCGCTTCTTCGCCCTGTAACGTTCGGGTTGGCAGTACCATCTACGCCTTCACCAACGGCGCGACGGCAACGATTTCGGCAGGTACCGGGTCGGCGTACATCTACATCAGTTCTGCGGGTGTCCTGACTGTCGGCCATAGCATGACGGTCGCCTGCGGCGGAGGCTGTGTGGCCCAATCTGGCATTACTGCCTTTCCCGTTGATTCATACCCCATTGCCGTCTGGACCGCCACGAATGGAGCATGGAGCCAGAGCGGACAGGACGTGCGCGCCACGCTCGGTCGCGATCTTGTGACCGCGGGAAACGGGCTGACAGCCAGTTCGTCGGGAGGCGCGACAACTTTGAGCGTGCCTTCTGAAGAAGCCGGCTTTTCTGTCGCGTTCCGGGGAACCGACGTCACAGCCGGAGAAACCATCTTCCTCACCATTCCTTACGCATGCACGATTACCGATTGGGCCATCACCTCGGACGGCACAGCGACCATCCAGCTCTGGCGAGTAACAGACGGTGGCGCCGAACTGCCAAACAACGGTGACTCCATGAACCTCACCGGGTTTTCACTCGCCACGGGTACGCGCATCCACTCGACAACGCTGACTGACCTCGACAGCACATCGATATACGCCTTCGACACGCTAGGGGTGAATCTGACCGCGACCGGATCGGCCGCGAGCCACGTCGAATTTAGTCTGGGGTGTTCCCGATGAAGCCGTGTCAAATGAAGGCAGTTGAACTGAGAAATCAAATCGCAAAGCTGACACTGTTCGCACTGTTGGCCTGCGCTCCGGCATTTTGTGGTTACAACGGATACCTCCTGTTCCAGACTGTCCCATCGAAAGCGGGCACCACCCCAAGCGCCCCGTATCTGCTCCTGATCGAGGGAACATTTCCCGCGTTTGCGACCGTGGCGAACGGGGGCAATGTCGTGAACACCACCACGTGCGGCCTCAACTCCATCACGTGCCCCGCCGACCTGATTTTTACTCAGGATTCCGGTTGTCTCGCGCCGTTCGGCGGATGGGACGTGCTCTCCTGGTCGCCTGTCACCGGCCAGTTAACGGTGCAGGTAAAAATACCCTTGCTCGCGACCACAAGGCCAATCCGAATATTCGGGTGCGCCGGCAACTCTGTGGTCACGACATTCCAGGGTGGTGCCCGGGGTGCCGCGTATGACAATAACTACTTGCTGGCGCTCCATATGGATGAGACGTCGGGAACGGTGCTGCACGATTCCACGGCGAATGCCAATGATGCTGTGAAGAAGGTTAGCGCCAACCCGAATCCAACCCCGACCGCTGTGGTCGGCGGCGCCCAGAAATTTGTGGGCACAACGAGTAGCACAAATAACGACTACGCATTATTAGGAGCGCCAACTGCCCCCGCCAACACGTACACTGTCGAGTACTGGACGAACGCAACTTCCTTTATCAATACCGATGCGGTCTTTCTGGAGAGCGATGGCGCGGGAGGAGGGCCGGTGGTCTATCTGGGCTTTTACTGGTTTCCCGGTGTTGCTCGCTTCGTGAACTCGTGGAACACCGGCTTTTCGCCATTCGAGCCGGCGGGCGCGAATGTCGCCCCGGGAGCATTTCACTATATTGTCTTCATGCGCAATGGAGACACCGTCACAATGTATGTCGATGGTGTTGCCGGGCCGCCCCTCGCTGGCTATGGCCTTCAGGCGGAAGAGTGGAGCGCACTCGGCTGGAATGGCGGAGCGAACGCGGTCTTTGACAGCTACAACGGGATTCTCGATGAAGTGTTTTACTCGAACATCGCAAGAGGCCCGGATTACGTGACGGCGCGCTATAACAACGTCACCAGCCCCTCGACGTTCTATACAGTCAGTGCTTTCACGCCCGCGCCTGTTCTCGTGCGGTCAACAACTCAGGCGAATTCCCAGGTCAGTATTTTCACCTTTTAAGGATGATGATTTCC
>Ga0134126_10007721_pt1 | contig 13508 bp, 10 predicted proteins | sample KB31752_FD_96881 | JGI IMG/M metagenome (GOLD analysis project Ga0134126, IMG submission 96881) | Terrestrial soil microbial communities with excess Nitrogen fertilizer from Kellogg Biological Station, Michigan, USA - KB3-175-2 | ecosystem: Environmental > Terrestrial > Soil > Unclassified ...
CGAGTTCTTTTTGGGTGATCTGTTGCGGGTTCAATTGCGAAAGCGCCTTTTTTTGCGCGGCGTTGGCCGGGGCGTCGACGCGGTCATAAACGGGTGAACCGTACTTTTCCGTCAGGGACTTATAGATCTCGCCGGGATCGCGACCGGTGCGGGACATTATTTCCGCGGAGAGCAGGGCGGGGATGAAGCCGTCCTTATCGGTGGTCCAGGTTTTTCCGTTGCTGCGAAGGAATGCGGCGCCTGCGCTTTCTTCTCCCACGAAGCCGAGACTGCCGTCGAGGAGGCCGCTCACGAACCATTTGAAACCGACGGGCACTTCCTGGATACGGCGCGGGACGAGGGTGGAGGAGCCCGGGGAAGAGGGGACGGATGGGAGGCCGGCAGCGACACGGTCGATGAGGGAAGTACTGACAAGAGTTTTGCCTATCGCTGCGGATGGGGACCACCCGGGCCGGTTGCGGAAAAGATAATCGATACAGACACACAGGTAGTGATTGGGAGGCAACAGACCGGCCTGACGGGTGACGATGCCGTGTCTGTCATGGTCGGTGTCGCAGGCGACGACGAGGTCGAAGCGGTCGCGCATTTTTAGCAGCGCGTTCATCGCATATGGGGAAGACGGGTCCATACGGATCTTGCCGTCGTGATCGAGCGGCATGAAGCGGAACGTAGGGTCGACAAAGGCGTCGATGATGGTGAGGTCGAGGTGATATTTTTGCGCAATGGGCTCCCAGTAATGGACGCCTGCTCCGCCGAGGGGAGAGACACAGACCTTGGCCTTGCCGCCGCGAATGGCATCCATATCGAGCACGTTGCTTAGATCGTCTATATAATTGTTAAGATAATCGTGCCGATGGGTGGTGGAGGCCTTCAGGGCGCGGGCGAGCGGGATGCGTTTGATGCCTGAAGTGTCGCCTTTGACTGCGGCTTCCAGCAGAGTGTTGGCGGCGGACTCGACCCATTTGGTGATGTCCGTATCGGCGGGACCGCCGTTGGGCGGGTTGTATTTGAAGCCGCCGTCATCGGGCGGGTTATGCGAAGGCGTGATGATGATGCCGTCGGCAAGGCCTTTCGTGCGGTCTTCGTTATATTTTAAGATGGCGTGCGAGACGGCGGGGGTGGGGGTATAATCGTCGTTTGGGGCGATCATAGTGGATATATCGTTTGCGGCGAGGACTTCGAGTGCCGTGGAGTGCGCGGGCGTAGACAGGGCGTGCGTATCCATGCCCATAAATAAGGGGCCGTCGATGCCTTTTTGTTTCCGGTAATTGCAGATGGCCTGTGTGACGGCGAGGATATGAAGCTCGTTGAAGCTGTTGCGGAGCGATCCGCCGCGATGACCGGAGGTGCCAAAGGCGACGCGTTGATCGGGCGCTGAAGGATCAGGGATACCTGTGTAGTAGGCAGAGATGATGGACGGGATGTTGGCCAGTTGGTCGGGGGCGGGCAGTTGGCCAGCAAAGGGACTTAATGCCATGAATAACCGGTTTTGACTACCCTAAGTTCGGGATTTTTACCGGTGTGCGGTGGTTAAATAATATTGGGGGGGTGGCTAAGCGAATTTGGCCAGCACCCGATCCATTTCGGTGGAGATGAGGTCATTGCAGAGATGCCCCAGACTGCCTTCATGGGTATGGTGCAGCTGCTGGTGATAATCGAAATGGAACTGGCCGCGATCGATCTGGTCGCCGATCTGTTTATAGGCTTCGCGGAAGGGGACGCCTTTATTGACCAGCTGGTTCACCGCCTCGACGCTAAAGAGGTATTTATATTTTTCGTCTTCGAGGATGCCTTCCTTTATCTCGATGTTGGACAACATGAGACGGGTCATTTCGAGACATGCTTCGAGGTCTTTGAAGGCGGGGAAGAGGATCTCTTTCGTGAGCTGGAGGTCGCGGTGGTAGCCAGAGGGGAGATTGGCCGTAAGGAGGGTCAGCTCGTTAGGGGTCGACTGGATGCGGTTGCATTTGGCGCGGATGAGCTCGAACACGTCGGGGTTCTTTTTATGCGGCATGATGCTGCTGCCGGTGGTCAGCTCGGACGGGAAAGAAATGAACCCGAAATTCTGATTGAGATAGAGCGTGCAGTCCATGGCGAGACGGCCGATGGTCGCGGCGACGGATGAGAGGCCCATGGACACGGCTTTTTCTGTGCGGCCGCGGGTCATCTGCGCATATACGGAGTTGTAGTTGAGGGTGCGGAATTTCAGGAGCCCGGTGGTCATGGTGCGATCGAGAGGGAAGCTGCTGCCATAGCCGGCTCCGCTGCCAAGGGGGTTTTTGTTGGTCACCTGGTAGGCGGCGGACAGGAGCTCGAGATCATCGATCAGGCTTTCCGCATAGGCGCCGAACCACAATCCGAAGGAGGAAGGCATTGCGATCTGGAGATGCGTATAGCCGGGAAGGAGACTGTCTTTGTATTGGTTGCTGAGTTTTATGAGCAGATCGAACAATTCCTTGACATCGTCCTTGAGCAGGAGAACCTGCGCGCGGAGATAGAGTTTGATATCGACAGCGACCTGGTCGTTGCGGCTACGGCCGCTGTGTATCTTTTTGCCGGCCTCGCCGATGCGGGTGGTGAGCAGGTATTCTACCTGCGAGTGGACGTCCTCGACAGATGCGTCGATGGTGAAGGAGCCGGACCGGATGTCGGCCAGTATGTCGTTAAGACCTTTTTGGATGAGGTCGAGATCCTGTTTGGACAGGAGGCCAACCGACCCGAGCATTTTTGTGTGAGCCAGCGAGCCGAGTACGTCGTATTCGGCGAGCAGGACGTCGAATTCCTTGTCGCGGCCGACGGTGAAGGATTCGATCAGCGCGGAGGTGCTGGTGGAAGATTTACTCCAAAGTTTGTTGCCGCTCATTGAGATTGAATTATAGGTTTGAGGAGGTGGATATAGTTGTCGATGCCGGCGGCGATCTCTTCGACAAAGATATATTCGTCGGCCGTATGGCTGCGGGCGGAGTCACCGGGACCCGTCTTGAGAGCGGGGAAGGGCATGAGCGCCTTGTCGGATGTAGTCGGGCTGCCACAGCATCTGTGACCGAGCCGCACGCCCGACTGCACAAGCGGGTGATCCAGGGGGATGCCCGAAGAGCGCATACGGAGACTACGGGGTGTGACTTCGCAGGACGTGCTGGTGCGGATGATGTCGAGCAGCTCTTCGAAGGTATAGCATTCGTTGACGCGTACGTCCACTACGAAATGACAAAGCGGGGGAACGATGTTGTGGGCCTTGTTGTCGGTGTCGATAACGGTGACGGACATCTTAACGGGGCCGAGCAGATCGGAGACTTTCGGGGCCTTGTAAGTACGGAACCACCCGATATCTTCCAGGGCCTTATAGATGGCATTTTCGCCTTCTTCGCGGGCGGCGTGGCCCGCCTTGCCATGTGTCACGCAATCTAGTACGAGCAGACCTTTTTCGGCAACGGCCAGCTGGAGCCGGGTGGGTTCGCCTACGATGGCCCATTCGATGGCACATCCCAATGAAGGCAGCAGCAGCTCGATCCCGTTATGACCCGAGATCTCTTCTTCGGCAGAGATGCCCAGGATCAGGTTGTGTGAAAGATCGGTGCGGTCATAGAAGTGCAGAAAGGTTGCGATCAGCGAGACGAGACATCCTCCGGCGTCGTTGCTGCCGAGACCGTAGAGTTTCCCGTCGGTGGAGATGGGCGCGAAGGGGTCGAGGGTATAAGCCTTGTTGGGTTTTACGGTATCGTGGTGAGAATTGAGCAGGATCGTCGGGCGGGCCGGATCCCAGTGTTTATTCTTTGCCCAGATGTTGTTTTGGACACGGTGGGCGGGGATATTCTTTTCGGTCAGCCAGGATGCGAGCAAAGCGGCGGTGGCATCCTCTTCCTTACTGAAGGAAGGAATGGCGATCAGCTGTTCCAGCAAGTGTATTGCGTCGGTATATAGATATTGGTTATTCATGAAGGATCGTTGTTCCGGATTCGCCGGTCAGCAGCCGGGGCAGCTGTTCTGCCTTGCCGATGATGACCTTTTTTACCCCGCTGCGGAGCGCGGTAAAGGCATTGTCCAGTTTGGGGATCATGCCGGCGAAAATAATATTTTTCTTTTTGAGGTCTTCGTAGTCGGAGGGGTTGATACGGGCGATGAGGGTGGATTCGTCCTCGGCGTCGCGAAGAACGCCGGCTTTCTCGAAGGAATAGATGAGGTGTACTTCGAAGGTGGAGCAGAGGCCGCGGGCGAGTTCCTGGGCGATGGTATCGGCGTTGGTGTTGAGCAGCTGGCCGTTGCCGTCATGGGTAAGGGGGGCGAAGACGAGCACCTGGTCGAGGAGGAGAAGGCTCGTAAGGAGGCTGATGTTGACGGAGTCGACGTCGCCCACGAAACCGTAGTCGATGGTTGGAAGCGCGGGGGTGGTGGGAGAATCCGGGCCGGTCGTTGGATGGGCCTGGGCGTTGGGGGAGGCCGAACCGGTCACGGGGTGCGCGCGTTTGTGGCTGAGGATGGCATTACCGTCAGCGCCGGTGAGGCCGATGGCGGGGCAGTTGCGGGCCTGCAGCTTTGCTATGATATTTTTATTGATGGCGCCGGCATAGACCATGGTGACGACGTTGAGGGTTTCGGCGTCGGTGATGCGCCGGCCGTCGACCAGCTGTTGGCGGATGCCCAGGCCTTCCGCTACCCGGGTGGCCAGTTTGCCACCGCCGTGGACGAGGATCTTTTTTCCCGGCACGGCTGCGAAGTCATCGAGAAAGCCTGCGAGCCGTTGCTCGTCGTCGATGATATTGCCGCCTATTTTGATTATGGAGAGCTGCATGGGTTAGTGTTTGGTACGGAGTATGTCCGCCAGAACGGCCTGTGCCGCCCATACGCGGTTGGAGGCTTCGCGGGTGACGATGCTGGAGGGGCCGTCGAGGATCTCGTCGCTGAGCTCGACATTGCGGCGGACGGGAAGACAGTGCATGACCTTCGCGTTGTTGGTCGCGCTAAGCTTTTCGTTGGTGAGCATCCATTCGGGGTCGTTATTGTAGATCTTACCGTAATCGTTGTAGGTGCTCCAGTTTTTTACATAGACGAAATCGGCGTTGTTGAGCGCGGCGTCCTGGTCGTGGGTGATGGTGGCGCCTTTCGTGAATTTCGGGTCGAGCTCGTAGTCTTCGGGGTGTGTAATTACGAAGTCCGCCTTTCCCCAGGCATTGACCCATTGGGAGAAGCTGTTGGCGACGCATTGGGGGAGGGCTTTGACGTGGGGCGCCCAGGAGAGGACGATCTTTGGCCGGCTGGTGCCGCCGCCCTGCAGCGTTTCGGTGATCGTGATGATGTCGGTGAGGCTTTGCAGCGGGTGTAGCGTTGCGCTCTCGAGGCTCACGACGGGGATACCCGAATATTTGATGAATTGTTTGATATAGAGCTCGCTGTAATCGTCCTCTTTATTCTTCAGCGAGGGGAAGGTACGGATGCAAAGGATGTCGAAGTAATGACCCATGATAGGGGCGGCGTCTTTGACGTGTTCGACGGTATTGCCGCTCATGATCGCTTCTTCTTCGAATTCGAGGGCCCAGCCTTCTTTGTCGACATTGAAGACGATGGGTTCGGCGCCGAGGTTTTGCGCAGCCACTTGTGTAGAGAGGCGGGTACGCATGCTGGGGTTGAGGAAGAGCATGCCCACGCGTTTGCCCTGGCCGAGGGTTTTGTCTTTCAGCGGATCGGCCTTATAGGCGAGGGCGGATTGCACGAGGCTATCGAGATCGGGGGCATCGGCGACGGAGATGAAGTTTTGCATGTTATGCGCGTTATGGGGGCGGCCCGCCCGAAGGGCGGGCCGCCATGTGATTAGGCGAATGCGTGGATTTCTTCTTCGATGGCTTCGAGGAACTCATCCGCATCTTTTTTGCGGAGGGCCAGCGAAGGCAGCAGACGGATGGTATTCGGCTTGGCCTCACCGGTAAAGATATGCTGGTTCCAGAGAAGATTCTTGCGGAGGTCCCTGAGCTGCTCGGGGACGTCGAAACCGATCATCAGCCCTTTTCCGCGCACCTGCTCCAGCTGCGGTATCTTTTTGAGCTGGGCCATCAGGTAGTTGCCTGTTTCGGTGGCGTTGGCGATCAGGTTTTCCTGCTGGATGACTTCGAGCACCGCCAGCGCTGCGGCGCAGGCCAGGTGATTGCCGCCGAAGGTGGTGCCCAGCATGCCGTGTTTGGGGCGGATATGCGGCGCGATGAGGATGCCGCCCACCGGGAAACCGTTGCCCATGCCTTTGGCCATCGAGTAGATGTCAGCGTCGACGCCGGCATGATCGTGCGAGAAGAATTTGCCGCTGCGGCCATACCCGCATTGTACGCTGTCGGCGATGAAGACGCTGCCGTGTTTTTTAGTGAGCTTGCTGATGGCCTGGAGGAAAGGTGCGGAAGCCTCATTGATGCCGCCTACGCCCTGTATGCCTTCGACGATGACTGCGGCGATCTCGTCGCCCTGTTGTTGGAAACAGGTTTCGAGCGCGGACTGGTCATTGAAGGGTAAGAAGATCACGTTATCGGTCTGGTTGACCGGGGCGACGAGAGCCGGGTTGTCGGTAACGGCTACCGCCAGTGAGGTACGGCCATGGAAGGATTTGCGGAAGGCGACGATCTTTTTCCGGCCGGTGTGGAAGGAGGCGAGCTTGAGGGCGTTCTCATTTGCCTCGGCTCCGGAATTGCAGAGGAACAGCTGGTAATCGGGGCGGCCGCTGACCTTTCCCAATTTGTCGGCGAGCTCCTGCTGCAGCGGGATGCGGATGGAATTGCTGTAAAAACCTACTTTGCCGAGCTGATCGGTGATGCGCTGTACATAATGCGGGTGTGTATGACCGATAGAAATGACGGCATGGCCGCCATAGAGATCGAGGTATTGCTGGCCGTCCTGGTCCCAGACGTAAGAACCTTTGGCTTTGACTATGGTGATTTCATTTATCGGGTAAACATCAAATAAATTCATAATGATCTAGTTTATATTTTTAGAAGGCATTAGCTTTTAGCCGGAGACCGGCGGTTTCTTCGAGACCGAAAAGGAGATTCATATTCTGGACGGCCTGACCAGCGGCGCCCTTCAGCAGATTGTCGAGCGCGGAATGCACGACCAGTTGCCGGCCCACCTGTTCCACCTGGATCAGGCATTTGTTGGTATTGACGACCTGTTTCAACGAAATGGAGTTACGGCTTACGATGGTAAAGGGGTGCGACCGGTAATATTCTTCGTATAATGCCCGGATCTCGTCCGCGTTTTTTTCGCAGGACAGCTGGCTGCTGATGAAGATGCCGCGGGTGAAGTCGCCGCGCCAGGGTGTAAAATGTACGGATGGGGGGGCACCATTTGGTTGCAGGTGCCGCAACGTGTGGCCTATTTCTTTCAGATGCTGGTGGGTCAGGGTCTTGTAGGCCTGGATGTTGTTGGCGCGCCAGGAGAAATGGCCGGTTGTGGAAAGGGATTGGCCGGCGCCGGTGCTGCCGGTGATGCCGGTAGTATAGACGTCGTGGAGCAGGCCGGCCTTGGCCAGCGGGAGCAGACCGAGTTCGATGGCGGTGGCGAAACAGCCGGGGTTGGCGACGGCCTGCGCGGAGCGGATGTGTTCGCGGTTGAGTTCGGGCAGACCATAGATCCAGGGCGTTCCGCTAAGACGGAAGTCCTGGGAGAGGTCGATGATGATCACGCCGTCGAAGGAGGGGCCGTGTTCGTCCAGGAATTTTTTCGACTCGCCGTGTCCCATGCAAAGGAAGACTACGTCGACTTCGCTGTGCCATTCCGAATCGAAGGTCAAAACGGTATCTCCGGCGAGGTCTTCATGGATGTCGGAGACCAGTTTGCCGGCGTTGCTTTTGCTATGGATGAAGCGGATGTCCGCGGCCGGGTGATTGATCAATAGCCGGATCATTTCTCCGCCGGTGTAGCCGGCGCCTCCTATTATGCCTGCGCGTACTTGTCTCATATCGATGCTCTTTATGATTTGGCCGATGGTCCGGTTGGCTCCGGAGGGGCCGATTCTATTCTGTCGTTTGCGGTGGTCACGAGGCGGATTCGTTGACCTTATGAAAGATGGCCGTCTGGTTGCCGAAGATCTTTGCGAAACCCTTGACATCGTCGCCGCTCCATCCCTTATTCATTTCACCATAGCTGCCGAATTTGCTGCTCATCAGGTCGTGAGGGCTTTCGATACCGGTGACGGTATAGCGGTAAGGTTGCAGGGTGACAAAGACCTTGCCGGAAACGGTGGTCTGAGTGTCCTGCAGGAATTTTTCGATATTGCGCATCGTAGGGTCGAGCATCTGTCCTTCATGGAGCCAGTTGCCGTACCAGCTGCTGAGCTGGTCCTTCCAGTAGAGCTGCCATTTGGTCAGCGTATGTTTTTCCAGCAGGTGGTGCGCCTTTATGATGATGAGCGGCGCGGCGGCTTCGAACCCGACGCGGCCCTTGATGCCGATGATGGTGTCGCCGACATGGATATCGCGGCCGATGCCATAGGGCTGGGCGATGGACTGAAGATATTGAATGGCCGCGACGGGATGAGGGAAGGTCTTCCCGTCTACGGACCTGAGCTCGCCGTGCTGAAATTCCAGCGTGACATTGCGGGTATCCGTGCTCGTTACCTGCGTAGGCCATGCGTTTTCGGGAAGATAGTCTTTGGAGGTGAGTGTTTCCTTACCGCCGACGGAGGTGCCCCAGAGACCTTTATTGATACTGTATTTGGCTTTTTCGGTGTTGATCTCTACGCCGTTGTTTTTGAGAAAGTCGATCTCCTCTTCGCGGCTGAGCCTGAGGTCGCGGATGGGAGTGAGGATCTCCACGCCGGGGAGCATGCTTTGGAAGACCATATCGAAACGGACCTGGTCATTACCGGCGCCCGTACTTCCGTGTGCGACATATTGTGCGCCGACCTTCTTTACGTGGTTGGCCACGGCGATCGCCTGTACCATTCTTTCGGCGCTGACGCTCAGGGGATAGGTAGCGTTCTTGAGGACATTTCCGAAGATGAGGTATTTAATACAACTGTCATAATATTCCCTCGTAACGTCGACGCATTCGAAAGAGGCGACGCCGAGACTTTTTGCCCGGGCTTCTATCTGGCCGATCTCTTCCTTGCTGAATCCGCCGGTATTGACGGTGAGGGCATGGATCTCCAGATGTTTTACCTTATTGAGCCAGACGGCGCAGTAGGTGGTGTCCAATCCGCCGCTGTAGGCTAAGACGACTTTATCGCTCATGAGAGGGGGTGAGTTTAGTGAAAAAATTGTTGAATGAGTGAGGACGCGTGGTGTTTCAGGAAGGGGGCCAGCAGCTTCCATTGTTTGATACGCATGAAGCGTTCGTACAGTTTGGAATGTTTCCGGAAGTCCTGTGTCGTCTCCTCGGGTTCATAGTGGTCTTTGGGATCGTAGAGCATGGCGGTGCACATACAATTCTTCCTTTCCTTGCTCATGAGGATCTCGTAGTTGACGCAACTCTTGCATCCGGCCCAGAAATCATTGTCCTGGGTCAGCTCGGAATAGGTGACGGGTTCGTAACCCAGCTCGGAGTTGATCTTCATCACGGCCAGACCGGTGGTAAGACCGAATATTTTGGCATCGGGATAGGTCTTACGGGAGAGTTCGAAAATCTTCCGCTTGATCATCCTCGCCAGACCGGACTTCCGGAAGGACGGGGAAACGATGAGGCCAGAGTTGGCGACATATTCGCCATGGCTCCAGGTTTCGATATAGCAGAAACCCGCCCAGACGCCGTCATCGGTGAAGGCGATGACCGCCTTACCCTCGCGCATTTTTTGCTGGATATATTCCGGGCTTCGTTTGGCTATGCCCGTACCCCTCGCTTTCGCGGAGGACTCCATTTCATCACAAATGATCCGGGCGAAATCCTGATGGGTCGCGTTGGCAATAACTATCTTGAATTGTTGTTGTTCCATTGTGTTTAATGATGGTCGTTCCCATCAATAAGAAAAAAAGATAATCGGCTGGACTGGAAAATAGCGTCGTTAAGACGGGGGGCGCTTCTATAGTAAAGTTGTATCAACGTCGTACCGGAACGGGCGTGGGGCGCCCGTAATTATAATTAGCCCCGGGTGCAGACGGCGTATAATTAGCCTCGGGGCGGACGGAAAAAACTGGGCACAGTGGCACAGCAAAAAACCCACGCTTATTGAAGGCGTGCAATATCACCTGGAAACGTGATAGTGAGTTTTTTTTCATTGGTTCAAAAAATTACAACGCAAAGAAAGACAATTTTTTGGGAATGGGGCGGGTTTGGCGGCAAAATTTTATGCAAAAATTTTGCGGGGGCGCCGCGCGTAGCGCGGCGCAACTCATTGATTATGAAGGAGCGGAACTGAATGGATGGCTGCAGCCATTTCGTGGATGAGGGAGGCGTCCTTTTCTATGGCGTTCCCTACGACGATGAGGTCGGCTCCTGCCTTGCAATTGCGGTAGGCTTTTTCGGGGTCGCGTATTCCCCCGCCGACTACCAGCGGGACCTCAATATTTTCGGCTACACATGCGATCATTTCTTCGCGGATGGGGGTGCGGGCGCCGCTGCCGGCATCCATATAGATGAGTGTCATACCCAGCATTTCGCCTGCGATGGCAGTGCAGAGGGCGATCTCTTTTTTATCGGCCGGTATCGGGCTGGCATTGCTGATATAAGACACGGTAGTGGGGGCTCCGCCGTCGATGACCATATAGCCGGTGGAAATGATCTCCAGGCCGCTGGTGCGGACGGCCGGGGCCGATATGACATGGGCGCCGATCAGCAGCTCGGGATTGCGGCCCGATATCAGCGAAAGATAGAGGAGACCGTCCGCAAACCGGGAGACCTGTGATGGTGTACCGGGAAAAAGGATGACAGGGATGGAGCAATGGCTACGAACGAGCTGGACCACCTCGTCGAGATGGTTGGAAATGACAAGGCTACCCCCGACAAATAGATAATCCACTCCTGCGCTGACGGCCAGACCTGTCAATTCTTCAATTTTCTCTGCATCCACATGGTCCGGATCGATCAATACAGCCAGCGAGCGCTGCCCTTCTATTTTTTTGGCCAACAAGGATTCGTAAATTGCTTTCTTCATCTATTGTCGTTGGTGCTACAAAATTGCGAAAAGTTTTCCGCTTTAGGGAGCTAATTCGACGAAAATAAGCAAATTAGGTTATATGGATACAATCGAAGTGATTAACAATCCGGAGCGTGAGCAATTCCAGGTGAATATCGACGGAGAGACCGCGTCTTTGGAATATCGATTTTCGGATGGGGTGCTGGTGTTGATGCATACGGAGGTGCCGGAGAAATCGGGAGGGAAGGGAATCGCTTCGGCTTTGGCGGCATATGCTTTCTCGTATGCGAGGGAGAAGGGGTTGCGGGTGAAGGTATATTGTCCCTTTGTACAGGCTTGGCTGAAGAGGCATCCGGAGGTCGCGGATCTGCTGACGTCGGGCCCGACTGATGGGGACGTCGATGTGCATAAAAATATTGTCTGAGGCATGTGGGGAAACGGCTAATGCAGGCTCCGCCTGCAACGCGAAAAAATTAACATTCGTTTTCCACGGGTGTGCGTAAGTTGACCGCGGAAATATCAATTTGAAAAAATACTTTCGTTAACCACCGATACCCACCGCAAAAACTATCATCTAAAACAAATCTTCAAGTTTTAAACAGGGACTGACTTATGCCGACAACTACGCCATCTGCGAAGGGCTTACAATTCTCCCGCCGCTTCACCAGGGAAGACACCAATGTGTTTGAACAGTTTGGGTACGACTACCGGACATCGGTGATCCGGAATCCCAGCGGGGAGGTCGTATTTGAAATGAATAATGTGGAGGTCCCTTCCGGGTGGAGTCAGATCGCTACCGATATCCTTGCGCAGAAATATTTCCGGAAGGCGGGCGTTCCGCAGCCGGACGGTTCGCTGGGTCGTGAGACCTCGGTCAAACAGGTGGCGCATCGCATGGCAAATTGCTGGCGCGTATGGGGCGAGCGGTATGGCTATTTCGATAGTCCGAAGGATGCCCAGGTATTTTATGAGGAGCTGGTTTACAGCATCCTCGACCAGGCCTGTGTGCCCAATTCGCCGCAATGGTTCAATACGGGGCTTCATGAGAGCTATGGCATTACGGGTAAGCCTCAGGGACATTACTATGTAGATCAGGCGGACGGTCAGCTGAAATTGTCGACCTCGGCATATGAAAGGCCTCAGCCGCATGCCTGTTTTATATTGAGCGTTGAGGACGACCTCGTCAATGAGGGTGGCCTGATGGATCTTTGGGTACGGGAGGCGCGGATCTTTAAGTATGGTTCGGGTGTCGGAACGAATTTTTCCCATATTCGCGGAGAAGGCGAGAAGCTGAGCGGCGGGGGTACTTCAAGCGGACTCATGAGCTTTCTGAAGATTGGGGATCGCGCCGCAGGCGCGATCAAATCCGGGGGCACCACCCGCAGGGCTGCCAAGATGGTGTGTCTGGACCTGGATCATCCGGAAGTCATGGGGTTCATCAACTGGAAGGTCGAAGAGGAGAAAAAGGTCGCCGCGCTGATCGCGGCCGGCTATCCCAGCGATTATGAAGGCGAGGCCTATCGGACCGTCTCCGGTCAGAATTCGAACAACTCGATCCGTATCCCGAATTCGTTCTTCCATCGTCTCGCCAACGACGAAGACTGGGAACTGAAAGCGCGTCAGGACGGCCGTGTGATGAAACGTGTCCCTTCCCGCGAGGTTTGGAACCAGATAGCCTATGCCGCCTGGCGTTGCGCCGACCCCGGCACGCAATACGATACGACCATCAACGAATGGCATACCTGTCCTTCCGGCGGCCCCATCCGGGCTTCGAATCCCTGCAGTGAGTACATGTTCCTCGACAATACGGCCTGTAACCTCGCATCGGTGAATCTCCGCCGGTTCTACGATGAGACGACCAATACTTTCGATGTTGAAGGTTTCGAATATTCCGTGCGGCTATGGACTACGGTGCTGGAAGTATCGGTGCTGATGGCGCAATTCCCTTCGAAGGAAGTAGCGCAGCTGTCCTACGACTATCGCACACTTGGACTGGGTTACGCCAACTTAGGTTCTATGCTGATGATAATGGGTATCCCTTATGACAGTGAAGAGGCTCGCGGCATCGCCGGGGCCATCACGGCCATGCTCACAGGCGTCTCCTATAAAACATCCGCAGAAATGGCCAGCGTACTCGGTCCCTTCCCCAGATATGAAGCCAACCGCGAGAGCATGCTGCGGGTAATGCGGAATCACCGGCTGGCCGCCTATGACGCCGATGAATATGAAGGGCTGGAGATCAAACCGCAGGGATTGAAGGCCAAATATTGCCCCGACTATTTATTAAAAGCCGCCACCAAGGCATGGGATGAAGCCGTGCAATTGGGAGAAAAATATGGCTATCGCAATGCGCAATCCACCGTTATCGCGCCCACGGGCACTATCGGTCTGGTCATGGATTGCGATACCACCGGTGTGGAACCCGATTTCGCCCTTGTCAAGTTCAAGAAGCTGTCGGGGGGAG
>Ga0134126_10007723_pt1 | contig 13507 bp, 13 predicted proteins | sample KB31752_FD_96881 | JGI IMG/M metagenome (GOLD analysis project Ga0134126, IMG submission 96881) | Terrestrial soil microbial communities with excess Nitrogen fertilizer from Kellogg Biological Station, Michigan, USA - KB3-175-2 | ecosystem: Environmental > Terrestrial > Soil > Unclassified ...
AGGATTATTGCTTACCATCTAAATTCTCTATGTTTTTCATTGGTAAAAAAGCCATAAAAAAAATACCTGCATTCTCACCTGATGATTTAATGGTTTGCCAGGTTCTTTTTAAACCAAACCATTTTAATAATCTCTGGTAGACACGGCGCCCCAGCAGCACCCGGTAATTGAATAATAACTTTTTTCTTTCTTCTGCTGTAAAAGGGTTGGTGGTATTCTTAATAAAATCTTTGTGTAAATTATAATTAAAACTATAATAAGGTAGTTTACCTATGTCCATTTCCTGGCCCGCGTGGGAGCGTACCCAAACCAATTCCGGCTCAAAAATTACCGCTTCATAAAAAAGGCAAAATTGCAGCCACAGTTCATAATCACTTATGTAGCGCTTACCACTAAAACCACCCATTTTATTAAAATCTTTCCTTCTTATAATAGCAGTACTCGGGCCTGCCTGTAATAAGCCGCCACCGGTAAAGTGTTTTCGTAACGCTTGTTCCCCGCTATATGAAATTGGGTATTTTTTTTCATTGCCCGGGTGGCAATCGCTGAATCCAAAAGCTGCACCGGGAAAGTTATCCATAACAGAAACCATGGTACCCAGGCCATGCCGCAAAATTTTGTCATCAGAATCTACAAATTTAATGTAGGTGCCTTTTGCATAAGATGCCGCTTTGTTCCTGTTTGGGTAATCACCCAGGTTTTGTTTGTTTGCAAATACCTTTACACGGCTATCTTTTATTTCGTATGCTTGCGCAATTTTTAGGGTATTGTCCGTAGAGGCATCATCAACAATGATCAATTCAAAATCTTTGAAATCTGAAGCCAATACGCTTTCGATTGCTTCAGCAATAAAATCCTCCCTGTTATAGGCTGTCATTAAAACACTGACAGGTATGGCGGTATCAATTTCTGTTAGCAATTTTTTCTTAGCAAAATCATTAAACCACTTTTTTAATATCTTTCAACCACGCTTCCAATGTAGCCATTTCTTTTTCTATAACTATTTTCGCATTTAACAATGATTGGTAGGCATTGTATAAATTATCTTCAATACTATTGGCTGGCGATATGCTTGTGGAAACCAGTTCTATTACTTTCTCCCCCTGCTCATACATGGGAATTTCTGAAATAAAATCTTTCATATAGTCATGAGGATTGCGTTTTTGTACCACATTGGCATTGCTAAACCCCAAATGGTAACCATATAACCACATGATTGGTTGCGCCACCATGCTTCTTAAAATATCAGTAAAGCGAAAGGTGACGTAAGAAGGCAGGTACAATAATGGAAAGAGTTCCTTTCTTATCATCGTATTCTGGCTATTAAATTGGCCTAATGTACCGTGCTTTAATACTACCGGCTCCCTCTCATCGAAATAGCAGGGAGTATCGTCAGTAAGGCGATAGATGGCATCCACATCAGGGTCTTCATCGGCAAGGCCCTGCCAGACTCCCACTTTAATGTCAGAGTCCTCAAGTTTCTTTTCAAGGCCAAATTGCCTGGAAATGAGATGGAGTGGCAATCCTCTCGGCCAAATTTTTTTATCAGTAAATAGTTGGTAGATATTTACAAATCCCTGGTTACCCGTGATACAGCAAAAGTTACCTTCAAACCCGGGGTAATTCCAATTGGGCTTTGGTATATTATCATCGTCAATATCAACAATATAATCCGCTCCATTTTCAATTGCCTTTAAATAGCCAAGCATCTTTCTGCAATAGTGGTTATAAGGCAGTGTTTTCACTAAATCAAATTGCATTTTATCCTGTCCTTCTATAGAATAAAATTGTACGTTTTCATGTTGCCAGCCTTGTGGCGTTTTTTTATCTCCAATTACAATTACCTGGTATCCATCCATACCTGCAAAAGATATAACTGCTTCCGTTGGTGGGAAAATAGAGGTAATAACGATGCTTTTTTTCATTTTTCAGTGTTCCATTTTGAAAGTTTGACCGGGTGTAAATACAACTGGCCTTTTGGGAAATGCGTTAATATATTTTCAAGTTTGTTTTCAAATTGATCCAGGTAAGAAAGGCCTTCTTTAGTCCAAAGCGCCCTTCCCCTTAATTGAATGTCTTTTTCTGTTATGATCTCTTTTGCCGAAAATACAAGAGCGGTAGGTATCGCCAGTTCAGAAAACAAGCGGGTGGCCGCGAATACCCCTGCGTAATGACAAAATTGTTTAATGGTAGCGGCACTTAATACAAAGATATCTGAATAGCTTCTCACCAACGGGTAGGAAAGCTCATACCCCTTTTTGGTAACCTTATTTTTTAAATACCTTAGTGGGAACGTTTTATTTTTTTTTATCTTTTCCAACCATTCTTTAAATGATTCCGGGGTTTGCCAAACGTATTCGAACTTCAGCGGCTTATTCACGAGCCCAAATTTTTTAAGCAACGCCAACGCGTCGTTATAATCCGGAAGTTGGCCCGTTGCCTCTACTCCCGGGCTTTGCGTATTGTACATAATTGCATGCAGGTTCATTGTCCAGTATCTTTTTGCTTCATCAATAGTTGACAACCTCGAAATAAAATTGGAATCTTCTGATAAAGCTAAATGTTCCCTGTAATTATTTTCATTGATGACCGGATTTAAAATCATATCATCAGCCACAAAAAAATAGTGTGAATACCCTTCGTTAAAAAATGATTTGAATCCCTGTGAAACATAGCCCTGGAAATAATAAGAACTTTCATAAACTGGAATCACATTGCTTTTATCGCCATTATAAAAGGGGACCAAATGATAAATAGTACTAAACCTGTTTTTATAAATGCGTTCAACAATTTCAATATTCTTATTGTATTGGTGATTGTAAATAATGATGAGCGCTACCTTACTTTGCATACTTCTGTTCTCCCTGGGGTATTATTTTACAAACTTTATTGTATCTTTTTTCAACAGATTTAATTCCGCCAAAATAATTGTGAAACAAGAAGTTTACATGAGAATTAAATGTACCAACCCTGACTGCATAATTGTGGAATATCCAATACCATTTCTCTTTCCACGTAAGTCTCGGGTTTTTACTCAGATGATAAGTTGCCCTTGCCATTGGCAAAAAAATATCCGGAATGCCGGGTTTAAAATTAAAGAACTTGTAAAAATGATAGTTAACAGCATAGGCTACTTTATAAGCATAATGATAGCCCGAATGGTGGTAATGATAAACAATCAACGAATTATCGTAAACCAATCGCCACCCTCTCAGCAATGCATCCCTGCTCCATATCCAGTCTTCCGCAAATTGAGTTTCAACAAATGGCAATTCGCACAGGGCAGATTTTCGGTACATGGCTACCACATCATCCCAGGCTATTAAAGCTTGCTGAGAAGCCTGACTAGCTTCATTAAATTTTTGAATATCTTTTACTTCGCGAACCGTTATTTGCGGCTCACCGAACCTGAGATTCCAAAGCATTGGATTTTTGTCTTTTTCATGCGGAACCACCTGGTGGCCTGTAACGCCCATTACCTTTTCATCTTCAAAATGCATTGCCATTTTTTCTAGAACATCATTTGCTGAAAGCCAGGCATCCTGCACTGTGAAAAATAATAAACTTCCTGAAGCTTTTTGTGCGCCTACGTTACGCGTCAGCCCATGATCGAATGTTCCATCGGGAACCACAATAATTTTAGCACCACACCTATTTGCAATTTCTATGCTATTGTCAGTTGAGGCAGAATCCAAAACAATTATTTCTATATTTTCAACCGTTTGGTTTCTTATTGAAGCCAGGCATCTTTCCAAAGTAACGGCGCCATTTTTTACAGGTATAATTACAGATATTCTCAAATCACTCAAACCAGAACCTTATTTATATATGTACTCGTATTTTGCTTATTTCGATTACCACCAAATTTTGTTTTTAATTTTAAAAAAGGCATTTCTATAAACCTATAAGAAAAGGAAGCTATAAGAATGGTAATTAAAAAAAAGGTGAATAGCCATAGGTATGGATGATGGTAATAATTAAGATTCCAGTTAAAAAAATTACTCAATGCTTTGATTGTATCAGGTACTGGCATATGGTATAAATAAATACCATAGCTTATTCTGCCAATGTATTGTACCAAACGATTATTCGTAATTATTCCAACTGGGTTACTCCAACCTTTAACACTACAAAGCACCAGCATCGCCGCATCTGAGGCTACAAGTGCATCCTGAAATATACTTGTAAAAATACCCAGCTTTCTATAGATAAGGACTCCAACTAACAACGCAAAAAGCACCAAAAACAGTTTTTCCCTATGGCGTACAATCCAATTGAAAAATTGATGGTTTGGCTCTTTATAATAGTAATAAGCTAGTAAAGCACCTGAGCCAAGCGTATGAAAATTAGCAAAAGGTAGCATGCCGAACTTAGGGATGCCTGCAAAAACCACCCTGGTAATAACAGAAAAGGCGATAAGGCCCGGCAGCAATAACTTTAGCTGCTTTAAAGGCAAAAACAGGATCAACCAGGGCCATACCAAATAAAATTGTTCCTCCACACCCAGTGACCAGATATGATTAAAACTTCCACTGCCATAATGCGGATGCAGATAAAAAAACCAGTTAGGAATATAAAAGAAAAAGAAAGGATTGAAATCATTGTTCCAGATATATAAGTGCCCAAACTTAAACGCGGCCCAAAAGACAAAGATTAGTAAATAATAGGCAGGAAATAAGCGTAGAACACGCCTGATAAAGAAATTTTTTATTTCTGTTAACCGGGGATTGCCCTCTATGGGTTTTTTGTTGATTAAAATTCCTGTAATTAAAAACCCTGAAAGGACAAAAAAAACGTCTACTCCCAGCCACAAATATGGAATTTGATAAAGGTTTACCTGGCTTAGATAATGTGCAAGCATTACTAGAATTACAGCAAACGTCCTGACAGCATCAAGTTGAGGGTAATAATTAATTGTTTTTGATTTCAAATCAGGAAATTTATTTCACAGTTAATTTTTCTACGATTCGTTTGCTGTAATACTGATGCAAAATTTTACGCGACGCAAATTTTTCAATAATGGTCATCAAGTCAAACCTCTTATAACGTTGCAACACATCAAGCCTTTTTCTTTTTAGTAAAGAAAGTATTTCCACAGAATAAGATTTTTCCTGCAAATGTTTATTCAATACCTGCAAAAACCCCTCTCCCATCAGCTTCATGTTGGTGGACATGGAATGATTGCTTAACCGGTACCGGCACAATATTTCATCAACGAATATTACCGCAGGATTTTTTGAAAAGATTCTAAGCCAGCAATCAAAATCTTCATGATTGGGAAGTGTTTCATCAAACCGAATTCCATCTTTTATAAAAAAATCGCTGCTGAATAAAAAGCAATGGCACGGGATAATTAAATCAGTTTCCCAGCCGGTAATTAATTCCTGCAAATAATTATTTGAAGTGAAATGAACAGGAATCTCCCGCTTTACTTTTTCAAAAATATTTTCTTGTGTTCCAAAAACATAATTACAGTAAACAAGAATTCGTGTTATTTGTTGGTTTACTGTAAGGGATTGAAGTTGCATAGAAAATTTCTGCGGTTCTAACACATCATCCGCATCCAGAAATTGTATAAATTTTCCTGCCGCAATATTCAACCCTGTATTCCTTGCAGAACTTAAACCCCCGTTTTCTTTTCGCGTGTATTTTATTCTTCTATCTTTTTCAGCATATGCAAGAGCTACGCTTTCTGTATTATCGGTAGAACCATCATTTACAATAATGCATTCCCAATCGGTATAAGCCTGAGCCAATACAGAATCAACCGCTGCAGTTAAAAAATGTGCCTGGTTGTAGCAAGGTATGATCACACTAACTTTACCGCCCATTATTGCTTATTGAAAATTGCAAGTTTACCTGTTTAAAAATAACTTTTTCAAAAACCCCGCCGGGCTTTTTGTAAACGCTTTTTTCATTTCCAAAATCAAATACCTCGGGTTCGACAAATTAATTTGCAAATTATTGGGGTCTGTCCTGTTCAGCAATTCAGCTACTTCATTTTCTAAATTTACTTTTCTTCTCTCCTCCGCTGTCATGATCACTTTTAAATACCAATAAAATGCATAGTCCGCTTTAGAAGTAGAAATTCCTTTATCATGAATCCGGTAATTATAAAGCGGCTTATCTATAAAATAGAATGGCCCGGCCTCCGACATTTTTAAATACAAGTCCTGGTCAACAGCTCTTTGAAATGATGCGTCAATTCCAACGGTACGATCGTAAAATGATTTTTTAAACGAAACAAAATGATTCACACTTGCGTTCAAATTGATAAAGCGATCATTTACCATCACACTTTTTGCCCGGTTAAAAAGAGAAGTCTTTTCAAGCAATTCATTGCAAAAATAAAAGTTAGAATGAACCAGCGAAACTGCCGGATTATTGTTATGCGTCTGAGCCATCAGTTCCAAAGCATCTGGCATTAACGTATCATCAGGATCGAGAAAACCGGCAATTTCACCTTTAGCTAATTCAGCGCATTTTCTTTTCGTGTAACCACAGCCTTCATTTTTTTCATTTTCATACAGCTTAAACCTGTTATCATCTTTTATTGTAGCTTTGATAAGCGCTACAGAATCATCAGTAGAATGATCGTCCACAATAATTGCTTCCCAATTACCATAGGTTTGATTGATAATAGAATCAAAACAATCCTTAAAAAATCTGCCGTTGTTATAATTGGCTATTAAAATGGAGAATAACAATTATTTGTTTGTTTACTGTTTTGTGCAAATAAAAATGTCTTCACCTTGCTGGAATCCGTTATAAAATAATTCATTCTCTGAGAATTCTGAGGTGTAATTAATTTGATTTACTGTAAAACCCGCAAGTTTTAATCTGTCTATATAATCTAAACCGTAAACTCTTACATGATCATATTGACCAAAAGCTTTTTCTCTTTCTTTTGGATCAACAATTGAAAAATCCTCGTAAGTTTTCATCCTGTTTTTATCAAGGGGAACTTGTAACATCGCCCATCCTCCGGGTTTTAAAACCCTGTAAAATTCCTGCATGGCTTTTAAATCATCAGGAACATGTTCCAAAACATGCGAGCAATAAATTACATCAAAACTATTAGGTTCAAATTGAATATTGGTTATATCAACGTTAATAGTGCCTGTTGGATATTCATCGGTAAAGCCTTCTCCAAATTTAGCACATGGGACATAATCAAATAAATGATTACCATTGAACTTTTTATAGAAAACAGCTTCCGGAGCAACATGTAATATTCTTGATTTACGATTCCCTTTTAATAAATCCGTCTTGTTGGCCATAAAATGCCAATGAAGCCTATGCCTTTCCAACGAGCCGCAGGAAGGACAGGAAGCGTTTGCCCGTTTTATCAATCCAAAAGGGAGAAAGGTTATAAAACTACCACCACAGCAATTGCAATATACATTCGAGCCTTTTACTGCAACCGCAATATCAGCCGGGGGAAGATACTTTCTTAAAAACTGTAAAGCAAAGACTTTTCTTAGCGGATTCATTGTCTTTATTATTAAAAGAACTTTTTCAAATATTCTTTTTCATCTTTTTCAAATAATTTTCTTCTTATGGGCGGTGTCTCCACCGCCCACTGCGGGCCGCCCGGTTGGTGTCCCCACCAACCGGTGATACAGATTTCGAATTTGCATTTTTAGCGAGAAGTGTTGAAATAACAGAATGAAAATACCGTTTAAAAGTTCGTTTACTGTAAAATTGATTTGACTCTGGCAATTTCCTTTGACAAACTATTTAAATGTTTTTCCAAAGTAAAATTTTCAGCTATTCTTTTTCTTCCGGCTTCTCCTAATTTCTTTGCGAGATTTTCTTCCTGTAAAACTTTCATCATATTTTCTGCCATGCCATCTAAATCGCCTTCTTCTACCAGCAATCCTGTCTCATTATGAATCACCACATCCGGAATACCCGCATGGTACGTGGATATAACAGGCAACGCCGCTGCTTGCGCTTCCAATATGGCAACAGGAGTTCCTTCAGAATCCCCGTTTGGTGCCGTAACTGAATGTTGAACAAATGCAATAGAACCTTCCATTAAAGTTTGGATTTCTGCTGATGATTGAACTCCCTTAAATATTACCTTGTTGATCAGTCCTGAATCATTAACCAATTTTTTACAATCATTTAATAATTCACCATCACCAGCCATTACAAGCGTTGCATTGGGATATTTATCTGCCACTTCTTTAAAGGCACGGATGGTTACCTCAGGAGCTTTCTTTTCTACAAATCTTCCGACGGCTATAAATTGTTGTGTCTTATACAAAGGATGATTATTAAAAAACCCGGGATCAGGCCCATAAACCGAAACAATTATTTTATCAGCCGGGCAGCCGGCATTGATCAATGTTTCCTTCATTTTATTTGAAACCGCAATTACAGAATCTGCATAGGCAAATACTTTTTTGTACGGTTCTTCATAATCGGTTAAAACATCTTTAATACTTGCATCATAACCATGAAAATGAACCACCATCGGTATTTTTAAATATTGCACCACTTTTAAAACCGCACAAGCTGTAGGGCCATATTCTGCCAATACATAATCTACTTTTTCTTTTTGCAGGGAATTAATGAGTGCATGTTCATGAAAAGTAAAACTGTTATTGAGCTTTTTTTTTACTCTTTGCCAGGAACTAAACTGAGCCATATTTTCATCCCCTTCCATTTTGGTCGGAAGTTCGCCACCGTAATAATATTTTATTTTAAATGGCAACCGTTTATGCGCCTGGATAAAAGTTTCTGAATATGAATTATTACCGGGAGAAAATATAGCGAGGGTTTTCAAATTATTTTATCTCCCATTATTTTCATACAATTCTTCAAGAATATGTATGTGGCTTTCAATGGTATTATGTAGTTGAACGTATTCCAGTTGTTGTTTGCCTAAATTATTTCGTAAGTCTTTTGAATACAAGAGCTTTTCAGAAAATTCAACAAATTCAGTAAGTGATGTAAAACTGGGAAACACTTCGCCTATCGGATTTTTTAAACCGATATCCGCAAAGTCCCAAAAAATTTGTGGCAAAGCACTCATAGCAATTTCCAATGCAGCATAACCTGCCGGTAATTGATTATTCGATTGAAACCAAAGCAAATCAATGCCTGCTGTTTTGAGTAATTCCGGAATAGATTCTACGTGGCCGGGGAAAGAAACTTTATCAGCAATGTATAAATAATTCAACTGCCTTATCAAACCCAATTCTTCCGGATCGCCTGCGCCATATACGCGGAGTTCTACATGTAGGCCTCTTTCTAACAAAAGCTTAATGGCATAGAAATATGGGTCCAAAGGTTTCATGCTGCTTAACCTTGTAAAAACTGCGATGATATGTGGTTTATCTTTTTTTTGTATTTGCGGTATTTCATAAGGTACTGTTTCAAACCCAAGCGGATAATAAGTGTGGCTGAAATTACTAAACCCGGCTAATTCAAATTTTAATGTATCCTTTGAAAAAGCAGAAACGAAATGGTAATGCCTGTCTTTAATGAAATGTTCATAAATATTTTTTTTATCCTGGAACCTTGCTGTCAAAATATGGATGATCCCATTTTCAGGATTTAATTTATTTTCCGTGCAAAGGGTTAAATAAACATTTAGCCCTGAAAAATTTACATGATCATAATTTGCCAGGAATGCTTTAAGTTTTGTACTCTCATTATCAGAATGCTGAATAGTGATTTTTGAAGCTAATTTGTTGAACACCTTTTTTGTCTTTTCAAGGACCTTATTATTTCCATTTTGCAAATTCGGTTTTAGTAAATCCTCCAATAAAAAAATGTGACAGCCTAAATCTAAGGTTGGTTGAAAATAATACTCCTTATCCCAATTTTTATCATTCCCTATAGGTGCCACCTTAAGAAAGTCTATATCAAATTTTTCTTTATTAAGCGTTTTGCATATTTCATAAACATACCGCTGTCCTCCTGCCTGGTAAAAATCATAAACCACCCACAAAATTTTTTTCTTCTTTAGGTCACTCATCGCAACATACCTTTATTAAATCACAGATTCGTTTTACATCACTTTTCTCCAATTCATAATACATAGGCAAGCGAAGTAAGGTTTCAGAATACCGGACCGTTTGCGGTAATTCCCTTCCATCATGTTTTTCATTAAAGAAAGGGCTTTTGTGTAAACTCAGGTAATGAAACACAGAAAGGATATTATTATCTTTTAGACGCCTGATGCATTCATTTCTTTTTTCACCGTCCGGAAAAAGAATATAAAAGATGTGGGCATTATTGGTAGCATACAAAGGCAATTCAGGCAATTGTATCAATCCCTTTACAGCCAAGGGTTTCAACTGTTCATAATACAAATTCCAAAGTTCAATCCGTTTTTCCTGGATCTCATCCAGATGTTCCAATTGTGCATAAAGGAATGCCGCAACAATCTCAGACGGCAAAAAAGAACTACCTACATCTACCCAGCCATACTTATCAATTTCACCGCGAAAAAAGGCAGAGCGGTTGGTGCCTTTTTCCCAAATGATTTCTGATCGTTTTATAAACTGGTCATCATTGATTATTAGCATGCCGCCTTCGCCCGCAATTATATTTTTCGTTTCATGAAAGGAGAATGCAGCCAAATGGCCGATAGAACCCAACGGCTTTTTAACGCCATCATTTCCTGTATAAAAACTATCGATCGCCTGGGCTGAATCTTCTACGACGAATAAATGATGCCTGTCGGCGATGCCCATTATCTTATCCATATCGCAGGCAATGCCTGCATAATGAACTACCACAATTGCTTTTGTCTTCGGCGTAATTAAAGCTTCAATTTTATCCGCATCCACGTTAGGGTTGCTTTGCATAGAATCGGCAAATACAATGGTAGCGCCACGTAAAACGAATGGATTGGCTGTGCTGACAAAAGTATAAGAAGGCATAATTACTTCGTCGCCTTCCCTGATATTTAAAAGCAAAGCCGCCATTTCCAACGCATCCGTACAGGAGGTAGTAAGCAGGCATTTTTTGAAACCATACTTTTTTTGAAAAAACTCATGGCACTTTTTAGTAAAAATTCCATTGCCGGAAATTTTGCCTGACGCAACTGCTTCGCTGATATACTTTGTTTCTTTTCCTGTAAGGAAAGGTTTATTGAAGGGAATCATTGCTGTTAAATACTATTGTGTCATTAAAAATAACTTTTGGTGCGAAAAATTTCTATAACATAAAAAATTCCGGAGACAAACTGAAGCGAGTAAAAAAACAAAATGATTTTGGCCTTTTGCCATCCCCTGCCAAACGAAACATGGCCTTTTGAATTATTAAGGTGAGGTTCGATTGTCTTTTTTAAAAGCACCATATTAGCAATTAATAAGCATATTGGAATTTGCCAGTAAAAGTTACCGTGCCAGAAGCGCGCACCCGATTCAGCAAAAGTAAAAAATACAATAAGAGAAACTAATAATAACAATATTGAATAACGAACTTCCATATCATTCTTAATAACACGAAACTTCAGTGTGATAAAAGATAAAATAAAAACAAAACTTGTGAGGAAATTGGATATTGGGTATTTTGACCAGGCCAACCATACTTTAAAAGGAGCGATAATAATTTTAGATTTTTCATCATTATAAATCAACTTATCCAATTCGCTGTTATGGTAAATTAAGTTTTTTTGAAAAAACAACGCACATAAAATAAGTAAACATATAAACGCTACATAGTAGAACCATTTATTAAACAATCCAAATTCATACATACAAATAAAGGGAAAAGCAACAATAAAGGCAAAGAGGAAACTTGGTTTTGCAAGTATAATCAGTACAGAAATTATCAGCATTTTTAATAATGAAAAGACGCCCGGCTTCTTCAGGTATTTTAAACTTTCCAGGAAAAGCCAGATACAAAAAGGAAATACAAAAATAATAGTTGAATTATGCCAGATAGTGCTGGTAAACTTTCCGAGGTACCAGGTACTATTATCAATAAAAAAAATAAAAATTGGGCTTAAAAACATTATGGTAAACGCTAAAAAATCCTGCTTTCCCAATTTGATTGAAAACTCATTTTTTCCCAAATAAAATTTGACTAAATAAAATTTAAGGATTGAGGCAAAAGAAAGAATGATGACGGAGGCATAAATAAAATTATTCTCAAATAAAATATTCAGGAGGTAAATTGAAAAATAATATAAAGGAGGATTGGGAAAAGACCCATTATTTAAATATTCGCTTAATATTTTAATATGCAGTTGAACATCAGTCGGTATTTGTAATTTAAATATGGAATAGAAAAAAATAATTACAAAAAACGAATAAAATATCCCAAAAAAATTACTTTTTATTATTGAAATAAGACTGCTTTTTTCAAGGACCATTTTTGAACTAACCATTTAAGGAGTATGAGTGATTTCCTACTTTTTTAAGAATTAAAATTTAATTTTAAATCCGTAATATAAATTGGCCTGTTTTTTACACCTTCGAAAATCTTTCCGATATATAATCCAATAAGCCCCAAAACAAATAAAATTAAGCCACCAATGAACCAAATAGATACCATAAGGCTGGTAAAGCCTGGAACTGTAATTTGGTGCAGAAAATATTTAATTAAAAAAATAATGCCGATTGTAAATGATGCCAACGAAATTAACAGCCCGGTTTTAACGATAAGCCTAATGGGCTTGTCTGAATTGGCTAAAATTATATCTAAGCCAAGTTTAAACAATTTCTTCCAGTTATAAGAAGTAGCACCTTCAAACCTATTACCATGTTCAACATTTATAAAAGTCTTTTTAAAGCCAACCCATTTTACCATGGTCGGAAAATACCTGATAGGTTCCCTTAACAATTTAAGTGCGTTTATAACTTTGTGGCTGTAGATTCCAAAATTTGCAACGGATGGATCCTGGAACGTGCCGGTGAGATAAGATAATGTACCATAAAATATCGTTGACGACATTTTTTTTAATGTACCGTCGGTTCGGTTAAGCCTTCGGGCCAAAACAATTTCATTCCCTTCCAATGCTTTTTTATATAGTGCAGGTATCTCTTCCGGCCTGTCTTGTAAATCGCAATCCATAACAATTACCCACTTGCCAACGGCATTGTCAAGCCCTGCCGTAATTGCATAATGTTGCCCAAAGTTTCTGCTAAGTTTGATTCCTTTAATATTTTTGTTTTCCGAACATATTTCTTTTATAACATCCCATGAATTATCACTTCCACAATCCTCTACTAATATAATCTCGTATTGATTTGAGATTTCTTTTAAAACATCATTTAATCGGAGAACTAATTCCGGAATTATTTTTTCAGCATTATAAACCGGGGATACTATAGAAATTTCCATTTATAGTTTTCTTTTTTTTGCAAGCCTTCCATTTCCTTCCATAAATTTTATGTGATAGCAATTTTCTTTGCCGTATCGCCACTTATAATCTTGGAAAATTTTATTTTATAATTTAAAAATATCTTTTCAAAATAAATGTATGATAGCGATGCTAATAAAACCGAAATAAAAATGGAAAATAAATAAATTAAATAAA
>Ga0134126_10007724_pt1 | contig 13506 bp, 9 predicted proteins | sample KB31752_FD_96881 | JGI IMG/M metagenome (GOLD analysis project Ga0134126, IMG submission 96881) | Terrestrial soil microbial communities with excess Nitrogen fertilizer from Kellogg Biological Station, Michigan, USA - KB3-175-2 | ecosystem: Environmental > Terrestrial > Soil > Unclassified ...
AGGATGTACCGAGTCGCGGGCGGCGCCGCCTCTACGTATGTCGAGGCGGTGATCGACGGGCCCAACCGAGTGGCTTGGCTAGCCATTCAGGCGCGCTCCTTCCGAGTCGTAGAACACGGGGGAGGTGACTTTCGCTGGCACATCACCGCCGTTGAGGGTTGGTATGTACAGCGTTTCTCCCATGCGGGCGCGTCCGCCACTTACCAGGGCGAGCGCGATCGATCGGCCGAGAACAGCGCTGTGGTAGGACGAAGTGACATGGCCAAGCGGGCGGATAGGGGCGCGCTGCCCTGGCTCCTGCGTGATCTGCGATCCTTCCTCGAGCACGATCTGCGGGTCTGATGTCATCAGTCCGACGAGTTGCTTGCGGTCGGTAGCGCTCATGGCGGGTCGCTGGAGAGAGCGTTTACCCACAAAGTCCGGTTTGGCCTTTCCAATGGCCCAGCCGAGTCCCACATCGTCCGGCGTAACGGTGCCGTCGGTTTCCTGACCTACGATGATGTAACCCTTTTCGGCGCGAAGCACGTGCATGGCTTCTGTCCCGTAGGGTGTGATGTCGTAGGCTCGCCCGGCGGCGTAGATGGCTTCCCACACGGCGAGGCCGAAATCGGCAGGTACGTTGACCTCGAAACCCAACTCGCCGGTGAAGCTCACGCGGAACAACAGCATCGGCACCCCGCAGATCCGGCCGCGAGCGACGCTCATGTGCGGCATTGCAGCGGCGGAAATGTCTACGCCTTCCACCAGTTCTTCGAGAACACGGCGCGAGTTGGGTCCTTGCACGGCGATCACTGCCCACTGCTCGGTGGTCGATGTGAGCCACACATTGAGGTTGGACCATTCCGTCTGGAGGTAGTCCTCCATCAATCCCAGAACGCGTGCAGCGCCGCCCGTGGTGGTCGTTACATGGAAGCGGTCTTCGGCCGTGCGTGCGACGACACCGTCGTCGTAAACGAAACCGTCGTCGCGAAGAAGTACGCCATAGCGGGAGCGGCCCACGGCAAGGCTCGTCCAGCCATTGACGTACATACGATTCATGAATGTGACTGCGTCTTTGCCGACTACTTCGATCTTACCCAGTGTCGAACCGTCGAAGATTCCACAGCTTTGCCGTGTAGCGAGACACTCGCGCGCGACGGCGGCGTGCATGTCTTCACCCCGGCGCGGGAAGTATCGAGCGCGCTTCCAAAGACCTACGTCCTCGAATATCGCGCCGTTGCGAGTGGCCCAGTCGTGAGTCGGTGTGCGCCGGACAGGGTCGAACAGCGAGCCGCGGGAGAAACCCGCGAAGCTGGCAAAGCTGATCGGTGTGTAGGGCATGCGGAATGTTGTAAGGCCCACCTCCGGGATGGTTTTGTCGAGCTCGCGCGAGACAAACCCCAAGGCGTTCAAATTGGAGGTTTTACCTTGGTCCGTCGCCATACCGGTCGTGGTGTAGCGTTTGATGTGCTCGACCGAGCGGAATCCCTCGCGAGTGGCCAGTGCCAGGTCTTTTGTGGTGACGTCGTTTTGCCAGTCGACGAACGCCATCGATCCGGTCGCGCCGCCAGGTTGGGGGAGGGCACCCACGAACGAGCCGATCGGCGGGTCGGGAGGCGCAGCGGTGTCAACGGAGTCCATGATGGCAGAAGCCTGCAGGCCGGGTGACGATGCGGTTGCGAAACCCGCCTCGGCAGCTGCTGCGGCTCCCGCTGATGTGCCGTCTGCAAGCACGGCGGCGAAAGAGAAGATGCCGCGACAGGCACCGGCGGACCGCACACGTTCGGCTGCGGCGCCTGGAATGAACGAAAGCGTTTTCGCGTCCCAAACCAACTTCCCGCGAGACTGCGAATGCAGATGCACGGTCGGCGTGAAGCCGCCGGACATGAGTACCAAGTCGCAGGGCATGGTCAATGTGCCTTCGGTGACCTTGCCCTGGTCATCGAGACGCGCGAGTTCCACGGTTCCGACGCGCAGCCGTCCGGTGGTACCGACGACGGTTGTTTGCATCTGAATGGGCAAGCCCGCGTGGCGGGCTGCCTTAACTAATGGACCGTGGACGTGATTTCGTATGTCCGCGATCAATGCGATGTATACGCCCGCTGCATGCAGGTCCAACGCCGCGCGATATGCTTCGTCGCAGCCGGTGACAACTACGGCCCGAGAGCCAGGGATCGCGCCGTAACGGTTTACGTAAGTCCGTGCCGCGCCGGCGAGCATGATGCCAGGCCGATCGTTGCCCGGGAACACCAGAGGGCGCTCGATCGCGCCAGTCGCGAGCACAACCTCCTTTGCACGGACCTGCCACTGGCGTTCGCGTGGCGAGTCGAGGTGGGGCTGCGCTTCATGGTCGGTGAGTCGTTGATTGAGTCCCACCATGTTATGGGGGAAGTAACCAAACGCTGTGGTGCGTGGTAGAACAGTTACTCGAGGATTACGAGTTAACGTTTCGATCGCGCGCGGCAGCCATGTGCCGCTGTCGGGCTCCGAGAGCAGCGATCCGCCGAGCTCCGGTTGCTCATCACAAATGATGACACGAGCACCAGAGGACGCTGCCGCCAACGCAGCAGAGAGCCCGGCCGGGCCGGCACCAACCACGAGGACATCGCAGTGAGCGAAGCGATTCGTGTAACGGTCGGGGTCTGCCAGGGTGGGTGACTCGCCCAGGCCCGCAGCGGCTCGGATCCGAGGCTCGTAGAGCGATTTCCAGGCACCCCGCGGCCACATGAAGGTCTTGTAGTAGAAGCCCGCGGGAATGAACGGAGACATCAGGTCGTTAAGAGCGCCGAAGTCTAAGGAGAGGCTCGGCCAGCGATTCTGGCTCCGCGCTTCGAGGCCGTCGTAAAGCTCAACTTGCGTTGCACGCAGGTTGGGTGTGTAGCGGGCGTCGTCTCGGCGGATGCCCACCAAAGCGTTTGGCTCTTCGGAACCCGCGGCCAGGATGCCGCGAGGGCGGTGATACTTGAACGAGCGCCCGACAAGATGGACGCCGTTGCGCAAAAGGGCGGAGGCTAACGTGTCGCCTGCGAAGCCCGTCAGAACCCGTCCGTCAAAGGTGAACTGAATCGGCCGTGTGCGATCGACTCGGCCAACGGGAGCGGGAACCGCCGCAGTCGCGGCATGTGCGTCGTGCTTCACGAACGCCCCTTTTGTACCCCGGCCGGCGTCTCGCCCACCTTGTACGTCGCTACAAAATGATCCGTCGTCGTATCGCGCAGCGCGTTGAAATACCGCCCGCAACCGTGGGTATGGCGCCACCTCTCTGCATGCACTCCCTTGATGTTGTCTCGCATGTACAGGAAGTCCGTCCATTCCTGCGCGGACAGGTCAGCAGGATTCTGTGCGCGCGCGATGTGTGCCTGGCCGCCGTGGCTGAATTCCAGCTCGGGGCGGGCGCCGCAGTAGGGGCAATCGATGAGCAGCATGTTATGAGGCTCAGTGCGCGACGGCGGCAGCGGCTGCCTCGTCGATGAGGTGGCCGTCGCGGAAGCGCTCGATCGTGAAAGGCGCGTTGATCGGATGAGGGTCGTCGCGCGCGATCGTGTGAGCAAACACGTGCGCTGATCCCGGCGTCGCCTTGAATCCGCCAGTGCCCCAGCCGCAATTCACGTACAGACCTGGAACGGGTGTCTTGGCAATAATGGGCGAGCGGTCCGGTGTGACATCCACAATGCCACCCCAGTTGCGCAACATGCGTAACCGCCGAAACATGGGAAACAACTCGCAGATCGCCTCGAGCGCGTGGTTGTCGATATGCAGGCCGCCACGCTGGGTGTAGGAGGTGTAAGCGTCAGTGCCCGCGCCAATGACCAGCTCGCCTTTGTCCGATTGGCTGATGTAGGCGTGGATGGTGTTCGACATCACCACACAAGGGAAAATCGGCTTAACGGGCTCGGAAACGAGTGCCTGCAAGGGGAAGCTTTCAAGCGGCAGCCGCAGTCCGACCATCTTCATGACTACGCTGGTGTTGCCGGCTGCCGATACACCGATCTTCGGTGTATGGATCAATCCGCGAGTCGTTTCGACCGCCTCAACGGTTCCGTTGGAGTCGCGGCGGATGCCCGTAACCTCGCAGTTCTCGATAATGTCGACGCCAAGAGAGTCGGCGGCGCGTGCAAAGCCCCAGGCGACGGCGTCATGTCGGGCGGTGCCGCCGCGCCTCTGTAAGGCGGCGCCCATGACCGGGTAGCGGATGTCGCCAATATTCAGGACGGGACAGAAGGCCTTCGCCTCAGCGGGTGTGAGCCACTCATTATCCACGCCGGCGACCCGGTTCGCGTGTATGTGACGCTTCGAGGTTTGTACATCATGGACCGTATGCGCGAGCATCATGACACCGCGCTGCGAAAACATGACGTTGTAGTTGAGCTCTTGTGAGAGTGTTTCCCACAATTTCAATGCATGGTCGTACAGAGCCGCGCTCTCGGCGAACAGGTAGTTGGAGCGGATGATGGTGGTGTTGCGCCCGGTGTTGCCACCGCCGATCCAGCCTTTTTCCAGTACGGCGACGTTCCGGAGGCCATGCTCTTTCGCCAGGTAGTAAGCCGCGCCGAGTCCGTGGCCCCCGCCACCGACAATGACTGCGTCATAGCCTGACTTGGGCTTCGCGCTGCGCCACTGTGGCTTCCAGCCACGCTGGCCGCTGAGGCCGCGTCGCAAGAGCGATAACGCCGAGAAGGGTTGCATTGCGGGAAGCCCCAGATCGCTTCGAAAGCGCCGCCATCATGCCGGCAACGCTTCAGATCCGACGAGCATGCGCCCGCCGAGTCACTTGAATAGACGCGACATCGAGAATAAGTGCGACATGGCTGATTGCAGTCCTGCCAGGAAAGGCGTCAGATACGGTCAGCTGCAAAGCGAGTGCTCCACGATATGGCTGCAAAGAGCAAGCGAACATTCCGTGCCACAGCTGGCAGGGTAACCCCGCCGGGCGAGGCGGGGCCGGAAGAATCGGGGATGTACCTCCGAGCATTGCGATACCGGGACGACCTGGTGGAGGAGGCGCGCGTCCTGCGTCGCGCTGGGAAAATCAGCGCGGCCAAGGGAGCTGAGGGGCGAGTGCACCAGGTGGAACAGCTTCTCGGAGCGCTTGAAGGGGAGCGGCCGGCAACCCCGCCGCGCGCGGGCGGTCAGCACTGAGGGGCCTCGCCCTTGATCGCCGTGCGCGGGTTGATGTGTCGTACAAACTCCGCCACATAATCGTTGGCAGGCCGATGCACAATGTCGTGCGCGGATCCTGTCTGCACGATTCGTCCGCCCTCGAGAATGGAAATCCGATCCCCGAGCTTCAAGGCCTCGTCGAGGTCGTGGCTCACGAACAAGATGGTCTTTTTGACCCGTTCCTGCAGCGCCAGCAACTCATCCTGGAGCTTGCGGCGGATGAGCGGATCGAGTGCGGAGAAGGGCTCGTCCATCAACAGAATGTCGGGGTCGGTGGCAAAGGCGCGAGCTAGCCCGACGCGCTGTTGCATCCCACCGGAGAGCTCGCTGCAGTACCGGTTACCCCATTGCGTCAGACCCACGAGCTCGAGCTGCTCGTCGATGATCTTGCGGCGCTTGTCGGCCGGCTCGCCTCGCAGCTCGAGTCCGAAGCCTACATTGTCCCGAACAGTTCTCCAGGGAAGCAGCCCGAACTGTTGAAAGACCATTGCGATCCGCAGCCGTCGCACCCTGCGCAGGGTTGCGGCATCACACTTGGCAACGTCGACGACGTCCGCCCCATCACTCACCAGCACCTGCCCGCGGGTGATGGGGTTGAGGCCGTTTGCCGCGCGCAGCAGAGTGGATTTGCCCGACCCCGAAAGGCCCATGAGGACCGAGATCTGACCTCGTTCAACGATCAACGAAGCGTTGGCGACACCGATGACCACGCCGGTCTTTTCGTTGATTTCGGTTCGAGTGCCGCCCGCATCGAGTGCCGCCAGCGCCTGCTGGACGGCCCCGTTCGGCCGCCGGCTCCTGGCTCCGAAAACGATATCGACATTGCGGAATTCAAGCGCGGTGCTCATTTACCACTCTCTTTATCGGCGGGGCGGCTGATTCTGTCGAGCATGATCGCAAGCAGAACAATGACGAAGCCTGCCTCGAAGCCCATGCCCACCTGCACGGTGTTGAGAGCGCGGACCACCGGTACTCCGAGACCGCCTGCGCCGACGAGCGCCGCGATCACCACCATCGACAGACTCAACATGATGCATTGAGTGATGCCCGCTACGATGGTGGGGGCGGCGCTTGGCAGCTCGACCTTCCACAGCATCTGCAGTCGCGTGGCGCCGAATGCCTCGCCGGCCTCCAGCAGGTGTTTTGGCACGGAGCTGATTCCCAGCTGAGTGAGCCGGATCGGCGCCGGCAGCGCGAAAATGACGGTGGAGATCAGCCCCGGGACCACACCCAGGCCGAACAGAACCAGCGTTGGAATCAGATAGACGAACGTGGGCAGGGTTTGCATCAGATCCAGTACCGGCCGCAGCACCGAATAGAGCCTGGGACGGTGAGCCGCAGCGATGCCCAACGGGACGCCGACCACGGTGGATACCAACGCCGCGGCAATCACCAGCGACAAGGTTTCCATGGTCGGGATCCAGTAGCCCTGGTTCATAATAAACAGCAGCGCCAGGACCACGAACACCACCAGGGTGAACGAACGGCGCAGGATCCAGGTGAGTCCTGCGATCGCCAGAATCAGCAGCCAGGACGGAATGGCCACCAACAGGAAGGTCAGCCCGTTCACGCTGCCGCGCACCAGCGCGGAAACCCCATCGAACACCACCCGACCATGCGCTTTGACGTACTCGATCAGCTGCGCCACCGAATCACCCACCGGGATTTTGTGATCGCCGATCCAGTGCTCGAAGGTCCAGCCGCTGTTGCTTTTGCCGATGCGCACAGCTTCCAGGGCCGGGTGGCCATCATAGGTATAAACCCCGGCCAGCCAGCTCGCGGCCACACGAGGGTTGGCCCGTAGCCAGGCGGTGGCTGCCGCCTCCGGCGTCTGATGCTGATCGAGGATCGCTCCCATGACCTGACTTTCGCCGCGCAGGGTGAACTTGAGGTTGCGCAGCAGCCGTCCGACATTCGGACAGTCGTTGGAATAGCCAGCTCGCGTGTTCGTGTAGATGGTGGCGCCGCCGAAGTTGGGTCCGAACACCGTATCGCCGCCGCTGAGATAGCGGATATCGAAGCGCACGTTCATGGGGTGGGGGTCCCATGCGAGGAACACGATCGGGGTCTGCGTGCGGCCGGCGCGCTCCACCTCAGCCAACATGCCTTGTTCGCTCGATTCAATGAGCTTGAATTGCCCCAGGCCGAACTGATTCTGTTTCAGCATGCCCAGCACCAGCCGGTCGCCGTCATTGCCGGGCTCCAGGCCGTAGATCGAGTCCTTCAGCTGCGGACCGAAGCGTTGGATATCCGCAAAGTCATGCAGGCCAAGGGCATAGGTGTAGGCCGGAACAGCCAGGGTGTACTTGGCGCCGGTGAGGTTGGCGCCGATTACGTCGACCGAGTGGTCCGCCAGGTAGGCTTTGATGTCGCCTTCCTGGGTCGGCATCCAGTTGCCGAGAAAGACGTCGATGTCCTTGTTCTTCATGGAGGCGAACGTCACGGGCACCGAGAGCACAGTGACCTTCGGTTGGTAGCCCAGATCGCGCAGCAGGACGCTCAAGAGGGCAGTCGTCGAGGTGACATCGGTCCAGCCGACGTCCGACAGGCGCACCGTCTGGCAGGCGGGACCATCCAATCCATTCGCTGGCGCCGCCCAAGCCGGGCTCGTCAGCCCTGCGTAGCCCAGCAATGCGAGCAGTCCGCAGAGCCGGGCCGGGAATCCTGCGCGAGGACGCCCGTTTTTTGGTTCTTCTAGGATCGACCCCTCAGGCGCCATACGCGCTCCAGTCGCTGTAGTTGATTGCCGGACTTGACCCACCCGCGTCGCGACCCCATCATCTCGCGTGTCTTGAATAGCCGTTTAACAGAGCGTCTGTCAAGCGCATGCGGGGCGGGGCATATTGAACAGACAATCAATCCGCGATGAGGTGGAAGAGGCGCGGACGCGCCAGCTCATCGAGGTCACCATCGACAGCCTCGCTGAAGTGGGATTCGTTGGCAGCACTCTGTCACAGATCGCCAGCCGGGCGGGAGTTTCGCCGGGGCTGGTCGCGCATTATTTCGGCGACAAGGACGGTTTGTTGGAAGCGACCTTTCGGACGCTGTCGCGCCGCATCCACGAGCGCATGCAGGTGCGCTCTGTTGCTGCACGCACCCCTCGCGGCCGCATTCAGGCGGTCATTGACGCCAATCTGGCGTCGGAGGAATTCGACAAACGTACGGGAACCGCCTGGCTCGCGTTCTGGGGGCAGGTGTTGCATGTGCATGGTTTGAAGCGTGTGCAGACAGCGTATCAGCGCCGCATGCTGTCGAATCTCGTCCATGCGCTGAAGAAGTTGGTCGCGGCATCCGAGGCGCAGAGTCTTGCCGCCATGATTGCCGCCATGATCGATGGTGTTTGGTTGCGGGCTGCTCTGTCGGATTGGCAGGAGGCGGACAGCGAGAGCGCGCGTGCGCTCTTGACTGCGTTCGTCAGTGGCAGGCTGAAGGAGAGCGCGCAGCAGGACACCGTGCCGGCAGTCACGGAAAGTCACACTCCGCCGCAGCGCAAGTCGGACAGCTTTACCACCATCAACCCCGCGACCGGTGAGGTGTTGGCACACCTGGAGATTGCCGGGTCTGCGGTGATCGACACTGCAGTTGCCCGGGCCAAAGCGGCGCAAAAGAAGTGGGCCGCCATGACCGGCACGGAGCGCGGTCGGATCCTTCGCCGGGCGGCGGACCTGCTGCGCGCCCGTAACAAGGAGCTGGCCGAGCTGGAGACCCGCGACACGGGTAAGCCGATCCAGGAGACCAGCGTCGTCGATGTCATCTCCGGCGCTGATTGTCTCGAGTACTTCGCCGGTGTTGCGCCGACGATCTGCGGCGAACATCTCGATCTGGGCACGCAGGCGTTCGGTTATACGCGGCGTGAGCCGTTAGGTGTCGTCGCTGGCATTGGCGCGTGGAACTATCCGCTACAGATTGCGTGTTGGAAGACCGCACCCGCGCTGGCCTGTGGTAATGCGATGATCTTCAAGCCCTCAGACCTGACACCTTTGACAGCTATGCGTCTGCGCGAGGTACTGGATGAGGCCGGCTTGCCGGACGGCGTCTTTCAGGTGGTGCAAGGGCTTGGCGAGACGGGTCGCTTGCTGACTCAGCATCCGGGAATCGACAAGGTGTCGCTCACCGGCTCAGTTCCGACCGGCAAAGCGGTCATGGCTGCCGCAGCGCAGTCTCTAAAACACGTGACGCTCGAGCTTGGTGGCAAGTCGCCTTTGATCGTGTTCGATGACGCTCACATCGAGAATGCCGTCTCCGGCGCAATGCTCGGAAACTTTTATTCCGCGGGGGAAGTGTGCTCGAACGGCACGCGGGTATTCGTACACCGCGCTATCAAGGCAAGGTTCGTGGAGAGGTTGCTCGCTCGGGTGAGTGCCATGCGCATCGGCGATCCCCTCGATCCCAAGACCCAGGTGGGTTCGCTCATTTCCCAGGCGCATCTCGACAAGGTGCTGGGCTACATCGCGCGGGGGCGTGCCGATGGCGCCAAAGTGTTGATTGGTGGCAATCGGGTCACCACCTCCGATCTGGCGAACGGTTTCTTCGTTGCGCCAACTGTCTTTGATGAGTGCCACGACGAGATGGCCATTGTGCGCGAGGAGATCTTTGGTCCGGTGATGACCTTGCTGGATTTCCAGGATGAGAACCAAGTCGTTGCTCGTGCGAACGCGACCGATTTCGGCCTGTCGGCGGCTGTGTTCACGAATGATTTGACCCGTGCTCACAGAGTGATCGCCCGGCTCGAGGCCGGCACCTGCTGGATCAATCATTACAACATCACGCCGATCGAGCTGCCGTTCGGAGGCGTGAAGCTGTCGGGGCTGGGGCGCGAGAACGGGCGCGCGGCGATCGAGCACTACACACAACTGAAGAGTGTCTATGTCGCGATGGGCGACGTGGATGCACCGTACTGAAAGACGAGCGCTCCTTTGACGGACGAGACTTTCGACTACGTGATTGTTGGCGCGTGCTCCGCGGGCTGCGTGCTGGCCGATCGGTTGTCCGAGGACGGCAGGCATTCGGTGCTGCTGCTCGAATCCGGTGGCTCGGATCGTTCGATCTATGTGCAGATGCCGACCGCGCTGTCGATCCCCATGAATATGCCGAAGTACACCTGGCCGTATCGCAGCGAGCCGGAGCCGAATCTCGGTGGGCGGCGTATTTTTACGCCGCGCGGCAGGGTGCTGGGCGGCTCGTCATCCATCAACGGCCTGGTGTATGTGCGAGGCAATGCGATGGATTTCGAGCACTGGGAGTCGCAAGGCGCTTCGGGTTGGGGCTATCGACATGTTTTGCCTTACTTCAAGCGTGCTGAACGTCGAGCCAGCGGCGCGGATGACTATCGAGGCGGTGACGGCAAGCTCGCGACCCAACATGGTCTCCTGACCAATCCGCTGCACGAGGCCTGGCTGGAGGCCGGCCGCCAGGCCGGATATCCGGTGACGGCTGACATGAATGGCTTTCAGCAGGAAGGCGTCGGGCGTATGGACATGACAGTGGGGGGTGGCCGCCGCTGCAGCGCCGCTAACGCTTACCTTCGTCCCGCTATGAAGCGAAGTAACCTCACCGTGCGCGCGCATTCCCTCGCGACACGCATCCTTTTCGAGCGCCGTCGCGCGATTGGAGTTCGCTACCGTCGCGGGGATGGTGATCATGTCGCGCGTGCGCGGCGCGAGGTGCTGCTCAGCGGCGGCCCAATCAACTCGCCGCAACTGCTGAAGCTCTCCGGGGTGGGGCCAGCAGCCGAGCTTGCCGACCATGGCATTGCGGTCATCCACGACCTACCCGGCGTAGGCGAGAACCTGCAGGACCACCTGGAGTTTTATTTCCAGGTCGCAAGCAAAGAGCCCATCACCCTCTACTCGTACATGACGCCGCTGCGCAAGGCGTGGATCGGCGTGCGTTGGATTCTGGCGAAGGATGGATTGGGATCGAGCAACCATTTCGAGACCGGCGGCTTTATCCGCAGTCGCGCCGGGATTCGCTATCCTGACATCCAATTCCACTTTCTACCCATGGCCGTCAATTACGATGGCACTTCGCTTGCCCGCGAGCACGGCTTTCAGGCTCACGTGGGTCCCATGCGCTCAAAGAGCAGGGGATGGGTGAGGTTGACTTCCAACAGTCCGCTGGATCATCCCAAAATCTTCTTCAATTACATGTCACACCCGGATGACTGGGTGGAGATGCGTGCCTGTGTGCGCCTCACTCGCGAGATTTTCGCTCAATCCGCCTTCGAGCGTTTCCGCGCCCGGGAAATCCAACCCGGCGTCGATGTCCAGACGGATGAGCAAATCGATGCCTTCATCCGTCGCCACGTGGAGACCGCATATCACCCCTCCTGCACGTGCAAGATGGGCCGCAGCGACGACCCCAGCGCGGTTGTTGATTCTCAAGCCCGCGTGCGGGGCCTCGAGGCGCTGCGTGTGGTCGACTCCTCGATCATGCCCTCTATTACCAACGGCAATCTCAACGCCCCCACCATCATGATTGCCGAGAAAGCCTCCGATCACATTCTCGGCAAACCGCTCTTGCCCGAGTCACCAGCTCCATACTACTTGGCGTCGAACTGGGAGACCTCGCAGCGCTAGGCCGCTGGAGATCAAACCGCCGCCAACGCCTCGTCCAGGTCGGCCAGAACGTCGTTGATGTCCTCGACGCCGATCGACAGTCGAACCGTGTCTTCGGACACACCCGCTTTCTCGAGCTCGGCGGGCGAGAGTTGTCGGTGAGTTGTCGAGGCCGGATGCGTTGCCAGAGAGCGCACGTCTCCGATGTTGACCAGACGGGTGAACAGCTGCAGGGCATCCAGGAATCGGGCGCCGCGCTCGCGGCCTTGACCGGCGGCACCTTTCAAGCCGAATGTCATCAGTCCGGATGCCTTGCCGGAAAGATATTTCTTCACCAGCGCATGGTCCGGATGATCCGGCAGACCCGGGTAGTTCACCCAGGCCACCTTTGCGTGCTCGCGCAAATGCCGCGCGACTTTCAGCGCATTTTCGCTTATCCGGTCCATGCGCAGTGACAGGGTCTCGATACCCTGGAGGATGAGGAACGCGTTGAACGGCGAAATGGCAGCTCCGGTGTTCCGTAGGGGAACAACACGCGCGCGGCCGATATAAGCCGCTGGTCCGAGCGCCTCGGTGTAAACCACTCCGTGATAGCTGACGTCTGGCTCGTTCAAGCGGCGGAAGCGCGCCTTGTGCTGCGCCCACGGGAACTTGCCGGAGTCGACGATGGCTCCGCCGATGCTGGTCCCGTGGCCGCCGAGATACTTCGTCAGTGAGTGCACGACGATGTCGGCACCGTACTCGAAGGGGCGGGTCAAATAAGGGGTCGGCAGCGTGTTGTCGACAATCAGAGGCACCCCATGCCGATGAGCGATCGCTGCAATCCGCTCGAAGTCTGTGACGTTACCTTGAGGGTTCCCTAATGACTCGACAAAAATGGCCTTCGTCTTGTCATCAATGAGCGGCTCGAATGACTCGGGAGTGCGGTAATCGGCGAATTGCGTTGCAATGCCGAACTGAGGCAGCGTGTGCGCGAACAGGTTGTAGGTGCCGCCGTACAGCGCACTCGACGCAATGATGTTGTCGCCGGCTTCAGCGATCGTCAGGATGGAATAGGTGACCGCGGCTTGTCCCGAAGCGAGTGCCAGAGCGCCGACGCCACCTTCCAGAGCCGCAAGTCGTTGCTCCAGCACATCCTGCGTCGGATTCATGATCCGCGTGTAGATGTTGCCCGGGACCTTCAGGTCAAACAGGTCCGCGCCGTGCTGGGCGCTGTCGAACGCGTAGGACACAGTCTGGTAGATCGGAACGGCGACCGCCTTCGTGGTCGGGTCCGGAGAGTACCCTCCGTGTACCGCCACCGTGTCGAAGCGCCATTTCTTCTTGCGGTCGTCTTGCTGGCTCATGTCAACGCTCCCCTGGACCATTCCCGCGCATAGCGGGGCGGTGACATTGTACTGCCGACGCGGGAGGCGCTCCAAAAACTCCGCTTTCGAAGGACCTACGGATTGGTTATGAGCCGGCGTGGCGCCGCTTTTTAGTCTTCGATCCTGTTGGTATCTCGGCGAGGCTGCTATACTGTATATATTTACAGTCAGCGGAAAACTCTCATGGACGAAGCTCATGTATGCGGACAGCGGGTGCTCAGCCTGCGCGAATTGGCCGCTCAGATCACCGAGTTGGCCGGACACCTGAACGCGGCCAACTATCGATGGCTGTTACTGATCGCGGAGTTCGATCGACGTCAGGGCTGGTCGGACGGCTCGACACAGTCGTGTGCGCACTGGCTTAACTGGCGGTGCGGAATTGACATGGGGGCTGCGCGTGAGAAGGTGCGTGTGGCGCACGCGTTGGAGAAGCTACCGCGCAT
>Ga0134126_10007725_pt1 | contig 13505 bp, 11 predicted proteins | sample KB31752_FD_96881 | JGI IMG/M metagenome (GOLD analysis project Ga0134126, IMG submission 96881) | Terrestrial soil microbial communities with excess Nitrogen fertilizer from Kellogg Biological Station, Michigan, USA - KB3-175-2 | ecosystem: Environmental > Terrestrial > Soil > Unclassified ...
CTGGAGCGCAAGGTCATCGGCCACATGCAGAACCGCTGGGGCCCCAGCCGCGTCGGCCCCTTCGGCCTCCTCCAGCCGCTCGCCGACGGCATCAAGCTCTTCCTCAAGGAAGACCTCATGCCGCTCGCCGTCGAGCGCCCGCTCTTCATCCTCGCGCCCATGATCGCCCTCGGCTGCGCGCTGATCTCCATCTCCATGGTACCCTTCGGCGCGCGCACCATTTACCGCGGCGTCGATCTCTTCCAGGTCGCCGACGTCAACATCGCGCTGCTCGTCATCCTCGGCATCACCTCCATCGGCGTCTACGGCATCGCGCTCTCCGGCTGGTCCTCGAACAATAAGTATTCGCTGCTCGGCTCGCTGCGCGCCTCCGCCCAGCTCATCAGTTACGAGCTTGCCCTCGGCCTCTCGCTGGTCGGCGTCGTCCTCCGCACCGGCTCGCTCAACCTGCGTACCATCGTTGACGTCCAGTCCACCCACGGCCTCATCTCGTGGAACTTCTTCGGCGGCTTCCAGTTCGTCGCCTTCTTCATCTACCTCATGGCCGCCTATGCCGAGACCAACCGCGCGCCGTTTGATCTCCCCGAGGCCGAGACCGAACTCGTCGCCGGCTACCATACCGAATACAGCTCCATGAAGTTCGCCATGTTCTTCATGGCCGAGTACGCCAACATGATCACCGTAGGCTGCGTCGCCACGCTGCTCTTCTTCGGTGGCGCCTCCTCGCCCTTCGGCCACACCTTCTCGGCCTACCTCAACACCGCATTCTTCAATGCCGCCTTCTCCATCTTGTGGTTTGTCGTCAAAGTCTTCGCTTTTCTGTTTCTCTACATATGGGTCCGATCCACGCTCCCCCGCTTCCGTTATGACCAGCTCATGAGCTTCGGATGGAAGTTTCTGCTCCCGCTCGCCATGGCCAACATCGTCGTCACCAGCCTCGCGCTCGCGCTTCGACATTAGGCTGCTGCTTTACAATCGAGAGATACCGACAGTTCAGTAACCCGCATCATCACTTGCGTTTCAGCACGTCTTAAACGGCCAGCACATGCAACTTGCGCTCTTCATCATCTTCGGGATACTCGCCGTCGCATGCGCGCTGAACCTGCTCTTCCAGCGCCATCCCATCAACAGCGCGCTCTCCCTCGTCGTCGTCATGATGTCGCTCGCCGTACTCTACTGGTCGCTCGGCGCGGAATTCCTCGCCGCCGCGCAGGTCATCGTCTACTCCGGCGCCGTCATGGTGCTCTTCATCTTCGTCATTATGCTGCTCAACGCCGGCGAAGAACACCGCACCCAAGGCAGCCGCGCGGCCTACTCTGCGGGCTTTCCCGGGGCCGCCGCCATCTTCTGCCTGCTCACCTTCGTTTTCTTGAAGGAACGCGGCCCGCTTGGCCTCGCAAAAATCGGCGGCGATCTCTCCAACTTCACCGACAACATCGCCCAGGTCAGCCAGATGCTCTTTACTAAACTCCTGCTCCCGTTTGAAGTCACCTCGGTCCTCATCCTCGTTGCCATCCTCGGCGCGGTCGTCCTCGCGCGGAAGGAGCAATAGCCTCGTGGTCCCGACCTCGTACTACCTCATCCTCGCGGCAATCCTGTTCTCCATCGGCATCGCCGCCTTCCTCATCAAGCGCAACGTCATCACCATCTTCATCTCCATTGAGCTGATGCTCAACGCCGTCAACCTTACCTTCGTCGCCTTCGCCCATATGTGGCACCAGGTCTCCGGCCAGATCTTCGTCTTCTTCGTCATGGTGGTCGCCGCGGCGGAAGCCGCCGTCGGCCTCGCCATTATCATCTCCATCTTCCGCACCCGCAAAACCCTCAACGTCGACGAACTCGACATGCTGAACCACTGAGCCTATGCCCGCCAACTATCTCTGGCTCATCCCGCTGCTCCCATTCGCCGGCTTCCTCATCAACGGAACGCTGGGGCGGCGCCTTCCCCGCGCGCTGGTCAGCGCCGTCGCCCTCATCTGCACCGCCATCCCTGCCGGCCTCGTCGCCTGGCTCTGGTACACCATGCTCTCGCCCGGCGCACCGGCATCTATCGCACTCGACTCCGGTGCATGGATCGCGGTCCCCGGCTTCCACGCTGACTTTAGCCTCTCCGTCGACCACCTCACGCTAATCATGCTCGGCGTTGTCACCGGCGTTGGCTTCCTCATCCATCTCTATTCCGTCGGCTACATGGCGCATGAGGAGGGCTACTGGCGCTTCTTCGCCTACCTCAACCTGTTCATGTTCTTCATGTCCGTGCTGGTGCTCGCCGCCAACTTCCTGCTGCTCTTCGTCGGCTGGGAGGGCGTGGGCCTCGCCAGCTATCTGCTCATCGGCTTCTACTTCAAAAAGACCTCCGCCGCCAATGCCGGCCGCAAGGCATTCGTCGTCAACCGTATCGGCGACTTCGGCTTCCTCCTCGCGATGTTCCTCCTCATCGCCCACTTCGGCTCGCTGGACTTCTCCACCGTTTTTTCCACCGTCGGCGCGCATCCTGAATGGCTCGGCGTGCGCTTCCTCACCGCCATCTGCCTCCTCCTCGTCCTCGGTGCCGCCGGCAAATCTGCTCAGATCCCCCTCTACGTCTGGCTGCCGGACGCGATGGAAGGCCCCACGCCCGTCTCCGCGCTTATCCACGCGGCCACGATGGTCACCGCGGGCATCTACATGGTCGCGCGCTGCCATCTGCTGTTTGACCGCTCGCCCGCCGCGCTCGCCGTCGTCGCCATCATTGGCGCGCTGACCGCCATCTTCGCCGCATCCATCGGCATGGTGCAGCACGACATCAAGCGCGTGCTCGCCTACTCCACCGTCTCCCAGCTCGGCTACATGTTCCTTGCCTGCGGAGTCGGCGCCTACACCGCCGGCATCTTCCACCTGCTCACCCACGCCTTCTTCAAGGCGCTGCTCTTCCTCGCCGCGGGCTCCGTGATCCATGCGCTTTCCGGCGAGCAGGACATGCGCAACATGGGCGGCCTCCGCAAGCGCATTTCCATCACCTTCTGGACCATGTCCGCCGGCGTCTTCGCCATCGCAGGCATCCCGCCCTTCGCCGGCTTCTTCTCCAAGGACGAGATTCTCTTCCGCGCCTTCAACTCGCCCGGCCCGCTCGGCAAAGCGCTCTGGATCGTCGGCCTCATCACCGCCGGCATGACCTCCTTCTACATGTTCCGGCTCTGGTTCAAGACCTTCTTCGGCGAATTGCGTTTCGAGGAGGCTACGCTTGAATCTCACGGCGCCGCAGTCCATGCCCACGCGGATACCAAACTCACCATGGTCGCCGGGCACGATGACTCGCACACACACGCAGTCCACAAATCCCCCTGGATCATGCTCTTCCCGCTCGTCATCCTCGCCATCCTCTCCGTCATCGGCGGATGGGTCGGCATCCCGGGCCACAGCGCAATCGAGGGCTTCCTTGATCCTGTCTTTGCAAGCGCTCCAATTGGCGGCGAACTGCCAGCCGTCGCCACATCGTCCGCTCTCGAACTCACCCTCGCTATCGCCTCCGTCCTCGTTGCGCTGCTCGGCCTTTATATCGCATGGCTCTTCTACTGCCGCAAGCCGGGTACCGCCGATGCGCTCGCGCAGCGTTTCCGCTCCGCCTACTCGCTGGTCTCGAACAAATACTGGATCGACGAGATCTATCACGCCTTCCTTGTCACACCGCTGCTGATGTTCACGCGCGGCATCGTCGAACTCATCTTCGAGCGCGGCGTCGTCAATGGCTCTGCACGCGCTTCCGGCATGACCGTCCGCGGCTTTGCCTGGGCGACCCGCAATCAGATGTCCGGCAACATTCGCTCCTACGCCGGATGGCTCGCCGCCGGCGCCGCCGTCATTCTCGCCGCCATGATCTTCGGCCGCGCTCTGTGGGTGCACCTGTGACGATCAACGACATCATCCTCACGCTCATCCTTGTCACGCCGCTCATCGGGGCCATCCTCCTCGCGCTCCTGCCCGACCGCGGCAAAATCCAGCAGTGGGCCGCGCTTGTCATCACTCTCATCACCTTCGCGCTCACCCTGCACCTGCCCGCGCACTTCTCCTCCACGGCGCAGTCGGGCGCCTTCCAGTTCGAACAGAATCACGCCTGGATTAGCTCTCCCGCAATCCACTACCACATCGGCGTGGACGCCATCTCCATGTGGCTCGTCGTCCTCACTGGACTGCTCGCGCCGCTGGGCGTCCTCATCTCCTGGCGCGCCATCGACTCACGCAAGAAGCTCTTCTACACACTCCTGCTGCTCCAGCAGGTCGCGATGTACGGCATCTTCATCTCGCTCGACCTCTTCCTCTACTACGGCTTCTGGGAACTCTCGCTCGTTCCGATGACGCTGCTCATCGCCACGGCCGGCCGCACGGAAAGCCGCCAGCGCGCCGCCATCAAGTACTTCCTCTACGCCTTCATCCCCTCCGCGCTGCTGCTGGTCGCCATCGTCTGGCTCTACACACGCACCGGTACCTTCGATCTCCCGACGCTCACCGCACTCGCCGCGCAGCACGGCATCTCTACCAGTTCCTCCGCGCTCTGGCTCGCCTCCGTTGCCTTCCTCTTCGCCTTCGCCGTGAAGGTCCCCGTCTTTCCGCTGCACGGCTGGCTGGTGGACGCTGTTATGGAAGCGCCCACCGCTGCCGTCATCGTGCTCACCGGTAAGACCGCGCTCTACTCCATCCTGCGCTTCTCCTTCGCTATCTTCCCCGCCGAATCCCGCCGCATCGCGCCGCTTATGATCGCGCTCGCCGCCATCGGCGTCGTGTACGCGGCGCTGCTCGCGCTCGTCCAGCGCGATATGAAGAAACTCGCCGCCTACGCCACCCTCAGCGCGCTCAGCTTCATCGTCCTCGGCTTCTTCACCTTCACCGCCTCGGGACTCACCGGTGGCGCCTATCAGATCCTCAATGAATCTCTCGCTGGCGCCGCGCTCTTCATGCTCCTCGGCCTGCTGTATGAGCGCTACCGCACCTACGACATGCGCGACTACGGCGGCCTCGCTGCGCAGACGCCGTGGATCGTCACCATGTTCGTCATCACGGGCCTCACGCTCGTCGGCCTCCCCATGCTGTCCAGCTTCGTCGGCGAATTCCTCATCCTCTCCAGTTCCATCAAAGCTGCCGTCCCGCACCGCCATCTCTGGACCGCGCTCGCCACCACCGGCGTCATCCTCAGCGCGGCCTACATGCTCACCATGATCCAGCGCGTCTTCTACGCGGACGCCGGCCCGCGCCCCGCATCCATTCCGCCACGCGACCTCGACGCCCGCGAGCACCTCGCCCTCTGGCCCCTCGCCATCCTCTTCCTCGTCATGGGCCTTGCCTCGCCCTACTGGACCCGCACCATCGGCCCGGCGGTCACTGCGCTCGCCGCTGGTCCCACTTCCACCCCCGCATCTCCCGATGCCGCGCCCGCGCCTTCAGCTACGACCACAGCCTCCACGCAAACCATCTCCGGAGGCGCCCGATGAACTCTCTCCCTCCGCAGATCCTCGCACTGCTGCCGGAATACATCCTCACCGTCGCCGGCATCCTGCTCATGCTCATCGAGGCGATGCTCAAACCCGGCGCATCCCGCAAACCGCTCGGCTGGCTCGCCATCATCGCCACTGCGCTCTCCGGCATCGCCAGCTACGCGCAGTTGCACCGTGGCGTTCTTACCGCCTTCAGCGGGACTGTTCAAGTTGATGCATTCAGCGTCTTCTTCCATCTCCTCATCGCTGCCATCCTCGTCGTCACCCTGCTTGCCTCGCTCGACTACTTCGGCTCGCACGCCTCCCACGAAGGCGAGTACTACGCGCTTCTCCTCTTCGGCGCTGTCGGCATGATGCTGATGACCTGCTCCCTCGATCTGCTCATGGTCTTCATCGGCCTCGAGATATCCTCCATCTCCACCTACATCATGGCCGGCTTCCGCAAATCCAAAGCCGCCGCCTCCGAATCCTCCATCAAGTACTTCCTGCTCGGCTCCTTCGCCACCGCCTTCTTCCTCTACGGAATCGCGCTTGCCTTCGGCGCCACCGGTTCCACCAGCATTCCCGCCATCGCCGCCGGCCTAGGAACCAGCGCAACCCCGACCCTCGCCTTCCTCGCGCTTGCCCTCATGATCGTCGGCCTCGGCTTCAAGGTCTCCGCCGCGCCCTTCCATGTGTGGACGCCCGACGTCTACCAGGGCGCGCCCGCGCCGGTCGTCGGCTTCATGTCCACCGCGCCCAAGGCGGCCGCCTTCGCCGTCCTCCTCCGCATCCTCTTCTCCGGATTCCCCCTCATGCAGCACCGCTGGTCCCTGCTTCTCTGGGCCGTCGCCGCGCTCTCCATGACCATCGGCAACCTCGGCGCGCTCAAGCAGACCGACGTCAAGCGCATGCTCGCCTACTCCAGCATCGCGCACGCCGGATACCTCCTCGCCGCCTTCACCGCGCTCGCGCCCGCCGGCATCGCCGCCGCCTGCTTCTACACCGCCTCCTACGCCGCCATGAACGTCGGTGCCTTCATCGTCATCACCCAGGTCTCCGGCTTCAATGAGGACCTGCGCACCGTCGACGACTACCGCGGCCTCGCGGCGCAACATCCCGTCCTCGCCGCCATGCTCGCCGTCTTCCTGCTCTCGCTCATCGGGATTCCCTTCACCGGCGGCTTCTTCGGCAAGTTCTACGTCTTCACGGCCGTCATCGGCGCGGGACGCACCGGCCTCGCCATCGTCGGCCTGCTCAACAGCGGCGTCGCCTGCTTCTACTACCTCCGCCTGCTGGCCTCCATCTACTCCCGCCGCGAGATCGCTTCTGCAAATGGGACGCATCCGGGCCACGTCGCATCCACCGCCATCTACGACCAGGCCACCACCCGCGTCACCAGCATCTCCGCCGAACCCTCCGCTCGGGTCTCCGCCATCTCCGCTGTGAATGTTGGAGGCGCCGCCACGCCCTTCGCCATCGCCATCCGCACTCCCGCCGCGATCGCTCTCTTCCTCACCGCGGCCGCCACACTCCTTCTCGGCATCTGGCCCGACCGCATTGTCCACCTCGCGGGCTCTGCCGCCTCCAGCCTCAATCCCACCGCCACGCAATCTGCGAGCACTCAGCCAGCTGCACGCGAAGCCGCTCAACCCTCCACTGCCGTAGCCGCAAAATAGCAGGTTCAAGCGGAACGCAAGCCGAAAGCGGCTTGATACAATCCGCGCATCATCCACCTCGTCGGCGAGGACTGCATGAAAAAGGCAAAACGGGTTACGGTCACCGTAGTGTGCCTCCTCTGGGGACTACCAGTCATCTATGCGATGATGCTGTACACAAGCGCTTGGTATCACCGCTGGAAGGCTGAGCAACTGCTAGCAACCGTTAAAAGTTTGCGCGTCGGGGAAACAACTCAAGCCGAGTACGAGAGAGCAATTCGTCCGCTGGTCACTAGCACGGAAAGTATTCGCGCCGGAGACACGAATCAACCGATAGTCGGTGCGTATGGAATTGCAACTTTACCCGAATGGATGTCCATGTCCACTGAGCGCTTGCCAGAGCCGATTAAAGCGGTTTTTGACAAGTGGTCAGTTGTCGAATCCACATTGTTCACCGTGATTCCCACCTTCCAAGACGGAAGACTCATGGCTATCAGGATCGGCGAACAGCAGGGCGAGGGGCACCCCTTTGGCGGGTTTGTGACCATCCATGCCGGTCGACTTCAACACCTATATTCGAACGACATCGATATGTTTCCCGGTTACACAGGTCGCTCGATGGGCCCCGGCGATAAAGTCTTCTACACACACGTCGATATGGACGACCGCGCAACTCCCGAGGAGCGGCACCGGGCATTAGATTTCCGCTTCAGTTGCTTCACCGCCTTGCGGCTTTGCCGTGACGGACGTCAACTACTTGATCCCATCACCACAGACAAATAGCGTCGGCCACCGCCTTATTTCCCCTCGAACCGCACAGTCTCCAGGATTGCCCTCAGCCGCCCGCGCACATCCCCCAGTTGCGCCGGCGTCATATCCCGCACCCCCGACATCTCTCCGCCACAAAAATTATTGATCGCCAGGTCGAACCGCACGCACGCGCCCTTCCGCCGCGTCGTGTACACATCGTCATGCTGCGTGATGCACATCTCGCGCTGCTCATCACGCCCACGCATGAACGCAATCCCCGCAATCTGCACCTTCTCGGGCTTCTCCGCCAAAACAATCTCCGGCGCGCCGCCATCCGCCGCATCCGAAGCTGCGCTTCCTGAACCTGCCGCCCTTAGCTCCGCCTCGCGGCGCTCTTTCTCGCCCTTCGTAATCGCGGGCGTCACCGCCTGCCTCGCGCACGCCGCCGCCGAAGTATGCGGCGTTACCGAAAAATACACATACGCCCCGGAGAACGTCGACGCCGGATACGGATTTGCCGGCATCGCTACCACCGCGCGCATCTGCGCTTTCTTCGGCGCCGTCCGCGCATCCAGATGAAACGTGCTGATCTCGTGGTCCCGCTCCGCAAACGTCCACCCCGCCGGATAGTCAAAACTCACGCCCGACCCGCGATCATGAAACGTATGCGTGCTTTGCTTCTGCGCCGCAGCCTGCGCCAGCGCCAACCCGCCGCCCAGCACAACCCACAACACAGACAATCCCCGCACCCACACTCTCAACGTCATTCTCATCGCCGCTACGTCGTTAGACTCGCATCCGCGGATTCACGTATGTATACGCCACGTCCGTCAGCAGATTCACCGCGACATACGTCAACCCCACCGCCAGAATGCATCCCTGCACCAGCGCATAGTCGCGGTTCGAAATCGCCGAAAGCGTCAGCCGCCCGATCCCCGGCCACGAGAACACCGTCTCCGTCACAATCGCTCCCGAAAGCAGGCTGCCAAACTGCAACCCCACAATCGTCATCACGGGAATCAGCGCGTTCACGAGCGCATGACGATACACCACCGTCCGCTCCGGCAGCCCCTTCGCCCGCGCCGTGCGGATGTAGTCCTGCCCCAATTCTTCCAGCATCGCCGTCCGCACCATACGCGTCAGGATCCCCGCCAGCCCGCTGCCCAGCGTGATCGCCGGCAGCACCAGGTACAGCCAGAACCCGCGGCCGAAGATCGGCCCAGTGCCCGCCCCCGACACCGGCGTCCATCCCAGCTTGATCGAAAACACCAGAATCAGAATCGGTCCCAGCGCAAAGTTCGGAAACGACAGCCCGCCCAGCGACACGATCCCCAACACGCGGTCCTGCCATCGCCCGCGATGCAGCGCCGACCACACTCCCGCCGGCACCGAAATCCCCACGCCAATCACCAGCGCCGCCAGCGTCAGCGCAAACGTATACGGATACCGCTCCAGCACCAGGTGTGTCACCGAATCGTGCAGCCGCAGCGATTGCCCCAAGTCCGCATGGACCACCCCGCGCCAGTAGTGGAAGTATTGTGTCGACAGCGGTGCATCCAGCCCCAGGCTATGCCGCAGCGCGGAGACGTCTCCCGCCGTCGCGCCTTCGCCCAGCATCTGCGCAATCGGATCGCCCGGCACCAGGTGGATCAGCAGAAACACCACCGACACCACCACCCAGATCACAGGCAGCGTCACCAGCACACGGCGAACGGGTTTGGAAAGTTGAATCAGAACACTGCGACTCGCGCAGCCTCAGGATACCCACTTCAGCAGCCGAATGACACCCATCGACGCCGCCTTGCGGTGCGCCGACACATCCGTCCGCGCCGCAATCTCTGCCCGATGCTCGGAATAGTACCGGTACGCCTTCAGCAGCATCTCGTCATTGGTCAGCGTCGGCCGCCATCCCAGCCGTTCCTTGATCCGCGACGTGTCGAACAAAAAGCTCTCCGCGATCATCTTGTAGTGGTACGGCCCCAGCGGCGACACGCGCAGCTTATGCGCGAGCACCATCGCCGCAATCGTCGGCCCCTTCGGCAGCGCACGCACCTTGCTCTTGCTCCCCGCCGCGCGGATCACACTCTCATACATCTCGCGCATCGACGTCACATTGTCTGACCCGATGTGAAACAGGTCCGACTTCCCATACCCCGCCGCCTGGATGCACGCCGTCGCCAGGTCGTCCGCATAGATGAACTGGTAGCGGTTCTCGCCGCCGCCCACCACCCACACCGTCTTGCCGTCGTCGATAAACTCATACAGAATCGCCAGCAGCCCCAGCCTGCCCGCATCCATAATCGTCGGGCAGCGCAGCGTCACCACGTTCAGGTCGCCCTCAAACTCCTTCAGCAGTTCCTCACCCGCCAGCTTCGACTTCCCGTACAGCTCCACCGGCGCCGGCACATCGCGCTCCTCGTTCACCGGATGCCCAAGGTTCGCCGCCCACAGGCAGTTCGACGAGATAAACACAAACGGCTTCACACCGGCCGCGCGCGCCGTCTGTGCCAGCAGCTTCGTAGCATCAACGTTGGAAGTCCACAGCAGCTCTTTGTCCAGGCTCATCCCATGCGCCAATTGCGCCGCTGCGTGGTACACCGCATCGAACCTGTGCTCCGCAAACACCCGCTGCACCAGCGCTGCATCGCGCAGGTCGCCGCGGACGCTCGTCAGCCCCGCTAGCGTGTCTTCATCCTGCTCGCAATCGATGTTGACGACCGTATGCCCTTCGCGCAGAAGCCTCCGCTTCAGCACACCACCAAAGAAACCCGAGCCGCCCGTAACCAGAACATGAGCCATGAATGCGTCTATCGTAGCAACCGGCGCGCCCCCGGCGCATGACGCAGGAGTGGGAGACGCCAGGCACTTTCATGCCACGTTCGCGCTACGACAACCTATAGCTCTAGCCTAAGTTGCGGATCCGCCGCCGTTGGGGCGCTCGTTGCGCCCAGAGTCTCCACACGGATGCCCGCGATCCGCCGCCCCGCCATCTGCTCCACCACATATCGCCGCCCCGCGTGCTCCACGCTCTCCCCCACCGCCGGGAGGTGCCCCAGCTGCGCCAGCATGAAACCCGCCAGCGTCTCCACGCCCGCCTCGCGCGGAAAGCTCCAACCCAGCTGCGTCCCCAGATCGCGCAGCGTCGTGCTCCCATCCAGCACCAGTACCCCCTCCGCGTCTGGCCCCGCCGTACGCGGAGCAATGTCGAACTCGTCCTCCAACTCGCCCACCACCTGCTCCAGCACATCCTCCGCCGTCACAATCCCCACCGTCGACCCGAACTCATCCACCACCACCGCAATCTGCCTTCGCCGCTGCTGGAACTCCTGCAGCATCTCAACCGCTAGCTTCGTCTCGGGCACCACGAACACATCGCGCATCACCTGCCGCAGCGTCAGCGCCGAGTTGACCGTTCCTCCCAGCGCCAGTGTCACCGCGCGAAAATGCATGAGCCGTGAAATGTCCTTGGAATATACGACACCGATAATGCGGTCCGGATCGGCCACGGGTGTCGCTGCGCCCTCGTCACCCGCCGCCGGCCGATCCTCATACACCGGCACGCGCGAGTGCTGCTCCTCGATAATCCGCGCGCTCGCACGGTCCACGGTCATCCCCGCCGGCAGGGAAAAAATTCTCCGCCGCGGCGTCATGATCTCGCGCACCGTCACATGGTTCAGCTCGATCGCGCGATGGATAATCTCTTCCTGATACTCCGGCAGCAGCCCCATCCGCCGCGTCGCCGTCGCAATCAGCTTGATCTCCTCCGGCGAATGCACCGAGCCCTCGCCGGACTGCGGAGCACGAAACAACCGCAGCACAAACCCCGCCGATCCGTTCATCACCCGCACCGCGGGTCGCGTCATCCGGATGAACACATCCATCGGCCCCGCAACCGCCAGCGCGATCCGCTCCGTTCGCGCCAGCGCCAGCGACTTCGGCACCAGCTCGCCCAGCAGCACCTCAAAATAGATGATCCCGGCAAAGGAGATCGCAATCGCCGCGGCATGCGCATACACCACCGCATGGGCCGGCAGATGCGCGAACCACCGCGCCGCAAAATCCAGCAGCATCTGCGCCACCGCCGGCTCGCCCAGCCACCCCAGCGCGAGAGAAGCCAGCGTCACGCCAAACTGCACCGCCGGCAGAAACTCATCGATATTCTTCTTCAGGGCCAGCGCCGTCCGTGCGCCGGGCCGGTTCAGCGCCAGCAACTGCTGCATGCGCGTCGCCCGCACACTCACAATCGCGAACTCCGCGGCCACAAAGAAACTGTTGGCCAGAATGAAAAAGGCCACCATCAGCACGCGGAAGAGCACCAACTCCATCATTCAAACCCTTGGCTTACAGCTTAACCGCTCTCAGCTTACAGCTCTGGATTCTCGGTCTTCGCTTTTGCTGTCAGCTTATAAATCTAAGCTGATAGCTCTGGATTCTTCGCTTTGCCTTGTCTTTATCCCCTCAAAATCGGTGCGATCGGTGTAAATCGGTGTTAAGCCTTTGCTGTTGCAGTTGCCTTAAAGCGAAAACGCCCGGCAGCATCAAGCCACCGGGCGTCTCTCGCAGGCAAACTTTACGCGGTGCGTTCCTGACTCCTAGACCAGCACCTTTGCAACGGTCTTGTCGATCGTATCCTTCGGCACATAGCCCACGATCTGCTCGGCCACCTTGCCGCCCTTGAACAGCAGCAGAGCCGGAATCCCGCGGATTCCGTACCGCATCGGCGTGGCGGTATTCGCGTCCACGTCCATCTTCATCACCTTCAGCTTGCCGTTGTAGTGCGAGGCCACCTCATCCACTACTGGCGCCAGCGCGCGGCAAGGGCCGCACCACGCCGCCCAGAAGTCCACCAAAACAGGCTGCTCAGACTGCAATACTTCCTTCTCAAAGTCCGCATCGTTCACGGCCGTCACAAACTGTCCCATCTGCTTTTAATCCCTCTCGCTTCGGTGATCTTCCATCGCGAAGCGTTGCGATACTGCCACCATAATAGATGCGCCTGCAGCGCGTGAAGACTCAATCGCCAAAGATGGCCCTTCGCCCCTTAACGATTAACGCCCGCCGTCAGCCGGTTAGGCTAAAACGGCGGGCGGCGTAGCAGCCCTCCCCAGAACTGCACACGCGGACATATTATGCGTTGCTCCAGCGCAAAGTAAAGAGTCTTGAGCGGTGACTAGAGTAATTTTTCGCGGTGCTCGCCTCGTCCGCATCCCTTCACAAATTTCCCAAACAAACAGCTTCTAAATACCCTCTAAATACTTGCTAATAAAACCCTTATGCTACAGATAATTTAGCTCCGGAGCCCGCCGCCGTCTCAACCACCTCCAGGCTCGGGTCTCCGCTCGCTGCCCGGATGCGCGCCGTCAGCCGCGCCGAATCTGCATCAGGCCCAGCAATCACCAGAACCCCAGGCCCCGCCCCGCTCAGCGCAACGCCGTAGACGCAAGGCTCTCCGGCCATTGGCAACAGCCGCGGCAACAGCGGACACGCCTCCATCCGATACGGCTGGTGCAGCCGGTCCTGCATCGCGACGCGCAACAGATCGCCCCGCCCCTGCGAAAACGCCGCAACCAGCAATGCCACCCGCTGGATATTCGCCACCGCATCGGCCCGGCTGTACGCCGAAGGCAGCAGCGCCCGCGCCCGCTCCGTC
>Ga0134126_10007726_pt1 | contig 13504 bp, 10 predicted proteins | sample KB31752_FD_96881 | JGI IMG/M metagenome (GOLD analysis project Ga0134126, IMG submission 96881) | Terrestrial soil microbial communities with excess Nitrogen fertilizer from Kellogg Biological Station, Michigan, USA - KB3-175-2 | ecosystem: Environmental > Terrestrial > Soil > Unclassified ...
ACCGATATGCAGGCGGCTGTTGCTCTGGCGCAGCTGGAGAGCATCGATGATTTCATCGCCGCCCGCCGACGCAACTGGCAATATCTGCAAGATGGAATGAGCGATCTGGATGATGTATTTCTTCGGCCGCGAGCGACGGAAAACAGCGATCCATCATGGTTCGGATATTGTCTGACGTTGCGTCCGGAGGCGCCGTTCGATCGCGAAGATCTGATGCGGTTTCTCAATGAGCAAAGGATCGGGACCCGGCTTCTGTTCGCCGGTAATCTTATCCGCCAACCCTATATGAAGGGCCGCAATTACCGCGTGGTTCAAACCTTGGACAATTCGGACGTTGTCATGAACCGAAGCTTTTGGATCGGAGTTTATCCCGGCTTGACCGCAGATCATCTCGATTATGTGCTGGAATCGATGCACCGGTATTTCCGGAAAGCACGAAGTCCGGCTCGGGAGGCCGTTACACCCTCATGAGCACGGTCGCTTCGGCGAATCAATCGTTCGATCCTATCGCACTGCGCCAAGCTGTCCTCGACATGGCGTATAACGGCTCGTCTGTGCACATTGCGTGCGCCTTCTCTATCGTAGAAATTTTGGCTGTCCTTTACCGCAAGCACCTTCGATATCCAGACGGCAGATACGATCATCCGCTTCGGGATTATCTGGTTTTGAGCAAAGGCCACGGTGTCATGGCTCAATACGCCTGCCTGATCGAGATGGGATGGATCGAGCCCGGTGCGGCGACCAACTATTTCAAGGACGGAACGCGTCTGCACGGGCTTTCCGAGGTTGGAATCCCGGGTCTCGAGGTCACGTCCGGATCGTTGGGCCACGGTCTTTCGGTCGGCGCAGGCTTGGCATTCGCTGCCAAGCGGCGCAATACGAGGCAGATGTGCTACGCCATTGTCGGAGACGGTGAGGCGAACGAAGGGCCGATTTGGGAAGCTTTGCTTTTCGCCGCACAATTCAAGCTGGATAATCTGATCGTCATCATCGACAAGAACAACTATCAGGCAATGGGGCTGACATCGGAGGTTCTCTCGACTGAAGATTTGGAAACGAAGCTTGTCGCTTTTGGATTCGATGCCACGACGATCGACGGTCACGATGAAGGGGCGATCGATTCTGCCCTTTCAATCTACCAATCACGGAAGGACGGCCGCCCCAAGGGTATCGTCGCCGAGACGATAAAGGGGCGCGGAATAAGCTTCATGGAAAATAATAACACCTGGCATTACAGGCGGTTGTCGGCGAACACCTATGGGGCTGCATCGACTGAACTCCGGCGTCGTAGCAGATGAGACGCACGCTAGCGGCGCTTTTGGTCGAGGCCGCAAGAGCCCATCCCGAAGTGCTTATACTGACGGGCGATCACGGTTATGCGTTGTTCGACGAGTTGCGCAAGACCCGTCCCGAGCAATATGTGAATTGCGGCGTTGCCGAGCAAAACATGGTGGGAGTAGCGGCGGGGATGGCCAAGGCGGGCTTCCGCCCGATCGTCTACGGACTCGCCTCGTTCATCCCGATCAGAGTCCTTGAACAAATCAAGCTCGATGTGTGCTATGAGGGTCTGCCGGTTATCTTCCTGGGCGACGGCGCTGGGCTCGTTTACAGTACCCTTGGCGCCAGCCATCAGTGCTTCGAAGATGTAGCCGCGCTTCGGCCGCTTCCGAATATCTCCATCTTCTCGCCAGCCGACCGATTTGAACTCGTCTGGAGCTTTAAACGGGCGAGGCGGTTAAACGGTCCGAGTTACCTGCGGCTCGGTAAGGCGGACCTGGGTGATGTTCATGCTGAACCGCTGCCCGACGAATTCGACCACTGCGTGCGCGGCGTCATCGACGCCTCTCGCGAAAACGTGTGCCTTGCGTCTGGTTCCATGGTAGCCATATCAAAACGTGTGATTGAACGAGAGGGTCTAGATTACGACCTCTACTCGGTTCTGAAATTGAAGAAACTCGAGCCGCAGCAAATTCTCGATCTCTGCCAGGGCAGAAAGCGGATCATTGTCGTCGAGGAACATTCGATTTACGGCGGTCTCGGTTCCGCCGTCGCAGAGATCATTGCTGGAAGGCTGCAATGCAGCTTCCAAATCGGCGGTATTCAAGATCGATTCACGGAACACTGCGGAACCTACGAGTATTTGTTGAGCCACCATCAACTTGATGAAGCCGCCATCTTGAATCTGCTCCAGACTCATTGAACTGCACGAGCGTTCTTACGCGATTCATTTCCCGCGATTGTCGGGATCGGTTGCAGCGAAGTTTATCCGTTCACGCTCGACGACTATGGGCTTGCGGCGGACCTTTTTATAGATAGCGATGATACAACCACCGAGAAGGCCGAGGAAAAACAGCTGGACGCCGCCGAAGAAGAACAGCGCGGTGATCAAGGTGAGGATGCCTGGTTCGGCGAGGCGGCCGTAGAACACCAGTGCGAGAACGAAAGTTGCCACGGCGTAGAGCAGGCTGATCAACGAAATGAGAAAGCCGAAGTAGAGCGCCAACCGCATCGGTGCTGCCGTAAAGGTGACGAGTCCGTTGAGGCCCTGGTCGAGCAGGTGTAAGAACGAATTCTTCGACAGCCCCCGGCGTCGTGCGCGCCAGTGATATGATATGCCGACCGCATCGCCGCCAGCTTCGAAAGTCATGATGCGCATGTAGGGGTAGGCGTCCTCGACGCGGCGCATGGCTTCAATGATCCGGCGGGAGACGAGCTGAAAGTCGCCCACGTCCGGCGGAACTTTGATCGTCGAGGTGCTGCTGATGAGGCGGTAATACAGCTTGCGTAGCGAGCGCATGATCAGGCCTTCGGCACGGGTCGCCCGCACACCATAGACGATCTCGTTGCCCTGTTCCCAATACCTGACCATTTGTGGAATAAGCTCGGGCGGATCTTGCAAGTCGGCCGGCATGAACAGTACCACCGCGTCTCCGCTTGTCGCCAGCACGCCGTTATACGTCGATCGCAATGGTCCGACGTTGCGGGCATTCAAGATGACTTTCACATCCGGATCCGCTGCGGCGATCGCCCGGAGCATCTCGACGGTGCGATCGGTCGAGGCATTGTCACAGAATATATGCTCGCGCCGATATTGCGGCAGCTCTTTCTCAAATAACATTCTTATCGTGCGGTAGCATTCTTCGATGTTGTCTTCTTCGTTGAAGCAGGGCGTGACGACTGAGATGGTTTGCATTTGGTCCTGCCGAAAGCCGAAATCCTGCTGAAATTAACCGCCGCCACAACGGGAACGGCACACGCGGCGGCACCGAGGCCTGTATTCGGACTGAATTAGCCAAGTCAGCGCCCTAAGATCAATAGGCGCCAGGTGCGAACGACAGAGCCGTTCATAAGGGTGATGCGTGCTACTGTCGCCCCCTCCGATGAATTCGAAACTTTGGCCCGGGCGCCGCGGGCCGCAGAACAGTATCAGAGTAGGCGGTCTGGGATGCGCCGGGGACCCGAATGAAGTGACGCTCATTGAGCCGAGGCAATTCACGCCACGGCTGTACGGCCGGAGTAGCCGATCTTGGACGAAGGAGGTAAAAAGATGCTCTGCGTGGATCGCCGGCCGCACCCTCACCGTGAAGCGGTGCAGTTCGTATGTGGCTTTACGTCCGGGCGGGGCGGCCGACAATGAAATCCCTTACTCGCTGCGCGGACGCAGCTGTCGGGCCCCACTTGCATATAGGAAACCAATAAAGCCACGCGCTCGCTGAAGCTTTTGGTTTTGCGACGGAATGAACGGCGCGAGTTGCGGGTGAATGTGGCCTCCGCTGTCAGCTGCCTCTTGTCTAGAGGCCGAGTACAGGATAGCGAGACTTTGAGTTCTACGGTGGGCGGTCGTACTGTCCTGCCCTATATTGACGCGTTACGGCCGGTCGCATATCTCATGAGTGCAAATCCGACGACAGCTATTTCGAACGCCGGGCCCTACAGCCTCATATTGAGACTGGCGAACCTTTGCTGGTCGGCAATGCTTATCGCTTTCATGGCGACGGGTACACTGTCTTCGGCACGCATCGGCTCGATCACATGGGGGCCAACCCATGACATCTGGAGCGCAGCGATCGCAATATCGCAAATCCGCTTTGGCCTTTCGGGCGAACTCGCCTACAGGGAGGTCGAGCACGCTATTGCCAATGAGGTCACATCGAGCGGAGACTCATTTCGCGTTATTGATGCTGAAACACGCCTCCGAGACGCGAACCCCATGTGTATCACGCGCGGTTTTCAATCGGCCGCCGCCTTGGCAAAAAAAGACCTTGCCATTCCGCCGAGCAAGGACGGCTATGTCGGAGACTGGGCGGAAGACATCGGTTACGCAGACTTTTACAACCTTGCCTTCCGCCTCTTCGGTTTCAACGCCTATGCTACCCATTATCTGTATTTTTTGCTGCTGACGGTATCGTTCGTCATTTTCGGATTGGCGTTCTTTAGAGATACCGTCGCCATCGGAACGCTAACCTTGTCGCTGACGGCCTTCTTTCTGCTATCGGCTTCTTCGTTTTTCAATTACGTCATACCATCTTTCGCGGCCAACCGCTTCTTGTCTACGCTGGCGATGATCCCCTTGTTGCATGTCGTAATGACGATGCTCCGGCGCGGTGCGTTGGTCCGCGTTATTCCGGTATCACTGGCTTTCCAATCGCTGATCATGAGTTTTGCGATTGCAGCGCGAGGCTCCGCGGCCTGGTGCCTTCTTGCAGTCGGCGCAACCGCCGCTACGATCGTATTCCTACGGTGGCGAAGGCGCCGGGCAGAAGTCACAAGTTCGTCAAAGCTAAGACGACGAGAATGGCTGACAAAAGCCAGCTCTCATCCAGTCGTCATCACCGTCACTATAGTCGGCGTGGTATTTATGGTTTATTCCAGCATCAGAAATACGTGGATCGACGACCGCTATTTCCAGGACGACAACTACCCTCATCATCTCGTCTGGCACAGCGCTTATCTTGGTCTAGCTTTTAATCCCGACTGGAAGGCCGAACGGCCACAATATTCCGATGTGCCCGCTGATGGCGACAGCGCGGGCTTCGCGCTTTTCCAACATGCCATGAGGAAGCAGGGCATCCCATCGGTATCTACAAATAAGGAATTATATCATCAATATTATCTACGCGCACGTCCGTATGAAGCTTTCATTCGCAACCAATATCTCACATTCCTTTCCGAGCATCCGTTGTACGGTCTCGAACTATTCTTCTATTACAAACCATTGGCGCTCTACAAAATCCTTGTCTACGAGGCGGCCGGCACAGCAACAGCGAGCTGGCTTCTGGCCGTCTGCTCGCTCGCGCTCGCGTCGCTTTGCTTCGCGTGCGGGGCAACCACCATCAACTCCCTTGAGCTGATTGTATGCTTTAGTATCCTCTGGCTGTCCTCGTTGGCGCCGGTCATTTGGGCGTATCCCGAGCTGTATACGGTTTCCGACGAGTACTGGTCCTCGGCATTCCTGGCACTGATGCTGATTGGCTGGCTGGGCGCCTTGCTTCCGCTAGGGCGCTTCAAGAGCGTCTTCTCTCCGCGCGGCGCCGACAGTGGCAACTGCCGACGCGGCCGGGAAATTCGCCGCCCGTGGATCTCACTTCCTCGATCGAAATGAGCAGCAACCGCTCTGGCATGGGGCATCCATGCAATCAGCTATTGAGAGGATTTTTCATCCTTGCGATTGTCCGCTGCAAGTATTTTATCCGCATAGAAATGGCCCAGGGCGTCGTCACCTTTATCTGTCAGATGGTCTGGATCGACAAAGTAAGGCATCCGGTCGGTGCGGGCGTCTGGAAATATGGCACCCATATTGTAATAATCAACTTCCCTGCCCTGTGCCCGCTCCTTGTCAACCAATCTCTCTAATTGGATTGCCCCATCCACGAAGATGTAGGTAAAACTGGGTTGCATGTTCGCGAAAGAGCAAGCCTTATCTTGATAGTACGTCAAGTATTTTTCGAGTTCGGCCTCGCGTGCGGCCATGGCCACACGGTGCGCAGCGGAGTCGTACGGCGAAGCATAGACATTGACAAAATCGCCGGTGAACTGATTGACGATCGGCTGAGTTGAAAAAATATAGTGCGCTTTCGGAAATAACCCCAGTGTTGCCTGTTCAGCCTTGAGATAGAAGGCAAGTATGTCGCGAGATCTGGCGATTTTTGTGGGTATTATCGCTCGACGCGCAGGAACGGTTTCCGTGCTACTCGCGTCGAATGTTAGTGTGTCAGGCACGTATTGCTTGCCCGTAAGCGTACGGTACGCTGCGCTGTGTTTGATTAATTCATTTTCCAGCCACCCTCGATAGAATACCGGACGTTGGGTGGCGAATAAGTAATCGGTGATGAATGCTTGAGCGATCGCATAGTACATTGGATTACCGACACCCTGAGAATAGGCACAGCCTACCCCTGCGTCATTGAAACCGTCCATGACTACGATCCAATCTGGATCAAAAGATTCGCCCCACAGTTCTAATGCAAGGTATTGCTGGTAGGCGATGTAGCTCCCCATTCCCAAATTGATGACTGTGTACTTAATCTTGTGCTGCATACTGTTCAGGTAATATTGCATTCGCCCGGCGACCGTCGACTCCGTCGAGGTCGCGCCGACACCCCACGCAACCGAACCGCCCGTGAACAGCACCACACGCTCATTGAGGGCCTTATGATATGGTTTTGTATAGTCGAATTCGTGATGATCGTTGAATCCTAATGAGTTCGTAACGATGTGAGCTGGAGTAGTCTGGCCGGTAAATTCGTTGGACCACGCCGAATAGGTACCCGGTGCCGTCAAAAACATCACATAGGGGGCATATTTCTGCCATAGCCCGTTGGTGAATGCGAGTTGATTGGCACCGGCGGGATATCTCCACCTGAAATAGAGCTCAACAGATCCGAGTAGGCCAACGACTACTGCGACATTAATTGCGATGATCAGGATCCCTCGCAGGACTTTGCGCATTTCAAAGCTCCACTGCCTTGGTGGCGACGCCTGATTCAGAACAATGCATAGATCAACGGCGCCAGCGCACTTCCTTGCGAGAGCACAAGGACCCCGCCAACAAGAAGCACGACGAGCAACACCGGGGCTAGCCAGTACTTCTTTCGCTTAAAAAGGAACCGAACGAATTCCTTGAGGAATGCCACTATCAACCTCACCGAAAGGTCTAGTCAGGATCGAAGGCGTTTCGGTAGTCGAGCGCAAGGTTAGGGTTCTGGCGCCCTTTGTGCAATACGCAATTGCCAATCACCAACATATCGATCTCGGTACCCATCAGGCAGCGAAACGCGTCCTCTGGTGTGTGGGCTATAGGCTCGCCCCGTACGTTGAAGCTGGTGTTGACCAACACCGGGCAGCCGGTTTTCTCTTTGAACGCGCTAAGGAGACCATAAAATCGAGGGTTGGTCTCCCGGTGAACGGTCTGCACACGCGCCGAATAATCAACATGCGTCACGGCCGGAATGTCCGAGCGGGGGACTTTAAGCTTCTCGATTCCTGACAGCAGTTCGTCTTGCGAATTGAGCTGATGCCGATGGGTCTGTGCGACGTCGGCGACCATGAGCATATAGGGACTTGCTCGATCGAGCTCAAACCAATCGTCGGCGTACTCGGCAAGCACGGCGGGTGCAAACGGTCGGAAGCTCTCGCGGTATTTTACCTTTAGATTAAGCGTTCGCTGCATGTCGGTTGAACGAGGGTCTGCAAGGATCGAGCGGTTTCCAAGTGCCCGCGGACCGAATTCCATGCGTCCCTGGAACCATCCAACCGCCTGACCGTCGGCCAACGCCTGTGCCGTCTCGTTAAATAGTACAACATCGTCCTCGATGACATCGAAGTGAGCGCCTTCGGACAGCAGACGCCGTTTGGTCTCGTTATCATCGAACGCAGGACCGAGAAACGCGCCGCACATTCCGTCTTGGGCGCCGTCGACCACGCGCCCATTATTATTCAACACGTAATAGGCCGCCAACGCCGCGCCCAAGGCACCGCCTGCGTCGCCGGCCGCCGGCTGAACCCAAATATTGTCGAACTTTCGATCGCGCAGGATTTTTCCATTCGCGACGCAATTGAGGGCGACCCCACCGGCGAGGCACAGATTTTTCTGACCATATTCAGCGGCAAGGCCGCGCGTCATCGCCAACACGACCTCCTCCAACACGACCTGGGCCGACGCCGCGATATCCATATGCTGCTGTGTAAGTGGCTCGCTTTCGTTTCTCACCGGCAGCCCGAAGAGCTGTTCAAACGTGGCGTTTGTCATCGTTAAGCCGGTACAATAATTGAAATATGACATGGCGAGCCTGAAAGATCCGTCGCCCTTCACGTCGATCAAATTGTCACGGATCAATGCACTGTAGCGTGGACGACCATACGGTGCGAGCCCCATCAACTTATATTCGCCGGAATTGACGCGAAAGCCCAGATAGTACGTGAACGCCGAATAGAACAGCCCTAGGCTATGCGGGAAGTTAATTTCCTTGACTATATCGAGGCTACTTCCGGCGCCAAGGCCGACGGCGGTTGTCGCCCACTCACCGACGCCGTCCATCGTGAGCACAACGGCTTCGTCAAAGGGCGAAGGGTAGAATGCGCTTGCCGCATGGGCTTCATGGTGTTCCGTGAACAACAGCCTGTCGGCGTCGAAGTCGGGATCGATGCAACGCAATGCCGCGATAAGAAGACTCTTTTGGAACAGCTTTTCCTTAAGCCAGACGGGCATTGCCTTAGCATATGAGGTAAACCCGCGTGGAGCGAAGGAAAGATAGGTCTCGAGCAGACGCTCGAATTTAAGAAATGGCTTGTCGTAAAACACCACTTGATCGACTTCGCGCAGGCGCACTCCGGCGTGCGTAAGGCAATACTCGATCGCCCGATGCGGGAAGCCCTCATCGAACTTCTTGCGACTGAAACGTTCTTCCTGTGCGGCGGCGACGACTTGCCCGTCCTCGACCAATGCGGCCGCACTGTCATGATAAAAAGCGGAAATGCCCAAAATGCGCATCGCAATGCTACAATCGCTTGCGGCCGATCATAACGAATTTACCCCTATCCTTGCCGCCAGTTAGGAGCATCTCTATTTCGCTCGCCACCCGATCTCGACGCCGGCCTGCAGATCGCACCTCGAAGAGTGGCATCTGCTCCGAAAACTCGGCATCATCGATGATCGGGATGCTGCCCGTGAAGTTGAATCCCTCGGACTCGAACCAGCCCAACACTTCATCCATCGAGTGCCGCGTCTCGTGGGGATATCTACCTCCCTTGATAACCCGACGCCGCCACAAGGTCGGTAATCGTCCGAGCCAATTGTATAATCCGACGATGATTATTCCGCCGGGTTTGACGAGTTGCGCAATCGAGCGAAACGCCCCGCAGCAATCGCTGGTGTGGTGCAGTACTCCGTCTGAAACGACCACATCGAAGCCGGCTCGCACGAACGGCGGCCGAAACAAATTTATCTGTGCGAAATATGCGTTGTTAATCTCGAAGCGGTCGCGAAATTCCTTCGCGAGCTTTAGCGAGTTCATGCAAAGGTCCGCGCCAATCACCGTCCTTCCCCAGCCCATGCCGAGAAAATTGGTCATCCGGCCAGTGCCGCAGCCAATTTCGAGAATCCTAGCGGTGTGGGGGAGTTGCTCGTCGACCATTCTGCCAAAACTCGCTGCGCCTACCCTATGCCGCAGGCTGTCCCTTGTATCCAACCCATCATAGTTTGGAAACGGACTCGTTTCGTAGAATTCTTTGACCGCCTCGGTGACGTCCGGCTTGCCTCTCGGCCAGTCATTGGGTGCAAACAGACGAGGGATATCCGCTTCGACGGGAAAGCAGTGAGCGCCTTGCGCGCACACCAGCTGGCTCGACACTTGATCCCAGATCAACTCCGAGCAGTCGGTCGGGCAGCGCAGCAACGGAAGAATCGTTTGCAAGGCATCTTGCCGTCTTACGCCTGCGAAGCACAGCTGGCGGGCCTCCACGTCGGCCGCAATTGTGGCTTCGGCAATCAAGCGCGTTGCCGTAGAAGAAAACGGTGCTTTGGTCCGGCCAGAAGCAGCAGAGTTGAGCGCATCAGAACTGTTCCCGCAAGCTGTCGGTGGGCCGCTTGGCAGCACGGTTGATCCAGTATGAGGAGGCCGCTGGATCATACCGACGTGCCATAGGATCACGACCAAACAGTTGCATCAAGCTGCCAACCGGCACAAAAACAGTAGCAAAAATAGCTCCAAGTATCAATGGATTGACAATCAAGCCCAGCCAATACCCGACCTTTAGCCAGCCCCGCCGTATCGGCGAAAGCACGCGGGGTACAGCCAGCGCAATAAGCAAGAAAAGAAGCGCCAATCCGCCCCAAAAAAACTTCGTTCCTAGACCGGCTCTGTAGGCCAAAATGGTCAGGAGCCCGCACACTGCGGCCAGGATGAAACCAAACGAGCGGTTCGGGCCTGCTTTTCTCACTGTATTCCCCAGCCAGCGAGCATCTAGCTGTTCGTCCCTATGGTCCACTGTAGTTGCACCAGGCTGACAATTAGTCAATGTGATAAACTTGAAGCCCAGCCCCGAACACATCCCATCGGTCTCGCGGCCGACGAATTGGCCAGCACAAAAGTTCAATTGATCGGACGACCGGCGGCATCAATTTCGTTTGCCTGCAGGCGCTCGAACGCGTCGGGTTGGAACACCGTCCAATAGCGCTTCTTTAGCGCTTCGATTTCAGTCTTTGTTCCGGTCGGCACATCAATCGGCGGCACGTAAGCAATATCGAAGACTTTTTGCATCACGACCAATATTCCGGCGTCTCTTGCCCGGAACTCGCGTGCTTGGTCCCCCTCGCTTGGCACCGTCCTGTTTAGAAAATCTACGATATCGTCGGGCAGGTTGTACGGGACGCGCGAATGGCTGAAAGAAGCGTGGATGAATCGGTAGCCATTACTTCTCGCCAACATCCAAAAAAATTTGAAATTGTAATTGACTAGCCCGTGGTTGAGCATGCCCTGGGCGGGCAATGCATGAAGCATGACCCCATGATGACGGGTTAGGTCGTGAATAACCTCGAACGCGTTTAGCTGATTGGCTACATGTTCCGTCGTGCCGAAGTTCGTAACGAAGTCGTATTTGCCCCTGGCTTGCGGGGGCACGCTATCGTAATTGAGGTCAAGCGGAATGCTCCCGGGACTTCCGTCGATGTCAATCGCGCCGTAATCAAACCCGAGCCAACGCCAAAAGTCGCGCGCAAAGGGCGCGTTAGCGTCAAGGTGTTCCAGGTCGCCATGAACAATATGCGACGCCTGAGGCGACGCCAACGAAAAAGGCTCTTCGATTCCAAATTGCTTGCCGAGATCTGCGACTCGATCCCGAGCCGCGAGAAGACTGTTCGAAAGTTGCTGCGCGCCAATCTCCATCACTGCGGCGGGCTGATGGAAATATCCAGACTTTCGCAGCTCGATCAGAAGTCCTACGATCTCAACGCCAATACCCAATTACCCACTCCAACAGTCTGGACGAGTTGCGAGCCCGCGACGGCCATCATAGACCGGATCGCAAAGGCATCCGAGGTCGTCATGCTAATTAGCGCAAATCCAGATCGCGAGCAAGATCTCACGAGCGTTGTCTCAAAAGCACGCAAGCCGACTGCGCCTTTGTAGTTGTATCATCATAACTTCGTGTACAGCGGCAATACTCCAAGATAATGCGACGTAGAATGCCGTCGGTCCAAGCTCTGAAAATGACCAGGCCGCAGATCTTGCCCTTACCGTCACGGGCCCCGGAGTCCAAGCGTTGCGCGGGTCGCTATATCTGGGTAATCAAACAGGATCTAGAACCGATGCGAATGTTCTCCGGTGCGCGTGCTGCCGCTAGTATAATGATTGCGTGTGAGTGAGAGGTACAGCCCGCGGAAAAGCGCTAGAATTCGCCTAACGCGCAGACAACTGATAATTTCGCGGGCCTGTCTTCCGCATCGTCCGAGCCCCAATTGCGCTTCTGAGAAAGAGCCTGAATTGACAGCGTTGTCGAGGTGCGTAGGTTGTCGTTTTCGCTATAGCATAACGTCAATACACCGGTGAACAGCATGAACAGCCAACGGCTCAATGCGAGACTCGTACAAAGGATGCGGCGCCTGATTCGCGGCCGAGCTGAACCAGTCGCACAAGAGCTGCGGTCGCTCAAGGACAAACAAGACCAGATTATTGCCGGTATCGAGAACCAAGCGCGATTACTCAACGACCGCCTACGTGAGATCCTCGCGGGCGTCGATAATCAATCTAGGCTGTTGAACGACCATCTTTCAGCAATCATTAAAGGGCTGGACAATCAGTCGAGGCTGCTTGACATTAATTCAAAGATGTTGATTGAGGGCACAAAAAATCAATCGCGGCTCATCGATCGGAAGTTCAACGAACTTGGCAAGTATCTCGAAAATCGGTTCACTGCCGCTGCCAAAACGCATCGAAACGGTGCACGAACCGAGCGTCTACAGAATGCCTTTGGACCGAAAGTAGGTGCCCGCGATCCTTCGGGCGCCGTTCGTACTGCTCAGGTCACTCAAAGCGACCGCCAATCCGGCACGGTCGTGCCGAGAGCAGCGAACGATGCGGACCGCATTAAAGCCAACGATCTCGAGGCATATGCCGACATATTCAAGGATATCGAGCCGTGGAGCGGCTACGTGCCGCCGCAGTTCATTGTCGATTTCTTGGGCATGCAGATCGATATCGAATTCCATCCCATGCTGTTCACTGATCCGAATTTCAAGCCGGAAGTGGTGGGAGGAGGTTTCGAGCAGACCGTGATTCCGAGGCTTGCCGATGTCCGAACGCCGGCCGATGCGGAAGCCTGGTTCGAAGCCGTCGATTGGGTCGTTTCGGCGCGCGAGGCCCGCGGCCGCTACGTGATGATCACGCTGGGCGCGAACTACGGCGCACAGGCCGTAGGCGCCTATCGCGCACTGCAGACGGTGAACCCGCTGCCGTACAAGCTAGTGGCCGTTGAACCAGTGCCAGGCAACATTGAATGGATCCGGCGCCACATGGTGAACAACGGCATTGATCCCGACCAGCAGTGGATCGTACCGCTGGCCATCAATGATACGATTGAACCAGTGTTCTTCCCGGTGGGCGCCCCCGGCGTCGGATCGAACAACTGCTATTCGACAAATGAGCGCGCGGCTCGCATGCAATACGCCGAGGAGTTCATTGCCAGCGGCAAATCCGCTGAGGCGTTGCGGAATCTGCTCATGAATAACACCACCGGAATCACCAAGCGGGTCGTTTCCGGCTACGACTTCGACGCGGAAATCAAGCTCGTCAGCTCGATTACGCTGGAAGAACTGCTGTCGCCCTTCGATCGCGTCGATCTGCTCGAGGCCGACATCCAGCAGTCCGAAATATTGGTCTTTCCTCCATTCATCGAGTTATTGAGCCGCAAGGTCCGCCGCATCCATATCGGCACGCACGGCGGGGATGTTCACACCGCGCTGCACGAACTGTTTGCCGATCACGGTTGGCACATCGTCTTCAGCTTCAGG
>Ga0134126_10007728_pt1 | contig 13503 bp, 10 predicted proteins | sample KB31752_FD_96881 | JGI IMG/M metagenome (GOLD analysis project Ga0134126, IMG submission 96881) | Terrestrial soil microbial communities with excess Nitrogen fertilizer from Kellogg Biological Station, Michigan, USA - KB3-175-2 | ecosystem: Environmental > Terrestrial > Soil > Unclassified ...
CGATCCGGGGTGAGCGCAGATCATTCTCGCTGCTAGTCAAACTCTACGGAGGGGACGTAACCCCCAATTCAGTACTCAGGGAGCTTGAGCGAATGGAAGCCGTTCGTTTTACCCCGTCTGGCGCGCTGGCTCTTCGTACTTTGCGTCCGAAGATGAGACCTACTCATGGACTGGCTGAGTTATCGCAGATTTTCGCGGATCTGGCTAATACAACAAGCGAAGATCGCCAGTTGAAAGCACCAATATTCTTTGGGTTCAAAGGCTCCACACTTGGTTCCGCAGATCAGGCAGGCCGGTTTGAGCGCATTTTCTCCAGTCGCGCAGCGGCGATGCTTGAGGGAGCTGACCATTGGTTCCAAGGTCAGAGAGCTAGCGGCGGGGCAGTTGCTGCTTCAGATAGATTGAGGGTCGGAATCGGCGTCTACCTAGTTAAAAGCGACGTCCCATCGCTCTTGCCGTCAACCCGGCGGAAGAGACTTCAGTCGAAGACCTAGATTGCTTTAGGGACCTGGCCTGGCCATTAACTCTTGTCTCAACGCCTTCCTCAATATCTTTCCAACGTTTGTTTTTGGCAGCTCGGTTCTGAAATACACGTGCTTCGGAGTTTTGTACGCCGCGAGTGACTGGCGGCAATGATCGATCACGGCGCGCTCCGTCAGGGAGCGGTCCCTGGAGACCACGAACAGCGCCACGACCTCGCCTGAATGCTCGTCGCGCTGAGCGACGGCCGCGACTTCGAGTATGCCGGGGTGATTAGCGGCGACGGCCTCGACTTCGTTGGGATACACATTGAAGCCGGACACGAGGATCATGTCCTTCTTGCGGTCCTCGATGAACACGTAACCCCGCTCGTCGAAGCGGCCGATGTCACCGGTGCGCAGCCAGCCATCGGCCAGCATGACCTTGGCGGTCTCCGCGGGGTTGTTCCAGTACCCGGCGGTTACCTGCGGGCCGCGCACGCAGATTTCCCCGACCTCACCGACCCCGAGCTCCTGCCCCGCGTCATCCCGAATGGAGATCTCCGTCGACGGAATGGGTAGGCCGATCGAGCCGTTGAAGTCGTCCGTCGGCGGATTGATGCAGGCAGCCGGCGAGGTCTCGGTGAGGCCCCATGCCTGGGTCAGAATCTTGCCGGTGACTTCCTTCCAGCGCTGGGCCACGGCACCCTGCACGGCCATTCCGCCACCGAGGGTGATCTGCAAGGCGCTGAAGTCGATGGTGTCGAAGCCGGGAGTATGCAGCAGGGCGTTGAAGAGCGTGTTGACGCCGGAGATGTACTTGAAGCGGTATTTCTTCAGCTCGGCGATCACGGCCGGGAAGTCGCGGGGATTGATGATCAGGACGTTGCGCCAGCCCAGGCGCGCGAACAGCAGGCAATTCCCCGTCAATGCGAATATGTGATAGAGCGGGATGGGCGTGATGAGTGTGGCGCGCTCAGCGGCGAAGTGCGGCGTGACCCATGCATGTGCCTGAAGCACGTTGGCGCTGATATTGCCGTGCGTGAGCATCGCGCCCTTGGCTACTCCGGTCGTACCACCCGTGTATTGCAGATAGGCGATATCGCTTGGGCCGACTTCGACTGGATCGAAGGTCATCCGCGAGCCCGCGCGGACCGCATCGCGGAAATTCACCGCGCTCGCGATGTGCCACGCGGGAACCTGCTTGCGCCGGTGGCGCACGACATAGTTGACGATCGCCGATTTCGGGAAGCCGAGAAAATCTCCCACGGCTGTCACGAGCACATGCCGGACGCTCGTTTGGGGCAGCACCTTCTGCAGCACGTGCGCGAAGTTCTCCAGAACCAGGATCGCAGTCGCACCGGAGTCGGCGAGCTGGTGTTGCAGCTCCGTCGCGGTGTAAAGGGGGTTCGTGTTGACCACGGCGAGGCCGGCGCGCAAGGCCCCGAACATGGCGATCGGGTATTGGAGGACGTTGGGCAGCATGATCGCCAGGCGATCGCCCTTGCGGAGTCCGGCTTTCTGCAGCCACGCCGCAAAGTCGCGCGAGAGCTCGCCGAGCTCGTGGTACGTGAGGGAACGGCCCATCTGCACGAAGGCGACGGCCGCGGAGTGCTCCGCGCAGCTTTCCTCGATCAGCTGCTTCAATGAGCGCAGCTGGCTCGGATCGATGTCTGCCGGGATGCCGGGCGGATAGGATTTCAGCCAGATCCTGTTCATCGACCTTCCTCTAACGATTCTTATGAAGCATGGGCTCGAGCTGCGGCCAGAGCGTCTCCAGGACGGCCGGCTCGCCATTCGCATTCGGATGCATGCGGTCTTCCTGCATGCGCGCCGGATCCAGGGCGACCGATACGAGCAGGAACGGTACGAGCGGCAAGTGATAACGGCCGGCGAGGTCCGAGTACATACTGGCGAAGTCGGTGGTGTAGCGCGGACCATAGTTGGGCGGAATGCGCATGCCGACCAGCAGGACGCGGGCGCCTGCCTGGCGGGCGAGATCGATCATCCTGGAGAGATTGGCGCTGGCCAGATTGAGTGGCAGCCCCCGTAGCCCGTCATTGGCGCCCAGCTCGAGCACGACGATGGCCGGCTGGTTGAGCTGCAGCGCCCGCGGAAGCCGTTGCAGCCCGCCGCTGGTCGTCTCCCCACTGACGCTGGCGTTCACGACCTTGTATCCGTACCCTTGATCTCGTAGCCGCTCGTCCAGCAGTGCTACCCACCCCTGATCGGGCCGAAGGCCGTACGCGGCGCTCAGACTGTCGCCGAACACGAGGATGGTTCTGTCGGACGCCGCCGCGTTCTGGAGCGCGATGACCCATAAGCCGATGCCGAGCGCGCAGGCGCCGATGACTCGTGACAGCGTTCTCAAGGCCGAAAACCTCACCAAGCAGGTTAGCAGTCCGGAAGGTTCGCTGACTATTGTGCATGACGTGTCGATCGACATCGCCTCCGGCGAGTCGGTCGCCGTCGTGGGAGCCTCAGGGGCCGGCAAATCCACGCTGCTGGCCCTGCTGGCAGGTCTGGAACTTCCGAGCTCGGGGCGCGTACTGCTCGATGGACAGGATCTCACGCGACTGGACGAGGATGGCCGGGCGCGGCTGCGGGCGCAACGCGTCGGATTCGTGTTCCAGTCCTTTCACCTCATTCCAGCGCTGACCGCGCTGGAGAACGTAATGCTGCCGCTGGAGCTGTCAGGCAACGGCAAGGCGCGTCCGGCCGCCCTCGATGCGCTCCAGCGGGTTGGGCTGAGCGCCCGCACGGGACACTACCCGCGGCAGCTGTCCGGCGGCGAGCAGCAGCGTGTGGCGCTTGCTCGGGCGTTCGTGACGCATCCGGCGGTGCTGTTTGCGGATGAGCCTACCGGTAATCTGGACACGGTGACCGGTGGGCGCGTGGGAGAGCTGCTTTTCGAGCTGAACGAGAGCTCTCGCACGACCCTCGTGCTGGTCACACACGATGCCGGGCTTTCCTCCCGCTGCGCACGCACGGTTCGCATGGAAGCGGGGCGGATTCTCTAGCCATGCGCGCCTTCTCCCTGGCAATGCGATCCTTGATGCGGGAGTGGCGCTCAGGGGAGCTGGGTGTCCTGCTGCTCGCTCTGACGATAGCGGTAGCCGCGCTCACCGGCGTGGGCTTTCTGGTGAGCCGGATCAACACTTCCGTGGCGCTTCAGGCAAGCGTGGTGCTGGCCGCGGATATCCGCCTGGGCTCGCCCGAACCCATCGACAGCGGATACTTTGATGAAGCCAGGCGCCGCGGATTGTCGACCGCTTCCAGCACGGCACTGTTGAGCGTGGTCTTTAATGGCGAGCGCAGCCAGCTGACCAACTTGCGGGCTGTAACGGATCGCTACCCGCTGCGAGGACAGGTGCTGATCGCGGACGAGCCGTTTGTGCGCGGTCGAGCGGTTCACGGTATCCCCGGACCCGGGGAGATCTGGCCCGACTCCAAACTGCTGGCCGCCATCGACGCCCATGTCGGCTCGGATCTCGCCATAGGCGCGGCGACATTGCATGTGACGCATGTGTTGATCTCGCGGCCGGATCAGGGTGGCACATTCGCCGACCTCGCGCCGACCCTGCTGATGAATGCCGCCGATCTGCCCGCGACGCAGCTGATCCAGCCCGGCAGCCGTGTCAGCTACCGTGGGCTCTTCGCGGGCGATCGCGAGCGCATCGACGTCTTCAAAACATGGCTCATCGCGCACAAGAAGCGCAGCGAGCGCGTGCATGACATCACTGACGCCAGCCCGCAGATCCGCAATGCTGTGGAGCGCGCCGGCCGGTTCCTGAGCCTGGCAAGCCTCGTGAGCGTACTGCTCTGTGCGATTGCGGTCGCGATGTCGGCGCGGCGGTACGTTCAGCGCCACCTCGATGCCGTCGCGCTGCTGAAGACTCTCGGGGCGACCCGCGCGTTCATTCTGACCGTGAACATAGTGCAGCTTCTCGCGGTGGCCGGTGTGGCAGCAGTGATCGGCAGTGGCGTTGGATATCTTGCCCAGGAGTGGCTGCTGCACACTCTCCGGGGACTCCTGGCAGTCCAGCTGCCGCCGGCGAGCCTCGTCCCCGTGGCCATGGGCTTCACGACGGCGATCGCCGTCCTGGTCGGTTTCGCATTGCCTCCCATGCTGCAGCTTGCGCGCGTACCCGCGCTGCGAGTTCTGCGCCGCGACGTCGGCCCGCCCCCTCCTCTCGTGTTGCTTGCATTCGGGCCGGCGGTGGTGATCGTCGTGTCTCTCGTGTATTGGGTGGTGCGCGACTGGAAACTCTTTGTGGGTTTCAGTGGCGGCCTGGCCGTCTTCCTGCTGACTCTCACTCTCGCGGGCGCCGTGCTCGTGTACTTTGCGGGCAGACTGCGCGGCCGGGTCGGCGTGGCGTGGCGGTTCGGAGTCGCCAACCTCAGCCGGCGCCGCGCCGACAGCCTCGTCCAGATCGTGGCTTTCGGCACCGGGATGATGGTGTTGTTGTTGCTGAGCATCGTGCGGGGCGATCTGGCGACTGACTGGCGGCGCACCTTGCCCGCCAATCTGCCCAACTACTTCTTCGTCAACATCCCGCCCGATGACCGGGAGGCATTCGTGCGGTTCCTGCAGGAGCGCGGCGCGCAGACCGCACGCGTCCTGCCCATGATCCGCGGCCGTCTGACGAGCATCAAAGGCCGCTCGGTGGACGATCTGAAATTCTCCAGGGAGGAAGGCGAGAATTTCGCCACCCGCGAGCAGAATCTGACCTGGGCTTCCGCGCCGGGCGCCGACAATCGAATCGTGGCCGGACGCTGGTGGACGCCCGCGGACTTTGGCAAACCACTGGTCTCGCTGGCGACGGAGTTCCAGGAGTCTCTGGGCGTCAACGTCGGCGATCACCTGACCTTCGATATCGCCGGCGAGTCCTTCGAGGTCGAGGTCGCGAGCATCCGCAAGGTGAAGTGGGACAGCTTCCAGCCCAACTTCTTTGTCGTGTTCGCCCCCGGGGTGCTCGACCGGGTCGCCGGCACCTACATCACGAGCGCAAACCTCAAGCCCGGCGATGCCCGCTCGCTGGCCCAGCTCGCACGCCGCTTCCCCAGTGTCTCGATCTTCGACATCGATGACCTGTTGGCGGAAGTCCGTTCCGTTCTCGACAAGGCAGTCCTTGCCGTGCAAAGCGTATTCGTTTTCACCCTGTTCGCCGGCCTGACCGTGCTGCTGGCAGCGGTGCAGTCGAGTCGTGACGAGCGCCGGTACGAGAGCGCCATGCTGCGGACATTGGGCGCGAGCCGCGCGATCGTCCTGAAGGGTGTGCTCGCCGAGTTCGCGACGCTCGGCCTGCTGTCAGGTTGCCTGGCTGCCATCGGCGCAGCAATCGCTGCGTACTTCATTGAAACCCGCGTGCTGCAGCTTTCATACAGCTTCGACTGGCGCCTCGCGCTGGTGGGTCTGGCCGGCGGCGCACTGCTGGTCGCGCTGACCGGCTGGCTCGCAACCCGCTCGGTGGTGAGCCAGCCGCCGCTCAGGACGCTGCGCGCGGATTGAGTCTACTTGTCGATCAGCTTGCGCGACTGTTCCGCCCAGAAGAGCGCGTCCACGTAGGCTGCGCGGATCAGTGAAGCGGGCAGATCCTTGTAGGCGACATGGTCCCAGGCGGCGCGCTCGTAGGCGCGCGTGCATTGAAGCGCCATGCCGAGGTCGCCTTCGCCGGCAATCAGAGCTCTCGTGACTGCCGGAGTGAGCGGCAACTCTTCGACGATCTTCTGCGTCGGCATGCCAACGAGGGCATTGAGCAGCGAGAACAGGCCGGTCAGGAAGAACGGTCCGGCGTCCTTCGCGCCGCCCAGGCGACCCAGCTGCTCGCACATGCGGGCCCGTGTCATCGCATTGACGAACAGGCTCGGTGGCCGGTCGTCAAAGCCCTGCAAGCACAACAGGGTGCATAGCTGGCGCAAGTGCTCGAGACCCAGTATCACGATTGCCTGGCGGATCGAGCCGATCTTGCGCGGGAGGTTGTAATAGCTGGAGTTGATGCAGCGCAGAACGTGGTACGACATCGACACGTTCTGGCTCAGAAGTGATTCGACTTCATCGATCGCGTACTGCTCGTTCTGCAAAGATGCCACCAGGCGCAGCGTGCTCAGGCGGCTGGAAGGAACGCGCTTGGCGCGAAAGGTTTGCGGGTGCTGGAGGAAGTAGCCCTGAAAGCCGTCGAACCCGAGAGCGATGCACTGCTCGAATTGCTCCGGCGTCTCGACGTTCTCGGCCACCAGCTTCAGGCCGCGGGCCTTGAGTGCGCTGACCTGCTGCGACAGCTCCTGAGGCGGACGCGGCGAGATCTCGAGTTTCACGATGTCGGCGAATGCGAGGAGCCGCTCGTCGCTCTTCTGCGCCGAATAGTCATCCAGCGCGATGCGATGTCCGCGGGCGCGTAACTTGAGGATGCCATCGATCACCGGAGGCTCGGCCCGCACGTCCTCCAGCACCTCGATCACCACCTGGCTGGGCGGCAGCGGCAGGTCCGGCACGTCCTCGAGCAGCTCCCGCGGAAAGTTGATGTGCACCGGCAGACCGCCCGAGAGGCGGTCCAGGCCGATCTCGAGGGCCGCGCTGGAGATGACTTCCAGGGTGGCCTGGCGAGCATCGCGGATCCGCGCCGCCGTGGCAGTGGATGATGGCCGGTACAACAGCTCGAATGCCATCACGGCCATGGAGGCGTCGTAGATCGGTTGGCGCGCAACGAAAACGTCGGCTTGCGCCGGGGAGGCCGGCTTCGGAGCAGCGGTCACCACAGGCCTCAGCGCTGGATCCCGATCGTGATCCAGGAGTCCGGCTCCGGATCGCCGCGCCAGGAGAGACCTTCGATCGTGAGCTGATAGTTCCCGGGACCGAGTGCCGAGCTGTTGAGCGCGATGCGCAGGTGACCGTTAGTGTCCTTCACCAGGTTGTGCAGGATTGCGACGCGCCCCTGGTCGATGCGATCGATGGTGATCTGGAAGGTCTTGTAGGCCGAGCGGGACTCGTCGATTTTCAGGTCCACGAGCTGGGCGGCCCCCCCGCCAATGACGACCGCCGGGGTGTTCGAGGCGCCATCGTGACTGGGCACGAGGCGGATGGTGCGCGTGCTGGTCGCCGGATCGAGCGGCTGCTCCGCGGCCTGCTTTTGCAGCTGGGTGATCCTGCGCGACTTGGCGGCACTGCTGCTGCCGACGAGCGCGACCGCGATGCTGAGCGCCACGACGACGGCGCCGAGCCCCAGCACAAACTGCGGCTTCGCCCAGGTGCTGCGTGGTGTCTCCTGCCAGGGCTCGGGCTTGCCGCTGGCCTCCAGCAGTCGCAGTCCTGCATTGACCCGCTCGGGCAGGCCGAGCTCGTCGAGGACCTCGGGATTGTCACGACAGAAACGCTCGAAATCCGTGGCGCCTTTCAGCGGCAGTCGCCCGGAAAGGTATCGCTCGACGATCTGGTTCCTGGCGATGAAGTCCCTGTCCATCGCGGGATTGGCGCCCGACGATGCCGCAGCACTCGCTATCGAGACAGTGGCAACGTTAACCATCGTCGAGGGAGGTGCGGACGTTGATGTCGCGGAGCCGCTTGGAACCGTGCCTGCCGAAGGCGCTCCTGCCGGCACGGTACCCAACCCTGAAGGCCTCAGTGTGTTGGCGGCTGAGACTGGCGGAGACTGCGCCGCACCAGACACCACTGGTGGTGTCGCGACGACAGGCACCGCCATTGCGCCTGTAGTGAGTGCTGCAACTGGAGCCCCGACATGTGGCGTGGTTGGCGACGCGACAGCGGGTGTTACAGGTCGCGGATCACCGACCAGCTCCAGAGGCAGATCCGCGAGGAGGCTGTCGGCAGCTACCGCCGCTGGAATCGACTTCGGTGGCGCGGGTGATTGAATCTTGACCGTCAGCGCGGAGGGCGCGGCAGGCACTCTGGCAGGGATGACTGGAGGCGGCCGCGAGACCGGAGTTGATATCGAGGCGGCGCGCCCGACCGGCTGGGCAATCACTGGCGCGGCCCTCGGGGCTGAGCGCGTGGCCGGCTGCGACGGTTGCACGGACCGAGGCGCAGCCGCCGGCGATGCAGGCTTTTTCAGCGCAGGGGCCTTGTTCAGACCGGGATTGCTGCCAGGGGGCTTCGAGGCCGGCAGCGCCGAGGCGTTTGATTCAACTGTTGAGGTCGATGGGCGCGCCGAGGATCGCGTGCTCGAGGCGGCCGGCTGCGTGGAGGCGGTCGACACTGAAGCTGACCGCGCCATCGCAGGCGGTGCTTCTGCAGGCCCGGGTCTCGGAGTCGGCGCTGCGCTGGCATGCCGCAGCAACTCCGGATCCATCAGCTCGATGGTGGCCAGCAATGCCGGCACCAGGGAGGAGTCCTCCGCCGCAGGACCGGAGGTCCCCGGCGCAGGGGCCGCCGGGGACAGGGAGCTGGTGACCGCAGCGGGGCTGACGAGCGGCGCAACGCTGGTGACTGGCGCAGCACTGACTAGCGGCGCAGCACTGACGAACGGCGCGGCGGGAGCGATCGGCATGCCCGGGGCGACAGGGATCGAGGTGACCGGGCCAGCGGCGGGGGCCACAGGCACCGCCGAGCTGACCGGAGCGGCGGAAGCGACCGGAACGGCCGTCGTGGCGGGAGCCGGCGTGGGGACCAAAGACGGCGTGGCGACGGGTGCCGGCGCGGCGATGGGAGTCCCACCAGAGCCCAGGAGTGCCCCATGCGCCAGCAGCTCTTCAGCCTCGAACGTATCCAGAGGCGCGGACGCCTCCTCGGCTGCTTGGGCCGGTGGCGCGGAGGGGGCCGGGATCGCTTCCTCGGCCGGCTGACGCATCTGGGGGGTCTCCACCCCCAAAGGCTCCTCTACGGGCAACTCGGCCAGAGGCTCAAATGTGGGTCGAGAGGCTGCTTCCATAGGGTTCGAGCCAGAGTCGATCATCGGATCAGGATCCGCTGAACCTATCCTGCAATGCCGGTGCGGTGAGACCTGCGCCGTGGCTCACAGATCGGCGGACCGGCCCCGTGTTCGTGACGCGGATCACACTTAACGATGTCATCGACGGCCCTGGTCGCGACTCAAAACGGTGACGCCGCACCGCGCATTATCCGCGCTAGACCCGCTGAGCCCCCGGCGCCGTTTGAAGTATCTAGCCACTATGGCAATCAAACGAGGCTCCCGCATCATGCCCCGTCTACTCTTTGGTTCCTCGCGGTCCCTGCCCGGCCTCATCGCCGGCCTCCTCTGCACGGCCGGCCCGGTTCTGGCCGCTGGCGCAGCGGACGATACGGCGATCACCATCTACAGCTCCGAGCAGCCTGGGGCAATTTCGCCTGAACTATACCGCCCCGTGCCCGGCTCCGCTCCCGGCAGGATGAACATACCCGGCTACGCGCTGGTGCGCCAGGAACGCGACGTACAGATCGACAGCGGCCGCTCGACATTGAAATTCGCCGATGTCGCAGCGCTGATAGATCCCACAACAGTCACCTTCTCTTCACTCTCCGAGCCACGCACGCGAGTGCTCGAGCAGAGCTACCAGTTCGACCTCGTGAGCACCGACAAGCTGCTGCTGAAATACATCGATCGGCCGATCGTGGTCGAGCGCGAGGCAGGCGGACACTCCGAGACGATCAGCGGGACGCTGCTGTCTTCGGTCGATGGTCTGGTGTTGCGCACGAGTGACGGGACCATCCAGGCATTGCGCACCTATTCATCGGTGCGCTTTCCCGCGCTACCGGGAGGCCTGGACACGCGCCCGACACTCGTCTGGGATGTTTCGTCCCCGCGCGCGGGCGACCAGCGCAGCCGGGTCACCTATCAAACGAGCGGCGTCACCTGGTGGGCCGATTACAACCTCATCTTCGCCGAAGGTCAGGACGCCAACACGGGGACGCTGGACCTTTCAGCGTGGGTCAGCATCATCAACCAGTCGGGAGCGAGCTACCGCGACGCGCGACTGAAGCTGATCGCGGGCGACGTGCATCGCGTGGCTCCCCCGATGCGCGCCGCGGCCGCGAAGTATGCGATGCAGGCGGTGGTCACGGAAACGGGGGCACCACCACCCTTCAGCGAGCAGCCGTTCTTCGAGTTTCATATGTACAGGCTGCAGGGACGCACGACGTTGCCCGACAATTCAACCAAGCAGATCGAGCTGTTCGATCAGGCTCGCCAGATCCCGGCCCGGAAGGTGCTCATGTACGTGGGGGACACCCCTTCGTACTACTACTACGCCGGTCCGCTGACGGATCGCAACCTGGGGGTTCAGTCGAACAGAAAAGTCGACGTCTACCTGACGTTCCGCAATGATAGACAGCATGGTCTGGGCATCCCATTGCCTGCCGGCCGGGTGCGGGTGTCGAAGCTCGACGGCGCCGATGGAAGCCTGGAATTCATCGGCGAGGATCGGATCGACCATACGCCCCGCGATGAGGAGGTGCGCATCAAGCTCGGCTCGGCGTTTGACGTCGTCGGCGAGCGGCGCCAGACCGACTTCGCAGTCGATACACATGGCCGCTGGATGGAGGAGCAAATCGAGATCAAGCTGCGCAATCACAAGGAGCAGCCGGTGCGGGTTCTGGTGAAGGAGGGACTGTATCGCTGGAACAACTGGAAGATTCTCACCCAGACCCACGACTTCCAGAAGGAAGATGCGCACACCATCGTGTTTCCGGTGGACGTGCCGAAGGACGGTGAGACCGTCGTCAATTACCGCGTGCGGTATACATGGTAACCGCCGGATTGGCGGTCCGGGCTCAGGTCTGTGTGCCTGTCAGGAAGTACTCGACCTTGTCTCGATAGGTGCGCGATAGCTTCAGCTCGTGGCCGCCTTCCAGCGTGAGGAAGTACTCGCCGTTCATATGAGCGCGCAGGCTCTTTACCAGGCTCAGATTCACGATCGTCGAGCGATGTACGCGCTGGAAGAGCTTCGGGTCGAGCACCTCTTCCAGCTCTTTCATGGTGCCGCGCAGAATGTACGTGTTGCCCTCCGCGTGGATGCACATGTAATCGCCCGCGGCATCGATCCATTGGATGGAATCGATCGCGACACGGACGGTTTCCCTTCCCTGGCGAATCGGCAGAATGCCGGGCTTGCGCGATTCCGCGGCGCGTGGACCGCGTGCGAGCAGCTCGTCCAGGGCCAGTTCCCCGGAGCCGGTGATCTCCGCGATGATCTGCACGAGGCGATCACGCTGAGTGGCCGCGGCGCGCGATTGCACCTGGCTGCGGACCCGCTGTAAGGCAGCATTGAAGCGCCCGTCGTCCACGGGCTTGAGCAGGTAGTCGACTGCGTGCGCCTCGAAAGCGCGGATGGCGTACTGGTCGTAAGCAGTCACGAACACGACGACGGGCAGCGATTCCTGCGGCAGCTGCGCCAGCACGTCGAAGCCGGACATCCCGGGCATCTGGATATCGAGGAACAACGCATCCGGCTTGTGCTGCGTCACGGCCGTGAGCGCCTCGCGGCCGTTGGCGCACTGGGCCACCACCTGGAAATCCGGAGTCGCCAGCAGGCGGATCTCGATCCCGCGGCGCGAGAGCGCCTCGTCGTCGACGATGACGGTCGAAATGCTCATGCACCCGCCGCCTGCGAGGTCGCCGATCTCGGTGGTGACTGCACGCTGGGCTCCATTGCCATCTCCAGCGGTAAGGCCATGTCGATACGCAATCCCGGATGGCTGTTGAGCACGGCGAACCGATGATTCTCGCCATACAGGACGGCCAGCCGCTCGCGCGTGTTGCGCAATCCTACGCCTCGCCGCTCGCTCGTGGGAGCGCCGTCGCGCAGCCCGGGCCCGTCATCGATCACGCTGACCTCCAGCATTGCGCCACGGGCGCGACCCTCGATGCGGATCGATCCTCCCTGCTCGCGCGAGGAGACCGCATACTTGAGCGAGTTCTCCAGCAGCGGCTGCAGCAACAGACTCGGCACCAGCGCGTCGAGCGCCGGGCCGTCGATGGCGTACTCGAGACGCAGGCGCTCGCCGAAACGCAGCCGCTCGGTCCCCAGGTACAGGTCGAGGGCCTCGATTTCCTGACGCAACGTGACCTTCTTGACCGGATCCTGATCGAGTGAATAGCGCAGGAATTCAGACAGCCGTGTGACAGCATTGTTGGCAGTGCGGTTCTGGTTGTCGAGGATCAGCGTCGAGATCGCGTTGAGCGTATTGAACAGGAAGTGCGGATTGAGCTGGTAGCGCAGCATCTTCAGCTGCGCTTCCTGCGCCAGGGCGGCCGCTTTGAGCGTCGCGGCCTGCTGCCGCTGCTGCATCTCGTAGTACTTTATCCCGAAATACAGTGCGCTCCAGCAAAGCAGCAGATAGGTCGTGGACACGGCGCCTCCAAACAGCTCGAACAGAGTCTTGAATTGCCAGTCGGGGTCCACGAACTGAACGTAGGCAAGATTGATCACCGTGCGCAGCGCCAGGGCCGTGATGTAACAGGTCAGCAGCACCCCCATGAACAGCACGCGCGGCGTGCGGCCCCAGAGCCGTCGATAGATGAAGCGCATGGGCATGGAGAGGATGAAGCCCGCGCCGGCGGCGACCAGGATCACCTGCCCGTAGCTCGCGGGCTTCTCATACAGCAGTGCGCCGAAATACTGCGTCACCGCATAGGCCGCCCAGCCCGCTGTATGCAGGCCCCAGAACAGCACGTTTCGATTCGATCTCAGGTTCTCTAGATTCAGCATTCCGGCGCGGTTGCAGGACGGACCCGAGCGAAGCTTAGGCCATCTGCAGGGGGCCGGGCGCTTCGTGAACGCGCAAGCGGCTCGCCTCGTCGCACCGCCGCACTGCGGCCTCACCCGTGCCGGGTCCGCAGACCGCCGCCTGCGTATAACTCCTTGATTGTGCGCACTCGACGGCCGACGCGATCCGCTTTCCCGCCCCACGCGGCAATCCGGCCGCGGCAGCAGTTTCCCGGTTGCGGGGATGGGATGTTCCCAGGCGGGTTCCGAGCACCCGGGGGGCATGAGCCTTGCGTCCCCCCACAGTGATCGATCAGAGACTTATTCGAGGAGGTGCACGCATGCGAAAGGTGGTTCTCGGTATCAGCGCGATCGCCCTGTTCGCAGC
>Ga0134126_10007729_pt1 | contig 13503 bp, 9 predicted proteins | sample KB31752_FD_96881 | JGI IMG/M metagenome (GOLD analysis project Ga0134126, IMG submission 96881) | Terrestrial soil microbial communities with excess Nitrogen fertilizer from Kellogg Biological Station, Michigan, USA - KB3-175-2 | ecosystem: Environmental > Terrestrial > Soil > Unclassified ...
AGTTTTCGTTGCCGACGAAGAGGTCAAGGAGTCCGTCGTTGTCGATATCAAGCCACACGGCTGTTTGCGTGCTCGTTGCAGGCTCGGCGAGGCCGGCCTCACGAGTTACGTCTGTGAATGTGCCGTTGCAGTTGTTGCGCAGCAGCGATTTCCGAATTGGGAATTCCCAGGCCCCGCGCAGAACGAGGATGTCCATGCAGCCGTCGTTGTTGTAGTCGGCCTGGATCATATTGAGGCCGCCGAGTTGATCAGCCAATCCTGCCTTCCCGCCACGCTCGGTGAACGTACCATCGCCATTGTTATGAAAAAAGTGCATGGGCTCGCAAACGTCGTAGCTGGAGGTGACGATGTCGAGGAGGCCGTCGTTATCGAAATCGTCGACGATGATGCCACCGGCCATCGTGATCAGGTCCAGGCCCGCGGCGTGAGCCACGTCAACGAAGCGGCCAATGTTCTGCTTCGACTCGAATGGCGCGAGCGGGATCAAGTCCCGTTTCGGGACACTACCCGGATACTTACCGATCGACATGTACGCGAGATTCAGCAGCCATTCAGTATCGATCATTCCCGGTTTGGCTTTGAGGAAGTTGAGCAGGTGCGCGATCGACTGCTGGGAGTCGTCGGTTTTCTCGAAGCGCATGTTCGGCGATGGCGGAAAGAGACAGCGCTCGCCGGGAGAGCGATACATGTCGTTCTCCATCTCTGATTTGTGGTAGTAAGCCGCGCCGAGGACTTCTTCGAGCTGCGGTACACCCGCGGGCACTGATTTCTGCGCGATCTGGTATGCGGCTTCCCAGTGCCGGATGGCGGCGTTCATGTCTCCCAGATACGCACTCAATTCGGCAAGACCAAACTCCGCCTGGGCTTTTTCAAATGAGTTTTTGCTCTCGACCGCGATCTTCTGCAGCCGGACTGTTTCGTTGCCAATGGAAGCGCGGCGAATGCGGCACACTTGGCGCAGATCCTGCTCCCATCCGTCCTGCTTTGGGAATTTTCTGAATGCATTATCTGCAACGACTTGTCCGGCGACGTCCGCGGGGTAACGAACCTTCGATTGTCCTGGCGCCGTTCGATCAGCACCCATCCCCGGCGCAGAGGGCACAGGCTGTTGCGGCGCGGACTGGTTGTCCTGCCGTGCGGAATTGGAGTCGGACTGCTGAATCATCGCTGCAGCGCCAACAAAACTGACTATCAACAGCGCGGCGAAAGCCCGAGAACTGCTGGGGTGAGAAAGGCGAAGGCCAGTCAACCAATTCTTTCGAGAGGGCTGCATGGAAGCAGTCAAGTTTACTTGGGTTCAGAGCCTTCGACGATGGTGAAAATGCGGTCCACACCTGGTAAGACAACCTGCTGTTTTTTCCCGCTCGGCCATTGAATTTCTAACTTCTCGATCTTCGTTGCCGCGGCGAGTCCGAAGTGAACGCGCGGGTCGGAGCTCGAGCCGTAGCTGCCACCGCTGAACACGTCTGCGCGTTGACGAATACCTGCAGCAGTCAGAAAGACCTTTGCGCCGACAGCGTCGCGCGGACTGCCAGCTCCTCCAACCAGCTTCAGGGTGACCCAGCGGTTTTGATTCTTAACGACATTGCGAAGGAGCGTAGGAGCAGAGTCCATACTGTTGATCACGACATCGATATGGCCGTCGTTGAAGAGGTCGCCAAACGCGGCTCCGCGCGCTGGGATCACGTCGGCAAGTCCACTGCCGCTTGCCGGCGGGACCTCCTGGAAACGTTTGCCGTCGAGATTGCGAAATAGTTGCGGACGCTGCGACCACGTCGTGCCCCAGTCCTGCTTATCGACGTCGATGAAGACGTGGCCGTTGGCAACGAAGAGATCTTGCAGGCCGTCGTTGTCGAAATCGAGGAATCCGGTGCCCCAGCCGAGGAACGGGATCGTCGGATTGCCCAGGCCGGCGGCGTAGGTCACATCAAAGAATCCGGTCTCGTCTTCGTTGCGATAGAGCGTGTTGTAGTCGTCGGAGAAACTGGTGACGTAGAGATCGACGCGGCCGTCGCGGTTGTAGTCGCCGACGGCTATGCCCATCGACGCTTGGTCACGCCCCTCGCCACTGACTGCGAATCCAGAAACGTAGCTCACGTCCTCAAAGGTTCCATCGTGGCGATTGCGATAAAGGAAGTTAGCAACCGAGTCATTGGCGACAGCGAGATCGAGCCAGCCATCGTCATCGATATCGACGAAGACCGATGCGAGACCGTAGTAGCCGTAAGGATCGGCTACCCCTGCCTTGACGCTCACGTCGTTGAATGTGCCGTCACCATTGTTGTGAAAGAGGTGATCGCTCTCGCCGACCAGACCGCGCGGTCCGCAGAACACCTTCAGGCCCCGAAACTGGCACGCACCCTCCGGAATTCCGTTTGCGCCGGCAACCGGCCGATGCGCACGATCGAACTTCACGTATCCGGGCACAAAGAGATCGAGACGCCCATCGTGGTCGTAGTCGCCCCAGGTTGGACCGGCGGACCATCCGCCCACAGTCACACCGGCTTTTTCTGCGACGTCAGTGAACGTGCCGTCGTGGTTGTTGTGATAGAGGCTATTCTTGCCCCAGTTCGCGACATAAATGTCGGGCCAACCGTCGTTGTCGTAATCGGCGACTGCCGCGCCGAACCCCCAGCGCTCGTTGGCGACGCCGGCTTTCTCGGTAACGTCGGTGAATGTCCCGTCGTGGTTGTTGTGAAAGAGCATGGCCCGAGGCGCGGGCTCTTTACCGTCGAGCGCCTCGAACGTGGAGCCGTTCAGAAGATAAATGTCGAGCCAGCCGTCATTGTCGTAGTCCAGCAGGGCAACGCCGGAACCGGGGGCATCGATGATCAGAGTCTTCGCCGCGCTTCCGGAGCGATGATGGAATTTCTCGAGTCCGGATTGCTTGGTGATATCGGTGAAGACGACCGGAGCGCCTTCGACGAATCCACCGGCGGTGATTGGACGATTTTGTGCGTCCTTGACTGCAGCGTGCGCTGCGCCCGTGGTCACCCCAGACGATATCTGCGTTTGTTTCCCTCTCGGCCCGCTGCCCATGCCCTGCGCCCGACATGTTGCGACCGACGCGGCAACAGCGAGCGCGACGAGCAGCAGCTTGGGCGTTGGCTCCGTCATCTTCGTGCTGCGCTCGCTTGCGCTTGTGCAGGTTCGTCTAGTTGCAGTATGCGATCTGCCGCGACGTTCTTCAGCGTCTGCACAGTTCCGCTGGGCCAATGGATTTCTATGGACTGTGCCAGTGATTCATTTCCGAGACCGAAGTGAACGCGCTTATCGCTCGATGAAAGATAGCTGGCGGCGGTAATCACGGTCGCATACTGCGCCCCTTGCGCAGTAGTGACCTTCACCTCAGCCCCAATTGCGTCGCGATTGCTGCGATGTCCGGTCAGACTGAGCGTGAGCCAGTGATTGTTCGTGTCGGTCTCGTTGCGTACAACGTACGCGGGACCGTCATTGGTTGTGACCACCACATCGACGCGGCCATCATTATCGAGATCGCCGCTCGCGAGGCCTCGTCCCACCCACGCTTGCTGAAACACGTTTCCTGATTCGGCAGAGACATCGATGAAGCGCTTGCCGTCGTTCCGCAACAGCATCAGCGGCTCACGATAGCGAAGCTGCGGATAACTAAGCTGAATGGTGTCGAGGTCGTGGCCTTGCGCGATGATCAGATCCTTCCAACCGTCGTTGTCGTAATCGAGGAAGCGAACACCCCAGCCGGAGTGCAACATGCTGATCCGTGCCAAATTGGTATCGTAGGTCGTGTAGGTGAAACTTCCATCGCCGTTGTTTTGAAAAATCGCATACATCTGATTGGCGAGATCGGCGACGAAAATGTCAGGCCGACCATCATTGTTATAGTCAGCGAACTCGGTTCCCATTCCGGCAAATGTTCGACCGTTCACGTCAACCGCGACGCCGGCCATGAGCGCCGTCTCGCTGAAGTGTCCATTCGCGTCGTTGTGATAAAGAAATTCCGGCATGGAATCGTTGGCGACGAAGAGATCGGGCCGGCCGTCGCGATCGTAGTCCGCGAGTGTGATACCCAAACCCTTGCCCGGTTTCGAGATTCCGCTCTTCTGCGTGATATCAGTGAAGTGACCATTGCCGTCATTGTGAAAGACAAGCGGCGCGATCGCCCGAAAATAATCCGGATGGCAATACGCGCGATAACCTTCGCGATGTTCGCCGCAGTAGATGTCGTCGAAGTCCCAGACAACATACCGAAGCACAACCAGATCCAGCAGGCCATCATTGTCGAGATCGACCCAGGCCGCGCTCGTTGACCAGCCGCTGCCGCCGACGCCGGCTTTTTCGGTAACGTCAGTGAACGTGCCGTCGCCGTTGTTGTGGTACAGCCGATTGCCGCCATATGCGGTGACATACAGGTCTTCAAATCCGTCGTTGTCGTAATCGCCAACTGCTACACCCATCCCGTAGCCGACGCCCTGGAGTCCGGCTTTTTCAGTCACATCTTCGAAGGTGCCGTCCGTTTTCTGATGAAAGAGTCGATTCCAGTACTTGGCGCCTGATTTCTGCGGAATCGTTCCTTTTGAAGTGGGATCGCCGAGTGGCGCACCATTGATAAAGAAGATGTCGAGCCGGCCATCGTTGTCGTAGTCGAACAGAGCCACGCCCGAGCCCATGGTCTCCAACAGATACTTCTTCGATGTATGCGAAGCCGGATGCTGGAAGCGGACGCCACTCGTCGAAGTGACATCGACGAACCTTCCCGAGACCGTTGCCTTCGCTGCTATCGACGGCGAGGTAGAGGCTGCCGCTTTTTGCTGCGCGTACAACCACCATGAACAGGAGAGCGCGCACGCAATTACGAGCACGCGCAGCATGGTGTTAGAGAAATGAGGACGGGGAAACTTCACGCAGATGGACCGGTAGGTGCTGTGAATGTAGCGCGCTGTCTGGCGGCGGCGCAAGCACATTCGGGCTGAGCAATTCGCCTCTACTGCAGCAGAAGGAATCAAACAGATCCGGTGCGGCAGCCGTGCGCCTTTGTATTAAAATCGCGGGAACCATGCAGTTTCGGCGTCTCGAATTCTGTGTTGCGGCTTCTTGGGCGCGGCGTTTTTCCTTTCTCCTTCTCTTTATCTTATTCGCGACGTTTGCACCGGCAGTAGCCCAGTCTGCAAACTCTGAGCGTCGCGTACAGAAGCTGTATCAGGAAGCAAAGGCTGCTGAAGCACAGGGAAACAACCAGGCTGCCGTCGCAAAGTATGAGGAGATGTTGACGATCGCACCGAACCTTGGTGCGGCGTACAACAATCTCGGCGCTCTCTACGTTCGTACGGGAGACTACGCGAAGGCTGCTGATGTGTTGAAGAAAGGCCTGAAGGTAAATCCGGAAATGCCTTCGGCATCGGCGTTGCTGGGCATCGCACTGTTCCAGATGGGTGATTACGAGAACGCGACAAAGCCGCTCGAGGCCGCGCTGCGGGCCAATCCCAAAGACGGAAACGCCGAGCTGATGCTGGCCAAGGACCTCATGCATCTGCAGGAGCTTGACGCTGCCGCGACTCACCTCAGGCAAATCGCGCAGCGCGAACCCGATAATTCTGAAGTCTTCTATCTGCTCGGCCAGGTACACATGCAGCTTTCGGAAAAGGCGCTCGCGCGATTGAACCAGATCGATCCGAAATCTGTCTACGTGCATGAAGTTTCTGGAGACGTAATGGCGAGCATGAAGAACTGGGATGGAGCGCTCGTCGAGTACAAGAAGGCGGTGGAAGTCGCCCCGCTGCAGGCAGGCACCCACTACAAGCTTGGCGATGCGTATTGGAACCTCAATCAGTGGGATGCTGCAACGCAGGAGTTCAACTCCGAATTGATCAACGATCCTAACGATTGCATGGCGCGATGGAAGCTTGGCAACATTCTCCTTCAGCAACGAGTGCAACCAGAGCTAGCGCTGGATAACGTTAATCGCGCAATCACGCTATGTCCCAAGCTGATGCAGGCGCGCGTCGATCGTGCTCGCGCTCTGGTCATGCTAAACCGCCAATCAGAAGCCCTTCCCGATCTCACTGCTGCTGAGCAGGCCGACCCACAAGAGGCAAGTATTCACTTCCTGCTTGGCCAGGTTTATCGGGCACTGGGACGCCAGCAGGATGCTCAGGCGGAGATGAAGATCTTCGGCAGCCTCGAAGAGAGCTCGCGGGCGGCTGCAGCCGAGAAAGCAAAACAGGTTCTGGAGACCAAAGAAAATGCGCATTAATCAAAGTCGGATTTTGTCGACATTTGTCGCACTCTTGACCACATTTGCAGTCGCGCAGGCGAGTCCGCAATCGCAAACGGTGCAGGTAGAGCTGCAAAAGACGATCAAGACAAAGAATGCCAAAGTGGGCGATGAAGTGAAGGTGCGTATGGTTACGCCGCTGATTGTCACTGGCGGAACGGTGATTCCGGCGGGATCAACCATTATGGGCCACATCATGGCGGTCCAGCCGGATGTATCGGGTAGCGATGCCTCTTCCCTTACGCTGGTGTTCGATTCTGTGAAGATCGAGCACGGCCAGAAGCTTCCTTTGAAATTTGCCCTGCTTGCAGCCATGCGCCCCGGTGAATCGTTGCAGCAACAACAACCTCAGCAGCAGCCCGACAACACTCCGCCTGCGGGTCAAGCCCAACCGGAAATGCAAATTCTGCACGGCGGCTCATTGACCCCACACAACACACCTGAAACCTTGAAAAAAATGCCAGAGAACAAAGACCATCCCGGAGTCGCCGCGCAGACCGGCTCCGTAATCGGAATGCCTGGAGTGACGCTCGAAATAGTAGACGGCAGTGATGCGGGTTCCAGATTCCGTTCCACACGCAAGAACCTGCAGCTCGACAGCGGCATGCAATTCATTTTGAAGGTGATGCATTGATCCCGGCGTTGCCGGTTAGCGATTCGGGTTCCGCGCCGTTTCCGCACCCAGCGTGGTGTAACGATCAAATTCGCCCTTCGCTTTTTCTGACAGTCCTTCGCGCTGGTAGATCTGGGCGAGCTCATAATGCAAGTGCGCGTCGCTGGGCGTGAGCTCAAGCGCTTTTTCCAGCTCAGTCTCTGCTTTGGGGAGTTGATTCAGTCGCGAATACGCCTTCGCTAGATGCTCGTGGGCTCGCGGTCGCAATTCCTCCATCCCCTGCGCGCGATAACTCTCCGGCGGAATGGCGAGCGCCTGGTCAAGGTACTTGACCGCTTCAGCAGGCCGGTTCTGCTCGACCAAGATTGCGCCGAGATTCACGTAGGGATCGGGATTCTTGACTGGCTCTTCCGCCTGCCAGGCAATGGAAGTCTGAAAAGCTGAGATTGCCTCGTTGACCCGATCCAGACCTTGATATGCAAGGCCAAGGTTGTCTTCTGCTTTCCCGTCCTTCGGATGCAGCTTAAGGCACTGTTGAAATGCGCTTATCGCGCCGGCAAAACGATTTTCGTTGTAGCGCGCCCGGCCAAGAAAGTACCAGGCTTCAGCATCGGTCGGAGCTTCCTTGACCGCCAGCATGAGCCACTTATCGGCGTCTGCGTAATCCCGAAGCAGCACGTAATCGAAGGCGACAACTTTAAGCTCCGCAGGGCCAGGATTGCGGTGTTTCGCTCCTTCTGTATATTCGGCCAGCGATTCCTTTGCTCTCTTTTCTTTAAAGAGGATCTCCCCGAGCAGAAAGTGTGCATCTGCGGAGTTGCGCTGTTTCCTCAGGTACTCGCGGACGGACGTTTCGGCACCAGAAACATCGCCGTTTTGCAGAAGCACGCGCGCGGCGGCGAGCGAATCGGATGTGGTCTCGGCGTTGACCTGCGGACCTGAGCTTTCTGTAACCCGCGCGGCGTTCGGTGCATGCGCTGCCCAACAACCAATTGCTGTTACAAGAAACACAGTTCCTAACGCATTTAGCCGCCGCCTGCAGACAGATGTGGACTTCGCTGCCACTCGCGACGAGCATATCACCGCGCGCGCAGCGCCTAGCTCGTGCGGCGACATAGAATAAAACGGCCCGCACGCATTGGTAGATGCGGCGGGCCAGCGTGCGACGCTTTCCGGCAACGGGTTGCTAGAAAGCGATCTTCAAATAAAACTGTCCTTGACGGGGAGTATTGCCCTGGCAATCGCCACCGTTCAATATGCCACCGCCACTATAGAGGCCGAAAGCAGAACTACTCATGTCCTGGCCCACGTTGCCGCACGGGATCATACGGTTCAGGACGTTGTAGTACTCCATGCGGAGTTCCGCGGTTACGCGCTCTCCAAGGAAGAACTTCTTGGCCAAAGCGATGTTCTCATTCGCGTTTCCGGGATAACGCAGTTCGCTGTAGCTGCGCAGTGAGTTTCCGCTCGTCCAAGCGCCGGAAGGGCTGAATTTCGAAACGTTGAAGATGGGCTGACCGGTATAGTAGCCGTTCCAGTTCAAGTTAAATGCTCCCGGACCTATATTGGCGTGACTGCAACCGCTGGTGTAAAAGTAGGGGACACCGTTAATGCCGCTGCAATCCTGAATCGCCGGAATGCCGAATGGCGTACCTGACTCATAGTTCATATTTCCACTGACCTGCCAACCGCCGAGCACGTTTCTAGCTAACATTCCGCCATTATTCAGCAACGCTTTGCCCGGACCAATCGGCAGCTCGTAGACGCCGCTGATGTTCAGCACATGCGTGCGGTCATCATTGGCAATGGAGAAATCAGGTTTCTGGTTGTACTGGTTTACGCAGCAGCCATCGAACGTAGAAAAGCCGCTGTCGGCGTTCGACAACGTGCGCGAAAGCGTATACGAGACTAAGTATGTCAAGCCGTTCGTAAACCGATGCTGGACGGACGCCTGTAATCCGTCATATCGCGCCGCTCCCGTAGTGTCGAAGTTATTCGTAATCGACTTAACCTGCGGGAAGGGCAGCAAGGCCCGAGCTACGAACGTATTGCCGTAGTCCTTGGCGAAATTCTGGTAAGGACTATAGAACCCGTTAGAGTCCTTCCCAAATCCCAAAGACTGAAGGTACGCCTGGCCAGCTGCACTCTCGAATTGCTGGCCGAGGATGCAATCTTCAACAGTCTGATCTCCGGGAGTACACACCGAGGTGTACTTGGGATCGAGCTGATTCGCATGTTGCAACTGTGCGGGCAGGTGAATGTAATGGCCGTGTACATAGTTGACACTGGCAAAGACATTCCACGGCAGCTCGCGCTGGATTCCCGCAGTGATCACCTCATCATACGATTGATTGATGTGCTTACTGAGGGAATGAACGCCATTGTGGTTCAGAAAGTTGCCAGTAAACGCGGGAGTCGCAGGCGCGGGCAAGGAGTTGGTGTCCCACTGCCCGAATCCGGGAATCTGAGTTCCCAAAGCATCGGCGCTGAAGGTCCCGTTCAATTGATTCCCGTAATTTACTGCGGTTTTGTTGGTTCCGTACTCGAAGGCGCCGGTGTCGAGATAGCTGAAAGATCCACCAGCCAGCAGCACTGTCTTATTCGTCAATTGGTACGCAAATCCGAGTCGCGGACTGAAATGCGACCACTGCATGTCGGCCGTGTCGTATCCGATACAGCCAGTGCAGCCTGTGCCGAGAACTGCCATACCTCCACTCAGAGGTTGTCCCGTTTTGGTGCTGATCGCTCCGGGATTTGGAACACTCGGATCAAAGAAGACGACCTGCGCAGTACTGTGGTCGTAAGTGAACGGGAATGCCAGGTCCCAGCGCAAACCGGCATTAACGGTGAGTTTCGGAGTAAGTTTGATGTTGTCCTGGAAGTACGGTGCGAAGTACTTGTTCCGCAATTTACTCTCAGCGGCAAACTGCCTGGAAGCACTGTTCACGTCACCCAATAGGAAACTGGCAAATGCAGCGCCGCTGATCTTGGCGGACGTATCCGACGGAGCCGATGTTGTCGAGGCGCTGAAATGCATGTTACCTGCGCATTGCTGGCACTCGTGATCGTCTTGATAGGAACGGCGGATATCGACGCCAAAGTTCATCGTATGCCGTCCCTTGTTATAGAGCCAATTGTTCGCCCATGTCAGACCCAGCTTCCGGTTAACCGAGAACGGCCACGAAGTGCTGAATTGATCCACGCCGCTGCCGGCGCTCGGGTTCCATGCGCCTCCGTCGAAGCTAATTTGAGGTAAATACTGTTGAGCCTGACCCGGAATCGGCTGCGCTGCGGGGAACTTATACTGACTTGGCATGAACTGCGGATTCAGCTCTCCCAGCCACTGAAAACCTCCCGTCAACACCAGATGTGGCGTCAGCGCGTTAGAGTAACTGACATTGAAACCAGTGCCGACGTAAAAGAGGTTTCTATCGGTGTTGAGAGCATTGTTGACCCACGCGTTACTCGGCTGGCTTCGCTTGTCGCGCCAATAAGCTCCGTGGAGAGACTGTTTCGTAGTTAAGTTGTGGTCAACAGTAAAACCCCAGATAGGCTGAACTGTTTCTGGAGTTGTAGAAGGCTGAAAGTTCTTGAGCTCGCTATTTGTGTTCGTAGGCGCTGGTATTAAAGGGAGCAGCGATGCTGTTGTCTTGCTGATGCAACTGGCGGGGATGATGTTCCCTGGGAACTGTTGGCCAGGTGCAGCGCCGGGATTGCATCCTGCTGGAATGAGTGAGGGGTTTGAAGCCCACGAAATCGGAACGTAAATGGGAATCGCAGCGCCTGTTGTCGGATCCTTGAGGCCGCTGAAGTCTCCTTTGACGAATGCCGGCAGAGGCAGTGTGACATTCGATCGTGATCGCGCTTGGCGGAAATGGTCGAGACTGAAATACCAGAAGGTCTTGTCGCGACCGTCATACAGTTTAGGGATCATCACCGGTCCGCCGAGATTGAAACCATAGTCGATCTCGTGATCACGCGGCACATGGTTGCGGTCTCCGGGACCAGCTAACGGCCCGCGTACTCCGGGAGCATCGAAGAAGCTGTCTCTATAAAAGTTGAATGCATCTCCGTGTAGCGAGTTTCCGCCTGATTTGAACTGATACTGCACCACACCCTGGCCCAATCCATATTGAGCCGAGAATGCGCCTTGCTGAACCGTGAATTCCTTCACCATGTCGAATGGCGGATTGTCGATTTCCTGATAGCCCTGAGTCTCAGCGAAAGAGACTGGAATGCCGTTGAAGACGACTTCATTCTGCATATCCAGCCCGCCATTGATGCGATGGCTGAAGGTGTCGCCGGTCGTGCCAGGCGCGAGGAACATGAGGTGGTCGATCTGCCGAGCCTCACCGGAAACCAGGGTTGGGAGCTCCGCGGGCATCTCCGTTTCAATCGTAGTGCTGACTTGCGGCTGTTCGGTCTGGAGGCTGATCGGAGAGGCGGTCACCTCAACCGTTTCGGTTGTGGTACCCGTTTGCACAGTGGCATTAACGGTAGAAACCGTCGCAGTCTGAACATTCACTGCATTACTGACAAAGCTTTTGAAACCTGATGCCTCGATTTTCACCGTATACGTGCCCGATCAGGTCCGTAATGTAGTACGTGCCAACCGATGTCGTTGCAGTGGTGCGGCTGACGTTAGTCGCGGTGTTGGTGATCGTGACCTTTGCATTCGGTACGACTGCGCCAGTCTGGTCCGTGACAACGCCATTAATGCCAGCTAGTGATTGCGCTGTGGTGGTGGGTGGTGTAGCAAGCGACAAACAGAAGGCGAGAGCTACTGTCGCCGACTGAGTGATCTTCCGGTGGAGGAAAAACCGCAAAATCCCCATATCTGCTCCTCGTAATGTTTTTTCTTGCAAAAAGCAGCAGTGAGCGTTTGAAAATGATCCGGGCTGAGTAACTGCTGGCTGCCTGTAGCGGCTGTGCACGCCGCATATCCAGAGTTCGCGCGTTAGTATGCAGCAGCGCGGGAGAGAAAAGAAATAGGAGCCGTATAACATTCGTTGCACAAATGTAACGTTCTGCGTTGGGCGCGATCTCGATCGGTACTGAGGCGTTTCAAGAGGTGGAATAATGGCGAGAGCTTAGATTTGGAGCTTCGGAACTTGCGGATTGATTGGCGCGAGCAAGTGTATAGCAACGAATGGTCAGCACTGAGGCTAAGTAAACGCTTACAGTCGAGAACCTCTGTTACTGATGACATATTGATTAATGCAGGCCGTAAGCGATAACAAGCCGTAAGTGAAGGAGGCGCTGACGGTGTAACTGTACCGAGCTCTTTTTTCGCCGCGGCGCCCATGACAAAGACCAACCTACCCCGCGTGCCAGATCAGCGTGCTCGAGCCAGAGCTTGTCATATGGCTGGCCTGAAAGCCCGGTCTTTTGAAGGTTGCTACGCAATAATAGCGACGGCGTGATGGAGGCCGCATGATCGACGGATTCTTAGCCGATGTGCATTATGGTTGTCGCCTGGGGCACAAGAATCCGGGGTTCGCTGCTGCGGCAGTCTTACTCCTTGCGCTTGGCATCGGCGCCAACACTGCAGTATTTAGTCTTCTCGATGCCATTATGCTCCGGACGTTGCCAGTCCAAGAGCCGCAAGAGCTTCTGTGCATGAAATGGAACGCTCGTGGCCATCCCTGCACCCCATAGCTCCTTTCTTTTTGCCGTAGTTGTCCAGGAAAGTTGGTGAATTCGGAGAACTACGACGGCGGTTGCTCGTTTTGTTACCCCAGTTATCGCCTGATACGCGAGCAGAACACGCTCTTTTCTGGTGTATCACTTTCATTCCGTCCGAACAATATGAGCTGACGTTAAAAAATGAAACCGAGCCCACGACCGGCGAATTTGTCTTGAGAAACTTCCTTTCCGTTTTGGGAATTCGTCCGCACCTCGGCCGCATGCTCGACCTGAGCGACGACCTAGCCGCGTCCCAAGCTGTCGCGGTCCTCAGCTAAGGGTAGATTGTAGGAAGAGGTGTGGCGATCTCGGCCTTGGGCATCGTGGCCGGTATCGCTGCCAGCTTGGCATCCACCCGTTGGGTTGAAAGCCTGCTGTACGGAATTAGAGCGAATGATCCAGTAACTGGAGCCTGCGTAGTCTTTCTGCTGCTCGCCCTTGCGCTTCTGTCGTGTTACCTTCCTGCGCACCGCGCGGCCAATGTTGATCCTATGGTGGCATTACGAAGTGAGTAGGGTTATTCCGTTTTGGCTGTAAACCGCTGATCCAAGTTGAGATCGCTCTTCATCGGACCTACCTCAACTGATCGTTTAGCCATTTCCCTTTCCTATGGACATCGCACAGGAGATAGGTTACTGTTTCTTTGCGGATCGCAAAGGAGGGCCGCCCATGACAGAGCCGAAATCGGAAGTCTTTCAAGGCACACTTGACCTGATGGTGCTCAAGACATTAGAGGCGATGGGTCCATTGCACGGATACGGCATTGCCCGCCGCATCGAGCAATTGAGCGAGCAACTGCTGCGCCTCAATGAAGGCACTGTTTATGCCTCACTGTTGCGACTCGCGCAGAAGGGCTGGATTCGATCCGCTTGGGGCACCTCTGAAAACAACCGCAAGGCCAGGTTCTACTCAATTTCTGCTGCCGGTCGCCGTCAGCTCGCGCGCGAGGCCGCAA
>Ga0134126_10007730_pt1 | contig 13502 bp, 10 predicted proteins | sample KB31752_FD_96881 | JGI IMG/M metagenome (GOLD analysis project Ga0134126, IMG submission 96881) | Terrestrial soil microbial communities with excess Nitrogen fertilizer from Kellogg Biological Station, Michigan, USA - KB3-175-2 | ecosystem: Environmental > Terrestrial > Soil > Unclassified ...
ACGACCACCACCGGATTGCCCCGCTCGGCCAGATCCCGCAGCACGTCGAGAATCCGGTCGTCGGCCAGAGGCGTGATCGCGTACACCAGAGCTCCGTTGGGCAGCGCGGGCGCGGGCACATGGTCGATGTCCGGTGCGTGGTAACCCAGATCACGGCGCACCTCGAGCACCGTCTCCACGATCCGGTACAGGTAGCCGCCGCCGGTGCCCGGCTGCAGCCAGCGCAGCCTTCCGCCGACCGACACCACGCCGACTCGGTCATGGCTGCGCAGGTAAGCGCGCGCGAGGCCGGCCGCGGCGCGCACCGAGTCGTCGAGCGTCGATCGCCCGGTCGCCGGGTCTCGCACATCGCCGAACGCGTCGAGCAGCACCACCGTGTCCGCCGCGCGCTCGGCCGCGAACTGGGTGATTTGTATCTCGCCGCGCCGGGTCGTGGACGGCCAGTGGATCCGCCGCTGCCGATCGCCCCACGCGTACGGCCGCACGCCGGCGAACTCAAAGCCGTCGCCGCTCTGCCGCGCGGTGTGCTCGCCGAGCCGATTAGGCAGCCGCGTCGGGATCGGCGTCAGAGTGCTGTCGCTCGGCATCGGATAGATGTCCACGTCGCCGAGTTCCGCGCGCACCGTGCGCCGCCCAAGCCCGCCGACGTCGTGCAGGTCGATGTCCGCCACGCCGAGCGACCAGCGGCCCCAGCGGCGCGCTATGAAGGAGAAGGTGACGACGGGACCGGACACGTTCACCCCGGCCAGCTCAACCCCGGGTCCCGGCGCGACGCCCGGATCGATCCAGCCAACCAGCCCATCGAAAGCCAGGTCGACCCGCGCCACAATCGGTTCGCCCTCGAAACAGCGCCGTACTGGCACCACCGCCCGCGCACTAACGCGCCCCGGCCGCGTCGATCGCGGCGCGCCCAGCGCGAGCAGCACCGCCGGTCCCGCCGCTAGCGCGAGCATCCAGGCGCGGCCGGTGATGAGTGCGATGGCGGCCGCCGTGAGCGCCACACTACTCAACCGCAGCGCCCGCTCGGTGAGCCGCCAGGTCTGCGTCGGGGCTCGGGGCGGCTCTGCCGGGGTGTCGAGGGACTGCGGGCCGCCGAGCGCACGGCGAACCGCGTCGCCGCCGGACGCGGGCCGATCTCGGCCGAGCATCGGCTCATCTCCCCGGCCCGGTGGCGTCCGGGCGTTACCCGCCGAGCCGCCCTCTTCGCTCACGGCTGCGGGACCGTGCGCGGTGTCGCGACCGAGTTGACAACGCCCTGCACCACATCGTCGGCGCTGATCCGGCGCACCCAAAGCTCCGGTCGCAGCGTGACGCGGTGCGAGAGGGCCGGAACCGCCACGGCCTTGACGTCCTCGGGCGTCACATAATCACGCCCGTCCAGCGCCGCCCGGCCCCGGGCCAGCTGCACCAGCGCTAAACCGCCGCGCGGCGAGGCGCCGACCTGGATCTGAGCGTGCTTCCGCGTCGCGTTGACCAGGCTGATGATGTAGCCGAGCAGGTCGTCGTCCACCTCGACCGACTCCAGGCTGTGCCGCATCGCCAGCACCTCGGCCGGGTTCGTCAGCGGGTTGAGCACTGCCTCGGGCGTGGCTCGATCCAGCCGCTTGCGCAGCATCGCCGCCTCGTCCAGCGGCGGCAGGTAGCCCATGCGCACGCGCAGCAGGAACCGGTCCAACTGCGCCTCGGGCAACTGATACGTGCCCTCGTATTCGATCGGGTTGTCCGTGGCGATCACCACGAAGGGCTTGGGCAGCGGACGGGTCGCACCGTCAACGGACACCTGCCCCTCGGCCATCGCCTCCAACAGCGCGGCCTGCGTCTTCGGCGGAGTCCGGTTGATCTCGTCGGCCAGCAGCAGATGCGTGAACACCGGTCCAGCCCGGAAAACCATCTCGCCGGAGCGCTGGTCGTAGAACGGCGCGCCGGTCACGTCCGACGGCAGCAGATCGGGGGTGAACTGTATTCGAGTGAACTCCAGGCCCAACGCGGTCGCGAAGGACCGGGCCAGCAGCGTCTTGCCGAGTCCGGGCAGGTCCTCGATCAGCACGTGCCCGCCGGCCAGCACGCCGAGCATGACCAGCTCCAGTGCGGGCCGCTTGCCGACGACCGCCCGCTCAACCTCGTCGAGTACCGCGTGCGCACGTTCCCCGGTCTGCTTCGGCGTGAAGGTGACAGGCGCGGACGCGGGCGGGGAAGTGGCCGCCGCCGCGACTGCTGCACCCGTCGTGCCGCGTCCTGTACCCGTTGTGCCTGTTGCTGCGTGCATAGCCGTCTCGCCCCGCTCCGTCGGCGCCGAGGCGGCCGGCCCGGTGCCGGTGTTCGCCGCGGCGGTGCTCACTGCCTTCTCCAAGAGACTGCCTTCTCCAAGACGTAGCGCTTTTTTTCCAGGTCACCCTGCTCCCGCGGGAGGGTTCACAGCGTTTCGAGGCGGTGGACAAGCGCCCTAAGGACCGAGTCCGGAACCGGTGGGGGAGAGTTGCTCGACTGCGCGCGCCGGTCCAGCGTACGGCGTGGCGGCAGCGGTCCCGTGTAGCCAGGACGGCGCGGATCGATCCACGCGAACACGTCCGCGCCGACGATCGCGGCCGCGCGATCCGGCTCGCGGTAGAGCGAGACGCCGTGCCGGTCGGCCAGCCGCACCGCGTACAGCCGCTCGAGTTCCGGCCGCAGCACCCGCTCGAAACCCGCCGCCGACTCCCGGGCCGCCTCCACGGCCGCCGCCCAGCCCTGCAGGCTCGGCTCGCGCTGGTGGACCAGGCGCACCGCCCGGCGATACGAGCCGTCGATGGCTTCCGCGCCGGCAACGTACCGGGCGACGAGCAAGCCGACGATGACGATCGCGGCGGCGCCCGCTGCGGCGGCCCCCGGCCCTCCCGCCACCGCCAGCACGATCTCGGCGGCGACGGCGATCCCGGCCAGCAATGCCAACGCCTGCGCGGTGGGGCTCAGGCGCGCGGAGCGGTCGTCTTGACGTAGCACGCTCATGAGCTGATCACCCGCTCTACCGCGCCCTGCGCCGACGCCGCGGCGTCTTCGCTCCGTGCCCGGAGCCGCTCGGCCAGCGCACTTGTCACCGAATCAAGCGCACGCCGCGCCGCGTCCAGATGCTGCGCGGTCATCGGGTGCGAGGAAAAGCGGGCCTCGCGGAAGAGGTCCGTCAACGTCTCGGCGTCCTGCGTCCCGAGGCCCGGCAGGTCGCGGCCGGTCGCGCGGTGCAGCAAGTCTGACGGGCTGTCAGAGCGTTCGCGGGCGACCCCGGCCTGCGCCAGCGACCTCTCCATCGCGGCGTAGCAGGCGATGATCGCGGCCCGTGCGTCATCCCCGCCAAGCGCCGAGCGCCCGGCGAGCAAAGCATCGGCAAGCGCCTCATCCTCGGCGCTGGACTCCACGATCGGCGGCGCCGATCCCACCGGCCCGAGCTGCGGGATCTTGCGCAACAGCCGAAGCGCCACCAGCACGATCACGATGACCAACGCGGTGCCGACGATGGCCAGCAGCACCCACAGGAACGCGGTCAGATCGAAGGAGAAGCTGTGCCCGTTGTGCTGCGTGTCCCGCGTTGGCGGCGGCGAAACCGGCCGCGTTGAACCCAGGATGTTGGTCGGCACCAGCTGAGTGGGGTTCTGGCCCTGGCCGGAGTCCGGGCGCCGCAACATCATCAGCGCGAGCGGCACGAGCACGGCGCTGGCGAACAGCACCGCGACGGTGGCCTGCCGCAACCGGTCCAGCGCCGAGGTCGGCACATCAGTCATGCGCACGTGACCGCGGTATTTCGATGCGATGATCAGCGCAGTAACGGCGAAGAGGAAGCCAAGCCCGACGGCGATCCCCGTCGCGATCCCCGCGTTACGCAGCGCCGCACCCGCGGCGGCCCGAATCGCGACCGCGGCGACGACCAGCCCCAAGGCCACTGCCACCGCAAGCAGCCCGCCGGACCCGACGCCACGCCGCCGATCAACGCTCCCGCTCTGTGTCACCCGTCCGGTCTCTCCATGCCGCCGCTGTTCGGACGCCAGCCTGGCATACCAGTGCGGCTCATGTCAGCACAGCGACGATTTTGCGTCGATTGCCGCATTTATCGCAGCAGAGAACGAGAACGTCCAGATGCGTTGTCCGAACGACACAAGACTTACGGAATCCACAAGCGGGCGGCGGTCGCGGTCGCCTCGAGCAGCCCCGAGCTGAGCAGCCGCAGTTCCCCGCGCAGCTCCTTCGGGATCTCCCGGATACGGCTCGGCAGCTGCCGAGCGGCCGCGCGCAGCGAAAGGTCGGGCAGCTGCCTGGTCAGCTCGAGATGCCGCTCCATCAGCCGGACCAGCCCCTGCCTGCGCATGCGGGCCAGCGTCTGCGCCAGCCGCAGCGACATCAGCCAGACGGTCAGGTGCCACAGCGGGATGATGACGAGCCAGATCATGAAGTAGGTGTGCGTGACGTGCTGGACGGTCGGCGCGTAGTGCCGAAGATCGATCACATGGGTCACGACGCGCGGCTCCCAGCGGTCCTCCAGATACACCGGCAGCGCCCACATCGCCAGCGCGACCGAGCTGAGCCCCCACGGGATCGCGATGTATATCACCCAGCGCGCCCAGGTTCCGCGTGCCTGGAAACGCTTACTCATCCGCATGAACGGGCTCGGTACCAGCACCGAGGCGAGATTGCCGATCGCGATCGAGGCGATCGGCAGCACCGCGAGCTGGGGAAGGGCGGGACGCACCCAGGCCGAGCTGTGCCCGACCCACACCGTGAGCGCCACGACGAGCGCGACGAACATCAGCTCCCACACCGCGAGCAGCAGGTTGCGCGCCAGCAGGATCCGGCCCGGATCGGCTCCCGAACGCAGCAGATCGGCGGCCCAGCGTGGCTCCGCGGCCAGCTGGTTGGTCAGCGAGCCGTCCGCGACCGCGGTCAGGATCACCGGGACGACCACCGGGTTCATCGGATTCGTGAGGTTCGGCCTGGTGCATACGACCAGGAAGGCGAAGGTGCCGAAGCCGAGCAGCCAGCTGGCCAGCATTCCGTACAACCAGTCGGGGCGGGTCCGCAGCACTCTGGCGAACTCGCCGAACACGGTGACCCGGTATCGCGTCAGCTGGGGCGGCGCCGGCTGAGGCTGCTGCATCGCGGGGGAAAGGGTGCTCTCCTCGGTCACGCCCCGCCCCTCTCGTGCGCCGCGGCCCTCGGCAAAGCCGTCATCAGCAACCCGTCATCCGGCTGCCGACCTACGTCTCCTGGTGCAACCGTGATCACTGTATTCGTCATTCCCCGCAGCGCCCCGGCTGACGCCCCGCCGAACGCTTCCCGCGTTATGTGCCGGCCACCGCGCTGAGCACCGATCCTCTGGGCAGAGTTCGTCCATCGACCGCGCTGCGGTCACCGCGCCGCAATCCCGGCCGGGCACCGTGGCTGATATGCGGGTCGCAGTCGTCACCGAATCCTTCCTGCCGCAGGTGAACGGGGTCACCAACACCGTGCGCAGGATCCTGGAACACCTCGCCGCCCGGGGCCACGAGGCGCTGGTCGTCGCGCCCAGGCCCGGACCGGCCGCGTACGCGGGCTTTCCCGTGGTGGCCGTGCCAGGCGTCGGGCTGCCCGGATACCGCGAGTTCAAGCTCGGATTACCCACAAGGCGGGTGGAGAAGGTCCTGCGCGACTTCCGGCCGGACGTGGTGCACCTGGCCTCCCCGATCGCGCTCGGCGCGGCCGGGGCAAGGGCCGCCCGCCGAATCGGCGTGCCGTGCGTCGCGGTCTTCCAGACCGACGTGGCCGGTTTCGCGCGGCAGTACGGCTTCCGCGGCACCGACGCGGTGATCTGGAGCTGGATCCGGCACATCCACCGGCAGGCCGACGTGACCCTCGTACCGTCGAGGGCGAGCCTTGAACAACTGGACGCGCAAGGCGTGCCGCGGCTCGCGCTGTGGGCCCGCGGCGTGGACGCCGCGCGGTTCAGCCCGGCGCACCGGGACCAGACGCTGCGCGAATGGCTGCTCGGCGACCGCGAGATCCTGGTCGGCTACGTCGGCCGGCTCGCCGGGGACAAGCGGGTGCACCTGCTGGCGCATCTCGCGGACCTGCCGAAGGTGCGCATCGTCGCGGTCGGCGACGGCCCCGCCGCCCCCAGCCTTCGGGCCCTGATACCGAGCGCCGCGCTGCCCGGATTCCTCAGTGGCCAAGCGCTTTCCGCCGCATACGCGTCGCTCGACGTGTTCGTGCATACCGGCGCCGACGACACCTTCGGCCAGTGCGTACAGGAGGCGATGGCCTCAGGCGTGGCGGTCGTGGCACCGGCGGTCGGTGGGCCGCTGGATCTGGTACGCCCCGGCCACACCGGACTGCTATACGAACCCGATGACACCGACGACCTCAAGCGCCGCGTCGCCGAGCTTGTGGGGAATCCCGCGCTGCGCGCCCAGTACGGCGCGAAGGCCCGCGAGACGGTCCTCTCGCGGTCGTGGGCCTCGGTCTGCGACGAATTGCTCGGGCACTATGACACCGCACTGACACGCTATCGGCGGCTCGAAGAAGCGGTGAGTTGACCGGTAGGCATAGACAGAAGGTTGATACTTCGTAGTGTGCATGGCTCGACGCGGTTGGCGGTGGACCGCGCGGTTGGCGCGGTTACGCCACGGCAGGTTCCCGCCAGCTTCCAGACCTGTCGTTTCGCGTTGGCGACCGGCAGGGTAATGGATGCCTCGACCGGATTTGGGGACTGGTCGCTTGCCGTGGACCTACCTGTTCCATGTTCGATCGCCGGTTGTCGTTCGGTGGGCCGGCGGTCCCCTGAACGGTGGCGCCCTCCTCGCGTGGGGCGCCATCGCGATGCCGTTCCGAGCCGCTGCCCGACCCCGCAGCGGCTCGGAACGGCGTTAACAGTCGCCAGTGGCCGACCGATCCGGACTCGGACTATGCCGGCGAGGCGATGACCGAGAATTCCGCGCCCTGTGGGTCGCGCAGCGTACAGAGCCGCCCATACGGCGAATCCTTCGGCTCGGTGACCAACCGCGCGCCCGCGGCGATCGCCTGGTGCGCGGCCGCGTCCGTCTCCGCGACCAGGAAGTACGGCCTCCAGCGCGCGGCGCGCTGCGGGGAGTCCGCCGTGTGTCCCGCCTGCCAGATCCCGGCGGCTTGCTCGCCGTTCACCATCAGCACCCAATAGGAATCCGGCTCCATCGGCGTCTTCGGCACCTCGACGCCCAGCAGCGCCCCGTAGAAGTCGGCGCTGTGCGGGCCCTGCGGCGTCTCCAGTTCGAACCAGACCGGGGTGCCCGGCTGCATCCTGGCTTCGAAGCCGGGGAAGGGCGCGGCCTGCCATAGCCCGAACGGGGCGCTGGCCGGGTCGGCGGCCAGAAGCTGCCGGCCGACCTGCGGCACGTCGGCCGGACCGAAGTAGAGGATGCCGCCGAGCTTGGTGATCCGCTCGGCGGCCGTCTCGACGTCGTCGATCGCGAAGTAGAGGCTCCAGGCCACCGTCCTGCCCGGCATGCCGCGCATCTTCGGGCCGATCCCGGCCACCGCCTTGCCGTCGAGCGAGAGCACCGCGTAGCCCTCCCGGCGCGGATTCGGCTCGCCGGTCCAGCCGAACAGTTCGTGATAGAAGCGGAGCGCGGCGTCCTGGTCGTCGGCGTACATGTCGAGCCAGCACGGCGTGCCCTGCGGGTAAGGACGTTGGGTGTCGGCCATACCTGCCGACCTCCTTAGCTCGGGAACCTGTCTCCAGCCAGTAACCCTGTCTCGCCTAGAAACACTGCGGCGCCTAGAAACACCGCGTCGCTCAGAAACAATGCGTCGCGCAAAACACCGTCTCGCCCACTGTGCCACCGTGCGATGGCACCGGCATCCGCTGCGAAACCGGTGCCCGGTTCCCGATGCCGATTGCTCGCCGGCTGGCTGCCCGCTCAGCCAGACGCGGCGGCCGTTGTCGCCGTGCGCCGGTCGCGCAGTGTCGCATTCACCGCGATGATCTCCGCCCCGGCCTTCGCGGGAGAACCGGCGTTGTACGGCGGCTGCGGGTCGTACTCGATCGCGAGTTGGACCGCCTTGGCCACGTCATCGCCCGCGATCAGCCCGGCGAGGGTCAGGGCCATGTCGATGCCTGAGGAGACGCCAGCGGCTGTGATGATCTTGCCTTGCCGGACGACTCGTTCGGCCGTGTACCGTGCGCCGAGCTTCTCCAGCGTCTCGACGGCGCCCCAGTGGGTGGTCGCGTCCATCCCGTCGAGCAGCCCGGCGGCGGCGAGGACGAGCGAGCCGGTGCACACCGATGTCGTCCACCGCGTCGTCTCATGGATGGCGCGCACCCAGGTCAGCATGCCTTCATCGCGAGTCAGGGCACGGGTTCCCCAGCCGCCGGGCACGAGCAGGATGTCCGCCGAGCCGACCTCGTCGAGGGCCGCGTCGGCATGCAGGCCGACCATCCCGCTATCCGTGCGCACAACGCCGCGAGACCCGGCGACGAATGTGACTTCTGCGCCAGGCAGCATCCGCAGGACCTCGTACGGTCCGATGGCGTCGAGCGCGGTGAACTCGGGGAAGATCGGGATCACCACGTGCAATGGGTTCAGTCGCATGGCTTCTACCTCCTGAGTCCAGCCTGGTCGACGGCTCCAATGGCGGCAAGGACACAGTTATGACGAATTCCGCCATGATCAGGCCGAGCGGAAGCGCGCCCGGTACTCGCCTGGAGTGACCCGGACCGTTCGCCGAAAAGCGCGATGCATCGTCGCGATCGTGCCGAAGCCGGAGGCCCGCGCGATCCGGTCGAGCCCGTCCGCGGTCGTCTCCAGCAGCCGCCGCGCCGTCTCCACGCGCACGGCTTCGACGTGAGCGGCCGGGCTGCTGCCGGTCTCCGCGCGAAACACCCGCGCGAAGTGCCGTTCGCTCATGCCGACGCGCGAAGCCAGCGCGGGCACCGAAAGATCGGCGTCCGGATGCTCGGCGATGAACGACTGCAGCCGCCGTAGCGGCTCGCGGGCCGGACGCTGCGCCGCGAGCTGGGCCGAGAACTGGGTCTGCCCGCCCGGCCGTTGCACGAACACCACCAGCTGGCGGGCGATCGCGCGGGCGAGGGCGCCGCCGTGATCCGCTTCCACCAGGCCCAGCGCGAGATCGACGCCCGCGGTGACCCCGGCGGAGGTCCAGATCGGGCCGTCGTGCACGAAGATCGGCTCTGGGTCCACCGTCACCGCGGGGAACCGCTCGGCCAGTTCGGCGCACGCCTGCCAGTGTGTGGTGGCCCGCCGCCCGTCCAGTAGCCCGGCTTGCCCGAGCAGGAACGCGCCGGTGCAGACGGAGGTGGTGCGCCGCACCCTCGCGGCGGCCTGCGCGACCCACGCGACGTGCCGATCGTCCCGGGCCGCCACGCGTACTCCGCGGCCCCCGGCGACCACGAGCGTGTCCGCGCCGTCTGCGCCACTCACGCTGCCCACGTCGTCCGGGTCCGAGATTACGTCCCGCGCGGCCTCGGCGATCACCGGCAGCCCGCAGCTGGCAGTTACCCTCCCGGGCTCCAGCGCCACGGGTCGCAGTGAATACGAACCCGGACGCATCCGCTCCGCTTGCGAGAACACCTCGAGCGGCCCGGTCAGGTCCAGGATCTGGAAGTCCGGGAACACCAGGAACACGATCGTGCGGCGGCCCGGGACAGAAGGACGGCTCATGACGGGAGGATAGGGCGTGCCGGGGCCACCTCGCCGAAACCTTTCTCGGGCTAGTGCGCGTGTGCTGAAGAATTCGCGTGTGGAACACCGGTCGCGTCTTGACTTGAATCAGGGTTCGCAGTGAGATGGGCCGGTCCCGTCGCTCTTTGGCAATCCGGAGGTTCCCATGCGCATCTTCACTGCGCCGCGGCACTGGTCCCGCCGCACCCTGGTGTCGGCCACTGCCCTGACCGTGCTGCTCGGCGCGGGCGGTGTCGGCTCGGCCACTGCGGCGGCCGCGCATCCCGGGCTCGCCGAGTCCGCCCATCAGGCCGCAGCTTCTTCGAATACTGATTCAGTCGGTTCCGCGACGCTCACCCCGTTCACCGTGCTGAGCCCCGACTTCCGGGATGGCGGCCCGCTGCCGGTGTGGACCGAGTTCGGCGGCACCTACGCCGCCGAGGCCGGCTGCTTCGGCAAGAACCTGGCCCCCGAGCTGGACTGGCGCAACGTGCCAAGCGGCACCCAAAGCTTCGCGCTGCTGGTCAACGACATGGACGCGCCGCTGTCCGGCGGCTGGCACCACTGGGTCGTCTACAACATCCCGGGCACCGCGCACGAGCTGGAAGGCCACGGCGTGCTGCAGTACACCCAGGGCTCGACCAGTTGGGACGTCAACGGCATCCCGGTGGTCGGCTGGGGCGGACCGTGCCCGCCGGCCGATGGCCAGACCCACCACTACATCTTCACCCTGTACGCGCTTTCGACCGCCACGCTCTCCGGCGACTCGCTCACCTATGAGCAGGTGCTCAGCGCGATCACGCCATACGTGGTCGGCTCCACGGTGATCATCGGCACCTTCCGGCTTCCGCTGCGGTCCGGCTCCTGACGCGGCTTCCTGGCGCGGCGCGATAGCGCATCCGTTCGGGCCGTCGGCTCTCTTCAGTGGGGAGCCGCCGGCCCGAACCACGGGCGGCGTCGCCGTGGCTGCCGCGAGCCGAACCGGTGAGCTTCAACAATCCGGTCATGCCGTGGCGGGAGTTGGACAAGGTCCTGTCCTGGGCGAAGCACGGCGAGCTGACGGCGAGATCCGCCGGCCGAGGCCGCGCGGCTCGGACTTGAAGCGCTCGCCCTGACCGACCACATGGAACTGGCCGGCTACTTCCTGATCGTCTACGAGATCGCGAAGTTCTGCCACGACAACAACATTCTGGCTCAGGGCCGCGGCTCGGCCGCGAACTCAGCGGTCTGCTATGCCCTGAAGATCACCAACGCCGACCCGATCGAGCACAATCTCGCCGCGACATCGCCCGCGCGCTGGGCTATTCGCCAGGCGCGCAGGACGCCTGGGCCGCAGGAGTTCTACGACCTGGTCATCGAGATCGCCCTGATCCACGAGTTCAAGGCGAAAGCCGGAGGGGCGCCAAGTTCCCGGCAGCGCAGGCGGTCCAAGGCCAGCTCGACAGGGCCAAGGCGCGCATCGCGCACCTGGAGCGGGAAAACGCCGAACTCCAAGAACGCGTCAGGGCACTGAGCGCCGTCATCGTGGAGATGAGCCTGGAGGCGGACGAGACCAGCAACGTCGTCGCCTTCCGCATCCCGCAACGCCAGGAACGCCAGTCCATCGCCTACCGGAAGTCGCGGCCGCGCAGGTGCGCGGGCTGCGCGGCGACACGCAGCGGCGCGAGGCGACCGGCGACGACGTTGAGGGCGCCGCCGCCGTGGTCGGAGCGCTCCAGACTGCCGGTGATACGCAGCGCGCCGTGGGCCAGGCCGATACGGCGGTACTTCTCCCACACGGCCGGGGAACAGACGATGTTGACCAGGCCGCTCTCGTCCTCCAGCGATAGGAAGCACACCCCGCCCGCGGTCGGTGGGCGCTGGCGGTGGGTGACGATGCCTGCGACGTGCACCAGGGTTCGGTCGGGCAGATCCGCGAGATCTGCGATACGGGTATGGCCGGTGGCGTCGAGCTGCGGGCGCATGTGCGCGACGGGATGGTTGCCGGGGCTGGTGCCGGTGGCCCACAGGTCGGCGAAGGTCTGCTCGACCACCGTCATCGCGGGCAGGTCGGGGGTTTGTTCGGCCCCTGACGTGCCGGGCAGATGATCATCGGTGGTTCCGGCCAGCGAGCCGGCCTGCCACAGCGCCTGACGGCGGGTCAGACCGAAGCAGTCGAACGCGCCGGCGGTGGCCAGGGCTTCGAGCGCGGCGCGAGAGGGGCCGGTGCGGCGCACGAAGTCCTCGAGGTCACGGTACGGGCCGTGCTCGTCGCGTTCGGCGGCGATGCGTTCGGCCGCGGCGTCGCCGAGGTCGCGCACCGAGGTCAGGCCGAGGCGGATGGCGGGCTGCGGGTGCGGCGAGGAGTGCGGATGCGTGGGCTTGTAGACCCCTGATGCGGGTTCCAGCGTTGCCTTGTCGCGGGAGGCGTTGACGTCGACGCCACGCACGGTCACATCGTGCCGTCGCGCATCGTTGATCAGCGAGGCGGGGCTGTAAAAGCCCATGGGCTGGTTGCCCAGCAGCGCCGCGGTGAACGCGGCCGGGTAGTACCGCTTCAGATACGAACTCGCATACACCAGATAGGCGAAGCTGATCGAATGGCTCTCCGGGAAGCCAAAGGAGCTGAACGCTTCGAGCTTGTTGTAAATGTCTTCAGCTAGCTCCCCGGTGATGTCGTTGACCGCCATTCCCGCCATCAGCCGCTGGCGCAAGGCGAGCATCTTGGCGGTGGAGCGCTTGGCGCCCATGGCACGGCGCAACTCGTCCGCCTCGGTGGCGGAGAAGTTCGCCGCCTCGATCGCCATCTGCATGACCTGCTCCTGGAAGAGCGGCACGCCCAAGGTGCGTGCGAGCACCTTTTCCAGCCGCCAGTGTGGCGCCCAGTAGTCCTTCCCCTCCTCCTTCTTCTCGTCCCCGGAACGACGCCGCAGGTACGGATGCACGGCGCCGCCCTGGATTGGGCCGGGGCGGATCAAGGCGACCTCGATGACCAGGTCGTAGAACTCCTCCGGCTTCAGGCGCGGCAAGGTGGCCATCTGTGCACGAGACTCGACCTGGAAGACGCCGACCGAGTCGGCGTCGCAGAGCATTTCGTAGACCGGCTTGTCCTTCTCCGGCACGGTGCCGAGGGTCATGTCCACGCCGTGGTGCTCACGCACCAGGTCGAAGGCGTCGTGCAGCGCACCGAGCATGCCCAGGCCCAGCAGGTCGAATTTCACCAGTCCGGCGTCCGCGCAGTCGTCCTTGTCCCACTGCACCACCGAGCGGTTCTCCATCCGCGCCCACTCCGTGGGTACGACCTCGGCGACGGGACGGTCGCACAGCACCATGCCGCCGGAGTGGATGCCCAGATGCCGCGGCAGGCCGTGCAGCCGGGACGCCAGCTCGATCACGTCTGCGGGGATGTCGGTGTCCTGCAGATCCATCGCCCCGGCGTATGGGCCGAGCTGCTTGACCCAGGCGTCCTGCGCTCCGGGCGAGTAGCCGAGGGCACGCGCGGCGTCGCGGATCGCCATCCGGGCCCGATAGGTGATCACGTTGGCCACCTGGGCGGCGCGCTCACGGCCGTATTTCTTATAGACGTGCTGGATGACCTCCTCGCGGCGGCTGGACTCGATGTCCAGGTCGATGTCCGGGTAGCCGTCACGCACGGGGGAGAGGAAGCGTTCGAAGACCAGGTTGTGCTCGATCGCATCGACATTGGTGATCTTCAGGGCGTAGCAGACCGCTGAGTTCGCGGCGGACCCGCGGCCCTGGGCCAGGATGTTGTTGTCGTGGCAGAACTTCGCGATCTCGTAGACGATCAGGAAGTATCCGGAGAATTCCTGCTTGGCGATCACGCCGAGCTCGTAGTCCAGCTGCCGGTAG
>Ga0134126_10007731_pt1 | contig 13502 bp, 14 predicted proteins | sample KB31752_FD_96881 | JGI IMG/M metagenome (GOLD analysis project Ga0134126, IMG submission 96881) | Terrestrial soil microbial communities with excess Nitrogen fertilizer from Kellogg Biological Station, Michigan, USA - KB3-175-2 | ecosystem: Environmental > Terrestrial > Soil > Unclassified ...
CATCGCGCTTTAGTGCGCTGCGCTCGCCCGAACTCGGCGCCGAGCTCGAACATGTAATCCAGTTGCTGCACGACCCGTTGCCGCCACCGGTCGTTCTCGTCCAGGAGCCGGCGGGCCTGAGCGACCGCGAGCTCCGCCCTGCTGAACAAGGCGAGCAGCTCATCGGACAATTCGACCGCAGGTTCCCGGGTCATGGCCCACTATGATCTTTCGCTCCCCATATTACAATCGATGACGGCTATCGGATATTTTGCCAATCTATTGCATTGATAATACTGTTGAATATTCCTGCGATCTGGTATTTGCGATTATTCCGGCCGATCGCCGGAAAGCGAGAGCGAAGAGCGAGCCGAACGCATGGATGAACGCGACGAATCCCGGCAGGAAGGCATCCGGAATCGGGAGGTCAAGGCTCCGCTTGTGATAGGCGTCGGCGCATCGGCTGGCGCCATGGGCAGCATCGAGCGATTTTTCTCGAAGTTTTCGCTCGATCCCGCGCTAGCCATCATCCTCGTTTTGCAGCATCGGGAAGCTTTCGACGAGAAGTGGCTGCGCGATACTGTCGGGCGTCTGGATGGCGCGAGGCTTTCCGAACCGCGGGATGGCGCCGAGATCGAAGGCAACACGATCTATCTGTGCGCAGCCAATGTGATCACGGCGATACAGGGCGATCGCTTTGCCGTGCGTCCGGCGCAGCAGGCGCCTGGAGAGCGCGCGACGATCGACAGCTTCCTGATCTCGCTCGCCGAGGAGCGAGCCGAGCAATCGATCGGTGTGGTGCTCGCCGGCACCGGTGGCGATGGGACGCTGGGGGTCGGCACGCTCAAGGACCATGGCGGCCTTGCGCTCGCCGAAAAAGTTGCCGATGAGAATTCCGATCATCTTGTCGACAGCAATACGCCCGCCGCGATCGCGGATTTTGTCCTGACGCCGGAAGACATTCCGGAACATATCCAGGTCTATGCGCGCCACCTGCGCCGGATGGAGGAAAGGCAGGGCTTTGACGAAGTCCTTGCCGCGGCGGCAAGCTCGCTAGCCCGCATCGCCGACATCCTGCGCAGCAAGACCGGCAACGACTTCCACGGCTACAAGCAGAACACATTCTTGCGCCGCGTGCAGCGGCGCATGCAGGTGGTCCAGATCGACGAGATCGCCGGCTATGTGGACTTCCTTCGCAACGACAAGGACGAGGTTCAGAATCTCTTCAATGATCTGCTGATCGGCGTCACCGAATTCTTCCGCGACAAGCGCGAATTCGAAGTGCTCGAGACGCAGGTGATTCCGAAGATTTTCGAGAACAAGGCCGCGGGCCAGCAGGTTCGCATCTGGGTCCTCGGATGTGCCACGGGCGAGGAGGCCTATTCGATCGGCATCCTTCTCCGCGAGCACATGGCCAAGCTCGATTCCCCTCCGCAAGTTCAGATTTTCGCCACCGATATCGATGGCCGGGCGCTGGCTACGGCGCGCGTCGGGCGCTATCGGACCAGCATCGAAGACGACATGTCGGCCGAGCGGCTGGCGCGCTGGTTCGTGCGGGAGGGCGATACCTATTGCGTGGTGAAGGAGCTGCGCGAGATGTGCATCTTCTCCCAGCATAATGTCATCAAGGATGCGCCGTTCTCCAAGCTCGATCTGGTGTCGTGCCGCAACCTCCTGATCTATCTGAATGCAGAATTGCAAAACCGCGTCATCCCGCTGTTTCATTTCGCCTTGTCGCCCAACCGCTTTCTTTTCCTGGGCAATTCCGAGAACGTAACGCGGCATGCCAAGCTGTTCGCGCCGGTCGATCGCCGCGCCCGGATTTTCAGGAAGCTCGAGATCGGCACGCGGTTGCCGCCGGAGTTTCCGATTTCGACGGCCGCCGGGCGAGCTTCCGTCGAGGTGCCGCCGGTGCGTGCCTTGGGGCACGGCGTCGGCCTTGAGCGCCGCGCCCAGCGCATCGCTGAGCGCTATGCGCCGGCCTATGTCATTACCGACGAAAACTTCCAGATCCTGCATTTTTCCGGCCGCACCGGGCGCTATATCGAGCCGACCGCCGGCACGGCGACGCTGGATCTGCTCGGCCTGGTTCATCGCGATCTGCGTCTCGAGCTGCGCACCACCCTGAGCCGCGCGGCCGAGACCAACGAGGCGGCGCACGCCGAACAGGTTCAACTCGGTCTGAACGGCCATCGCGTGCTCGTCGATATCACCGTCGAACCGGTCCTCGACGGCCCTGCCGGGCATCGCAATTTCGTGGTGCTGTTCAAGGATGGACCGATTGGGGTTGTCGATAGCAACAACGACAATGCCAACGTGCTGGTCCGCACCGAGCATGTTGAGCGGCTCGAAGGCGAGTTGCGCGCGACGCGCGAGCGGCTGCAAGCGACGATCGAGGAGCTTGAAAGCACCAATGAGGAGCTGAAGTCCTCCAACGAGGAATATCAATCACTCAACGAGGAGCTGCAGTCCGCCAACGAGGAGCTCGAAACTTCGCGCGAAGAGCTGCAGTCGGTCAACGAGGAACTGACGACCGTCAACGGTGAGCTGGCGCATCGCGTTCAGGAGCTGACCCGCGCGACCAGCGATCTCAAGAATTTCCTGGAAAGCACGCAGATTGCGACCGTGTTCCTCGACAACGATCTGCGCGTGATGAACTTCACGCCTGCCGTCACACAGGTGTTGCATCTGGTCGAGACCGACGCCGGCCGTCCCATCGGGCATATCAAGGCGCGCATCCCGATCGAGGATCTATACGACGATGTCCGCAAGGTGCTGCGGACGCTGGCGAGCGCCGAACGCGAGCTGACAGCGCCCGACAGCGGAACGCGCTACATCGTCCGCATTCTGCCCTATCGCTCGATCGACAACTTCATTGCCGGCGTAGTGATCACCTTCATCGACGTCACTACGATCACCCGGGCCGAGGAGCGTCAGCGGCTCCTGCTCGGCGAGCTGCAGCATCGGGTGCGCAACACGCTCGGCGTCGTCCGCTCGATCGCGCGACGGTCGGCGGAAACCTCCTGCAGCGTCGAGGATTATGCGGCCCACCTCGATGGCCGCCTGAACGCGTTTGCGCGGACGCAAGCCCTGGTGACCCGAGATCCCGAGGGCGGCGTTGATCTCGAATTTCTCGTGGTCGAGGAATTGCTCGGGTACAACGCACACGAAGGCGAGCAGCTTCGCATCTCCGGTCCGCCGGTTCGCTTCCAGCCCAAGGCCGCGGAGACCTTTGCACTGGCTATCCACGAGCTCGCGACCAATGCCATCAAGTACGGCGCGTTGAGCCAGCCCGCCGGCCACGTCGACGTCTCCTGGCGCGTCGATGATGCCGCTGACCCGACCCGGATCATCTTCGACTGGCGGGAGAAAGCAGGGCCGCGGGTCAAGCCGCCGCAACGGAAGGGTTTTGGCAGCGAACTGCTCGAGCGGACTCTGGCGTTCGAACTCAAGGGCAAGACCACTCTGACGTTCAACGCGTCCGGCCTCCAGTGCACGATTGCGATCCCGTTGAACCGCAGAGTGGTTCATACGCCTGCTGTCGGTGCCTAGTACCCGGGGGGCAGAAAGATGCTAGCGGAACGCGAGGGCAATCATGAGCAGTCGGTCGTTCTACGACTGAGTGCCTATCGGCGGCTATCCGATGCCGGCGTCGCCGCGATCAAGGCGGCCGCGCGCGAGAGGGTTCTGAAAGCGGGAGCGGGCGAGGAGTTGGCTTGCGAAGGTGACAGGGCCGACACGATTCGCATATTCCTGTCGGGCTGGGCGTGCCGCTACAAGGCGCTGGAGGACGGCAGGCGGCAGATCGTCAGCCTGATCCTGCCGGGGGATACCTGCGACGCTCACATCTATCTGCTTTCCGCGATGGATCATTCCATCACAACCCTGACGTCGGTCGTCTATGCCGAGCTCGATCGTGCCGCGTTTGAGCGGCTGATCTCTGCCGACATCACGGTCGCCGAGGCATTTTACTGTGAGGCACTTGCGTCACGGTCGATCCAGCGCGAGTGGGCCGTCAATCTGGGACGACGCGACGCGCTTGAGCGCGTCGCGCATATCATCTGCGAGCTGTACGAGCGGTTGAGGATCGTCGGCCTGGTCGATGGAAGCTCGTTTGGCTTTCCCGTCACCCAGATGGACCTCGCCGACACCACGGGCCTTTCGACGGTGCATCTCAACCGCACGCTCCAGGAATTGCGCGCCGCGGGCCTGATCACCTTGCGCGATCGCAGTCTGACGATCCATGATTTTCAGGCGCTGCGCAGCACCGCGATGTTCAATCCGAACTATCTGCACCTCGACCAGAAGCGATGAAGCCGCAAAGGGCGCGCCGTCATTCCGGGGCGCGCGCAGCGCCGGAATCCATAACCACCGGCCTTTGATGTTCGACACGATCCTGGAGCGACGTGCCAACAACGAGAGCCTGTGGCTAAGGATTCCGGGCTCAGCCCTTCGGGCTGCCCCGGAATGACGACAAAGGCTGGTTCGCCCGAGACGGCATCGGCGCGCCCAGTGATTTGCGGCGCGTCAGGCGGCCGAGGCCAACCCGGACGATGGGAGCCCGCGTTGATTCACCTACGACAATGCGGGACCGTCCGCTGTGGACCACAATAGAGCGTGGTCTGGCCGTTCCTTGGAAACCCCTGCCGTCAGGCCGCAAGCGGCCTTGGCGCGTACCCAACACGTTGAGGCCGCGCCTTCCGCTGGTGGAGACGAGCTAACGCTGATCGGAAAACGTGGTGCAGCGGTTTTTTCCTCGCGACAAACGCGCAGCGTTTGCGCGGAGATCATGCGCAAACAAGGAGCTAAAGCGCGATGGAGATTCATCCTCAAATCGTCGCGCTTCAGTGTCGGCGATGGATCGAGTCGAACGCTTTTTCATGATCCTGACGATGGTGAGTGTGGCGGGGTTAGTTCTGACCATCATCTGGATGATGCTGATCTGAGCCGCGCTCGCGCAAGTGGCCTCAGCATCTGTCGGAAGCTGAGGCCGCCTGGGCTGGAATATCCGAGGTTATCGGATACGGCAAAGCAATTCATCGGCGCGGCGGTCGTTTCCGGCGCGGCGAAAACGGCACGCTCAACGGTCACCGGCCGCTTCAGCGGAAGGCTTGCTCGGGGAGCGTTTCTTCTGATCCTTGTTCATCGCCGTCATGACTGTGTGCGGAGGAGACGGCACTGGCGAAGCCAGCCACTCGTCGATGCGCAGTGCGGTTTCGGCTTGGCGAATCTTGCGCCAAAGCTGGGTCTGCTCGGCTCCGGGCGGCAGGTTTCTCACCTGCTCGCGCAAGCGGCGTGCTTCCAGTGTCAGGCGTTGGGCCAATGTGGTGGTCTGCTTGAAGCGTCGACGCCTCTTTTGCATGAGGTCCTCTTCTTGCAGGTATCGACGGGGCGATTATAAGCACGCGTCACGTCGCCACGCGCTAACCTAAGTGAATGCCGGCCGCTCTATTGAGACGCGGGAATGCAGCCTTGTACGTGCTCGAAAAGCAGCAATTCTTGATCAATGCCAAAATCAATGCCGAGTTGCGCGCGTGCCTCGCCTAGGCGGATTTCCCCGGTCGGGTAACCTCGATCAGCGCGGTCCGCGCGACGGCGGACAGGCCGCCGAGCGTCGTGTTGCCCTTCCGCGCGCTTTCCAGCAGTCGCACCGCCACTCTCTTTCTCAGCACATGATCGCCGCCGTGGGGAAGGTCTCGGCAGGCTTCTTCAAGCGCGACATCAAGGTTGGCTTTGGTTCGCTCATCCAGCGGTCTTGCCATGCTCAGTTCCTCCCGTCGTGGTCCTCCAGTCTTGGTTCTGCAGGCCTTGGTTCTGCAGGGGCTTGATTCTGGGTTCTGGGGGCTCGCATCAAGCGCAGACTAGCAGGCGCCGGGCGGCAAAAAATAACATGCGATAAGGCTATTGCGGTGCATATGAAGGCTGAAACGGCATTCTGTAACGGCATTCTGAAACGACCGGGGCGGCGGAAAGGCTATCCGCGGGGCGCCGCTCATCGCTCGATCGTCCCGGTCTGCCTGATCTTCTTCTGCAACGGAAGGATCCGGTAACGCAGGGCTTCTGCGGTCGGCGGGCAGCCCCGGAACGATGCGATCGCAGCCGCGGACCACCGAATAGGAATAGTGATAGCAGCCGCCGCCATTGGCACAGGAGCCCATCGAAATGACGTAGCGTGGCTCGGGCATCTGGTCGTAGACCTTGCGCAGCGCCGGCGCCATCTTGTTGCACAGCGTTCCCGACACGATCATCACGTCCGCCTGTCGCGGCGCGGCTCGGGGCGCGGCTCCGAAACCCTCCACCTCATAGCGCGGCATCGAGACCTGCATCTGCTCGATGGCGCAACATGCAAGACCGAACGTCATCCCATCGACAATCCGATCGTGCCCATGTGACGAGGTCGTCAAGCGGTGCGACGAAAAAGCCTCGATCTCCGAGGTTCTCCCCGGTGTTTCTCCGGGCTTCTCCTGGACGCTAGCGAATGGAGACCGGAAATCCAACATCACGAACCCTCCTTCGCCTCGATTGGGGGGCAATCTGCGCGCGGTCGACGCTCCCAAGATGACGGCCGGCCTCAACCTGGGGGTGTGTTCTCAAGCCGGCGGGTAGAACTTTAGGAACATTTCTCCCGATCCGATGTTGTGGAGCAAAATGAAACGCCTTCTTGCCATCATCGTTGCCGTGTCGGCACTGCTCGCTGCCGGGCTTGTGTCGGCCCGCGATGACGGGCGCTATGCCAATTCTCCCCTGAAGTCCTGGTTTGATGGCCTCAGGAGCAACAGGGGATTGTGCTGCTCGAACGCGGACGGCGTCGTGGTGTCCGATCCGGATTGGGATTCGAAGGATGGCCACTATCGTGTCAGGCTTGACGGGCAATGGATCGACGTACCGGATGATGCGGTGATCAAGGAGCCCAATCGAGCCGGGCGGACGATGGTGTGGCCCACTCAAAGTGCGGTTGGAAAATCGATCCGTTGCTTCATGCCGGGAACCATGAGTTGAAAACGGATGCGTAAAGCAGCGCTGCCCTCGCGCCAGCAGGCAAAAGGCGAGCGCGCCGTTATCCTCTCGGACTGGACGGCGCGCTTTGCTTGCCGTCATGTGAGCCGGCTCGCGGCGCCCGGTTGTGGCTGCGAGATTTGCGACAATGCGTCGGCCGTTCCATCGCCGGTTTCAGCGCGCGCAATGTCTGCGATCGCAATGATGCCGACAAGACGCTTGTCCCGGTTGAGAACGGGCAGGCGCCTGACCTGGACGTCTCCCATGTTCTGGATCACCTCTTCGAGCTCCTGATCTTCGAAGCAGTATTTGACATCTTCCGTCATGACTTTGCGAACCGGCGAATCCGGTCCGAGACCCATGGCGACGCCACGGATGGCGATATCGCGATCAGAGACCATGCCGACCAGGCGATTGCCGTCGGTGACCGGCAACAGCCCGACATCAAGGGCCATCATGGCTTCGGCCGCGTCCTTCAATGTATCGTCCGGTGTGCAGAGCTGCACCTCGAGGGTCATCGCGTCTGATACCTTCATGGGCCACCTCGCTGGTTTGGAATACGAGAAAACCGACGATGACTGCGTGCGTTCCTGGCGCGTTCGCTTCTTCAGTGGTTGTCTCAGGAGACCAACGACAATTCGATTGTTCGCGCTTGCCGATAGCGTTGATAGGCCGCAATCGCGCGGTTGGCCAACAGTAGCCTGTTGCGCTGTCCCTGCGCGATCATGAACCCGACCTTGTTGACCAGAAACTGGCAGGCTTCGTCGATATCGTCGATCTCGCCGGTGCGGTCGAGAAAGTCGATCGCAATCTTCACGGCTTCGTCGAGCAGCGGCGGCGGCGCCTCTCTGAACCACGTTGACATGGATCTCCTCTGCCTCTTGCTTTGGGGAACTCGCGCAAAGAGCCGTGGTTCCTATAGCCCTCGCCCCGACCGTGGCCCAGAGATCCATGGGAAGGAACCCGTGGTTTCAATCATTCCGCGGCCTCGGAAAGATTGGAGTGCTCCTCCTTGAACTGGCTGAGTTGGCGAGGAGGACCCATCAGGACCGGCTGGAACAGCACCGCAGCCCCCATGGTGCACAACAGCGCCAGCGCCATCAATTTGCCCATGCTCGACATGCCGGGATAGTTCGACGCCCACATGCTTCCGAATGCGATCGCATTTGTCATCGCGCTGAACACCACGGCGCGGGTGAGGGCAGATTGCAATAGGCCGGTTTTTCCGGCTCGCCATGCCATGATGTAGTAGATCTTGAATGCGACGCCGACGCCCAACAACAGGGGAAGGGCGATGATGTTGGCGAAATTCAGCGCGAGGTTGGCGAGCACGCAGACTTGAAGGGTCACAGCGCCCGCAAGCAGCAGCGGAACCAGGGTGAGCAATACGTCCACCAGCCGCCGCAAGGCGATAAAAAGCAGAATGGAGATGGCAACGAGGGCAAAGATGCCGGCTTGGACGAAGGCTCTCGTGACAGTCCTGCCTGACTCGTAGTAGCTGATCGCGGGACCCGTGGCCGAGGGTTCGGCCTGCAGAACCGCCGCGGCAAACCTGCGCAGAACACCTGAGTCATTTGGATCCCCCTTGGCCAAAGCCTCGACGCGCGCCCTGCCGTCGGGCAAAACCCAGGCGCGGAGCAGATCGGGCGGAAGATTGGAAATGCTGATTGGCTGGGGCGACAGGCTCTTGCGCAGCTGGTCGAGGTCAAAGCGCAGCGGCGAGATCACCGCGGCTTCTGCCTTCTGCCGCACGGCGGGATCTGCACGAGCCAGACGGTTCAGCAGAGCGGACACGTTCCTGGCCGCATCCGCGGCAGCGCCGTGTTGAGTGCCTGCGGCCGCCGACAAGGCCTTCGCCGTCTGCTTGATCGACGCCACTGTTTGGTCGTCGGTCGGTGCGGGATGCTTTGCGGTCTCGAGCGCCGGGCGAAGTCTGCGAGACGCCGATTTCAATTCTGCGATCTTGGTGCTCTGGTCGCCTGGAACATAGCTGTTCACGGTGATGGTACGCGCCACCTGCGGGACTGCGTCCAGGCGCTTCGCCGCCGCATCGGCCTGCTCGATGGATGGCGCCAATATCTCGGCGTCGCTGGCGCTGGTCTCGGGATCCTTCTGCAACTCGCGATATGTCACCACCGCCGGCGAGTTCGGGTTTTGCAGATTGACCGGATTGAAGTCGAACGGCAGATGCAGCAGCAGCGGAGAAGCCGCAGCCGCCAGACCGAGAGTTGCGACGACAACGGCGATACGATGGCGCTGAAGAAAGTCGTCCAGCGGCGCAAGAAACTTGAAGCCTACGGGCGCGGCCTCGCCGGGCGGATTGAGCAGGGCGAGCGTCGCGGGAACTAGCGTGATGCTGCAGGCAAACGCGATCAACATGCCGCAGCCGGCGACCAGCCCGAGTTCTGAAAGGCCGCTGTAGCTGGTTGGCAAGAATGCGAAGAACCCCACGGCGGTTGCGGCCGCGGCGAGGGCGAGAGGGTTGCCGATCTTTTTGGCGGCGCTCGTGAGCGCCAGATGCAAATCATCCCGGTCGTGACGTTCGGCGCGGTATCGCACGCTGAACTGAATGCCGAAGTCGACGCCAAGTCCCACGAAAAGCACGAAGAACGCGATTGAAATCAGGTTGAACGAACCAACCAAAACGAGCCCGAGCCCCGCCGTCGTGGCAAGCCCCACCACCAGGCTGAAGAACACCGCGGCAATGATTTTCCAGGATCGTAGTGCCAACCACAAGATGACCAGAACGCCCAACGCGGCTGTGAGCGTATCGCGCAGCGCGCTGTCGCGTATGACCGAAAATTGCTGATCATCCATGGGGACCTGGCCGGTCAACCTCACCGTGGCGTTCAATTTTTGCTGGAGGCCCAAGTCCGCGGCCGCCTGATGAATGCCGCTATCCGCGGCCGATCCGGGCTGCAGTTTGCTGAAGTCGAGCTTCGGCTCTATCTCAAGGAAATGTCGCCGCTCGTCCAGCGACGAATGATGACCCTGAAGCAATTCCTTCCAGGAGAACGAAGCGGGCTTACCGGACAGCACATCGTTCAGCGTTTCGGCGGCAAGCGAGAGCGGCCAGCTCAACTGTTCGAGCTTCATGCGTCCCTGCCGTACTTCGTTTGCCGCGAACGACAGAACGTTCATGACCCCGCGCAGACTTGGGTCGCGTGAAAGTTGGGTCAGGATCGGTTCCGCCCTGGTCAGCCCCGCGATGGTCTGCCTGACATCGGATGACTTGGCCAACAGCAGCTGGTTGCGATCAAAGAAGTCGCCGCTGTCGGGCTGCGCAACCCTCGGAAAGAGTTCGGAGTTCTTTGCCAGGGCCTGCCTCAGCTCATTCGCCGCTTGCTCGGCGTTTTCCGGAGTTGACGCGGTGATGACCGCTGAAATGCCCTTCTGCGGAAACGCCTTGGTGAAGGCGACCTGGCGCTGGTGCCAGGGCACATCCTTGGCGATCAGCCTTTCCACGTCTGTGTTGATCGAGAAGCGCGTAACGTCGAAGATGGCCGCTCCCACCATCAGCATCGCTCCGGCGACGATCACGGCCCAGTGAAAACGGGCACAGGCGTCGACTATTTTGACGATGGCCGAACGGATCATGCAATTGCTCAACTGTATTTGACGCCCCCAATGGAACTGGAGGCAATTTGCAAACGCGCTGGACCATCAGATTGTTCGTTACGGTGCACCAAACTTCCGCGTGGCGAATGGGCGAGGCGGGTTCCCTGATGTTCGCCTCTTTCGCGAAGTCCGGCACCGGCGCAATCATCAAGAGCGCGTGCCCGCGCCAGGAACAAGGAACACCAACAAAAAGTTGGGCGGCTGCGGGGGGGCGACAACGGAACGAGGCTCCTATTATGTGTGACTACAGCCTGCTGTCAGTAGCGTCGCGACCGGCCAAAGCTGGCGACAAACTGGTAACAACATCCTTCCCGACCAGCACCACCCGCGGCTTTGCTGCCGTCGATGAGCCGGCGGTTGCGGTGTGTCTTCTGCCAGGTACTGAACTTGCCTTTGGAGAGGAGATCGAGTGGCGCCGACCGCTCTTTGGAATCTTCCAGAAAAAGCCACGTTGCGGCAAGCTTGCTCGCTTCCGACAGGTGAACACGGAGCGAACGGACACGCATCACGACGCGATCGAGTTTCCGAATGGCCAAATCGTCCTGCTTACCGATCTGCATCCCGGGCAGCGAGCAACCGTGCTGCAGTTGCCGGTCGTCACGCAAATGGGACGCGATGACCACTTGAGAAGCAACCGGCTGAACGCTCCGATCATCGACGTGGTGCCGAACCGGAGTCACTCGGTCGACCACACATAAATCCGCGGTTCGTTGCATGAGGCATCCTGTCCGTACCGTCACCACCGGCGTTTCCGACGGGGTCGGTCACGCGATCGCTGATCGTTTCGCCCGCGGGGGCGATCGCGCCGGTAGATGCAGTGGAAGGCCCCAAGATCCAGGGAGCCGGAGCTTGGGGCCCACTCATTGACGCGGCCCGACGGGGGGAGGGAGTCGCGTCGCGGCACAATCCGCCGGCGCGTTCGAAAGTTCCTAAATCGTCGCACGCGGGCAAGGGTCGCGCGCGGGCAATAAGCCCAAGATGCGACACGCTCCTGTTCGGTTATCGTTACGCATCCAGCATGCTTGACTCTCGGGCAGCGAGCACGCGGCGCGCCATCGCCAATTACCGCCGCCCGAACATTCGAGCTCTCGCGTTGACGAACCGTCTTTCGCTGGAGGAACTCCGCGCAATGAAGAACATTGCGTCTGTGGGGCGGTCAAACCAGGAGGCTTCAATGGCAATACACGTTGTGATGGACCATGCCGGCGATACGCGCCATTACTTCGACAAGACCGATCCCGAAGCGTTGGCCAGGGCCGAGCGCCGCTTCAAGGAATTGACCGGCGAGGGCTTTACGGCAGCGGTTCGAATTGGTCCCGGAGAGGTTGCGAGAATCCATACCTTCGACCCGACCGCGGAAGAAACCCTGTTCGTGCCCAGGCTTGTCGGCGGATAGGTGTTGTCAATGCTCCGCTTTCGCTTCTCATTTGCCGGCCTGCGGATGCGAGCTTTGGGCAGGCTGTATCGAACGAATCTTCTGGAAAACACCGCGCAAGCGCGCGGGATGCGGCTGTTGCAAAGCTGGTTGTCCGCCGAGCAACGTGCCCAGTTCGATTCTGAAGGACGTTTCGAGGTCATTGGGTCCGATAGCGGGACACGCTATCGGATTCGCCACGGCACCTCTACCAACGTCGATGAACTCGACCGCGTCGGGAATGTCGTGGCCGGCTGGTGCTTCGTCCCGCTTGGCGGGATGGTGGCAGGTGACGTAATGCTTGCGCAGAAGATCGGTCTGGAGACCAGCGAGCGGAGTACTTTGGCAGTCGCCAACAAGCTCCCCCTTCTATTTCCCTCCCGCCGGGACCGTCTCTGAGCGCCTGGTTCGACAAATCGACCGGCGAGAGCCGGGACGAATCCAGACCGAGATCGGCGACAGTTTGCTGATCAAGACGTCCCGTCGCCTGGAGTTGCTTGCTCGAAGGCACCAGCCTTTCCAGCTCGCTGGTGGTCTTGCTGTGATCGGTAATCATCTGCTCCGCGAACTTCTTTTCATCGGCATCGCCCTTCCGTTGCGCGATCTTCGCGGCCTGGATTTCGAGCATATCGCTCCTCGCCGCTTCCTTGATGAAGTCTTCGGCCTTCGGTGTAATCCCGAGTGCGGAATTCACGCCGAAACGCAGCCAGCGGTGCTGGATGACAAGGAACGACCGGCCTGCGAGCCCGTTCAATGAGCGCGCATAGATGCGATCGCGCAGAGGCAGGAGACAAATCATACGCGAGGAGACAAGCCATGGACTGGAATAGAATCGTAGGAAATTGGAAGCAGGCGAAAGGGCACGTGAAGGAGCAATGGGGTAAGCTGACGGACGACGACCTCGATGTGATTGCGGGTAATCAGGACCAGCTCGAAGGACGCCTGCAGCAGCGCTACGGGTACGCGAAGGACCAGGCCCGCAAGGAAATCAGCGACTGGCTCGACCGTCAAAAGTGAAAGGCGCCGAGTATCCGCCGAACGTCGCGCTGCAGGCTGCGGCATGTGATTTGTTGCGCGAGCCAATGCGATCTTTCACGCAACCGGCAGGCGTGTGCGCGATCTTCCGATCACGCTCGACAAGCTGCTGGTGTCGCAAGGCGAGCGGCCGATGACGATGGGATAGCCGACGGGGAGCGGCAGCGGACCTGCATGAGGACGTCATGACCCTGCCGCTCTCGCCGACCTGGACCGACATCGCGATCCGTCTTGCGCTGACCGTCCTGGCCGGTGCCGTCGTCGGCCTCAACCGCGGCGCACGCGGACATGCGGCGGGCTTCCGCACGACGATCCTGGTCACGCTGGCGGCCTCGGTGGCAATGATCCAGGCCAACATCCTGTTGACGGTGAACGGCAAGACGCCGGGGTCGTTCGCGGTCATGGATATCATGCGTCTTCCACTGGGTATTTTGACCGGCGTGGGTTTCATTGGCGCGGG
>Ga0134126_10007732_pt1 | contig 13502 bp, 13 predicted proteins | sample KB31752_FD_96881 | JGI IMG/M metagenome (GOLD analysis project Ga0134126, IMG submission 96881) | Terrestrial soil microbial communities with excess Nitrogen fertilizer from Kellogg Biological Station, Michigan, USA - KB3-175-2 | ecosystem: Environmental > Terrestrial > Soil > Unclassified ...
ATACCTGACGATTAACCCCGATGATATTAAAGTTGAACTAGCCTCCCGCGGCCTGATCCCTGAGCTCAACGGCTTATCGCCCATGGAGGCATCCGATCTAGCCCACGAAGAAGCTTCTTACCTAGCCAAGCGGCTTGCTGATCGAGCCAGGTCGGACGGCAAGAACATTATCTGGGACATCACGATGTCGTCCTACTCTTCAGCCGAGCGGAGAATCGAGGACCTCCGTACCGACGGCTACACGAGCGTGTCAGGCCTCTTCGTCGATATACCCGTTGAGGTCAGTGCGCATCGCGCTGATCTGCGCCACCGGGAAGGAGAGGAGGACTACCGGGCGGGCAAGGGCCTAGGAGGCCGGTTCGTTCCAGCCGACGTAATTGGAAGCCAGTTCGACGAGGCATGGGGAAGCAAGAATCGTAAGACGTTCGAAGAGCTAAAACAGCGCTTCGATCATTGGACAATCTATGATAACTCTGTCGATGACGGGCGGCCGACGCTCCTCGACAAGAGCGATGCAAGGAGTTCAGCGTAATGACGAATGAGGTAACTGATCTGATTGACGCGCTCCACAATGGCTCGATGACTCTCGAGGAAGTTGCCCAGCGATTCCGGGAACGCTCCTGGCCAGGTCGCCCAACCCCAAGACCCACGTCGTACATCGAGCTAGCAACGGCCGCGATCAGCGATCCCGAGCCTGACCAGCCTGGCTCCTTCAGCGAAGTCACCACAGCCTACGATCGCGGTCAACTGAACCGTGCTCAGTACCGCGTATTGGCCGAAGCGGCGGCGGAAGCCATGCGGCGAGAGAGGGGTGGCGATACTTCCTAATGCGCCGGGGCCAGCTCCGTTCGCCACGCCTAGCCTCCGTGATCCGGGGAATTAGGACGGTCCGGCCGGACCGAATCGCGTTTTCCGGCACCTCCGGAATGTGGCGCACCATGATCAGGACCGTTTTACCACGGGATCCGGTGGAAAAACGGTCGCGATCATTAGTTGAAACGATCTGGCTGGCCTGATTGCATTTTGCGGCCGGCCACAAAGTGCTCCGGCCCTTTACCCTGGCCAGCCCTGCCCGGCCTCCTAGTGATCAGCTGGTCCAGGAGTCGCCCAGATGGCAATCTGAGTTACCGGCGGGACGCCCGCAATGGGCAACCAACCCGTGATTTGCGCGATACCCCGTTCCCAGGACTGGTATGACACATGCGACAGCCTCCGTGTGCCCCAGATTCCCACAATCACCGTAGCGGATGCGGCACGCAGCGCTCGGGCGGCTCAGGGGGCGAACGTAGGATTCTGGGGTGAGCACGGTGGAGGCGGACGTCGAGGTTGCGGAGGCGCCGGTTCGGGCCGACGGGCTTGAGCTGACCGACGCGCGGGAAGCTCGGGTCGGCGACATGACGGTGCGGCGGTTGCTGCCGCTTCGGCTGCGGCGGAGCGTGGGGGCCTGGTGCTTTGTCGATCACTACGGGCCGATGTCGGTGGATGGGGTGGCGGGAATGCAGGTCCCGCCTCATCCGCATATCGGACTCCAGACGGTGACCTGGCTGTTCACGGGCAACGTGCTGCATCGGGACAGCCTGGGCAGCGAGCAGATGATCCGGCCGGGCCAGCTCAACCTGATGACGGCGGGACGGGGGATCGCGCACGCGGAGGAGTCGCCGGCCGAGCATGACCCTGACCTTCACGGGGTTCAGCTCTGGGTCGCGCTGCCGGATGTGCATCGGGGTGTCGAGCCGGCGTTCGAGCATCATGCGGAGCTGCCGAGCACGAACGCGGGCGGCTTCGGGATCACGGTGTTTATGGGCGCGCTGGCGGGGGCGAGTTCGCCGGCCACGGCGTTCTCGGCGATCGTGGGGGCGGAGCTGACGGCGCCGGAGCAGGCGCGGACGGGGCTGGGGCTGACGCCGGAGTTCGAGCACGTGATCTTCGTGGTGGATGGCGCGGCGGAGGTGGAGGGCACGCCATTGGGTCCGGGCCACCTGCTCTACCTGCCGACGGGGCGCGAGCGGGTAAACATCGCGGCACGGGGCGACAGCAGGTTGCTGCTGCTGGGCGGGGTTCCGCTAGGCGAGCCGTTGCTGATGTGGTGGAACTTCGTGGCCCGGACGCCGCAGGAGATCTCGGCAGCGAGGGCGGAGTGGGGCGAGGGGCGGTTCGGCGCGGTGGGCGGTTATGCGGGTGACCCGCTGGCGGCTCCGCCGCTGAATGCGGCCCGGCTGCGGGCGCCGCGGCTCTGAACGACCGGAGCTGCGCGGGCGGCTGAGTAGAAGTACTCAGGGGCGGGATGAGTAGTCGGGCTCACGCCGCGCGGCCGGGACATCGCGATCCTGGGAGGCATGGAGAACAGCCTCGGTCCTCGCCAGCGTCGCCTCTCGGCGTGGAGCATCCTCGGCATCGCGGTCTCGGTGCTGCTCGCCATCGGCGGGCTGGTCATCACGGCTGTGATGACGCTGCTGTACATAGACCTTTCTTCGCAGCTGGCGAACTTCGGGTAATCGTCGATTCATTTCAAGGTAGGTAATCGAGCGTAATGTCACGGACATGACCGAGCGGATGTGGCGGGTGGTGGCCGTCTACCGGGTCATCACGATGATCTACGCGGCCGCCTTGATCATCCGCGACCACGACCACTACGCGCACCCGGCGGGCGGAATCGCGGTCCTGGCGGTCATTATCTTCTGGACATCGGTCACGGTGGTGGCGTACTCGTGGCCGGGAGGCCGACAGAGCTGGCTGATCGTGGCGGACGTGGTCGTCACGGCGGCCCTGGTGTACAGCACGCGGTGGGTGGACACGCCGACGCGGATCGCCCACGGGTTCCCGACTCTGCCGTCGTTCTGGGCGGCCTCTCCGGTGCTGGCCTGCGCGGTGGCCTTCGGCCCGTGGGTGGGCATGACGGCGGCGCTGGTGCTCGCCGGCTCGGACTACGCGGACCGTCCGCAGTTGTCGCTGGAGAACCCGTTCAGCAACATCGTGCTGCTGCTAATAGCGGGCGGGATCGGGGGCTACATCGTCCGCCTGGGGCTGCAGGCGGAGCAGGCGGTGGCCAGGGTGGCGCGCAAGGAGGCGGCGATCGCGGAACGTGAGCGGCTGGCCCGCGACATCCACGACTCGGTGCTGCAGGTGCTGACCCGGGTCAGCAGCCGGGGGCAGGCGCTGGGCGGAGAGGCGGCGGAGCTTGGTCGGCTGGCGGCGGAGCAGGAGTCGGCGCTGCGGCGGCTGATCACGGGGACTGCGCCGGGTTCCGCTGCGGTGAGCGGCGATGGTTACGGCAATGAGCCAGTGGCTGGCCCGGAGCCAGCTTCCGGCGGCGAGCCGACGGCGGGTGCCGGGCCGGAGAGAACGGCCGCGCCGGGTATGCGCACGAACCTGGCACCGGTCATCGCAGCCCCAGCCGGAGGCCCGCCATCGGCATCAGACTCGGCAGCGGGCTCGGCAGCGGGCTCGGCAGCGGGCTCGGCATCAGCACAGGCAACCGGCCCAGCAACGGCACCGGCAGCGGGCCCAGCGACAACTCCGGCCCCGGCAACGGCCGCGAGCGGGCGGCGGGCGAGCCTGCGGCGGGCGAGCCTGCGCCGGCCCGTCCCGATCCCCCGACTCGGCAGCCCGGCCAGGGCCGGCTCGGGCAAATCCGGCGCCACCAGGACCGGCGCCACCAGGACCGGCGCCACCAGGACCGGCGCCACCAGGGTCAGGGGGACGAAGGCGGCCGCCGCTGCGGAGGTGCCCGACAGCGCCGGCCGACCAGTGGACCTGCGGGAGCTGATCGAGCGGTTTGGCGACCCGCAGGTCACGGTGTCGTCCCCGGCCAATGCGGTGCCGTTGCCGGCCTCGGAGGCGGCGGCGCTGAGCGGGGCGGTGGCGGCCGCGCTGGACAACGTGCGGCAGCACGCCGGGGCGCAGGCGCACGCCTGGGTGCTGGTGGAGGACGCCGGCCAGTCGGTGCGGGTCAGCATCCGGGATGACGGGATCGGCTTCGGCGATGGCAGACTGGCGGAGGCCACGGCGGCGGGCCGGCTGGGCGTGTCCCACTCGATCGTCGGCCGGCTGCGAGAGGTGGGCGGCACCGCCTGGGTGACGTCCGCGCCGGGCCAGGGAACGGAGGTGGAGCTTGCCGTCCCCAGAACCGGACCATCCGGTCCGCGTCCTCATCGTGGACGATCACCCGATCTGGCGTAACGGCGCGGCCAGGGACCTGGCCGAGGCGGGCTACGAGGTGGTCGGCACGGCCGGCGACGGGGGCCAGGCGCTTCGCGTGGCCTCGGCGACCCGGCCGGAGGTCATCCTGCTGGACCTGCACCTGCCGGACATGTCGGGCGCGGAGGTGACCCGCAAGCTGCTGGCGGCCAGCCCGGAGGTCCGGGTGCTGATGCTGTCGGCCAGCGGGGAGCGCCAGGACGTGCTGGACGCGGTAACGGCGGGTGCAAGCGGGTACGTGCTCAAGTCGGCGCAACTGTCGGAGCTGGTGGCGGCGGTGCGGGCGACGGCGGCGGGCCAGGCGGTGTTCACTCCGGGGCTGGCCGGGCTGGTCCTGGGCGAGTACCGGCGGTTGTCGACGCCGGCGAGTAAGGTCGTCGCGCCGGTCCTGACCGACCGCGAGGCAGAGATCCTCCGGCTGGTCGCCAAGGGCCTGACCTACCCGCAGATCGCGCAGCGGCTCACGCTGTCGACGCGAACTGTCCAGAACCATGTCCAGAACACGCTGAGCAAGCTTCAGCTGCACAACAAAGCCCAGCTGGTGCGATACGCACTCGAGCAGGGCGTGGACTAGCTGGGCAATCCTGAAACGAAGACGTTGAACCGGCGGGTCCGGGGGTATGGACACCAGAAGGCATGATGTCCTATTAATTAGATCGGGAAATAGTCCAAATCCTCTCGACCAGCTGGAGGAGAAGCCGTGGCCTTGCCAGACTTCTTCGTCGCGGGTGTGCCGAAGGCGGGCACGACGGCCCTGCACGCGGCCCTGACCAGGCATCCCGCGCTCTACATGTCGTCAGTCAAGGAGCCGAAGTTCTTCCTGACCGACGGTCCGCCGCCCTCCCAGGGCGGCCCCGGCGACGCCAAGACCTACCGGGAGCACGTCTGGCGCCGGCAGGACTACGAGGCGCTGTTCGACCCGGCCTCGGCCGGGCAACTGCGGGGCGAGTCCACCCCGTTCTACCTGTACAACCAGGCGGCCCAGCGGCGGATCCGGGCGCAGATCCCGGCGGCCAAGCTGATCGTGGTGCTGCGCGACCCGGTGGAGCGGGCCCATTCGAATTGGACCCACCTGTGGTCGGCGGGCCTAGATCCGATCGGCAACTTCGTCCAGGCCTGCGCCGATGAAGAGCGGCGGATCGAGGCGGGCTGGGCCGAATTCTGGCACTACACGGCGCTGGGCAAGTACGGGGAGCAGCTGCAGCACGTGTACAGCCTGTTCCCGCGCGACCAGGTGCTGGTGTTCCGCTACCGGACGCTGATCGAGCGGCCGGCGGAGATACTGGACCGGATCTGCGCGTTCCTGGGCGTCCCGCAGGGCGTGCTGAGTGAGCTGCCGCGAGAGAACGTGACGGCCCACCCGGACCCGACGCTGCGCCACCGGGCGGTGTCCAAGACGCTGCGCGCGGGGCACCAGCTCACGGCGGCGCTACCGGGACACGCCGGAGCGGGCCTGATCGACCGCCTGGAGCGGATTCTCCAGCAGGACGCCGCACCGCGGCGGCCGCTGACCTGGGACGAGCGCCAGGCGCTGATCCCCCGGTTCGAGGCCGACATCGCGCTGCTGGAGTCGGTGACCGGCGAGGACTTCGGTGACTGGCTGGCTCCGCGCGGAGACTCGGGCGGCCTGGTCGGCGCCCGGCCGAGTGGGCAGCGCCAGGCCCGCAACGGCCGCCCTAGAAGCTATTTATGATTAACGCTCGCGTCCGCCCGGCTCCCGCCCAGGTGCGGGATGCCGTGCGGCCGGGGAGCGTCAGCGCAGTTCGGTGCGCAGGTCGTGTGAGCCGTCGGCCCTGGTCAGCTCGTAGTAGAGCCGCTCGTGGCCGTCGCCGAGGTCGACGATGCTGACGTAACGCAGGCCCTGCGCACCCTCGTCCGACTGGGCCACCGGCTCGACCCCGACCGCGGCCAGCGCGGCGGGCCCCGCTCCCATGGCCAGGCCGGTGCGCTCTTCGTAGTTCTCGGCCGCGGTGGCGCGGCCGTCGTAAAAGGCCACGACCCCGCCCGCGGCGAACCGGACCGAGCTGATCCGGGCCCCGCGGGAGTCCCACTCGCCGGGGCGCCGGCCGAGGGCCACCCCATGCCAGGTCCAGTCCAGGCCGTCGGGGCTGGTGGCATACTCGGTCACCATCTGGTCGGCCTCATCGGCGTCGGCCAGCGGGTGGGTGGACGCCCACAGGTGCCAGGTCCCGTCGCGGTGCATGATCACCGGGTCCTTGACCGCCTTGGCCTCGTCGCCGGGCAGCACGGTCCACCGCGTGGCCGGGTCAAACGAGCCGGGCTCGTCGGCCTCCATGGCCTCGATCCGCCAGTGCTTGGTCCCGTGAGTGGCGCAGCTCAGGTACAGCCGCCAGCGGCCGTCAGGCAGCGCAACCAGCACCGGGCGCTCCAGCGACTCGGCGTCCATCTGTTCTTTAGTGATCGCCTGCAACGTGGTGAAGTTCTCGCCGTCGTCCGAGCGCGCAATCTCGACCGCGTAGCCGCGGCCCTGCCCGATCGGCCTGCGCAGCCGGTAGGCCAGGAAAATCTCGCTCCCGTGGCGGATGGCGCTCGGCGCGCCGACCCAGTTACCGGCCCCGTTTCCGGGCGGCGGGACGGCGACGACGGACTTCTCCGGCTGGGGCGGCAGGGTGGCAAACGGCAAGGTCGCCAGCTCGGCGACGATCTCCTCTTCACTAATCACTATCGAAACAATAGGACATCTGAGCTGATGCTGAGGCAAAGATCGCCTACCTGGTCTCATCGCAGGTCAGCGCGGGATTCACGCCGGTGTAGCCCGGATGGTCAGATCGCTGCGTACGCCGACCTTCGGCTCGGTGGGGAATCACTCTGGTGTTGTTACCCGCCACCAGTCAGGACACGCCGATGGCGGCCAGCAGGACCAGCAGCATGGTCGCCGTGGCCAGCACGCCGTGCAGCGCGATCACGGTCACCGGCATCCGGACCCTGGCCGGGGCGGCCGTGGCGGCGATCCGCGTCGCCAGGGCCGCGCCTGTCCCGGCCGAGGCTGGTGAGGCTGGTGGGGCCGCATCGTCGAGGGCAGGGCTGGCTGAGGCCCGGCTGACTGAGGCCCGGCTGACTGAGGCCCGGCTGACTGAGGCCCGGCTGGCTGAGGCCCGACTGGCTGAGGCCCGGCTGGCTTAGGCCCGTCTGGCCGGTTCCGGGGGTGCGGTCACCAGCGTGGCCATGCCCAGGCCCGCCGTCGGCAGCAGCAGGCTGGCCGCTGTCCAGGCCAGCGCACGCACGTCGCTGGCCATGAACGCGATCCACAGCCCCAGCCCGACCACCGCCAGCCCGAAGTGGCCCAGGACGATCGCCGGCGGCATCCCGCCCGTCCGCCCCTGCCCACTCGAGCCCTGCCCACTCGAGCCCTGCCCACTCGAGCCCTGCCCACTCGAGCCCTGCGCACTCCTGGCCGCCCGACGACCCCGCCGCCAGCCACCGCCCCACAGCCAGCCCGCCAGCAGGTAGCTCCCCGCCGCCGCGGTCACCAGCCAGGCCACCAGCGCCGCCGCGCTCAGCGGCACCTGGTTCGCCGGGGCGGGAGGCGGCGGCGCCTGCGGGCCCGGCGGGACTGGCGGGACGGTCCTGATCAGGTGGGCCAGGCGGGTGCCCTCGCGGTCGGCCAGCCGCCGGGCGGCCGCCTTCGGCCGCGGGCCGACGACCTCGCGCACCGCCCTGGCCACGGCCAGGTTCACCGCCGCCGGGCTCAGCCCGGCGCAGGCTGGCGGCACGGTCGTCACGGTGAGGTGCCGCTCCAGCGCCCGCACCCCGAAGGCGTAGCAGGACTGCGCGGTGGACTGCGGCGGCGCGGTCGCGGCCGACGAGCAGCCGGCGGCGAGCACGGCCACGAGCACGGCCGCGAGCACCCCGCCGGAGACCATGCCCCTGAAGGAGACCACGCCCCCGCCGGACACCACGCCCCTGAAGGAGACCACGCCCCTGAAGCTGCCGCGCATGGCCCCATCCTTCGACTAGGTCGGACAGCCAGCGGGGCCCGCCCGGCGAACCCGGGCAACCAGCGCCGGAGCTACCGGGCCGCCGGCTGCGCGCGCAGCGTGGCGGCCAGCTGCTCCCCCAGCCTGGCCCAGGCGCCGTCGAACGTGGCGACGCCGTCGTCTTCAAGTTTGCGCACCACGGCGTCGTAGTCGATACCCAGTCCGACCAGCCCGTCGAGCACCTGCTGCGATTCGGCGTAGTAGCCGCGCACCGAGTCCTCGGGAATCTGGCCCTCCTGGGCCACCAGCCGCAGCGTGCTCTCCGGCATGGTGTTGACCACGCCGGGCGCGACCAGGTCGGTGACGTAGCGGGTGCCGGGGTAGGCGGGGTCCTTCACCGACGTGGAGGCCCACAGCGGGCGCTGGGGCCGGGCCCCGGCATCGCGCAGCGCGATCCACCGCGGCTCGGCGAAAACGCGCTCGTACCGCTGGTAGGCGAGGCGGGCGTTGGCGATCGCGGCCTGGCCGCGCAGCGCCGCCGCCTCGCTGGTCCCGATCTTGTCCAGCAGCGCGTCCACGGCGGTGTCCACGCGGGACACGAAGAACGAGGCCACCGACGCGATCGAGGTCAGGTCCCGGCCGGCGCGGCGGGCTCGCTCCAGGCCGTCCAGGAAGGCGTCCATGACCGCGTCGTAGCGGCTCAGCGAGAAGATCAGCGTGACGTTGATGCTGATGCCTTCGGCCAGGCAGGCGGCGATGGCCGGGATGCCCTGCCGGGCGGCCGGGATCTTGATGAACAGGTTGGGCCGGTCGACCAGCCACCACAGCGCCCTGGCCTCGGCGATCGTGGCGTCGGTGTCGTAGGCCAGCCGCGGGTCCACCTCGATGGACACCCGACCGTCCAGCCCGTTGGTGGCCTCGTAGGCGGGCCGCAGCACGTCGCAGGCCCAGCGCACGTCGTGGGTGGTCAGTTCGCGCAGCGCGGTGCTGACATCGACGCCGCGAACGGCCAGCTCGTGCAGCTGGGCGTCGTAGTCGTCGCTGCCGGTGATGGCCTTGGCGAAGATCGTGGGGTTGGTGGTCACGCCCACGACATTGTCGTGGGCGGCCAGGTCGGCCAGGCTGCCCGAGATCAGGCGGCCGCGGCTCAGGTCGTCCAGCCAGATCGACACTCCGGCCCGGCTCAGGGCGCTCAGTGCGGCATTCATGGGTTTTCCCCCTATCTGGGTCAGCGCGGCACCACTCCGGCCAGGGCCAGGAACTCGGCGCGGGACCGCGCGTCCGAGCGCAGTGTCCCGGTCAGTGCCGAGGTCACGGTCGTCGAGCCGAGGGCCCGCGCGCCGCGCAGCGTCATGCAGGTGTGCTCGGCCTCGAGCACCACGCCGACGCCGCGCGGGCTGAGGTTCTCCTCCAGGCAGTCAGCGACCTGCCTGGTCAGGCGCTCTTGGGTCTGCGGCCGAGCGGCGAAGTGGCCCACCACCCTGGCCAGCTTGGACAGCCCGAGGATGCGGTCGCCGGGCAGGTAGCCGACGTGCGCGGTACCCGCGAACGGCAGCAGGTGATGCTCGCAGATGGTCCGGAACGGGATGGCCCGGCCCAGTACCAGCTCGTCGTAGCCCTCGTCGTTGGGAAACGTGGTCAGCCGGAACGGCTGGCGGTCGAATAGCTCAGCGTACGCCCGCGCCATCCGGCCCGGGGTCTCCCGCAGCTCCTCGCGGCTCAGGTCGATCCCGAACGCGGCCAGGAACTCGGCGGCGGCTCGCTCGGCCGCCTCCAGGTCCACGCCGGCCGGGTCGCTCAGCACCGGATCGGCCACGACCCGCAGGCTCGGATGCGCAGCGGGGTGCCCGGCGGGCCCGATCTCGGGATCGGCCGGGTCCTGGTCAGCTGGATCGAGCACGAGCTCCTGGGTCATGACTCTCCCGTATCGTCGTCGGATTCTGGCCTGCCGGCGGCCAGGGCCACGCAGCAGCAGCCCGGCCTGGGCTCGAGCACCGGGTGCAGGGCCGTCGAGGCCGGCCGGGTCGTGGTCTCCGGGTCGCACGGGAGCACACCCGTGATCACGCCGTCGACCAGGGCCAGGGTCATACCGCAGACCACCGCCGGATGCTCGGCGGCGAGCTGGTGGAACGGGCAGTTACGCAGCCGGATCGTGCCGCCCGAGTCACGGAACGGCTCGAAGCCGTGCTCGGTCAGCACGGCCATAGCCGCCTCCGGCTCACCGTCGCCGGCCCCGTCGCCAGCCGCACCACCGACCGCGTCGCCAACCGCGTCGCGGCGATGGCCGAGGCTGGCCCCGAACCGCCGCGCGGCCCCCTCCAGCGCGGCCTGGCTGGCCCCGCTGTCGTCGGACGCGACCGCCGCGGCCAGCAGCCGCGCCGCCAGTTCGTAGTCACGCGGGGGGACGCTCACCGCGAACTCCGCCGCGGCGCGTACGTAGTGCTTTTTCGGGCGCCCGGCGCCGGGGCCACGACGCCCGGGCGGGCGCTGGTAGGAGGGCGTCAGCAGGCCCAGTTCCACCAGCTTGTCCAGGTGATAGGCGGCCAGCGGCCGGCCGATCCCGGCCGCGGCCGCCGCCTCGTCACGGCACACCGGACGGCCCAGGGCGGCCACGTACTTGTACAGGCGATGGCGCACAGGATCGTCCAGGCTGCCCAGCACGGCGATGCCCGCATCCACATGATCCATGCCCTGACTCTATCACTAATGGATTTTGATTAAATCAGCATCCGGGGTCGGTCGAGCCCGCCGACCAGGGCCCGCACACGGCCTGGCCTGCGGTGAAAGCGTCCCGTATCGTTCGCATTGTCAAAGATCCGGAGCTTTTTCGGCCGACGGGAAGAGATGCCCCCTTCAGACAGCGCCCCGCTATCCCAGCCAGCCCCGACCTCCGACTCCGCCCCGCTGCGCAGCGATGCCTGGTACGCCGGGCAGGACCGCAACGCCTACCTGCACCGGGCCTGGATGCGGCGCGGCCTGCCCAGCTCCGCGTTCACCGGCCGGCCCCAGATCGCCATCGCCAACACCGCGTCCGACCTGGCCCCCTGCAACCTGCACCTGAACCAGGTCGCCGAGGCGGTCAAGCGCGGAGTGTGGGAGGCGGGCGGCGTCCCCATGAACCTGCCCATGGTCTCCCTGGGCGAGACGCTGGTCCGCCCGACCGCCATGCTGTGGCGCAACATGGCCGCCATGGCCACCGAGGAACTGCTGCGGGCCAACCCGGTCGACGGCGCGGTGCTGCTCGGCGGCTGCGACAAGACCATCCCGGCCCTGGTCATGGGCGCGGCATCGGTGGACCTGCCGGCCGTGGTGGTGCCCGGCGGGCCGATGCTGACCGGCACGTTCCGCGGCGTGCCGCTGGGCTGCGGCACCGACGTGTGGCGGCTGAGCGAGGAGGTCCGGGCCGGGAAGCTGTCCGAGCGCGACTTCCTGGACTCCGAGTCGGCGATGATCCGCAGCACCGGTCACTGCAACACCATGGGCACGGCGTCGACGATGGGGCTGCTCAGCGAGGCGCTCGGGCTGACGGTGCCCGGCACGGCCGGGCTGCCGGCCCCGGACGCCCGGCTGCTGGAGCGGGCCCACGAGGCGGGCCGGCTGGCCGTGGAGATGGCCGTCAGCGGCCGCCGGCCCAGCCAGGTCCTGACGGCGGCCTCGTTCCGCAACGCCATCGTGGCGCTGGCCGCCCTGGGCGGCTCGACCAACGCCGTGGTCCACCTGCTGGCCATCGCCGGCCGGGTCGGGGTCCCGCTGAGCCTGGACGACTTCGACCGGATCGGCGCCGACGTCCCGCTGCTGGTCAACCTCCAGCCCGCCGGGAAGTTCCTGATGGAGGACCTGCACCGGGCCGGCGGCCTGCTGGCCGTGCTGCGCGAGGTGGCCGACCGCCTGGACCCGCAGGCCCTCACGGTCACCGGCAAGCCGCTGGTGGACTATGTGGGCGAAGCCCAGATCTGGGACCCGGAGGTGATCCGGACCAGCGCCGAGCCGCTGCAAGCCGCGGCCGGGATCGCGGTGCTGTACGGCACCCTGGCCCCGAGCGGGGCGATCATCAAGCCCGCGGCGGCCACCCCCGGGCTGCTGCGCCACCGGGGCCGGGCGGTGGTCTTCGACTCCATCGAGGACATGCACGCCAGGATCGACGACCCGGACCTGGACGTGGACGAGGACTCGGTCCTGGTGCTGCGCGGCTGCGGCCCCAAGGGCTACCCCGGCATGCCCGAGGTCTCGAACATGCCGCTGCCGGCCAAGATGCTCCAGCGCGGCGTGCGGGACATGGTGCGCATCTGCGATGGCCGGATGAGCGGCACGGCCTACGGGACGGTCGTCCTGCACGTGACGCCGGAGGCGGCGGCGGGCGGGCCGCTGGCCCTGGTGCGGACGGGCGACTGGATCACGCTAGACGTGCCGGGCCGACGGGTCGACGTCGAGGTGCCGGAGGAGGAACTGCGCCAGCGCACCGCGCCGGCGGCCATGACCGACGCCCTGGCCCGGCCCAGCCGGGGCTGGGAGCGCCTCTACGTGGACACCGTGGGCGGCGCGGACACGGGCGCCGACCTGGCCTTCCTGGTCGGCCGCAGCGGAGACCAGGTGGCCCGCGACTCGCATTAGCTGCGAAATGGGCGGCGGCCGTTCCGGCCGCCGCCCATTTGCTCGCCGCCCATTACCTACCGGGCGGGAAGGTCGTCAGCCGAGGATGACCTTCAGGAACGCGTTCGCGATCACGCCGTAGCCGAGCACGTTGGCGTGCTCGTCCTGCGCCGTGGTGCACTGCCAGGTGTAGGAGCAGAGGTACGCCACGTCGCGCGGCACCTTGCCGAAGGCCGGCACGGTCACCAGGTGCTTGATGTCCGAGGTGTGGAACGCGCCGAACGCACTGGCCACCGGAGCACCAGCCGCCTTGTAGACCTGGCGCAGATCCAGCCCGAACTGGCTGGCCAGTGCGATGCTGGCCTCGGCCCGGGTCCTGAGCTTGGGGACCAGCCAGCCGGCCAGCTCGGGGTCGTAGTACGTCATGCCGATGATCGGCAGCGTTGCGCCGCCCGGCGCCGAGCGGAGGGCCTTCAGGATCGAGCCCAGGTTCTTGACCACCTTGGGGATCGTGGTTTCCAGGCACTTGATCACGTTCTTGAGCAGCGTCTTCGCGAGGCACGGGTTGAGGTCGTTGGCGCCGATGTCGATGGTCACCAGCTGGATGTGGCCCTGGTGCGCCTGCAGGAACGCGAGAGCCGCGGCGAGCTGCGACTTCGCGCCAGTGTACGTGCAGATGCCGCCATTGATCATGCTGGCCGTGGTTTCGCCGGGACAGCCCAGCTTGGCCAGTTTCAGCGTCGGGTTGCCCACGTGCAGCGCCGTGAACAGCTGGTC
>Ga0134126_10007733_pt1 | contig 13501 bp, 4 predicted proteins | sample KB31752_FD_96881 | JGI IMG/M metagenome (GOLD analysis project Ga0134126, IMG submission 96881) | Terrestrial soil microbial communities with excess Nitrogen fertilizer from Kellogg Biological Station, Michigan, USA - KB3-175-2 | ecosystem: Environmental > Terrestrial > Soil > Unclassified ...
CCTCTCAGTGCGCCCTAGGTGCCGTTGACTCTCGCTCACCAATTCGCAATAACAGTCATTTAGACCATTTTCAAAAAAGGTTTTTACAATGACTGTAACTATCGGGCCATCAGGATTTTACCTGCAAGCGCATCAATCCAATAGATTTGCGTTTCTGCATTTCGTCTATCCCCATGATTCCAAAAGATTCCATGGATCAAATCAGGGGGAGGGGGTAATCGCATGTTTACAGTCCGAGTATTCCCGTCGCTGGGCCACGATGTCGATATTCCCACTTTTCGAAAGTCGCGAAAAGTGGGGCACCCCCGTTTGTGGTTGTTCCATCCTTCGAAAACTGCGAAGGCGGGGCACCCCCAGTCCACAACGCTCGTGAAATAACAAAATAAAAAAGGCCGGTCATTGCTGACCGGCCTGACAAAATACAGAACGTGATTAGAATTCCAGGCGCAATGCAAGTTGCAAAACTCGTGGAGCCGCCGCGCCCGTGATGACTCCAAAACTGCTGGGATCACTGATATCGGCCGTGGCAGATACGCCGGGAAGAGCGAAGTTGGTGTGATTAAACACATTGAAAGCATCGGCGCGGAATTGCAGTCCGACGTTTTCGCGGATTAAGAAGCGCTTCGCCACCCCCAGGTCCAGGTTCGAATAGTGCGGTCCGCGCAGATTATTGCGGCTTCCCGCCTCGAGTCCGGTGGGGAAGCTGAACGCATTAATTGCAGCGGTCGGGTCCGCAAACATTTGAATCTGGCCCGTGCCGGGATCGAAATGGACCTTCGTCTTGAGTGCGGAATTGTCACCATTGAAAATCGCCGGGACATTGTTGGCAAAACTGATGGGGAATGAATTGGCAACCGTTTGGAAAGCGAGACCCGTTCTCCAGGTAAGGATTCCCGAAAGTTGCCAGCCTCCGATGACTTCATCGGCCCATTTGGGAGCAGCACCCCCGAAATACTGGCCGCTGCCAAATGGAAGTTGATAAAGGAAGTTGGAGCTGATTACGTGGCGAACATCGAAATCAGAATTGCCACGGCACGACCGCAAATTGATGGAATCGCAAAGGATGCCGCCGGCCCCATTCGAACCGAAGGCCTGATTTGCGGGCGCCGAAATATTGTCAATGGAATGAGACCAGGTGTAGTTCACGTCGAATTGCAAACCGTGAGAGGTCTTTTTGTGGAGGGTCACCAATAGGCCGTTGTAGTTCGAATAGCCTTTGTTGGTGATGTAGAGATTCGACCCAAACTGCGGATGCAAACCGATGCCAGGAGCCAACAAACCGGCTCCATCCAGCGCCTGGACTGTGTCGCCGAGATCACCGCGAAATACCAGACCTTCCACGGCGCTCGCGATGAGATCGGATGCGCCGGGGAATACCTGATTCTCGAAGAACGGCTGAGGCGTAACTGCGGTCAAGTTCGTCGGATCCTGGCGAACTTCTTGTGACAGGTTGCCAAATGCTTCGGCCAGGAACTGGCCAGACACAGGGTCCTTAAAATCCACGACCTGGCCAGCGTCCGCCTGAGCAAAGAGGCGGTGAGCGGAGCGCCCAGCGTAGTTCACTTCCAGTAGGAAGCTGCCGGGCAACTCGCGTTGAATACCGAAGCTGAACACCTCGGAATAGGGGACCTTGAGGTTGGGATCAATCGCATAGTTGAATAAGCCCGCTCCATCCGAAGTTCCGTTCGGGTCAGGCGTAAAAGGGACTGACACCGTGGGAGCCGGAGTAATTGGAGGCAGGGCCGTCGGGGCCGTGAAGCGCGGGTCGTTCGTGAGCGCCTGCGTGGCCGTCTCGCCGAAGCCGAATGTAGTAGCGGAGACGCCCTGAAGAACGTACGTGTTCTGATCTTGTAGGAAGTTCAGAGCGTTTGCGACCGGATGGTCGAAGACGATTCCGGCACCGCCGCGAATCACAGTCTTACGATCTCCTAAGATATCTCCCAACCAGCCTTTCCCAGATGGGTTATAGGCAAAGCTGAAACGGGGAGCAAAGTCCTTCCAGTCGGGATGGTAAAGACCGGGTCCATTGTTCGCTTTCCCGCCGAGCGTGTAACTGATCGTGGGAAGAGCGGCAAGACTGCCCGTGGCACCTGCTGCAAGCCGCGGATTCATGAAGTCGTCAAAGCCAAGACTTGGAACCGCCTCCAGTCCATTCACTTCGTAGGGGACAGAATAGTACTGCCAGCGGAGACCGTAGGTGAATGTCAGGTCCTTCCGTGCGCGCCAGGTATCCTGGAGATAGAGTTCAGTTTCGTAGTAGCGATAGTCGCGTATGTGGCCGCTACCCTGGGGCAACGGGTTCAGGTTGCCATCGTTATTGAAACTGCTGTTGATGTTCCCGAAACGACCAAGCCCAAACACAAAAGCGCTGTCCCAAAGGTTGCCGACGTTGTTGTCCGCCAAAATGTCAGCAGGGCGCAGACTCGCGGGCAAGCTTGTGAGTCCGCCACCAAGTCCAAGGGTGACGTCGTTGAAATCATTCACAAGTGCGTTTGTCGTCTTAATGGGCTTAAAGGTGCCTCCCACCTGGAAGGAATGCGTGCCACGCACATAAGTGAAATCATCCCGGAAGACTGGAAGAGGAACCGTGCGATGTTGGGAGGATGGGTCAGAGAAGGGAGAGCTTATCCCGTTGGAGTTCTGACCATTGTTCATAAGGATTTGAAGATACGTGGTGCCGTTGGGATTGAAATTCGTGGGAAAGCCCAAGACCGAACGCGTCTCTCCAACGGTGAATTGGTTGACTTTGTTATTGCCGATCGTCCATGTGTGGCCAACAACCCAGGCCCAGCTATGATCGGTGATTTGGTGCGTTATCGGATCGCCGGGAAACTGGAAGGGCGCTGAAAAATTGGCATCATCGCCAGAAACATCGCGCAGGACTGAAAAGCGGCCAAACAGCTTCATGTTGCTGTTCAGGTTGTAGTCAACACGACCGACGTAATCGTTCTCCGTCTTTCCGACCGGCGCGTTAAACCGGAAGCCGCCAGTGTTTACACCATCCCCGGCAGTTAAATCGTTGGCATGAGGGTAACGCCCATTAATAAAGCTCAACAGCGCTGGGTCCGCGCCGATCCCCTGAGGATCCATGGCGGCAACCTGCCCTGGAGTCAGAGTGGTAATGCATCCTGGTTGTATATTGGCCCGGCTAGTGGGAGTGCATCCGGCGCCGTTGTTAATGTAGGAGACGCTTCCATTACGGAATGAATCCAAGGGCACAATACGCAGCACGGAATCTTCTCGGGCATCGCGCCGGCCCTGATAATTGAAGAAGAAGAACAATTTGTTTTTCAGGACGGGACCGCCCAGGGTCGCTCCAAACTGATTGCGGATGAGCTTGGTTCGAGGCAGACCGTTCAGATTGTTAAAGTAATTATTCGCTTCAAAATCCGTATTGCGGTTGTATTCGTAGGCGGAACCGTGCCACTCGTTTGAACCGCTCTTGGTAGAGAGAGTGATTTGCGCTCCGCTTCCGCGTCCGCTGGCGGCCAGCGGATTGGCCGTTTCACCGCGGAATTCCTGGATTGAATCCACCGGCGCATTCGCCACTGTGGAAAAGTCTTGTCCGGTCCCGAAGTCGTTCACGTCCAGGCCGTCAAGCGTAACGTTGCCCTGGTCGGTTCTGGCGCCAGTGACCGCGCCGTCGCGACTGGCATTCGGATCGTCACCGCCCACGGGAGCCGTCACCACCCCTGGCTCCAGCGCCAACAATGCGGCCGGGGAGTCGCGAACCTGAATCGGCAATTCGTGGACGCTCCGCATATCGAAGTTGTTGCCGATTGTCGAATCTGTCGTGTCCAGGCTCACGGCTTGTCCTTCCGCAGAGACCTCCACGTTTTGCGATACTTTCCCCACTCCCATGCGAATGTTCTGGGTATGCGTGGATGAGACGGCGAGATAGATGTTCCCAACCGTAACGGTTTCGAATCCCGGTTTGCTGACTGTCAATTCATATCCCGGCCCCGGGAGCACTCTCAGGAAACTATAAGTTCCGACAGAATTCGTGGTGGTTTGATAAACGTTATTTGTTTTCGTATCCAACAATAACGCGGTCGCGCCGGCAATGACCGCGCCCGAATTGTCTGTCACCGCGCCTGTGAGCGAAGCAGCTTCCTGGGCGCGTAACGTGGTTGGAAGAAAAAACGCCGCGATTAACAAAGCGGCACCTAACATGACACTCGTAAAATGTCTCATTGCCTAGCAATCCTCATGTGAACAGGAGTAAGGAGATTAAAAAATTTCTGATAAATGAGCACGTTACCAGCCAAGTTTAGAAACCCACTGGAAATGATTGCGTATCCACAGGAAGTTGCTGGGGCACAACAATTTAGGTTTTAACAACGCCATTGTTGGTTTTGTGAAGTAAATCGATTTCGCAGGCAGATACAAAATATTGTAGGCGGCTCTAGGTGATTCTACGATTATCGGTACATGGGAGAACCACTGTGAGCACATGGGCGGGGCGTCGGCTTAGCTAGTGAAGGGATTCGCGTCTCGGGTTTAGACGCTCGCGCCGCGATTCTATTTCTATTTCGACCATTCTCAGTTTAGGTAACATGCGTTTGGCCGCTCCAGGTCCATGAGCGCTTCTTCACCAAGTCTCGCTTAAGCGCAGTCATTCCTACGTGCCAAGACCACAAAACATGGCCAACGAGCAAAGATTCGTGGGATTCGCGACGTGGAAACTTGGTGTGCTTCCTTTGCGCTGTCTACAGCAAACACTGTATCGCTTTGGGAAACTCCACATGAAAGAATTGGTCGCTTGTCTCGTGATTCGCAAAGGTCATGTCTTGCTTTGGAGCGCTACTTCGCTGGCCGCTAAGTGGGATTCCGGGGGGAACCAAGCCGCTTTCAACCATCGAAGACCTTTGTTTTGAGCTCAGTAGCAGCGACAGACCTTTCAGCGAGGAATTTACCATCCGGCTCCGCCGGGGAACCGAGCATGAAAAAAAACGATAACCGTGTGTCGGACGCGGGGCGTCCCAGGAATTCTCGCCCAGTAAGTTCACGTCCTCTAAATTCAGGTAACAACGGACATTCCACCCTAGTCGAGGCGCCACCGCAAGCGGACTTGGGCCTGATCCTCACCGCGCTGCAAACCATGCGAGACGGGGATTTCTCCGTCCGCCTGCCGGGTTCGTGGACCGGGCTAAACGGGAAGATCGCCGATACTTTCAACGAAATTGTGTCCGCCAATCAACAAATGGCGCAGGAGTTGGCGCGGGTCGGACAAGTCGTGGGAAAAGAAGGTAGAACGCGGGAGCGTGCCCGCTTCAGCGCTCCGCGAGGCGCGTGGGGTGAAATGGAGGGCTCGGTCAATACGCTGGTGGAGGATCTGTTGCGCCCGACAACGGAAGTGACGCGGGCCATTGCAGGCGTTGCCCAGGGAAACCTCACTCAGATCGTTCGCCTGGACGTAGATGGACGCCCGTTGGAAGGCGAATTCCTGCGCTCGGCGAACATCGTGAACACGATGATCCAACAGCTGAGCGTATTCACGGCGGAAGTAACTCGCGTTGCCCGCGAGGTGGGAACGGATGGAAAGCTCGGCGGCCAGGCGCAGGTTCCGGGCGTGGCAGGAACCTGGAAGGACCTGACCGACTCAGTGAACTCGATGGCCAGCAACTTGACGGGCCAGGTGCGCAATATCGCTGAAGTTGCCACGGCTGTGGCGAGCGGCGATTTGTCGCGCAAGATCACAGTGGATGTGCGCGGTGAAATTCTTCAATTAAAAGAAGCCATCAACACAATGGTGGACCAGTTGCGCTCATTCGCTTCTGAAGTAACGCGTGTGGCGCGCGAAGTGGGAACTGACGGAAAGCTCGGCGGACAGGCGGTTGTGCCGGGCGTCGCGGGAACGTGGAAAGATCTTACGGATTCGGTGAACGCCATGGCCGGAAACTTGACGGCCCAGGTGCGCAACATCGCCGAAGTCACAACCGCCGTTGCCCGTGGCGATTTGTCGCGCAAGATTACGGTGGATGTGAAGGGAGAAATTCTGGAATTGAAAGACACCATCAACACGATGGTGGACCAGTTGAACGCGTTTGCCGGCGAAGTAACGCGCGTGGCGCGCGAAGTGGGAACCGAAGGCAAACTTGGCGGTCAGGCGCAAGTGCCCGGCGTGGGTGGAACGTGGAAAGACCTCACCGACAACGTGAACTTCATGGCCAGCAACTTGACTGGCCAGGTACGCAACATCGCGGAAGTTGCAACGGCGATTGCCAGCGGCGATTTGTCGCACAAGATCACAGTGGATGTGCGCGGCGAAATTCTTCAACTCAAGGAAACCCTCAACACAATGGTGGACCAGTTGAACCGGTTCGCTGGCGAAGTGACGCGCGTGGCCCGCGAAGTAGGAACGGAAGGCCGTCTGGGCGGTCAGGCCAATGTGCCGGGCGTGGCCGGGACGTGGAAGGACCTTACCGATTCCGTGAATTCCATGGCCGGAAACTTAACTGGTCAGGTACGAAATATTGCAGAAGTTACGACCGCCGTCGCCCGCGGCGATCTATCGCGCAAGATTACCGTGGACGTGAAGGGCGAAATTCTGGAGCTGAAAAATACCATCAACACGATGGTCGATCAGTTAAACGCGTTCGCCGGCGAAGTGACACGTGTAGCCCGCGAAGTAGGTACCGAAGGAAAACTTGGCGGACAGGCGCAAGTGCCGGGTGTCGCCGGAACGTGGAAAGACCTCACGGACAACGTTAACTTCATGGCCAGCAACCTGACGGGTCAGGTGCGTAACATCGCGGAAGTGGCCACTGCCGTGGCCCGCGGCGATCTTTCGCGCAAAATCACAGTGGATGTGCGCGGCGAAATTCTCAAACTGAAAAACACCATCAACACGATGGTGGACCAGCTGAACGCGTTCGCCGGCGAAGTGACGCGTGTGGCCCGCGAAGTAGGTACCGAAGGAAAACTTGGCGGACAGGCGCAAGTGCCGGGCGTGGCTGGAACGTGGAAAGATCTCACGGACAACGTCAACTTCATGGCCAGCAACCTGACGGGCCAGGTGCGAAACATCGCGGAAGTTGCGACGGCCATTGCCAGTGGCGATTTGTCCAAGAAAATTACCGTGAACGTGAGCGGCGAAATTCTGCTGCTGAAAGAAACCATCAACACCATGGTGGATCAGTTAAATGCGTTCGCCGGTGAAGTAACGCGCGTGGCCCGCGAAGTGGGAACAGAAGGCCAGCTTGGCGGACAGGCGAATGTGCCCGGTGTGGCCGGAACGTGGAAAGATCTTACGGATTCGGTCAATTCCATGGCGGGAAACCTGACTGGCCAGGTGCGAAATATCGCGGAAGTTGCGACCGCGATCGCCAGTGGCGATTTGTCCAAGAAAATTACGGTGAACGTGAGCGGAGAAATTCTGCTGCTGAAAGAGACTATCAACACGATGGTCGATCAGTTAAACGCGTTTGCCGGTGAAGTAACGCGCGTGGCCCGCGAAGTAGGAACGGACGGCAAGCTGGGAGGCCAGGCCGTGGTGCCCGGCGTGGCGGGCACGTGGAAGGACCTTACCGACAACGTCAACTTCATGGCCAGCAACCTGACGGGCCAGGTGCGTAACATCGCGGAAGTTGCGACTGCCATTGCCAACGGAGATTTGTCGAAGAAGATCACTGTGGATGTCCGCGGCGAAATCCTGCAGCTTAAAGAAACGCTTAACACGATGGTCGAGCAGTTGCGTTCGTTCGCCGCTGAAGTTACTCGCGTGGCGCGCGAAGTGGGTTCTGAGGGCCGTTTGGGCGGCCAGGCAAACGTCTCAGGTGTGGCGGGAACATGGAAGGATTTGACGGATTCGGTGAACGCGATGGCTGGAAACCTGACTGGCCAGGTGCGAAACATCGCTGAAGTTACCACGGCGGTGGCTCGCGGTGACTTGTCGCGCAAGATCACGGTGGACGTGAAGGGCGAAATTCTGGAGCTGAAAAATACCATCAACACGATGGTGGACCAGTTGAACGCCTTCGCGGCTGAAGTCACGCGCGTCGCGCGCGAAGTCGGCACCGACGGCAAGCTTGGCGGACAGGCGAAAGTTTCCGGCGTCGCTGGAACATGGAAAGATCTCACCGACAACGTGAACGTGATGGCGGCGAACCTCACCGAGCAGGTGCGCGGTATCGTGAAGGTGGTGACCGCCGTCGCCAATGGAAATCTCACTCAGAAGCTGACTGTGAACGCCAAGGGTGAGGTTGCCGCTCTTGCGGAAACCATCAACAACATGACGGACACGCTGGCGACGTTTGCCGATCAGGTAACGACCGTGGCCCGCGAAGTCGGCGTGGAAGGCAGATTGGGCGGTCAGGCGAATGTGCCGGGGGCTGCAGGAACATGGAAAGACCTTACCGGCAACGTAAACCTGCTGGCCGACAACCTCACTAACCAGGTGCGCGCGATTGCCGAAGTAGCCACTGCCGTCACCAAGGGCGACTTAACGCGATCCATTCAAGTGGATGCCCGTGGTGAAGTGGCGGAGTTGAAGGACAACATCAATCGTATGATTGATAACCTTCGTCTTACCACCGACCGCAATACCGAACAAGACTGGCTTAAGACCAACCTTGCACGATTCACCGGAATGTTGCAGGGGCAACGCGATCTTGTGACCGTGGGAAGGTTGTTGCTTTCAGAGCTGGCACCGCTGGTGAATGCGCAGCAGGGCGTGATTTACCAGATGGAAACGGAAAAATCTGCCGGCTTGGTGCTGCTTTCCGCGTTCGCGGATGACGGAGAAAAGGGTCACCTGCGACGAATTCTTCCCGGAGAGGGTTTGGTTGGGCAATGCGCTGAAGACAAACGAAGGATGTTGATCAGCGATCTGAGCGAAGACGTCGTTGCTATACGTTCTGGTTTGTTCGAAGCAGTTCCGCGAAATGTGATTGTTCTTCCGGTGCTCTTTGAAGATCGCGTAAAGGCTGTAATCGAACTGGCGTCCTTGAATGCCTTCACGGACTTGCAACTTGCATTTCTGGAGCAGCTCACCGCCAGCATTGGCATCGTGCTCAACAGCATCGAAGCCACCATGCAGACCGAAGGTCTTCTCAAGCAGTCGCAGCAACTCGCGACCGAGCTGCAAACGCAGCAGACAGAATTGCAGCAGACGAATGAGCAGCTGGCACAAAAAGCGCAGCAGCTTGCCGAACAGAACGTGGAAGTGGAACGCAAGAACCAGGAAATCGAACAAGCCCGGCGAGCGCTGGAAGAGAAAGCCGAAGAGTTGGCGCTCACTTCCAAGTACAAATCAGAGTTCCTTGCCAACATGTCTCACGAATTGCGCACGCCTTTGAATAGCATTCTGGTACTGGGGCAGCAACTTAGTGACAACCCTGACGGCAACTTGACGCCGAAGCAGGTGGAATTCTCGCGCACCATTCACGGTGCGGGAACAGACCTTCTGAACCTCATCAGCGATATTCTTGATCTCTCGAAGATCGAGTCAGGTACGGTTTCCGTGGACGCGCAAGAAGTCTTTTTCGGCAGCTTGCTCGACATGGTGGCGCGGCCATTCCGTCACGAGGCGGAAAACCGGAAGCTGAGCTTCGAAGTCGTCGCTGATCCTCATCTGGCGCGGAGCCTGGTGACGGATTCCAAACGTCTGCAACAGGTTTTGAAGAACCTGCTCTCCAATGCATTTAAATTCACCGCGCAGGGAGGAGTGAGGTTGTCCGTATCGCAAGTCCCCGGCGGCTGGAGCGAGAATCATCCGGTGCTGGATAGTGCTGGCGCGGTTATAGCATTTGAAGTTTCCGATACAGGGATCGGTATCCCGCTGGAGCAACAGCGGATTATCTTTGAACCGTTCCAACAAGCCGATGCGAGCACCAGCCGCAAATACGGCGGTACTGGTCTTGGACTGGCGATCAGCCGTGAATTGGCGAGCCTGTTAGGCGGCGAAATTCAATTGCGCAGCGCTCCGGGGAAGGGAAGCAGCTTTACCCTGTACCTGCCCAAAACCTACGTGGGACCGGTCGCCATGGTCGTTCCGGAAAGCAAGCCACAAGCCTATGTATCTCCGTTGCAATTGTCGGCGGTGAAGGTGGCCGAACTGCCGGTCGAACAGATACCGGACGATCGCGATAATTTGCAGCCAGACGACGCGGTGTTGCTGATCGTGGAAGACGATCCGCACTACGCGAGGTTGCTGTGCGATCTTTCGCGGGACCAGGGATTCAAAGTCTTGGTCGCCATGAGTGGCGCGATGGCGCTTTCACTGGCCCGCGAATTTAATCCCACTGCCGTCTCGCTGGACGTCTTCCTGCCCGACATGATGGGTTGGACGGTGCTGAATCACTTGAAGCAGGACCCGGCGACGCGGCATATCCCGGTGCAGATGTTGACATTGGACGAAGATCGAAACCACGGTTTAGCGCGAGGGGCATTCGCTTTCGTGACAAAACCAGTCACGCCCGATGAGATTTCGGTCGCGCTCTCAAGAATTAAGGAGTACTCAGCGCCACGCCGCAAGCGCTTGCTGGTGGTGGAGGACAATCCCGCGGAGCAATTGAGCATTCGAGAGTTGCTCGGTTATCAGGACATTGATGTTACCGTGGCATCCACCGGGCAAGATGCGCTAACGAAGCTCACCGAAGATCCCTATGATTGCGTGGTGCTGGATCTCCGCTTGCCTGATATGTCGGGCTTCGATGTTCTTGAACGTTTGCGAGATAACCCTTCGGTCAAGGATCTGCCCGTCGTAGTATTTACCGGGAAAGAGCTCTCTTCCGATGAAGATTTCCGGCTGCATACGCTTGCTCGCAGCGTGGTGGTGAAAGGGGTGGAATCGCCGGAGCGATTGCTCGATGAAACGTCATTATTTCTGCATCGCGTGGTGGCGGACCTTCCTCCGGAAAAGCAGAAACTGCTCGACCGTTTGCATCAATCCGATGAAGCGCTGGTGGGAAAGAAAGTGGTAGTCGTGGATGACGACGTTCGGAACATCTTCGCGCTCAGCAGCGTTCTGGAGCGCCGCGGCATGATTGTGCTGACAGCGGGCACTGGCCGCGAAGCGATCGCCACGCTGGAATCAACTCCTGATGTGGCGATTGTGCTGATGGATATCATGATGCCGGAGATGGATGGCTATGAAACCATGCAGGTAATTCGGCAAAACGTACGGTTCCGGCGAATACCGATTATCGCGCTGACGGCGAAGGCCATGAAGGGCGACCGCGAAAAGTGTTTGGAGGCCGGAGCGTCGGAGTATCTGGCAAAGCCGGTGAACACCGAGCAATTGCTTTCGGCACTCAGAATGTGGCTGCACCGGTGAAACAACCAGGGGAGAGCGAAAACCATTTGCAACACGCGGCAATAACTGAAAAAGTCAATATCCTGATGGTGGACGACCAGCCGGGAAAATTGCTGAGCTATGAAGCCATACTCGGCGAGTTGGGCGAGAACCTGATCAAGGCCACCTCAGGAAGAGAGGCTTTGGAGCATCTTCTTAAGACCGATGTTGCCGTCGTCCTCATGGACGTTAGCATGCCGGAGATTGACGGATTTGAACTGGCCGAAATTATCCGGCAGCATCCCCGCTACCAAAAAACGGCAATCATCTTTATTTCTGCTGTTCATCTTACGGACCTTGACCGCCTCAAAGGATATCAGCGCGGGGCAGTGGACTATATTTCCGTGCCTGTTGTGCCCGAGCTTTTGCGGGCGAAAGTCAGCGTTTTCGCGGAGCTTTATCGCAAGACGCAACAACTACGCAGACTCAATCGGGAGTTGGAAGCGCGGGTGCTGGAGCGTACGGAAGAACTGCAGCGGCGCGCCGCGATCCTCGAAAAGGTCAATAACGAATTAGGCCGAAAAAATCAGGAGCTCGACGCCATTATTACAACGGCGCCCGATATCATTTTCAGCACTAAGGCGGATGGCAAGAGCGAGTACGTCAGCGAGCGCTTCTACGAATACACGGGCGCCGAAATTGCTTTGGGAAATCTCGATTATTTTTCTTACATCCATCCTGATGATGTGAAATGGTGCCTTGAGGAATGGAAGCGATGCGTGGATTCTGGAAAGCTTTACGAAGCGGAGTACCGGCTGCGCAGCGGGACGGATGTGTACCGCTGGTTCCGCATGCGCGCGGTGCCCCTTCGTGATGCCGGGGGCCATATCTCCCGCTGGTACGGGACTTGTTCCGATATTCATGACAGCAAGCTGCTGGAACAGTCCATGCGGGAGAACGCACTCGAGCTGGAGCGGATGGTGGATGACCGCACTTCGGAACTGCGCCGCCTTTCCACCCGTTTGATGAGACTTCAGGATGAAGAGCGCCGCAGGATCGCGCGCGACATCCACGATGGGTTGGGGCAGGAACTCATTGCCGCCAAAATGATTCTTGATGGAATGTTCAAGAAAAAGTTAGAAGATCCAGAAAAGAAAAATCTGACTGAAGCTGTGCATTTGATCGACCGGACCATCCAGCAAGTGAGGAGTATCTCTCATCTCTTGCATCCTCCTTTGTTGGATGAAGTGGGATTGCTCTCGGCCCTGCGATGGTATCTGGATGGTCTTACAAACCGCAGTGGCATCAAGACCCACCTGGAGGTGCAGCCCGATGACTTGCCACGGCTCGCCAATGAACTGGAAACCACGGTGTTTCGGATCATTCAGGAAGCACTCAGCAACGTTTTTCGCCACGCCAAGGCCGTGAATGTGTGGGTGACAGTCACGTTGCAGGACGGCAATTTGATGGTCACGATCAAAGACGACGGCGTGGGGATTGCGGAAAAAATTGTCGAATTCCGTCCGGGCAGCTTCGGGGTTGGGATCGGCGGCATGCGGCAGAGGGCGCTTGATATAGGAGGAGAATTACGGATTCGAAATGCGAATCCGGGCGCGTTCGTAGAAATTGTTGTGCCCACGAATCATCCTAGTGAACCCAAACTGCTGGTGTGATGCGGCGTGTGATTTGATCTTCGGACTTCTCGTCCTTTTACGTTTCCTTCTTTTTGCTTCTTCTCTTCCATATTAGAGGTTGAAATCTCCTTATTTATGCGTCTTCACTACTTCGTTGCGCCTGTCCGGGAATGGACAGCCTGGTTCGTGGGGGGACACTCAGCGCCGCGAATTTGAAGGCCAATAGTGTACTTAACCTAATCATTTCAAGTCCTTAGAAGTTCCCGGAGTAATGGCCCGGCATTTGCATTATTCTTCTGCGATGGACATCGCACGCCCTGAATTCAAAGCACAAAAGCGTCGCCGGCAAGCCATCTGGCTGAGCATTGTTGTCATTGCTGTTGTTGCAGCCAGCGTCGGCATTTCACGACTCAAGCCCGCCGCTCCAGAGGTGGAGCTGGGAACCGTGTGGACCGATACGGTGAAGCGCGGCCCGATGCTGCGGCAGGTCCGCGGACTCGGCTCATTGATTCCAAGTCAGGAGTTCACACGTCAAATACCCGCGGAGACTGAAGCCACGGTCATCCGCATTCGCATGCTTCCCGGTTCGCAGGTAAAAGCCGATACGGTGCTGGCGGAGATGAGCAATCCG
>Ga0134126_10007734_pt1 | contig 13501 bp, 8 predicted proteins | sample KB31752_FD_96881 | JGI IMG/M metagenome (GOLD analysis project Ga0134126, IMG submission 96881) | Terrestrial soil microbial communities with excess Nitrogen fertilizer from Kellogg Biological Station, Michigan, USA - KB3-175-2 | ecosystem: Environmental > Terrestrial > Soil > Unclassified ...
AAATGCTTGGTGACAATAGAGAAGTGGACCCACTCCTTCCCATATCGAACAGGACAGTGAAACGCTTCATCGCCGATGATAGTACGAGTTTACTCGTGCGAAAGTAGGGCATTGCCAGGCTTCTTATTTCTAAAAAGGCACTAGGTTTTACACTTAGTGCCTTTTTTTATGTCGCATTGTTTAATAAGGTAGTAGGCTTTCAACTCCTAATAGAGTGGGGTATCCTTGCCCGAATCCCCAAATCAGAGGACTCCAACCATCATAAGTGCTTTGCTTTTTCATCAGTTCTGTGCTTCTTGCTCCTTCTGGACATGCTGAAGAATAAGGCAATTTGCTTACATCAGCATCCCAATAACTGTTTGTACAAGAAATGTCGTTATGGGCAAACGGGGTAACCCCTACAAGCCCTCCATCGGCATTGGGGTCTCCATTACTAAATGTGCTGGAGCTATAGACTTCTTTTATCGTACCCCCATACCCTAAATAGCCCACAAATCCACCGCTAATAGCCTTCACGTTGCTATTTGTTGGACCCGTTACACCGCCATTAGCAAATGAATCATAAATGATACCATTGCTAACTGCTCCTGCAAAAACGCCATTACCCTCTGCCCTGGTTGTGTCCTTCAGATCAATGATTGTGCTGGACTTGCTTCTGGTAATTACAGGATTCTCGCTAACCCCATCATTTGATTGCAGACCCACCATTCCGCCATTATCTTCAGTTTCACTGCGTAGAAATCTTATGCTACCAGAAGACGTGCAAAGTATAATTAGCCCTCCTCGTTGCCAACCAACAAAGACACCGTTATATTTGGTGGGTTTACCCTGGACCACACCTGGGATCAGTATAACAGAAGAAGAGGAATCAATAATTTCCCCTTGGATCATTATACCAACTAATCCACCAAGGTATGACGGGGTTTTCCCGGTCACCGTACCACTTAATATAGAAACATGCGAAATTTTGCCTTGTGATACATTAACTAACCCTCCATATGAAGACGACTCGCTGCCGCCACCATGGACTATAATATTTTTTAATGCCATGTTTTTTATTACACCAACCTCGCTAAGCTGATTAACTAACCCGCCATCAGTTTCAGGACTAAGATTGTGAATTATATTACCTCCACCATCTATGGTTCCATCAAATTTTTTATCAGATCCACTACCTATAGTTTGGAATGGGAATCCTTTTGCGTCAAGGTCATTGGCTACCCAAAAGGTCATCCCTGTTGCGGGTAGACAAAGATTAATATTTTGTAAATCTTGAATGGTTAAGATTTTTGCTGTTTGACCGACATCTGGACACTTGAAGGCATTTGCATTTACTGCAAATAGCATCAAGAATATTGAAATAAAAAGATAATATTTTGACATAATAACTAAAACTCCATAAAAAATTACATATAGAATCATAAAATTTTATATATAATTATTCAAGCTATAATTATTTGAGGTACACCATTGTACAGGAAGCCAGAAAAAATTGCAACAAAAAATTTGCATAAAAAACGTATATATCCAAAATTTTTATGATTTACGCTCAATATTATCAAGGAGTGTAGTATAATCCAACCATATAATATATTTATGACATTCACATAATTTAAGAAAAGCTATGCATCCATTATTTAAACTAATTCGTTATAGTAAAAAATATCGGTTTGATATTACACTTGCTTCATTATACTCACTGCTAAATAAAGTATTCGACATTCTACCCGAAGTGCTAATTGGGGTTGCCGTTGATATAATAGTTAAGCGCCAGGATTCAATGCTTTCTCATTTAGGTATTCATGATGTTAAGCTACAAATCATTCTATTGGGTCTGTTTACGGGTCTTACCTGGATTTTAGAATCATTCTTTCAGTATCTATATTCTATAAAATGGTGTTATTTAGCGCAAAATTTGCAACATGATATGCGTTTGGATGCATATAAGCATATTCAAAATCTGGAGCTGGAGTTTTTTGAAAATAAAGCCATTGGTAATATAATGGCGATAGTTAATGATGATATTAATCAATTAGAACGCTTTGTTAATGATGGCGTGAATCAAATAATACAGATAATTGGTTCAACTGTAATAATCAGCATTATTTTCTTTTTGCTATCGGTTCAGGTTGCATTGCTTAGCCTGATTTCCATGCCTTTAATTGTTATCGGTGTATTTTTCTTTAGAACAAAACTGGCACCGCGTTACCTTAAGGTTCGTAATGCCGCGGGTGATTTAAATAGCAAGTTAAATAATAATCTATCTGGTATAAGCACAATTAAAATATTTAATACCGAAACATATGAATTGAATAAAATCGAACAATATAGTGCCTATTATTCACAGGCAAATAAACAGGCAATTGTTATGTCTGCCGCCGTGACTCCTGTAATTCGTATGGCGGTTATGTTTGGTTTTTTATCGGCATTAATTTATGGCGGACTTCTAACTTTAAATGGGCAAATACAGGTTGCATCATATAGTATCTTAATATTCTTATCGCAGCGCTTACTTTGGCCGCTGACTTATCTGGCTCAGGTAACTGATATGTACCAGCGTTCAATGGCTTCAATTAATCGGGTGATGGGCTTACTTAACTCGCAGGTTACTATTAAAGATGGTAGTAAGACTTTTGTACCGCACGCCGGAGGTGAAGTTGAATTTAAACATGTGAATTTTGCGTATCAGGAGCGCGAACAATTATTTTCTGATATTTCACTTCATATTAAAGCTGGAGAAACTGTAGCTTTTGTAGGGAGCACGGGATCTGGTAAATCAACAATAATTAAGCTGCTTCTTAGATTATACCAATACAATAGTGGTGCAATACTAATCGATGGGCAGGACATAAATGAATTAACCATGAATTCGCTGCGCCAACAAATTGGCGTGGTTAGTCAGGAGACTTTTTTAATTGATGGTACGATTGCCCAAAATATTTGCTATGGAACATTTGATGCAACAGATGCACAAATTGAACAAGCCGCCAAATTAGTTGAAGCCGAAGAATTTATTTTACAGCTCCCGAATGGTTATCACACAGTAGTTGGAGAGCGCGGACAAAAGCTATCTGGGGGACAAAGACAGCGTATAGCATTGGCTCGGGCGATTATTAAAAATCCGCTTATTTTAGTTCTGGATGAAGCAACTTCAGCATTAGATAATCAGACTGAGGATTTAATTCAAAAATCTATGTTACATGTGGCCTCAGGTAGAACAACAATTATTATCGCCCATCGCTTATCAACGATAGTTAATGCAAATCGAATCTATGTCCTGGAATATGGTAAAATAATCGAAATAGGTAACCATAAGGAATTATTAGATAAAAATGGAAAATATGCGGCTCTATGGAATTTGCAGCTGCGCAGCTAGGAGCTTTTATGAGTTTAACCAATACACAATTAGTTGAAATTGCCAATAATTTTGGTAGTCCGGTATATGTATATGATGCTGACACAATCAGTAAACAATACGCTAAATTAGTAAAAGCATTTAATAGTGATAAGGTGAAATTCTTTTATGCATGTAAGGCCTTATCGAATATTAATATTTTAAAGCTGATAAATAAATTGGGATCTGGCTTAGATTGTGTTAGTATCAATGAAATTAAGATTGGGATGCAGGCTGGATTTACCCCAGATAGAATAATTTTTACGCCTAATTGTGTGGATTTTAGCGAAATTGAAGAAGCTAAAGAATTAGGGTTACAGCTTAACATTGATAATATTTCAATCTTGGAACAATTTGGCAATAAATATGGCGGCAGTTATCCGGTTTGTATTAGGATAAACCCGCATATCATGGCAGGTGGTAATGCAAAAATATCAACAGGTCATGTTGATAGTAAATTTGGGATTAGTATACATCAATTGCGCTATATTGAACGCGTGGTGAGCACAACTGGCTTGAAAATAAATGGCTTACATATGCATACAGGCAGTGAAATTAAAGATCCGGATATATTTATTCGCAGTCTTGAAATTTTATTTGAAGTAGCCAAACATTTTCCGGACATTAAGTTTATAGATTTAGGCAGTGGATTTAAAGTTGCCTACAAAGAAGATGATTACGAGGTCAATCTGGATGAATTAGCAAGTAAGGTAAAAGATACTTTTGCCAAATATGAGGCAGAGATTAATCATGATCTGGAAATATGGTTTGAACCAGGTAAATTTTTAGTAAGCGAAGCGGGTTTTTTGGTAGTGAAAGCCAATGTGATAAAACAAACCACAGCGACTACTTTTGTTGGTGTTAATAGTGGATTTAATCATTTAATTCGTCCGATGTTCTATGATGCATATCACAAAATCACTAATATTTCTGCAGCGCACGGAGTTGAGCGAATTTATACTGTAGTTGGTAATTTATGCGAGACTGATACATTTGCCTGGGATAGAAAGATTCATGAAGTTCACGAAGGTGATTACCTGGCATTTCATAATGCTGGAGCTTATGGTTTTGAAATGAGTAGCAACTTTAATTCGCGATTAAAGCCTGCAGAAGTATTGGTATATAAAGGTAAGCCGTTATTGATTCGTAAGCGTGATGAATACGAGGATTTACTTAAAAATCAAATCGAATGTGATTTGAGTTAATTTTAAGATTTGGACAGTAAGTTTTTAATATAGCTAATAGCGTATATGGCGCTCATTAATGTAGTGATACAAAAGCTGGTGGGTAAATTGAATTGATATGCAACACATAGAGAAACAAACACGCTAATATTTGCTATGAGCACACTAACTAAGATTGATTTATAAAAGCCGTCGCACCAAAGCCCGGCAATTGCACCGGGAATAATTAGTAAGACAAAGATCAGTAAAGCCCCGACAATCTGGCATGCCATAGAAACAGTAATTGCCAAAATGCAGAAAAATATTATGGATAGAAGTCTAGTTGGTAAATTTTTAGCTTCAGCTAAAGTTGGATCAATTGAAGCAAATAATAGTGGTCTGGCACAAATTGATAGAATAAATAAAATGCCAAGAGACAGTGCAATTAAGAGAGATATTTGATCTTTTGAAACCGTTAAAATATTGCCAAATAAAATACTTAGTACACCACCAGAATAGTTATTTTGAAATAAAAATAGAAAATACGCACCCAGACCAAGAACAAATGTAAGTACAACACCAATTGCCAGATCATTTTTTTTGACCTTATCACCAAGAAATCCCATTGCCAATGCGGCAATAAGATTAACTACTAATTGGCCTAAAATAGCTGAAAAACCAAGAAGCATACCGAGTGCTGCTCCGGTTAGACTCATATGGCTTAGTGCGTGTGCGGCAAAGGCGCTGCGACGTAGAACAACGAATACACTGACTATTCCACAGATTGTTGCAACAATTATGCCGGAAAGAATAGCCTTTTGCATAAAATCATATGCCCACATAAGCACCCTCACGTATACATGGCAATTCCTGACAGAAATGTACCTGAGTTTGTTTAAAATGGATATAACCATCCAAATCCATGGCAATTTGATGCATGTCATGAGAAATAATTAGTAGCGTTAGATCGTGTTGTTTATGAATTTTGTTTAAAGCTTCGATAAAATGCTGTTTTGCTTCAGGGTCCAGATCGGCTAATGGTTCATCGAGTAACAAGAGCTTGGGACGATTAATTAGGGCCTGAGCCAGATAGATTCTTTTTTTCTGTCCACCGGATAAGGTAGAAAATGGCTGGTGCATATATTTAGTGGCACCAACTAGTTCAAGGATATCCAGAGCTTTCCGTTTGGTGGCGGTATTTAAAAATGGAATACCAAAATGCCAGCCATTATAACTAAGTTGGATGAGAGTAAGGCCTGACATATATTCATTGGTATTAATTTCACGTTCTTGTGGAATATAAGCAATACTATCATTAGAGTTTCCAGGTTTTTTACCCAGCACCTGAATGCTACCTGAAATTGGCTTAAGATTGCCTAAGATAGTTTTCATAAAAGTTGATTTACCACATCCGTTTTCACCAATAATTCCAAACCAGTGATTATTGGGTAAAGTTAAATCAAATGGTTCGGAAATAGATTTACTATTATAACCTAGCACCAAATTTTTACATTCAATCATTTTTTACTCATTTGTAATGCTTGTTCGGTTTGATTTAATTGATTGAAAAGCCAGGTATTAATTGATACATTTTGTGGCATAGTTTCACTTATGCCGACAACTGGAATATTATTTCTTTTTGCTATAGCTAAAATATTTTTGGTTGTGCCATCAGTAACTTGATTATTATAAAATAATAGTCGAACTTTATGTCCATTTAACAAATCAAGATAACTAGATAGCATTTTCGGGCTGGGTTCAGTATCATTCATAATTTTCCACTGAAAATCTAAGCCTTGCATTTGTAACCCAATGGCATCAGTCATATAATTAAATACCGGTTCGGTTGCTGTTACAGCAACCCCTGCATACTTAGCCTTTAGGGCTGCAACTTTAGTTTGTACTAGCTTATTCTCTGCCAAAAACCTGGCTAAATTTTGTTTATATTCGGCTGCATGCTGATTATCCATCTGAATAAATAAATTAGTCAGATACAGAGCTAAAGTGGGCACAGTATCTGGTTTGTACCAGATGTGGGGATTTATATTTGGTTTATTTAGCTGCATTAGACTTGCGACATTAATCACAGTTAAATTTTTCTGTGATTTTAGAATTTGATCCACCCACCCATCATAATTTGCCCCATTGTAGATAATAATTTGCGCATTATAAATTTGTTTGCCAGTCATAGCCGTTGTTGCGAATAAATGTGGATCAGCATTTGGATTGGAAATAATGCTATTAACGTTAACATTACTGCCGCCAATTTCTTTGGCTAATTGACCATAAAAATTTTCTGCAGCTACGATATTTATCGTTGCAGCGAAGATTGTATGGCAAAAAAACATTGTGATAAAAGCAATTAAGTAACGCATTTAGAATAACCAGAAAAATATTGAGGAAATTATTATAACATAATAGTTAATTACGCAGTGGCTACTGTAAGTGGTTGCGATGAGGTTTAGCGCAATACTGTTAGCGCAATACAACATTTTTTGACTATACCTGAACGCATTTATGGTACAATACGTATCAGAGTCCGATAGTATAAGGATTTATAAATAGGTATGCATTGAGTGCTGCCGCTGCCCAGTCTACTTATTTATAAAACACATTATGTACTATGGGAGTTATGAAAATGCTTGATAAAAATTTATCTTTACGAATTACAAAAACGACCAAATTTTTAATTATTACCAGTCTGGCAATATTCGGTATATCCTGCGGAGGTGGCGGCGGTGGCGGCAGCAGTGGCGGCGGTACGCCAACTCCAACTCCCTTTACGCAGGTGCAGCAAGTAACCCTAAGTAATATTTCAGCAATACCCGTTACAGGAAACCAAACTACTACATCGTTGGTAGCAACGAATAATACTAATCTTAATCTTACTCTGACAAGTGCAGTTATATCATATGGTTCACAAACCGCAACCCTTAATTTAGCTGGTGACAATAGTATCTTTGCAGGCTCAGTTAATGTTACGCAATGTGGAACATTACAAGCAAATGGTACTTGTGGAGTAATGATTACACCACCAACCACTACTGGTAGTTATTTAATTACATTAACTTTTACAGGAAATTTTGGATTAAAAACATATACGGCTAGTCAAATTGTTACATATTCTAATGCTATTCCATCGAGCCCTGGTTTCACCTATTCTAATCTGAATAATAATGTATACGTTCCGACTGGTGGAAGCTCTTATATGATAATTCCATTTACTTTAGATCATGATACGACTACTTTATATGCATATTCAAACAGTCCCGGTGCAGTTGTGCCAAGCCTTGTATGTCCAGGTGGAACAACATATACAAAAGGTGATTTGTGTACTGTGTACGTTAAAATAGGAAATTTAGGAACTGCAACAAATTTAATTGCCATAGTAACTGTTTCTGATAGCCCCAATCCAAATCCTAGTCTTTCTTCAAAAACCAAGCAAAATATAAAAGGGGCTACAGGTTATTCATTTAGTACGCCGGTATCAATTACAACAAATAATGTGGGAAATTTAATTTCATCAGCATTTAATCCGGTAATCAACCCAGCAAATGGCCAGATTGGCAATGCAGTAACTATTACTCTTTTAAATAATGGTACAGCAACTCTTACAGGGATTACACCTACAGTGGCATCAGGTAGTCCGGTTACAATTACTAACACTGGTGCCGGCTCTTGTGGAGTAGGTGGGGCAGCCGGTACGTTGGCGGCAAATGCCTCTTGTACATATCAGGTAAATGCGAATACCACAACCAGCGGGCAAAGTGCGGCATATATTGATTATAATAATGGTAGCACTAGTGCGCAGTTGATATATACGGTTGTTTATATTTCTGCGGCACCTGGGCCAGGAATGTCGTTAACCGCGGCTCAAGGCAGCTTACAAAGTGCTTTGGTTGGTACAACGTCTACCCTGACTGTAAATGTAACAAATACCGGAACAACGTCGCTTACAAGTATTACATTTTCTGCTCTTCCTGTCAGTCCAACAGGTTTTAGCTATGATACAGTTAATAGCACCTGTAGTACAGGTGGCGCTCAACAATTGGCGGTTGGGGCGAAGTGTACTCTAATTATAAAGTATTTACCGGCAAGCACCCAATCGCTTTCTTCTTTCAACCTAAGTAGTATTGCTACCTATACAGATCAGGGTGAGCAGTCCCAAACTTATTCTGGAGCATATCTTGTGGTTCAATATAGTGCTTTTACCAGCAATGCATTTGTATATTTAACACCAAACTATACATCATATGCGATTAGAGCAGATAATACGGATAGTGCGACTCAGGTAATTACTCTGGTAAACTCTGGTGGACAAAGTACGACATTATCAACCCCATCATATACATTAGCAACTTTTCCAACTGGCGCGGTTGTGAGTAGTGATGGTTGTGCTGGATTTACCTTAACGGCTAATGGTGGGACAACTTGTAATATTACTGTTAAATATGGCCCGGTAGCGGCAACGCAATCTATTACAACTGGTACACTTAATGTATTGTATGCTCCGGGCGGTGGGTTACCCAATGTTACGGCTTTTGCGACGGAACAATTCCAGGCCCAGTCTGCCGCATTAGTAAGTGTCCTGTCAATTGTCAAATCTGGTGCTGCTGGAGGGTCGGGTACAGGAACTGGGGGAACGCCGTACCAATTTTTCAATTCACCATTTGCCGGAGCACCAATTATCTTTACCATTACGTACCAAAACACAGGAACAGCGGCTGCAAATTTATTTTCAGTCAATACAAGTAATCTGCCAGTTGGCTACGTTGTATCTGGATCTCCTACCTGTGGCTATGGCGCTACTACATCAACTTTGGCGGCCACCAGTGGCACTTGCGTAATAGCATTAACTGCAATGGGGGCTTCGACACAGTGGAATCCATTTGTTTATACGGGGGCGCTGAATCTCAATGTTCCCGGATATTCATATAATGACGCTAATACAGGTGTTAATATTAATGCAGCACCAAGTGCTCCAACATTTGGTACGTCTGTTCTTGTAAATACCAATTTATTTTCAAATATGGGTGCTGTTGGGGGAACACATTCAACTGCAGTAGCAGGAGGCTCGTTTAACATTGCATTTACCTCCAGTGCAGGTGGTGATTCCACAGAATATCCTGTTACAATAACTATACCACCTACAAGTTTGACAACTACTTCTACAAATTCAATTTACTTGACAACAGTGAGTACCTGCACGATCTCGACTGTTTCGGGTGGTACTTGTAATATAAACGTTACTAATAATGCTAATGCAGTAGCAGCCACGTATACCTATGCATATTGGGTTACACCTACGGGATTAACACCATCATTAGCAAACAGTATTGTTAAATATTTTACTTTTACGTTAAATTAACAAATTCGTCATCCCCGCGAGTGCGGAGATCTATTGGTTGAGATTCCCACCTCCCACACGAGTGTGTGCGTGGGAATGACACAAAGTATTATGTCATTCCCGGGTTTCGTTATCATGTCATCCTCGGGCTCGACCCGGGGATCTATAAACTAACCCTGTATTGGTTCCTACAGAGTAGCGTGTTGTTAGTATAAGAAATCAATTAAAATGAGACAGATCTTTTCAATAATAATATTCCTGCTATGTTTAATGCAGATAAGCTGTGTTGGTGATAAAAACAGTTTAAACAATAATGCAAATAACAGTGTAAATAGTACAGGAGATATTCAGGATACTGTGAGATTGAGTGTTAGTACCACAATTCCATTTACACAATCAAACAATAAATTAGTTAGTTTTTTAGTTGCGACCAATAATAGTGAAAATAAACTATCTTTAACTGGGGTGTATATACAAGACAATAATGGCATGTTAAAGGATATATCTGGAGACGGGCTCATAAATACATCTGCCTGCAGTATCCTACAAGCTGGCAGCACATGTAGGGTGGCTTTTTATCCGCGTGCTGAAAAAAGTTATTTATTGGCATTACGTTTTCAGGATGATGGGGGGCATAATTACGCAAGTAAACAATTAATTAATGTTAAAAAGCCAATTCTGTCAGAGAATGGGTTTATGTATTTTAAAGACAATTTAAACCTTATGCTGTCCAACAACGGAAAGAATACATTATCTTTTCCTGTGATTTTAGATGATGATTATAAAGAAATTGTAGCAAGTATTTCGAGTCGTTCTTTAAAAACAGAGGTTGTTTGCGGTAATGAACCAGGAGTGGTGCAATATACAAAGGGCACGATGTGTACGGTGCTTATAAGCGGCGCTCGTGATGATATAATTAAGGACAGAGAAGCTGTGCAGTTAACTGTTAAAGGCATAAAATTATCTGCACAAAATGAAAACGATACAAACCAATTTACTCAAAGTTTAATGATTACGACAAGTATTGTGGGTAACTTCATTACTTCTGCTTTTAACACAGTAATCAGTCCTGCAGACGGTACTGTTGGTAATCAACAATTAATCACCTTATTCAATAATGGAGTTGCTGCGATAAACGCAAGTACAATTAATATTTATGTACCATCACCTATTGTGACCAGCACAGGTACAATTCCATGTACTGGTTCGATAGCCGCTGGTAGTTCGTGTAATTTCTATGTAAACGTTACAACTGGGTTGATTAATAATGGGCAGGCTTCAGTAACAGTATCTTATAATAATTCCTCAGTTACCAATTTGCTTAATTTTGCGGTTGTATACATAGTGACACAACCATCTCCAGGATTACAGATGACAACCAATGGAAATTTTCTAAATACATTTTTTGGCGGAGGTGTAGCAACTAACGCTATTTTACTTACAAATACAGGAAATGTCACCTTTACTAATTTGACCTTTAATAGTGTAAATGCTCAAAATTTATATATGAATTATGGTGAGGCAGGAACAACCTGTGTTACGGGGATGTCATTAGCGCCAAATGCCAGTTGTGTAATGGTGATTGGGTATAATCCACTAGCTGCTCAGGGTGTAGCGAATATTACGGTTTATCCTGTACTTTCTTATACTTTGAATGGCACAACCCAATCATATGCAGCAGCTGGAATAACTATTGCTTATTCAGCCGTTGCCACTCCTAACTTTGTAGTAGTTGGTGATTTTGGTAGTGTTGCAAGTTCTACTGCGGTGGCAACCTGGGTTGCAAGTACTTCTCCGCCATTTGTTACTAATGCAATAATTGGTGAGGCTTTAATTCAGGGAGCGGCCAGTTTATATGTATTAGGGCTTTCTGCAACAGGCAGTACGCTTTATACGTCATCAGGCGGAATTATTTGGACGGTAGATTCAGCCACACCAGGATCAACCACGATTTTAGGTCTGTTATACGACGGAACTAATTATATTGTTGCTGGAGGTTCTTCTGCCAGAGCAATCTTAACTAGCCCTAACGTAGCTGGTGGAGCATGGACGTTGCGGGCAACGGCAACACTAGGCTCGACAGTAAATAGTTTACTTTTTGCAGGTGGCGGTTACATTGCTACGTTAAGTACAGTGGCTAATTTGGAAACTTCGACAAATGGTACAGCCTGGGGCTCAACAACAATAGCAGGTCTTTATTTCACTTCTTTATGGGATGGAGCAACTTATTATGCCTTTGGTGCATCCGGGGTTAGTGCTTCTGCTACAGGTGTGGCTGGACCATGGACTGCAAGAACTGCCATTGCTGCAACATTTACCGCCCGAAGTTCCGTGTATAACAGCGGTCTTTATGTTGTTGTAGGTAGTACTACAGCTTCCAATGTTGTGTATACAACTACTAATCCACAAAGTGTTGCCTGGACGGCACGGGCAACACCAGCACCCACCCAATTAAATAGTGTTGTATTTGCAAATAGTCAATATGTGGCTGTCGGTAATGGTGGGGTTATTATTACTTCTCCGGATGCGACAACCTGGGCAACACAGATATCAGGGACTGTTGCAAATTTGACTAAAGTATATTATGACGGCACATTTTTTTGGGCAATCGGAACTGCAATAATTTTGGTGTCTAAAAACGGTGCAAATTGGACTAGAGCAACTTTAAATAGCATAGGATATAATGGTACCAATTATATTAGTGTTGGAACAGCAGGTCGTATATATACTTCAGTTAATTTAACCTCGTGGACATTACAGACATCTGGTACCAGCAATATACTGGAAAATGTGCAGTGCGCATCGCTTAGTTTATGCATGGCAGTTGGTGATAACGGCACAATACTGACAAGCGGTAATGGTGGTACTACATGGGTAGCCTCAACATCTGGTACTACGGCCAATTTAATGGGGTTTGCCTGTGGACTTAGTAATTGTGTTGCCGTTGGTGTGAATGGATCAAGCGGGACGGTTATTTCTGCGACTAGCTTATCAAGTAGTACCTGGGCCGTATCGGCCACTACTGCCAGCGGTTTAAATTCGGTGAGCTATCTTGTAGACCCTTCAGGATCAGGTGGTGATTTATACGTAGCCGTTGGTGCTTCTGGTTTAATAACAACTTCACCTGACGGAGTTACCTGGACAACCAGAACATCTGGTGTGGCAGTAGCATTAAATTCAGTTACATGCCCTGGAGGTACAACTATTGGTTGTATTGCAGTTGGTGCAACTAATGGCACTAATGGAGTTATACTCACTTCTCCTGATGGAATAACCTGGACACAAAGAACCACTGGAGTAACTAGTGTTAACCTAAATTCAGTAGCATATTATGGTGGCAATTATATAGTAGCCGGAGATTCCAATACGATATTAACTGCACCTGATGGCATTACGTGGACGGCCCGCACTTCAAATATATTGGCAACTACTGCGGTAAATCTTCGTGAAGCTTTAGCATTTTAGGTTGTGTTGCAGTAATTCCCCATAAAACTTAAGATATAGTAAAATCAAAGCTTACGGTAAAAGTCTAAAAACTATTTTTCGTAGGTTTTGATATGAAACATGAACGTAAGCAGCTATCGATGGATAACCTAA
>Ga0134126_10007735_pt1 | contig 13500 bp, 12 predicted proteins | sample KB31752_FD_96881 | JGI IMG/M metagenome (GOLD analysis project Ga0134126, IMG submission 96881) | Terrestrial soil microbial communities with excess Nitrogen fertilizer from Kellogg Biological Station, Michigan, USA - KB3-175-2 | ecosystem: Environmental > Terrestrial > Soil > Unclassified ...
GCCGGCGGCGCGGGCCACTTCCGCCGCGCGCAGCAACAGATAGCTTTCCACCGTCTCCCGCGAGGTGACGGTGTTGCCGGTGAAGGTGACCCGGTAGCGGTTGTGGGTCAGCTCCCGGTCGGTGTAGCCGGTGGCCTGCCCTTCCAGCCGCGGCTGGTATGGGGTGGGCTGCATGCAACCCATAAGTGTACCGGCCAGCAGCCCCAGCGGCAGAAGCCGCATCAGGGGCCGGAATTTATCCCTAACAAAAGTCATGGTTCGCGCTCCTGTCCGTGCCCCTCACGGCCATACTCTAGGAATATGGGAACGGGTTGCCACAAATGCCAGTTCCCTTGCGGGTTGTGACGCATTTTAAAGGCTGGACATGGATTTTGGGCCCTGCGGCAGCGTATTGATTTCGTGGACACTTCCCAGCCGGGCCCGGCTCATTTTGCACTGCACCCTCTTGATAAACACCGTCCAGAAGTGGAAGTTCGCCCTGCCCGGTGCCTACCTGCCAGGCAAAGGTCCAAAAATGGGCCGGAACGCCGGGTCATACCGGTCCGAGACAACGAGCCTTTTGGGGGCCTGAACGATCGCCATGCACGGTCTTTCTCAATTCCTTCAATTTGCCCTGTGCCTGGTTCTTATTGCTGTCTGCATGCTGTCTTTTCAGCTGGCGGGGCTGGCGTGGGTGCGAATCTTCCGCAAGGGACCGCTGCTGCGCCGTTCCGAGTTGAGTGATTCGGATCTGCCGCATGTACTGGTGCAGCTTCCGGTCTGCAATGAAGGGCCGCTCGCCTTGCGGGTTGCCGCCAGCGCGGCGCGGCTGGACTGGCCAGCCGACCGTCTCACCATCCAGCTTCTGGATGACGGTGACATCGAACATCACGATTCTCTTGCCGCGGAAGTGCGCGCGCTGATTCCGGCGGGCATCGGCCTGCAGATCCTGCGCCGCGGCGATCGCAAAGGTTTCAAGGCCGGCAATCTCGCCTTTGGGCTTTCCCATTCCGATGCGCCCTTCGTGGCGGTGCTGGATGCCGACTTCGTGCCGCCGCAGGATTTCCTGCGCCGGACCGTGCCGGCGCTTCTGGCCGATAGCGGCCTGGCCTTTGTCCAGGCGCGCTGGGGTCATGCCAATCGCGCCGCCAACTGGCTGACGCGCGTGCAGGGACTTTTGCTGGATGCGCATTTCTCGGTGGAGCAGGAAGCGCGCTTCCGCGCCGGCCTGCCGCTTTCCTTCAACGGCAGCGCCGGGGTGTGGAACCGCACCGCCATCGAGCAGGGCGGCGGCTGGACCGGCGATACCCTGACCGAGGATCTGGATCTTTCCATGCGCTGCATGATGCAGGGCTGGCGCGGCGCCATGGTGTCCGACCTGGTGGTGCCCGGCGAACTGCCGCAGACCGCCGCGGCGTGGAGAGCGCAGCAGGCCCGCTGGACAAAAGGCCATGCACAATGCGCCAGAAAGCTGCTGCCCAAGATCTGGGCCAGCGCCATGCCGGTCTGGAAAAAGGCCGCCATGACGCTGCAGATGTGCCAGTTCGCCTTTTATATGCTGGCTTTTGCCAGCGCCGTGATCTCGTTGACCCTGATGGGCATGGGCGTGGTTTATTATCCGGGCGTCACCTGGCTGGGCCTGATGGTGACGGCGCTCGGCATCTTTTCTTCCATCGGCTATCTCTATCTCGGCCAGCGCATGCTGGACCGCCAGCATGAGGACAAGCTGCTGCCCTCGCTGCTTCTGGCCGTGGTGTTTCCGTCCGGCCTGATCCTGGCCAATACCCGCGCCACCCTGGACGCTTTCTTCTCCAAGCGCACCGATTTCAGCGGCTGGAATCGCACCACGCGCGTGGGTGAAATCCAGAGCGGCGGCTGGCGCGGCATTCCCGAACTGGTGGTGGGCGTGGTGTTGCCGGTCTTCGCCTTTGCCGAGTCCAACTGGAGCGCGTTGTTCTTCTTCTTCGCGGTGTCCGGTCTTGTCTCCATCGGCACCATGGGCGCGATGCCGCGCCGGGCTGTGCGCCAGCAGATCACGCCGGGGGAATAGCGTCCCGCGGCGATTTCGGTAGTTAACAAGCGGTTAAAAATCGCTGCAATTTTATTTTTTAAATTGCTCCGCCTCGTACTAACCCTGGCTTGAAGCCGTCTGCCTAAGCTCCTATTCGGGGAGTTCTAGGACAGCGGGCATGGGCATCATCACAAAACTGGCGGCTGTTGCGCTTCTGGCATTGAGCCTGGAAGGCTGCGGCAGCACGGTGATGAACTATGACGAAAACCCCATGCCGCAGGAATATGGCCGCACCGTCACCCGCAGCGAGGGCAACAAGCCGCTGCAATGCGTGCCTTATGCGCGCGCCCATTCCGACGTGAAGCTATTCGGCGACGCCTATACCTGGTGGGACAAGGCGAAAGACAAATATCCGCGCGGCGCGGTGCCTGAACTCGGCGCCGTCATGGTCCTGAACAATTATGCGGGCCCGGAGCATGCCCATCTTGCGGTGGTGCGCCAGATGGTCTCCACGCGGGAAATCCGGGTGGATCATGCCAACTGGCTGAACGACGGTTCGATTTATGTGAACGACCCGGTGGAAGATGTCAGCGACGCCAATGACTGGTCGCTGGTGCGGGTGTTCAACCTCAAGACCTCTGCCTGGGGCATTAAGGTTTATCCCGTTCAGGGCTTTATCGGCGGCAAGGAAGGGGACGGGCGCTCCGACCTTGTGGCCGGCGGCACCAGTCCCGGCGCCACCGCCCTAGTTGGCGAAATAAACTAGCATCACCAGAGACTTGGCGCGCCCGCTGCGCTATTCTGCCTCTCCCCACTGGGAGTGAATCTTACTTAAGCCTATGGTCCCGCGCTTTTTCGCGAGAACCCCGGCACCAGCAGAGCCGCTTTCCGCATGCAGAATCCCGCCCCACCGTGATTGTTCATCAGCCCGAACCGGGACTGACTTCGGAACCGCACCCGGAAAGCCAGAGCGATCCGCTGGCCGGCGCTCCCCACAGCTATGCCGACGGCGAGCACAAAGCCGCCAATGATGGCCGCCATATCTCCGGGCTGATGCTGGGCGCATTGGGAGTTGTCTTCGGCGACATCGGCACCTCCCCGCTTTATGCCTTGCGCCAGACGGTGCTGGCGACCGAAGGCGGTCTTGCCAATCATGTCGCGGTGATGGGCTCGCTCTCCATGATCTTCTGGGCGCTGGTCCTGGTGGTGACGGTCAAATACGTGCTGATCATCATGCGCGCGGACAATAACGGCGAAGGCGGCACGCTGGCGCTGGCGGCGCTAGCGCATCGTTCGCCTGGCATGACGCGCCGGATCAAGGCCACGATCGGCATCGGCGCTATTGTCGGTCTGGCTCTTTTCTTCGGCGACGGCATGCTGACCCCTGCCATCACCGTGCTGTCGGCGGTGGAAGGCCTGACGGTGGAAGCGCCGCATTTCCAGGCGCTGGTGCTGCCGCTGGCCCTGGCCATCCTGATCAGCCTGTTCCTGATCCAGAGCCGCGGCACCCACCGCATCGGCCGGCTGTTCGGGCCCGTCATGCTGTTGTGGTTCCTGGTGCTGGGATGGTTCGGCCTTGCTTCGCTGATCCACACGCCCTCCATCCTGGCGGCGGTCAATCCGCTCTATGCGCTGGAGATGTTCCTGGATGCGCCCTGGGTGGCTTTCGTCAGCCTGGGCGCGGTGGTTCTGGCGGTGACCGGCTGCGAGGCGCTTTACGCCGACATGGGTCATTTCGGCAAAAAGCCCATCCAGTATGCCTGGCTGTTCATAGCTCTGCCCACCCTGATGCTGAACTATTTCGGCCAGGGGGCGGCATTGCTGCGCCACCCCGAACAAGCGGACATCGCCTTCTTTTCCATCATTCCCCACTGGGCGCATTTGCCGATGGTCGTGCTGGCGACCCTGGCCGCCATCATTGCCAGCCAGGCGGTGATCACGGGCGTATTCTCGATGACCCAGCAGGCCGTGCAGCTGGGCCAGCTGCCGCGCATGGAAATCCGCCACACCAGCGCCACCGACTATGGCCAGATCTATGTGCCGCGCATGAATGCCTTCCTGGCGGTGGGCGTGGTGTTGATCGTGCTGATCTTCAAGAATTCCGGCGCTCTTGCGGCGGCCTATGGCATCGCGGTGACCGGCGTGATGGTGATCGACACCTTCAACGCCTCGATCGTGGCCCGCAAACAATGGCATTGGGCGCCGCTGCTGGTGGTGTGCCTGTTCGGCGCCATGGGCATTAGCGACCTGATCTTCTTCACCGCCAACTCGCTCAAGATCCCCGAAGGCGGCTGGCTGCCTTTGTTCATCGCCGCCGCCGTCTTCATCGGCATGGACACCTGGCGCCGCGGCCGGCGCGTGCATCTGGAAAAGGTGCGTTCCGAATCCCTGCCCCTGCCGCTCTTCCTGGAACGGGCCGACAAAAGCACCACCCGGGTTGCAGGCCTGGGCGTGTTCCTGGCGTCACGCACCGACGTGGTACCGGGCGCCCTGCTCCACAATCTCAAGCACAACAAGGTGCTGCATGAGCGCGTGGTGATCGCGAATGTGGCGGTGGAGGACAGGCCCTGGGTCCCGGCCAGCCAGCGCCTGGAAGTGGAGAAGCTGGGCAAGGGCTTCTATACGGTGCGCATCCATCACGGTTTCTTCGAGACACCGGACGTGCCGCAGGCGCTGCGCGAGGCGCGCCGCTTCGGCCTGGCGCTGGATGTGGACACCGCGACCTTCTTCATCGGACGGGAGACCTTGGTGCCGGCGGAGCGCTCCGAGCTTGGCACCTTGCGCAACCGGCTTTACCGCGCCATGGCATCCAACGCCCTTTCGCCCGCGCGCTTTTACAACCTGCCAACCAACCGGGTCGTTGAGCTCGGCACCCAGATCGCGATCTGATCCGTGAAGCGGGAAAATATCTCCACACGCCGCAGCCTGGGGCTGACCGTCGGCGCGCTGGGCGTGGTGTTCGGCGACATCGGCACCAGCCCGCTCTATGCCATGCGCGAAACCGCGGTTGCGGTGGGCGGCCATGCCGCCAGTCAAACGGCCGTCTATGGCGCCTTGTCGCTGATCTTCTGGACCCTGGTGATCGTCGTCACGGTCAAATATGTCGGCTTCATCATGCGCGCCGACAACAATGGCGAAGGCGGGGTGATGGCGCTGGCAGCGCTGGCGCACCGCTCGCCGGTGCCGCGGGCGGCCAAGACCGCCATCGGCGTTGCGGCGCTGATGGGCCTGGCACTGTTTTACGGCGACGGCATGCTGACGCCGGCCATCTCGGTACTGTCGGCAATGGAAGGCCTGGGCGCCTCCGAAGCCTTCAGGCCCTGGATCCTGCCCATTACCATCATCATCCTGGTGGCGCTGTTTCTGCTGCAGAACCGCGGCACCGAGCATATCGGCAAGCTGTTCGGACCTGTGATGGTGGTGTGGTTCCTGGTGCTGGCCGTGCTGGGCGCCATCGCCATTTCACGGGAGCCGCAGATTCTATTCGCCGCAAATCCGGTTTATGCGTTGGCCCTGTTCGGCAGCGAGCCATGGACCGCCTTCGTCGCCCTGGGTTCGGTGGTGCTGGCGGTCACCGGTTGCGAGGCGCTGTATGCCGACATGGGCCATTTCGGGGCGCGGCCCATCCGCTGGGCCTGGCTCTATTTCGCCTTCCCTGCCCTGGTGCTGAACTATTTCGGCCAGGGCGCGCTGCTTCTGTCCAATCCCGCCGCGGCACCGCTTCTGTTCTATGCGCTGGTGCCGAGCTGGCTGCACTATCCCATGGTGGTGCTGGCCACCATCGCCACCATCATCGCTTCGCAGGCAGTGATTTCCGGCGTCTTCTCCATCACCCAGCAGGCGGTGCAGCTGGGCCAGCTTCCCCGCATGGAAATCCGGCACACCAGCGAAAAGGAGATGGGCCAGATCTATGTGCCGCGCTCCAATACCATGCTGGCGGTTGGCGTGGTGCTGATCGTGCTGATCTTCAAAAGCTCCGATGCCCTGGCCGCGGCTTACGGCATCGCCGTCACGGGGGTCATGGTGATTTCGACCGTCCTGGTGGCGGTGGTGGCGCGCTATCGCTGGAACTGGAGCACGCCGGCGGTGCTGGCCGTGTTCGGCATCCTGGGCCTGATAGACCTGGCCTTCATGAGTTCAAATGCCCTCAAGATCGTGCAGGGCGGCTGGCTGCCGCTGGCGGTGGCCGGCGCCACCTTCGTGGTGATGGACACCTGGCGGATGGGCCGGCGCATCCATATGGATGCGATGCGCGATGACGCGCTGAGCCTGGACCTGTTCCTGGCGCGCGCGGACAAGTTCAGCCAGCGCATCGCCGGCACTGCAGTGTTTCTGTCGCCGCGGCTGGACACGGTGCCCAATGCCCTGTTGCACAGCCTCAAGCACTACAAGGTGCTGCATGAGCGCGTGGTCCTGTGCAACGTCACGGTCACCGATACGCCCTTTGTCTCCAAGGCCAAGCGCATCACCGTGGACAAGCTGGGCAAGGGCTTTTTCACGGTGCGCATCTCCTATGGTTTCTTCGAGACACCCGATATCCCCGCAGCGCTGGCGCTGGCCCGCGCCCAGGGCCTGGCGCTGGAGCCTGACGCCACCACCTATTTCCTGGGCCGCGAGACCTTGGTGCCCGGTGAAAAACCCAGCATGAAGCGCTGGCGGGTGGCGCTCTATATGTGGCTGGTCTCCAACGCGTTATCGCCGACGCGCTTCTACCATCTGACACCAGGCCGAGTAGTCGAGCTTGGCACGCAGGTGTCGATCTAGCTCAGCTAGCTTAATCCAGCGCGTAGGCCAGCGCTTTCAGATAAGCACTCTCAGGCAACAGCGGATGCACCGGGTGATCCGGCCCGGCGCCGGCCTGGCGGATCAGCCTGGCGCGGCGGCCCGCACGCAGCAGCCCTTGGGCGCATTCGGCGGCAAAGCGATCGGGCGGAATATTGTGGCTGCAGGACGCCAGCATCAGGATGCCGTCCGGTGCCGTCACCTGCGCGGCCAATCGCGCCAGCTTGCGATAGGCCTTGGCGCCCGGCTCGAGATCGCGCTTGGATTTCACGAAGGGCGGCGGATCGGCCAGCACGATGTCGAATTTCTCGTCTGCCGCGATCAGCCGCTCCAGCTCCTCGAACACATCGGCCTTGACCGCCTTGATCTTCGCGCCGTTGGCGCGGGCGCTTTCCTCGGCCAGCGCCAGTGCCGGCGCGGAGGAATCCAGGCACACGGTTTCGCGGGCGCCGGCTATGGCCGCCAGGATGCCGAAGCCGCCGGTATAGGAATAGGCGTCCAGCACGCTTCTGCCCTTGGCGACCCCCTTTTCCTTGACGAAATGCGCGATGAAAGCGCGGTTGTCGCGCTGGTCATAATACCAGCCGGTCTTCTGACCCTCGGTGAGATCGGCGATATAGCGCGCGCCATTTTCCTCCACCGCGATGCGATGGCCTTTTCCCTTCACTGTCTCGACATACGAGTCCAGGCCTTCCAGCGCGCGCGACGGCGCATCGCCGCGCAGGATCACCGTGGCGGGCGACAAAAGCTGGTCCAGCGCCGCGAGGATGGGCCCGCGCTGCTTCTCCATGCCGGCGGTGCCGATCTGCACCGTCAGCGTGTCGCCGAAACGATCGATCACCAGCCCAGGCAGATGGTCGCCTTCCGCATGCGCCAGGCGATAGAAGGGTTTTTCGTAAAGGCTGTCGCGCAGCCTGAGCGCGCGGGCCAGCCGTTCGACGAAAAAATCCTTGTCGATGACGGCATCGCATTCCTCCGCCAGCAGGCGCACAGCGATCAGGCTTTTGGGATTGAAATAGCCGGTGCCGAAGCCGCGCCCGTCTTCGCCCCGTATATTGACGATGGCGCCGGCGGCAATTCCCTTGGCGGCCGCATCCATGCGGATTTCGTTGGAGAAGATCCAGGGCGAACCGCTGCGGGCGCGGCGGCCTTTCGGCAATATGATGGTTTTGCGCGACATGACGCATGGCTTTAGCGCCCCCTTGCGCGTCCGTCCATGCCGTCCTTAGATGCGCGCCAAATCAGGGAGTTTCAGTCATGGCCGTGGATGGCAAGTGGGAAATCGTCATCAATTCACCGATGGGCGCGCAGAAGGCCACTTTGGACCTGGCCACCAGCGGGACCGCGCTGACCGGCACCCAGCAGGCGGCCCAGGGTTCTGGTCCGCTGGAGAACGGCAAGGTGGACGGCAACACGGTGAGCTGGTCGGCCAAGATTTCCAGCCCCATGCCACTGACATTGGATTTCACCGGCGCGGTGGACGGCGACAAACTGTCCGGCAGCGTCAAGGCGGGCGCCTTCGGCTCCTTTCCCTTCACCGGCAACCGCGTCGCTTGATATAAGCGAGGGAGCAAGGGGCGGTTCCAGCAGCCGCCTCTTTTCCTTTGGGAGGTATTTTTGAAGATCCATCGCGAGGGCTATTCGTTCATCGCACGAGCGAAGGCGATAGCCGAAGCGATTGAAAAAAACAGTGGACTGTGAAGATGGCAATTCACAGAGAGGGCTATCCGTTTATCGCGATCTTCGCGGGCGTGAATTTGCTGGCCTTCCTGCTCGCCTTCTGGCTGGGCTGGCTGCTCTTGCCCATCACCATCTGGTGCATCGCCTTTTTCCGCGATCCCGACCGCGCCACGCCCGCCGAGCCGGGCCTGATCATCTGTCCTGCCGACGGCAAGTTGCTGCCCATCGTCGAGGCGGCACCGCCCGCCGAGTTGGGCCTGGGCGATACACCACGGCCGCGGCTTTCCATCTTCATGAACGTCTTCAACGTCCATGTGAACCGCAACCCCATATCGGGCAATGTCGTTGCCCTTTCCTATCGGGCCGGCAAATTCTTCAACGCCAGTTTCGACAAGGCCAGCATCCATAACGAACGCATGTCCATCCGGTTGAGGCCCGAAGGGGCGACCGGCGACGCGCGTGACCTGGCTGTGGTCCAGATTGCCGGCCTGGTAGCGCGACGCATCGTCTGCGACCTCAGGCAGGGAGAAGGGGTGCGCCGCGGCGAGCGTTTTGGCATTATCCGCTTCGGCAGCCGGGTCGATGTCTTCCTGCCGCCGGGTACCGAGATTCTGGTTCAGCCGGGCATCATCACCCGCGCCGGCGAGACGGTACTCGCCCGTTTCGTCTGAAGAGAGGTTTTGTGGAGCAACGCGAGGATATTTCCGGCCGCATCTCCCGCCGCCGCCGCGCGCGTCAGATCGTGGCGGCGCGCCTGGAGCGGCTGGAAGATCTTTCGATCGGCAAGCTGGTGCCTTCCACCATCACCTTGCTGGCACTTTGCAGCGGCGTCACCGCCATCCGCTTTGGCCTCAGCGACGAATGGGCCACCGCGGTCACCTTCGTCATCGCGGCCATGATCCTGGACATGCTGGATGGGCGCGCGGCGCGGATGCTGGGCGCGGACAGCCGTTTCGGCGCCCAGCTCGACAGCCTTGCCGATCTGGTGAGCTTTGGCGTCGCGCCTGCCGTCATCATGTATATGTGGACCTTGAACCGCATGGGCAATGCGGGCTGGATCGCCGCGCTGATCTTCTGCGCCTGCGCCGCCATACGGCTTGCGCGCTTCAATGTCGAAAGCGTGCGCGACGAAGGCGCCACCAAGGGCAACCCCTATTTCACCGGCCTTCCCACCCCGGCCGCAGCCTGCATGATGCTGCTGCCGCTGCTGATCTCCTTTCAGTGGAGCAATTCGGTGGTCAGCGAGCCCTGGGTCTCCGGCGTTTTTATCGCCATCACTTCGGTGATGATGGTCAGCCGCATCCCGACCCCGTCGATCAAATACATGAAGCTGCAGCGCCAGCACGGGTATCTCGCCGCTGTGGCCTTTGCGATCCTGGCGGGGCTTCTGATCGCCTGGCCCTGGGCGACCCTGACGATCGGCCTTCTGATCTATGTCGCGTCCATCCCGTTCGCGGTGTTCGCGCATCATCCGCGGTACGCCAAACAAGCGCCCTGACGCCGCGAATGTTTGGCGGGTGGCTCCGGCTGCCGCCTACGCTCCTGGCGATCTTCAGCGCCGGAAGCCGAAACCGCCGCGCGGCGCGAAGGGCCGCGGCACGCTGGGATTGTACTGAAAGCTCTGGCCGTAGCTGTTGTAGGTGGGGCCGTTCCCGATCCCGCCATAGTGCATCACGCCATAGCCATCCATGAAGCCGCCTTCCTGGGCCGCCATATAGCCGACGCCGCCGGTCCATCCGCTTTGGTCGATGCGCAGGCCTTGCCCGCAATTGCAGGTCGGCGCGGGTGGAGGTGGAGGGTAGTAGCCCATTGGCGGCGGAACGGGCATCGCACCGTAATTGGGCGCGGCATGCCATCTTCCATGCCATTCGTGGTGGAAATCGGATCCCACCGCTTCAGCTTCGCGATAGCTGTAATAGTTGTGCTTGGCGTAGCGATGCGCCTGGCGATGGGCATGACGGCGCGCCCGCACCGTTTTCGCGCGCGCATGATGAGGGGCGGGCTTGGCCGCCGGCGCCGGTGTGCAGACGACGCGGCACAGGCCACCATCGGTCTTGCTTCCGGCCTCGGTCGCAACCGTGATGCCGGCGACGCCCAGAAGCAGCCCGGCCATCAAAGCCAATACCCTCATCGCGCTCTCCTTTGTCTGAGGCGTGCCGCCCGCGCGCGTGTCTCAATATGACACGTTCTAAACTGGCACAGAGAGAAGGGCGAGCAGCGCCTGGGAATATGGTTAATGTGCGGCCATCAAAAGATATGGGCAATGCGGCCTTAAGATTTACCGGCCCATAGTCGGTGAGGCCGGGGACATGATGGCAGCCGACAATTCAACCGGGATAACCGACGCTCGCGCGCAGGCGGAGCGGGAGAATCAAATCGAACTCACCCTGTTGCGCGGGGTCGTGGAAAATCTGCGCGGCAATCGTATCGTGGTCCCGTTGTTCGGGCTGGCGATCGTGGCCATGTTCCCCCAGTGGGTCGGCTCCAACCACCTGGCCGGCTGGTACTGCCAGATGATGTTGGGGCTGGTCCCGCAGGTTATTGTGCTGTCGCGCTTTCCGGCCGGCCCCCTGGACGGGGAGCAGACGCACCGCTGGGGCCGCATCGTGGCGGTCGCCAATCTGTTCTTCATCGCCAACTGGGCCTCACTGGGCCTTTGGATGTGGGCCGGCGGCGACAAGAATTCCAACCACATCATGATCCAGCTGCTGCTGGCCGCGACATTGGCGGCGCATGCCGCGGGCACCGGCGCCTGCCGCACCATCGCCCGGCCGGCGCTGGTCTTCTACCTGGTGGCCATGACCCTGGTGCCGTTGCAGGGCATCGCCTTCGGCCCGACCGCGCTCCGGTCCTGGGCGATGGCTCTGTCAGCGCCGCTCTATGTCGTTTTCATCGCCATGGTGGCGCGGCGCAATGAAAAGCGCGCGCGCGCCGCCGCCATCCTGGCGCAGGAGCGCGATTCCCTGATGGCCGAGCTGGTGATGGCCAAGCTGGAATCGGATCGCGGACGGGAAAAGGCCGAAGCCGCCAGCATCGCCAAATCCCAGTTCCTGGCCAATATGAGCCATGAATTGCGCACGCCGCTGAATGCGATCCTGGGCTTCTCCGAGCTGATCGCCAGCCGCATCTTCGGCAAAGAGCCGGAGCGCAACTACGAATATGCCGAACTGATCCATTCCTCCGGCAAGCATCTGCTGGCGCTGATCAACGATATTCTGGATCTGGCCAAGATCGAGGCGGGCCGCTGGAAGCTGGAAGATATCGAACTCGATCTTCACGTCGTCGTGCGGGACGCGTTGCAGCTGGTGGCGTGGCGGGCCAGGGATAACAGGGTGATGCTGGTGAACGCGATCCCGCCCGACCTGGCGCTGATCCGCGGCGATGAGCGCGCCATCAAGCAGATTCTGCTCAATCTTCTGTCCAATGCCGTGAAGTTCACCCCGCCGCATGGGCGGATCACCGCCTTTGCGAACATCAATGGAGAAGGGCTGGCTTTCGGTGTTGCCGATACCGGTGTCGGGATCGCACCGGAAGATCACGCCCGCGTCTTCGACAGTTTCGGCCAGGGCAAGCACGACATCGCCGTGGCCGACAAAGGCACCGGTCTTGGCCTTGCCATCGTCAAGGGCCTGGTGGAGGCCCATGGCGGCCATATCAGCCTGGAAAGTGAAGTCGGCAAGGGCACCCGCGTGACCGTGCAGCTGCCGCCCGATCGCCTATGCGCTCGCGCGCTGCTCCGCGGGGCGCCGGCCCGGGTTGCCGGCTAGGACCGGCTTGCGCGTGACCCGGCGAGCATGGGCCAGCTCATGCATGAAGCCGAGCTTCTCGATCACCTTGGGCGACAGCAGGAAGGGATAAAGATCCATCTGCCCCATGCTGCGATTCATGCTGTTGGTGGCAAATTCGATCGGCAGCCAGGCATTGATCAGGATTTCCATGCTCTTGACGCGATAGGGATCGAAATCAATCTCGGCGGCCAGTGCGCCACGCGCCCGCCGCGGCTTGACCTTCAGGCCGAAGGCACCTGCCGTCTCCAGCGTGTCCACGATGGGCAGATGGTGCGCCCAGGTTTCGGCGAAATCCTCCCAGGGATGGGTGGTGGCATACATGCTGACATAGTCGTTCTGCCAGTTGGGCGGCGCGCCATCGGTGTAATGCCGCTGAAGCGCCTGGGCATAGTCCAGCCGGTCGTCGCCGAACAAGGCGCGGCAGGCGGAAAGGCGGCGGTGATTGTTGGCCACCAGCCGGTCCCAGAAATAATGGCCGGATTCATGGCGGAAATGACCCAGCAGGGTGCGATAGGGCTCACCCATCTCGCCGCGCACCTTCTCGCGGACCGCGTCATCGGCTTCCCGGATCGCCAGAGTGATCAGGCCATTGGCATGGCCGGTCATCACCCCGGCCGCATGGCTTTCCGGCGGATCAGCCAGAAAATCGAAGGCCAGGCCGCGCTCCGGATTATCCGTCCGGTTTTCCAGCGGCAGGCCAAGCCGCAGCAAGGAATAGAACAGCCGGTGCTTGGCCGTTTCGATCTTCCGCCACAACACATCGTTGCCGGGCACCGACAGGTCGGGGACGGTGCGGTTGTGACGGCAGGCGGCACAGAAATCTTCCGGGCTGTCGGCCGGCAGCATCCAATTGCACATGCCGGCATCGTAGTTGTGACAGAATTTGTAGGTCTTGCCGGGCGCCGCCAGCACCTCAAACCCGCCTTCCGGCCTCGGCTCAAGAGCCGAAATCTCCGCCAGATCAGTGAGATATCCCAGCGCCCGGCCGCAGCTCTCGCACCGGATATTCTCGAAATACAAAAGCTGTCCGCAGCCCTGGCAGCTGAACAATTTCATTTTGCGAATTCCGCGCGCCGATTTGTGGAAACGCGAGCATTTCCGGCGCGTTCCGCACTTGCCGGGCTGCGGCGAGGCGGCGTGTAGCCGCACCTTCGCATATGCGGCATAGTTTGTCGGTGGGGTCTTCATGAGTATTGGTCCATGACCATTCAGGCCGCGCTGCGCCACGTCACGCGCTACCGCTACGACCGGCCAATTGCC